>LWDU01032582.1_pt1 | contig 38757 bp, 38 predicted proteins | sample 727161 | NCBI WGS metagenome assembly LWDU01 (sample SAMN04566230, study PRJNA314399) | hydrothermal vent metagenome | isolation source: deep sea hydrothermal plume seawater | place: Mexico: Gulf of California, Guaymas Basin | collected 2004-07-11
GGAGATTTTGAGGATGCTGACCTAAGCGATGCAACCATTCAATATACTGATTTAACTGGTTCAGACTTTACAAACGCCGACATGTCTAATGTAGATTTACAATCCAGTATCATGGTAAAGACAGTTCTGAATTACACAAATCTGACAGGGGCATGGATGAGATATGCTGACCTGACACGAGCTGTTATGTTCTGGGGAAATATGGAGGATGCAGACCTTCAGTATGCTGAGCTAAGTTATGCCGTGATCTATGGTTCCAATCTCAAAGATGCAAACCTCCAACATACAGACCTAGATGATGCAAATTTTGGATCCTCTGACTTGACGGGGGCTTCTTTCATGTACGCTGAAATGAGATTTGCTGACTTCACCGGGGCTACTGTAACTGACACTGACTTCGACGACGCATACTGGCACCAAACTATCTGGACCGACGGCTACAGATATGATTCTGAACCATCTGATGATGATGAAGGTGGCGGAGATGATGAAGGCTAAACTAAACAATATATACCGCCTCTAAATCGTGAGCTGTCTGACGGCCATAGCGGTGGTGATCACCCGTTCCCATTCCGAACACGGAAGTTAAGCCCGCGAGCCCACGGAAATCCGAGTACGCCGTCAACTTTTTTCACGATTAATTCAATATACCCACACACTCTAAACGTTAAAACATGGATGCCAAAGAAATCACTGACGCATTAGCCACTGTAACGGATTCTTATTTCAAAAAAGACATTATTTCATTAGGATATGTCAAGGGTATGACTATCGGAAAAGATACCTTACGTTTCTCTCTGAGATTGCCGGCACCATTGATGCCAGGACACGAAGTAATTGCTCAAAAATGTAGAGAAGCTCTAAAAAATGTTCCCGATATTGGGGAAATAGAAATAAAAAAAGACTGGGAAGTTCAGAGATTACCTTCTCTCAATGCACCTAATACACCTCAAGCTCTTAAGACTGTAAAAAATATTATTGCAATTGCATCTGGAAAAGGAGGCGTTGGAAAATCTACTGTTACTGTATGTATCGCTGAAGCATTCGCTAAAGCTGGTGCAAAAGTTGGTATTTTAGATATTGATGTTTATGGTCCAAGTATTCCTAATATGGTTGGACTTGGAGATCACCAATTGGTAGAGCCTGTTGAAGCACATGGTATGAAAATTATGTCAATGGGATTCTTAGCAACTAAAGATACGCCAGTTGTATGGAGAGGGCCTATTGCTTCACAACTGGTGCAACAATTTTTGGGAGCAGTAGACTGGGGGGAGTTAGATTATTTGTTTGTTGATATGCCACCAGGTACTGGAGATATTCAACTCACACTTTCACAATCAGTTCCATTAACTGGAGCCGTTATTGTGACAACACCACAGGAAATTGCACATACTATAGCTGAAAAGGGACTACGTATGTTCCAACAAGTTAAAATTCCAATATTAGGAATTGTTGAGAATATGGCTGGTTTTACACCACCTGGTTCCGATGAAGTTTTTCATATCTTTGGAGAAGGTGGAGGAAAATCGGCTGCAGAAGAATTTGATTTACCTCTATTAGGTAAAATCACACTCAGACAAGATCTTCGTGAAGCTATGGATGCAGGTACATTTGTAGAAGATGATAATATCAAATCTATTGCATCCTTAATTGCTGTTGAAGCAATGATGATTGTTACAAATGAAGAATTGTCTCCATTCTCACCACAAGAAATGAATTTAGTAAATGACGGAAAAACTTTGATTATTAAATGGCAAGATAATGTTGAGCATGTGATCTCAGCATTCAATATAAGATTCAGATGTCCTTGTGCTCATTGTGTAGACGAAATTACTGGAGTACAATTAATTAAAGAAGAAAATATTCCACCAAACGTTAAAATATTAGAATCAGTACCTGTTGGAAGATATGGTGTGAAATTTTCATTTGACGACCCAAGTCCCGGAGCCAATTCCGGAATATTCACATTTACATTCCTTAGACAACTTGGTGATGAAGCTGTTTTATTAATCAGCACAGAGGTAAAGAATCATGTTAGCACAACAGATTAAAATTCGTGGTGAACCAACCGCAGACCCTCAAAAATGTAGATTTGTACTTGACGGTGAAGTGCTTTCAAGAGCTTCAGTCTCTTTTACTAAAGATTCTGATATGGAAAAGGCTCCATTAGCTAAACAATTATTAGATTTATCTTATATTGCACAAGTAAATATTGCTTTAACAGGAGACAACGTAGAAAGTTGGCCAGCCATTGGAAAAGAGATTGGAGAAGTCATACGTTCTCAACTAGAAAGTGGAGAAGCTCCAATAACTGAAGAGGTCATGGATACTGGAAACAGCGAATTATTTGATCAAGTTAATGAGTTAATCAAAAATGATGTTAACCCAAGTATTGCCTCTCATGGTGGAGTCATTACACTGCACAATGTATCTGATGGAAAAGCATACGTAACAATGGGTGGCGGTTGTCAAGGATGCAGTGCATCTAGTGTTACATTAAAGCAAGGTGTTGAATCTTATATTGTTGCAAAAATAGATGAAGTAAACGAAATTGTTGATATTACTAATCATTCTGAAGGAGTGAATCCGTACTACACTGAACCTCTTCCTCAACAATCCACAAGCAGTGGATGTGGTTGCGGTAGCGGAAGTGGTAGTAGTGGAGGATGCGGATGTGGCAGTAGCAAGTCCGATGAACAAGGTGGCAGTTGCGGCTGTCATTAGTAAAGTCTAACATCAGTTTTAATACTTGCATTATATCACCATATTATCTTTACAAGGTACCATGGCCGAAGAACCTACTTTTACAGAGGATTCCACAGAGGAAATCGTAGATGATAGCAGTCAAAGTGAAGACCTATCTGATGAAATAACACCCATAGAAAACTTAGAGTTTGAAGATGAAGATAGTAAAGCCGAATTACCGATTGGTTATGAACGGAAACTAGGTGAAGAGGAAGAAGAAGAAGAAGAAACTTTTTTACAACGAAATATTAGAAAAACTATTGATTATCTTAATGGAAAAAGTCGAAATGTTGTAATTGCAACCCTTTTTGTCTTTCTAATTAGTATTATCAACTTTATTATATGGAATTTTACAGAAATTGAAATTTTAAAATATGTAGGGACTGTATTGGCAGCAATTCTCCTAATTGCATGTGGAATTGGAATATTAATCTCTTTCAATGTATATAATACTGAATTAGTAAAGAACAATGACGTCAGATTATCTGGTTTTATTCTATCCAGTGGAGCTGCTTTGGCAACCATTTTCTTCATGGTTTATGAAGTCAGTCAAAATTCTTGTTTAACTGAATTTGGTGAAGAAAAATGTGATGGAAACATATCTTTACGAACTGTGATTACCATTTCTGTTTATTTCGGAAGTATTGGTATTGTTATGCTAATTTATGGATTGGGATTATTAAACAAACCATTGATTCCATATGCTCTATCAATTTCGTTTGGCGGATCACTAATACTTTCTATTGTTTTATTGATGTCAGTTTATGAATGGATTGAAGAATCGGTTTGGCTCTTGCTAATACCTTTACTTTTCCTAGGAATGGGGTTGGCAGGTTTACATCATAGAAGATATCAGTTAGCTGGATTTGTTATCGGTTGCTATATTTCAGGATTAGCTGGAATTGGTTGGTTGATAGAACCAAATTTAGCATCTGGAGGATTCTTAGGTGGCGGATTACCGATGACTGGTTCTGGACTTCTTTTTATTCTAAGGCGAACCGATAGAGAAGCAAGAGAAAAGATGCTGAATAAGGCACAAGAATTGATTGATACAGGATACCCCAGTCGCTCATTAGAAGCTGCAAATCGATTGATGATGAGAGCACAACAAGATGGTGTTCTGATGCAAGATTCAAGAATATGGCTTAGTAAAGCTAGAGCATTAACTGGTCATCGAGAATATGGAAAATCTATAACATATTATTCTATGGCCTTGGAAATTGATGAACAAAATGAAAAATTATGGTATGAAAAAGGTGAATTGCATAGAAAACTTAAGCAATGGGAAGAAGCCGAAATTTGTTTCCAAAATGCTACTGAAATTGATTATACGTTTAGTGAAGCATGGCTCAAATTATCACAAACAAAAGAAAGACTTGACCATTTAGGTGGCGCCGAAGAAGGATATCATATCGCACTTGAATTAGAGGGAAATAAAGGGCTTGTGAATTTAGGATTAGGACGAGTACAGTCTAAGCTAGGTAAAGTCAAAGAAGCATTAAAGTCCGTTGAAAAAGCAATTGCTTTGATGGAAGAAGATTATAGACCTTATATGGTCAGGGGAGACATCTATTTCGGTTTAGGAGACTATGAAAGAGCAGACTCAAAAGGATATTCTAAGGCTGTCAATATAAGACCTGATCTAAAAAGAGGTTGGAGGAAATTAACTAAAGTTTACCGTTCACAAGACAAAAAAGAACTATTGATTATGGCTCTTTCCAGAATTCTAGAAATAGATTCGGAGGATGAGGATGCATTATGGGAAAGAGCTGAAACTCATTTTGAAACTAAGAAATTAGGTGATGCAATGGGAGATATTCATAAACTCTTAGCTCTAAACCCAGGAAATCAAAAAGCTAGGAAATTCAAGGCTATGATTCTGGAAAAATTAGATGCTAAGGAGTGGGACTGATGTTCAAGTTAAAGATAAGGAATCTGAATGAATCTTATGGCTCTACCAAAGAAGATTTAGTTGCCGAATTTCTACAAGCTATCGGATTCTTAGGAACTGATGGAGCTAAGGCAAGAAAAACTAAAAGGACAAAAACTGGAATTTTATTATTTACAAAATGTTTGATTCCAGCACCTGAAAAGTCGTGGACAACTTCAGAAATTGCTAAAGAATTAGGAGTACCACTACAAGGAATTTACAGACATTTACAGTGGTTAAGAGAAGTTGGATTTTTAACAGAAGATTTCCCAGGCAAAGCTGAAGATCCTAAAAAAGTAAGATTATGGCATTATGATTTAGAAAAAGCTTGGAGTGGGGTGGAAAATCGAGCACGTACCTGCTTGAATACATATCGGGAAATTATTAATAATTTAAATAAAAAATTAAAAGAAGCAAAAGACATCATACCTGAAGGAATGATTATATTAGATAAAGAAGAATCTTTTGAAATTGATTTAAGAGAAATACAACCGAATGATAAGAACTACGAAATGGACCTAGGAGCCTTAGGAAGAGGTATTGGATTATTATCAAGCCATCATCATCCTTATACTGAATCTATGCCTTACAAGATTATAGATGAATGCTTTTTTCAAAGACCAGATAGAGCTTGGACTGCTGAAGAAATTGCAGCATGGATTGAAACAACAAGGCCGACGGCATACAGGCATCTCAATCGCCTAATTTCGTTAGGATTAATTGAAAGGTGTAGGGCTGCAGATGGCGGCCCTCCAACTAGTGCATTCCATTTACGTAAGGGATCACTCAAAAGAGGTTGGCAAAAAATTGAAACTCAAACAGAACTTATATTAGGTAAATATAAGAAAACTATTAAGCAACTTGCGGAGAAGTAATGAACCAAAACCATCCAGCTAATAATGTAGAACGTAAAGGTGACTATCTCGAAGGAAAAAATATTTGGTTAGGAATAACGGGTTCGGTATCATGTGTTGAAACTGTAGGAATTACAAGAGAATTACTTAGATATGGTGCAAATGTCACAATAGTTGCTAACAAAGCTGCTTTAGAATTAGTTGGTGAAAAGGCACTTGAGTTCGCTTGTGGAAAACCAATTATTAAGGAAATTACTGGGCAAGTTGAACATGTTATTGCAGGTCATGAAGCTGATTTACTAATTATTGCACCATGCTGTGCCACAAGTCTCGGTAAGATGGTTAATGGGATTGGAGATAATCCGCCTATGCTAGTTGCACTAACTTGTATTGGAGCAAAAACACCAATGATTGTTGCACCTGCAATGGACGAAAATATGGCTAATTCAGATATTGTCCAAAAGAATATGAAAGCAGTTAAGAAATTTGCAAATATAGTAGAACCTATCATGGTTGAAAATAAAGCTAAATTACCATCAAAAGAACGATTAGTGGCTGAAGTTTGTAAAATGGCAGGTCCAAAATCATTACGTCAAAAAAAAATATTAGTTATTGGGGGAGGGAGTAGTGAGCCCATTGATGATGTTCGAGTTATTACAAATAAATCAAGTGGATTTATGGCTAAATCTTTAGCTGAAACTGCTTTTTCAATTGGTGCTAAAGTAGACCTATGGTTAGGTAACGCTACACACAAAACTGGTGAATGGATTAATACTTCTAGATTTGGAACTCTAAACGATTTAAAAAAAAGAATAGATGTAATGGAAAAATACGATGCGATTATTGTGCCTGCTGCATTGTCTGATTTTGTACCTGAATATACCAAAGGAAAAATAGATTCAACTAAAGCAATTACTCTTAAAATGAAGAAAGCTCCTAAGATATTAGGAAGTATTCGCAAGAAACACAACGGACCTCTCTATTCATTCAAATTAGGATCTAAAATCAACGATAGTGAATTATTAAAAAAAGCTAATGTGTTACTAAAAAATTCAGATTGTGTAATAGCCAATTATTCTGATGCTATGGGTTCAGAAAGTAGTAAGGCTGCAATTGTTGATAAGAAAAATACAAACTGGATTACTGGAACAAAAAATAATCTTTCAAGAATAGTATTAGAAAAAATAGCAACTGAACTAACTTAGACTTTATATTTCATTAAAACTCTTAAATTAATCTTAAAGAGTGCATTACGGGCTGTATCTTCTGGCACATGTTCGATAATGCCTTTGTTATGTAAAGCTTCGATAACGTGACTGCCGTGATATGTTGCCTGCCGAGGTTTTAAACCAAATTCTCTAATTAAATGTCTTTCAATAACACGCTTAGCCGTTGTTGAATGTCCCGGATAATATGTCGCTTTGAGCATTGCGATTACAGAGGCTGTTCTCAGCTTCAAGTTTTTCTTTTTCTCCTGAATTATTCTTTCTTGTTCGTCCAAAAATCACACCTCAAAGATATCCTTTCAGCTGCAAGGTCTCATAATAAACGTATCCCCTCATTAATTCTAAAACCCCCCCACTGTGTGAAGGAAGTCAGCCGAGGTCGCTTAGCCTGGTATAGCGCGGGCCTGGAAAGCCCGTGGGAGCAATCCCTCGCGAGTTCAAATCTCGCCCTCGGCGCCAAAAACTTTGGCTTTACTAAAATTATACAGAACGCTAAATAACAAAAAACAAACTTAATCTTTGCTAACTGAAGAAATCTCAGCTACGTCTTCTAATGTCAATTTAAATTGTTCTTGTAAAGGTCCATAACAATCTAAACAATATTTATTCCCTTTTTTTAATTCAGGTACTTCTTCACTATTTTCTTGAATCTCAATCTCAAATTTTTTGGCATTACAAACCATACACATTTCTTCAGACATAATCACAATTAAAATCGGGTTTTCATAAAACTTTGGTATCCTCTGACTGTGTAGATGATTCTACTGAACCGTAAACTGTCACTCCAATAATAGAACCAAGTATCAAAATCATCCCTATTACTTGCTGTATGGATGGTGATTCGAATAAAAGAACAATCCCCCACACTATCGTAAGAGTAGGTTGAAGAAGAATAGCAAAAGAGGTGTAAGCTGCAGGCAATCTAGGTAATGAATAAGCAATTGCCAACCAGCCAACTACTTGGCTTAGAATAGCAAGCAATAGTAACCAGCCATGAACGGGTAATGTAGGCTCAAAATTAATTGGATCAACATGTATCGATTGAAGAGGTAAAAAACTAAGAATTAGAAGTCCAAATGCACATCCTACTGTAGAATCAAATTGTAAATTTGTTGCAGGGGCAAGTTCCCGATTTGCAAATCTATAAATTATTAGAAAAGCAGAATAGAAAATTGCTGTAAAGACACCAGCAATAACACCTCGAAACGGATGTGAACCATAAGGTTCATCATCCCAAATACCAGAAATAAGAAATAACCCAAACATTACAATTGGGAGAGAAATAAGAATAGAAAGATTGGGTCTTTCACCAAGCAACCACCAACTCATTAATGTCACTATGATTACTTGAGAATTACCAATCAGAGTACCAATGCCAGTACCTATCCAATCAACTGCACTGTGGTATGAAAGAAAATCAAGAGAAAAGGCAAGTCCTGCACCAATTGCAATCAACCTTGTATTCATAGAACGAGAATCATCTAAACTTCTAAACCATATGATAAAACCAAGAAATGGAAGTGCATAAATCATTCTGAAAAACGCACCAGTTAATGGATTTGCATTCGAAAGAGCATATAGAATTGGGGCAAATGACACCACGACCCCTCCAAACATAGCAATAGCCATTGATTTTTTTAATTCTTTAGAGTCCATTAATAGTTCTAAAGCATTAATGGATTTGATAAAACTATGGTGCTTAAATGGAGAGATACCCTACTATCAATACGCTAACAATTATAATTTTTACTATCCATGATATGAAAATTGAGCGTACGTCTTCTTTCAATATATCTTCGAGCATCACTAGAAAATAAGTATATGATATGATAAAACTTTGGTGCTCCCGCCGGGATTTGAACCCGGGTATTCGGCTCGAAAGGCCGAGATGATGGGCCGGACTACACCACGGGAGCTCTAACATCCAGCTTAAAGGGCTAGGATTTAATATTATTGCAAAAAAAATTACACTTCAAATGATTCTAATTGAGCCCTTAATTTTTCTACTTGTCTCTGAAAATTTCTTCGCTGGATTTCTAATTCACCTTGATATCGTGTTTGAGAAGCTTCTAAAGCATCGTAGTTTTCAGTCTTGACCTTTCTCAACTTTAATTCATGAGCTTCTCTCTCTTTAACTATTTGAACCTCCAACTCATCTATTTTCTTCTTTAGGCTATCAACATCATCCATTAATTTATGAATTATACCTCTCTTTAAACTGTTAGCTACAAAACTATCTTAACTCACCTTGTATATAATAAATTAATGTGGAAAGGCTCAATGGATAAAAAACAAAATTTCCAAGTCAGATATGTGAGCTCTCAAGGTTGGGGAGAGCCAATTCAAGTTAATCGGAGGCCGGACACAAAAATGTCTTTTTCAAAATATGAAAAAGAACAACTTGTGGAATCTATTGGAATCTTAACAATTGCATTCACTCTTGCATTGAGTAATGGATTAACTCCTGTTATGAATGATCCCTTAGTTTTTCTCAAGAAATTACCATTGGCTTTTGGTGCAGTTATGACTGGATTTTTACTTCATGAACTGGCTCATAAATGGATGGCTCAACAATATGGATGTTGGGCTGAATATAGGGGGAATCGTAATGGATTATATTTTGCATTACTTATGTCAAGTTTTGGTTTCTTACTAGCTGCACCTGGTGCCGTAATGGTTTCTGGAAGAATAACTGAAAGGCAAAATGGAATTATAGCTGCTGTTGGGCCTATTACAAATGTCATTATAGCTTTGGTAGCTTTTCCAATTTATCTTCTAATGGCGGGATTAGAACAACCTATTGCATTGATTGGTGAATTAGCTCGATTTATTGTTGTAATCAATCTAATACTTGGAGGATTCAATATGATACCTGTTCAACCTCTAGATGGCTCTAAAATAATCGCCTGGAGTAAATATGCTTACTTTGGAATAATAATTGCTATAATTTCTCTTGCAATGATATACTGGAATGTACCTTTAATATCATGAGTTATACTTGGGTTCTTTATGATGCCACATGTCCTTTTTGTATTTCAGGAATTAATGTATTCAAAGAAAGCTTAGGTAAAAATGGTTGTAAAATCCAACCATTACAGAATAAGAATATACTAAAAATACTAAATGTCGATAATGACGATTTTCCCGAAATGAAAGTTATCGGAAATGATAAGAAGTTATATGGTGGAGCTAGAGCCATTGTTTATTTATCGAGAAAAATCTGGTGGGCAACGCCTATTTGGGCACTTTCACACTTACCATTAACTTTGAATATTATGGATTATATCTATAAATTAATAGCAGACACGTGGCATTGCCATGAGATGTGTGAAATCTAATGAAATACGGACCACTCTTAGCAGTAATATTTGCATTCTTTTTTATTGCTATTTATCCACATTATAATAGCAATGATGTACCCATATTTATTCTTGCAGATGACGATGGAGATGGAATAACTAATGATAAGGATAAATGTCCTGAAGATAATGCCAAAGATTATGACATAAATGAAGATGGATGTACAGATACAGAAATAACAAAAGAAGAGATTGATTACATAGGTAAGATCGCAAAGATGAATCTAGGACAATATCTTCTTTTTGCTATTATTTCACTATTAGGTACTGCTATCTACTGGGAAAGAAATAAAATTAAAAGCATATTGAATGATGAAGATGATTTTCTAAAAAACTTTAATGCTGAATCTGATAAAGACGAAATAACTGAAAATCCAGATTATGCAAACCTGGGCGAAAATAAGAAATATATAAACTCTAATAGTTCCTTCTTTAACCGATTTAGTTTTTCCTTAAGTGAACTAAATGCTGAAGCTGATAGAGGAATTCAAGTCATGGCAGTGGTATGCTTACTCTGTTTTTTAGTAGCCCCAAACCAAGCCTGGTTTCAAGTTGAAGGAATAAAAACTTATTCCGAAGAAAGTGATGAGTTTGTTGCATTTACGGTAGAACATTACTCTAACTTTCTAGAATACAACGGAAATGCCGAAGTTACTGCAAGTTATGATAGTTCGAGGTGTACAAGTGAAATTGATAAATACTATAATTGTGACTATCGAAGTAATCTATTCGGAACTGTAGAAACCCTCCTTTCCTTGTCTGCTTTGTTTTGTTTTATACTTCTACTATTAAACTTTAGAGCTGAAAAATATAGAGTACCTGTTGCAATTGTATTCACGCTTTGCTTGGTAACCACAATGGCAAGCTTGTTAGTTTTTACAACACTAATTGATAATGCCTTGATAGCTGATGAACATTTATTAGACGATAATCAGAATAAGGCTGCAGGTTGTTGGATGAGTGAGCCTATTATTTGGGGAGAGACCGAATGTATCTCTTTCGATATAAATGGAAATTATATTACTGAAACTGAAATTACATATACACCTAGTATTGCATTTTTCATTATTTTAACTAGTATTTCTATTCTATTTGTTGGATTATTTACTAGTATTAGTCCATTATTAGAATATAAGAAAATTAGTTGGAGAGAAGTTGCCATTAATAATTGGCAAGTATTTGCCATAATTTTTACAATCTTCTTTTTATGGAGATTGAACGTTCTAATGAATAATCTATAATGGTGCGGGGGGAGGGATTCGAACCCTCGTACCACTAAGGACCGGATCTTAAGTCCGGCGCAATTGGCCAGGCTATGCGACCCCCGCGCTTTTTATCCATGTAGACAACCTTTAAAGAGAGCTTCATCATGAAAAAAATATCATCTAAGGAAAAAATATTCATGTCTACTACAGCTACTACAAAAATAATAAAGATGGTTGGGAGCACAAATCCACCCTCATTAGTGGCATTATTCGGAGGTTCACTGGGTGAAAGAAAAACGGCAATATCGGATATATCAAATGATCTTTTTAGTGCTGGTTTAAATATTATAAATTTTAATGCAAGAAGATATCTTTCTGAAAATGACTTATTACAACCATTGATACAACAAATAGTTACTGAGTTGAAAACTCAATCAGATACGAGTGGAGCAAGTACTGATTTAGTTATTCGAATAAATGAAAGCGCACCTGCCTTAAACAGTACGCATCTCACTAGTGGGAACAGGATTGAATTAATACACCAATTTGATTCAGCACTTAAACAATTAACTGCAATAACCCTTCAAAAAAAACCTCTAGTTGTTGTTATCCAAGGTCTTGAAAGAGCTCCTGTTGGCTCATTCATGTCTATTTCTGAATTTATATCAGATTATTTGAATATTAGTAATTTTGTATTTGTAGTCTCAGCTGGAGAAGAAATGCTTGAAAATGAACTTAATAGCGGTAATTCAACAATGTCTAAGGATGACTTTCTTGAGGATATATTCAGTAGTGTTGTTAACCTAAATGATACTGCTATTCAAATACCTAAGGCTGAACCAATAATTAACAATAATAATCCTGATTTATTTTCACCACCAGTAGGATTGGAAATTCAAAGTAGTAGCGATATTATGGCTAAAAGAAAAGGCCGTAGTGTGACACCTAAAAACTCAGGAAAACCTAGTAGCCGAATTTTTAAAGTTAGAGAATTATCTGGCAAAAAAGCATCTATCCGTAAAAATGCACCCCCTAAAAAACGAATTATTAAGAAGAGTAAAAAGAAAGCCGTTAAAAAATTCAAAGCAATTAGTAACGAAACGAATCTAGATAAATTTATTAATCCTATTAAAAAAGGCGATATTTTTGCAGTTAAAAAGTTCTGGAATGAAGTTAATCAATTAAAATATGAAGAATTTACAGATCTTGTAGAAAAAATTATTAAGGAAATTATCTCTGGAGACTCTAGAATTAGAGCAACGGCAATAACGGCTCTAACTTCGATTTCAAAAGGTGTTTCTTGGGAAATGCCACCAGATGTAATGGATCGTGCACTCATCATGACTGGGGATGGATCAAAAGTAGTGCGTGATGCCGCTGCAGAAGCAATAAAGGAAATGACTGGGGCTGGTGTAGAAAAATCAACACAAAAAACGCCGCAAAGTCAAACTAAAATGAGCAAAAATACCAGTTCTATGGAATTAACTGAACTAGACACTGACAGTATGTTAGGTAAATCTTCAGGAAGTATTGGATCTATGGCGTTAGGGAGCGGATCTGGAGGTGTCAAAGTCATGGGAGGACAAAATACCGAAATAAGTAGTACACCTACTTTTGAAATATCAAAGGAAGTGCCCTCTTTTAAAGAAGAAAAAACCCCTCCTAAATTTACTGCAGTAAGCAATAAGAAACCAAAATTCAAAATAGCCAAAGAATGAAATTTCTAATTATTTAATTTTAATGTGAATGAAATTTCTTTACCTTCAACTTCAAAATTATCCGATGCATTATTTGATTCTGAATAAAATAACTCGGCATTACTAGCGCGTGTTTCGAACTTAACATATTCCCAATCTTGAGATGACAACTTCGGAGAATCTTCTGATAACCAGACATTCAATGATATTGTAGCTTCTAATTCAAGATCTAAGTCCTTACGTTTTGATTGAATCCTACGAGTAATTTCTCTTGCTAATCCTTTGGAAATTAAAGAGTCACTGAGGCTCATATCTAAAACTAAAGAAATATCTCCTATGTCATCAGCCGCAAATGTTGATGCAGCATAACCCTCTTTTTCAACACGTCTAATAGAAACATCTTCCATAGTAATTTCATAACCACCTAAATTCGCAGTTCCAGAATCAATTTGTGATAAAAGAGTTTCTGAATCTATTTTATTTAATTCGGCTAAAACATTAGGGAGCTCAGCACGATATTTTTTACCAAGAACTTTATGCTCAGGAAATAATTCGATTTGTTGAAATCGATCTAAATCATCTTCTGTTTCTAAATTTTCCACATTTAATTCCTCAGCAATTATGGCATGAAAATCAGATAAATCAGGTCCTCCAACAATCCAGCCTGACTGACAAGGAAGCCTTTGGCGACGTTTGGAATCTACACGAATTCGACGACCAGTTTCAGTTAAATTACGTACAATTGCCATTTGTTTTTCTAATTCTAAATCTTGAGGTGGTAAATCTTTTTCTACTAAATCAGAACCCATCGGCCAATCAGTCATATGAACTGAAATTCCAGTTAAATCATAATGTATTCTATCAGACATAAATGGAGATACGGGAGCCATAAGCTTACTTACAGTGCACAAGACTTCATGTAAAGTATGCTGACAAGCTCTTTTATCGTTACTATCTGCTTCATCCCATAGTCTACGGCGTGAACGACGAACATACCAATTTGAAAGATCATTTATCACAAAATTTTCTAAATCTCGACCCGCTTTATGGAATTCCCAAGAAACAAACTGATTATGATAATCTTGAGCTACAGTAGCAATTCGAGAAAGAATCCATCTATCTAAAGGACTACGTTGTTCTACTGGAATAAAATTAGATTTATCTGAAGGTGTGAATCCATCAAGTAATGCATAATCTGCATGGAAACGGTGAACATTCCACAATGTAAGGAACATTTTTGCATAAGTCTCACGTACCCCATTTGGATCGAAATTCATAGGATTCCAAGGTGCACTTTGAGTTGTCATGTACCAACGGATTGCGTCACTACCTTCTTTATTGAAATGATCCCAAGGATTTACTACATTTCCTTTGGATTTACTCATTTTCTTTCCTTCATTATCTAAAACATGCCCTAGTGAAAGGCATCGATTGTAGCATATACTATCAAAAACAGTTGTAGAAACTGCAAGGAGTGAATAGAACCAACCTCGTGTTTGGTCTACAGCCTCACAAATATAATCTACAGGGAAACTTCCCTTAAATTTATCTTCATTTTCGAAAGGATAGTGCCATTGGGCAAAAAATGCACAGCCTGAATCAAACCAACAATCCATAACATAGGGCTCTCGAACCATTTCCCCATTACATTCTTTTTGAGTACAATGAAGTTTTACATCATCCACATAAGGCCTATGCAACTCCTTAGGTGTAGGTGAACTTTCGGTTTTTAATGAAATCATTTCTTCAATACTGCCAATACAATGATCATGCCCACACTCTTCACAAATCCAAACTGGTATCGGCGTACCCCAATAACGTTCACGACTAATTGCCCAATCCTTAATATTTCGAAGCCATTCCCCAACTCTACCAGTTCCAGTCCATTCGGGAGCCCATTCTACTTGTGAATTATACTCTATTATCTTGTCTTTAACTGCAGTCATACGAACAAACCAACTGTCCATAGCATAGTAAAGTAAAGGATGATCGGTTCTCCAACAATGGGGGTAATCGTGAGTATAGATATGTTCTCTGTAAAGCTGGCTATCATTAGATAATAAATCAATAATTTTAGAATCACAATCTTTGACATATTGACCATCTAACTCATCATGTGTTCCTTGGATAAACTTACCATCCATTCCAACAGTATGTTGTGCTGGAAAACCAACTTCCATACCTAACGAATAATCATCTTCTCCATACATCACTGCCGTATGAACTATACCAGTACCATCAGTCGTTGTAACAAAATCAGCCCCTACTATTGTCCAAGCTGTTTCGGAATCTCCGCGATCTATTGCACCAGGAAAAAGAGGATGGTAGGCTTTACCTACTAAATCTGAACCTGAAAATTCTTCTATAATTTCCATCTTATGCCGCATAACTTCAGGTAAGAGATCCTTGGCCAGAATTAGCTCATCGTCAACCTTAGCTCCACCTCTCCCTTCCCAACTTCCTGCCGGAGGTTCAGTAATACGAATACGGCAATAAACTACGTCGGGACCAACTGCAAGACCTACATTACCTGGCAATGTCCAAGGCGTAGTAGTCCAAGCTAATACTGAAGCATTATCGTCAACTAATTGAAATTTAACATAAACGGCAGGTTCCGCCACTTCTTTGTACCCAAGAGAAACTTCATGCGTAGAATAACTAGTACCTGTCTGTGGGCAGTAAGGAAGAACTTTATGACCTCTAAAAAGAAGACCTTTGTCATGCATCTGCTTTAGAGACCACCAAGCAGATTCAATATACTCATCATGTAATGTTACATATGGATTATCCATATCAACCCAAAAAGCCATACGTTCGCTCATTTCACGCCAGGCTTCTTCATATGTCCAAACACTTTCTTTACACTTTTGATTGAAAGCTTCCATCCCATATGCTTCAATCTCTTCATTAGACATTAAATTCAATTGTTTTTGAACTTCAATTTCAACGGGTAGACCATGTGTATCCCAACCTCCTTTTCTTTCAACTAGGTGCCCTTCCATTGTCTTCCAACGGCAAACCATATCTTTGTAGAGTCTAGACAAAACGTGATGTATTCCTGGTTTTCCATTTGCAGTAGGTGGCCCTTCCAAGAAAGTAAATGGTTTAGAATTTCTTCTTTGTTCAATGCTTTTCTTAAATGTTTTTTCAGTATTCCATCTTTCAGAGACTTCTGTTTCTAATGATACTGGATCATAAGCTCCGGAATTAAGCGGTTGCTTTTCGGAACTAGTTTTAGGCATTGTCATTCCTGATTAAGAGGATGTTATAAAGAATCATCGAAACTTAAACTTAAATCCCCTAATGAATCAACCACGACGGAGCCGGGGTGGCTCAGCCTGGTAGAGCGTCGGACTCATAGGGTAAGAATAGTTCCGGCTATGCCTGGGACATCCGAAGGCCGCGGGTTCGAACCCCGCCCCCGGCACCAAATAACTTATCGATCCTCCTTTTTTTATTAATCTCGATTTATTCCCACTCAATTGTCCCGGGTGGTTTGTCAGTTATATCATAAACAACACGATTTACATCTGACTTTAATTCCCTAGTGATTCTCTCAGATATCTTCTTAAGAACTGAATAAGGAAGATCTACAGCTTGAGCAGTCATTGCATCATAACTGTGAACCGCACGAACTGCAACCGTATTACCATAGGCTCGAACATCACCTTGGACACCCACTGTTTTAATTGGAATAAGAACTGCAAAATATTGCCAAGGCAACTCCATCTCATTTCGTTCCGCAGCTAATTCCATTTCTTTTTCAGCTATATGGCAAGCTTGGCGAACGACTTTGGTACGTTCAGGTGTAGCTTCACCCATAATTCTAACTGCTAAACCAGGACCTGGGAAAGGTTGTCTTTGAGATACAGAAATTTTTAGATATTCAGCTAAACTTCTAACTTCGTCTTTGTAAAGCTCTCTAATAGGTTCGCAAAGTTCCATCTCCATATCCTCAGGTAAACCTCCTACATTATGATGTGATTTGATTGTGTCACGTAAACCACCTCCCGATTCAATCCAATCAGGAGCAATAGTTCCTTGAACTAAAAATTTACCACCATAATCTTTGGCCTCTTCTTCAAAAACACGAATGAAGAGTTCGCCAATTATTTTTCTTTTTTGTTCAGGATCTGTAATTCCTCTTAAACCTTTATAAAAACGTTCGGACGCATCTACCATTTTGTGCTGTATACCTAACTCTTCCAACATAGATGAAACAAAATCAGATTCACCAAGACGCATGTAGCCAGTATCTACGTAAATTGCCAACAAATTATCACCTACTGCTTTAGCTGCAAGAGCTGCTGTAACGGTAGAATCAACACCTCCTGATGCTGCAATTATTGCTTTGCTATTCAATTGAGACTTAAGGCTAGTAATCGCTTCTTCTGTAAACTTTGCAGGGTCAAAAAATGCCACGCTTTACCATTTAGAAAGGCCTATAGGTATTTATCGCTATAAATTCTATTTAGAAGGCCCTTAATCTGATATTATGGCACAGGAATTAGTATGGTTGGATTTAGAAATGACTGGGTTGGATCCAAAAAGACACCGTATAATTGAAATCGCTTCAATTATTACTGATTTAGATTTGAATATCATTGCTGAAGGGCCTGATTTAGTGATACACACACATGATAAAATTCTTGAGAGAATGAATGACTTTGTACATGAAATGCACCATAGTTCAGGATTAATTGACGAAGTAAAAAATAGCAAGATTACTATTGAAGAAGCCGAAAAACAAACATTGGAATTCATCGAAAAACATTTAGGTGCGAAATACAAACCACCTCTCTGTGGAAACTCTATAGGAACTGATAGACGTTTTTTGGATGACCAAATGAATAAGCTTGAACAACGATTACATTATCGTGTTGTAGATGTTACATCAATTAAGGAACTTGTAAAAAGATGGCATCCCGAAATCAACGCAATTGTGCCTCCAAAAAAAGAGAACCATAGAGCTCTTGGCGATATAATTGAATCCATTGACGAACTGAAATTTTACCGGAAACATTTATTCAAATAAATGAGTGGAAAAAATGTACTAGTTACTGGTGCTAACGGGCATGTAGGATATACATTAACAAGAATATTAGTAGAAAAAGGATATAATGTTAGAGCATCAGTAAGAAATAAAAATAATCCTAAACTTGTTTCACATCTTGATTCTTTAAACATAGAAATAGTTGAAATGGATTTGATGGAACCTGAGACTATTGAATCTGCTATGCAAAATATAGATGGCCTTTTTCAAGTTGCAGCTGTATACCAAAGTTGGGCTAAAAATCCAGATGAAGAAATCATAAACCCTTCAATCATAGGAGGAATAAATGCCCTAAAAGCAGCCAATAAAGCTGGAATTAAAAAAGTCATTTTTACTTCAAGTACAGCTGCTATTGGAAGAAGTGGACCAAATGGTAAAGCTTTGAATGAAAGTGACTGGAATTCGGAATCAAAGCATCCTTATTCTTATGCAAAAACTGAAGCAGAAAGAAGAGCTTGGGAATATGCAAAAGAGGTTGATATGAATTTAGTAGTAATTAATCCGACAGCAGTAATAGGTCCTTACTTTCATAGACACACACCAAGTACCATGCTTTTTGATAAACTCTTGAAAGGTGAACTAAGCGTATTGCCTCCGCAAACTTTTGGATATGTTGATGTAAGAGATGTAGCTCTTGGACATCTGAAAGCCTATGAAAATAATAATGCAGAAGGAAGACATATTCTTTGTACTAAATGTTTAGATGGATTTGAATTAATGAATTTAATTCAAGAACTTGAACCGGAACTCAAACTGCCTAGCAAAATAGCCCCCATGTGGCAAATGCAAATATTTGCAAGATGGCAAGCGATGAAAGCACTCTTTGGATACACACCACTTATTTCACCTGAAACGGTTAAAGAATATATGGGGAAAATAACCAATTACGATTCTAGTAAAGCTAAAAATGTATTAGGTTGGAACCCAATGGAACTTAAAGATTCTTTAAGAGATACTTTAAGCTGGATTAAACAAACACTACACTAATTTCAAGGTACTTTACAAACTAGCATTTTTGAATGTGTCGTAAACCGATTTACCCTTTCTTCACTCAACAATTCTAATCCGCATTTTTCAATTACTTGCTTAAAGTCAACATGTTTTCCAAGACCTAACCGCTTCCTAAAAGGATTCCATAGCGTACCTATTATTCCCTTCCTACCTTTGTAATGATTAACGATAACTATCAAGCCAGATGGTTTAGTAACTCGCATAATCTCCTTGAGAACTACTTCAGGTTCTGCAACAACTGCCAAAGTATGGGCTACAACTGAATGATCAAATTGATTGTTTCCAAATTCGAGAGCATGGGCGTCCATTTGTTGGAAATTTATTTGCGCTGCAAAATCACCCTTTTCTTGCCTTTTACGGGCTTTAACTAACATTGGTTCACTATAATCTATGGCATCCACTTTAACAAAATCAGGAATATTTGTTAAAGAAATACCCGTTCCTACGCCAACTTCTAATATATGATCTTCAGATTTCAGATTAAGAGGTTTATACATCTTGGAATGCCCATCTGAAAATGAGGGAGCCATAAACCTATCATAAATAGGAGCATAAAATTTATAAATTCCATGTCTATGTGTGCGCTTACTTTTAGTCACATATATATCAATAAGTGATAGTTTATACTATTAACAGAGAATCTATCTCGACTTAACCTGAAACAAAACATACCAAACACCAATTAAGCCAACTAATATTATTGTAATAAAACCAAAACCCGGATCGGCTCCATCCCATGAGGATATTACTAATAATTCACCATCTCCTTTAGTTGAAACTAACCAAACAAAATAAGAGGATGTTAATGACATACTAATAATAAACAATGCAATAATTCTTTTAACATGATTGGGAAGAGTCTTTCCTGAGGAATAATAATCAAATAATGCTGAACCAAAATACTCATTAGTTAATGTCCATCTAAACAATTTTTCGCTAGAAAGAGAAAAAAGAAATGCAGCCGGAACCGCCCAAGAAACAGTAGGCCAACCCGGAACCCATATCCCTACTATTGCAAAAAAAACAAACACCGAGCCTAAAATAATGTATATATTACTACGCAATCGACTACTGGATGAAAAATAGAATTCTACAACTTCATCAACTGTTTTGAGAGTTTTCAATACATATTCTCCTATAATTGATTTATTAGGAAGGGCTGACTTTAAACTAATGACGCTCAAGTGTCTAACTCATTAAACCATTTAAAAAACCCCCCTCGTTAACTGACCATGAAGCACATAGTGTCAATAGAAGATTTGGATAACAAAAGCATCATGAGTCTTCTTAAACGTGCAAGTGAATTATTACCGGTTGCAGAAGGAAAGAAAAAATCCGATAAATTAAAAGGTAAAATTCTTTCAACTTGCTTTTTTGAACCATCAACTAGAACTCGATTGTCCTTTGAAAGTGCAATGCAACGCCTAGGTGGGAGTTGTATTGGATTTGCAGATCCGTCGGCAACATCACATCTAAAAGGTGAAACGCTATCTGATGCAATACGAATGGTATCAGGATATTCAGATGCTGTAGTTCTTAGACATCCAAGAGAAGGAGCTGCGAAGCTAGCATCTGAGGTCTCTGATGTCCCTATTATTAATGGAGGAGATGGAGCTGGACAACACCCTACCCAAACACTTCTTGATTTGTTTACAATAAAAGAAGAAATTGGTAAACTAGAAAACTTGAAAGTTGGAATGTTAGGTGACCTAAGATATGGACGGACTGTGCACTCTTTATCACAAGCATTAGATCGCTTTAATACAAAATTATACTTTATTTCCCCTGAAAGTTTGGCAATGCCCGACCACGTAACTGATGAATTGACAAATGATTGGTCAACTCATCAAAACTTGGAAAGTGTGTTAAGTGAACTAGATGTGCTTTATGTTACTAGAATACAAAAAGAGAGATTTCCTGATGTTGAAGATTACAAGCGAGTTGCTGGAGCCTATAGAATAAATTCTGAATTGCTAAACAATGCGAAACCGAAAATGAAAATATTACATCCCCTTCCAAGAGTTGATGAAATATCAACTAATGTAGATAATACAAAACATGCAGCTTATTTTAGACAAGCCTTCAATGGAATACCTGTAAGAATGGCATTATTAGAAAAATTAATTGGAGACAAATAATGAGCGATAATTTACTTCGAGTACAACCTATACGGAATGGAACTGTAATTGACCATATCAAAGCAAGTCGGGGGAAAAAAGTTCTAGATATCTTGAATTTAAGCGGAAGTGACACCACTATTAGTTTATTGATTAATGTCCAAAGTAAAATCCAAAAGCGTAAAGATATTATAAAAATAGAAGATCGTGAACTAAATGAAATCGAAATAGAAAAATTGGCATTATTGTCCCCAGACGCTATTGTTAATATCATTAGAAATTATTCAGTAGCAGATAAAATAAAAATTGAAATTCCTGAATTTATTTCAGAAATCGTACATTGTCCAAATGAAAATTGTATATGTAATAATGAAAGAAGTGTATCTACTAACTTCAAATTACTAAATAAAGAAAATCTTCAAATTAAATGCACATATTGTGGCCGCAAAATGGATGAAGAAAATATAAATTTTATTTAATTAAAATCTATCGTCTAATTCACCAGACTTAATTGATGCTTGAATTTCTTTAGGATCTTTACTTTCACAACTTAATCCCATTGATTTTGCAACACCTAATATTTCTGAGGTCATTGCCTTAATATCTCCACCAGTCAAACCAGGGCCCTTCTGTTGAGCAACTTTAATTGCTTTTTCCAAAGGCAAATCTGCTGCGATGACAGTTCCAGCTTCTCCAGATCCTTTTGCTATACCTAAAATTTTTTTGATTAAAGAAGAGGCAGGAGGTGTACCTACTGTAATTGAGAAACTTTTATCGTCTCCCACTTTAACTTTTACCGGTATTTGCATGCCTTCCATGTCTTTTGTCAAAGAATTGATTTCTTTGATTACTTGCTTAACATTGACTCCAGAGGGACCTAATGCTGGACCTAACGGTGGTCCTGCAGAGGCTTTACCTGCGTCTACTAGTGCTTCAACTGTTTCACCCATTAATTAACTTCCTTTTCTAAAACTCGAACATGGTCTCCTCTAACTGTAATTGGAATAGGAACCATAGCTTCGAATAATTCAACTGTAACTTCTTCTTTAGCCTGATCAATACGTTGAACTCTTGCTTTTTCTCCCTTAAATGGACCTGCAATTACTTCAACAATATTACCTTCTTCAATTCCTGAAACAGCAGGAGGTGGGGTCAAATGAGGTGATAATTCTTCAAGTGACGTCGTTCCAAAAGTATCGGGTTCTTTGGATCTTCCATAACCTTTACCTTTGTTCATTACCATACCTCTAGCATGAGTTAAACCTTTCAAATTATCTCTAAGCGCTTCGGGACTATCTGTTTCGACAAAAATGTAACCTCTTAATTTTGGAGGGGCAAGGATTGCATAAATTGGAGATCCATTTCTTCTGGCTCTATCGGCAAGCCTTTCACTTGCTGTTCGTTCGTGTCCAATTTGAGACTTCATCGTATAAATCTGAGTGTCTGATGATGGGGCTGCACCGTCTTCGGTTGGTGTTTCTTCTTCTTCTTCTTCAATGAATTTTGCCATAATATCTAAATTCCAAATAAATCTGCTACAATAGGTGGGGCTTTTAGCCAAATATAATATATTGTAAATCCAAGTGCACCAACAATTCCTATTCCAATACCGACAACCCACGAACTTTTTACAAATTCATCGGAAGTTGGTTTACGTGCAAGACGTAAAACACGGCCATACTGACCTCTGCCTATTCGCTTGAAACGTTCTTCAAGCTTATGTTGCATTTGCCATACGTTATCTATGAAACTCATTTTTATTATTGTACGAATTCTATGCCGTATCTGTTTTGCATTTCATTGTCTACACCCGACGGAGGTCCCAATATTTGAGACGATTTTACACCAGTCACTACGAGCATGACTCGTATCTGATGTTCGAGGGTAGAATCTACTGAAGCTCCCCAAATGATTCGAGCATCTTTATTAATCTTACTATGGACTTCTTTAACAACGGCATGTGCTTCTTGAAGAGTCATATCATCTCCACCAGTGACATTTACTAAAGCTCCTTTTGATTCAGCTATATCCAACTCCAATAATGGTGAGGTCAGGGCTGCAATCACTGCATCTGAGGCTCGATTGGCACCTTGCCCTTCTCCCATTCCAATCATGGCAACACCCCCTCCATCCATTATAGATCGCATATCTGCAAAATCTATGTTAACTAATCCTCCATGTGAAGTAATTTCAGTCATACACTTTATCGCATTACCTAATATTTCATCCGCGTGCCTAAATGCTAAGTTAAGTGGTAAGTTCATGATATCATCTTGTAATAATTTATCGTTTGGTATTACAATTACCGTATCTGCTGATTTACGTAATTTCTCAAGACCTAATCGTGCATTCCTTGTTCGGCGAGCACCTTCATTACTGAAAGGGAGTGTTACTATAGCAATAGTAAGCGCTCCTTTTTCCTTAGCTAAACGAGCTATGACTGGCAATGAACCTGTACCTGTTCCGCCACCTAACCCTCCCGTGAGAAAAATAATATCTGCATCGTGGCAAGCTTCTAATAATTCAGCTCTAGCTTCTTCTGCAGCACCTTCGCCAATCCCTGGTTCTGAACCTGCACCTAAACCTTTTGTCAATTGTTTACCAATTAACATTCGATGAGGAATTGGCGTATTGAGTAAATGTTGTGCATCTGTATTCAAAGCTAGAAGCTCTATAGAGTTAATACCTTCTTTATACAACCTAGTTAGAGTATTATTGCCAGCCCCTCCACTACCTATTATCAAAATATTTGTCTTTAATTTAGATACTAAAGCCTCTAATTCACTCTCATCAGTTTCACCTTTAAAAGTGCCGTCATCGGCCAGCATCTCTTGTAAAGACTCTTCATCCATCTTTCTATCGATTTTGATTCTCTATATAAAATCAATCTATATTTTTAACTAATACCTTATTTATAGAGATGGTTTCTCAATATTAACAATGAAGAAAGCTTCTTTCCAATTATTGAACCGAAAAAGAGTACTTGGAATTTCAGTAGTTTTGTTGATGATGCTTCAAGTTGTAATAATACCTACAGTAGTTGGACCGTCTAGTATAGAAGCTAACTATGGTACTGCTCAAGAATTAGATGCTTTTTTTCAAAGTGTCAACCAAAGAAATGACGAAGTAAATGAAACTGTAATCGAAGAGTTGAACTTTTTAAGATCTTTACATGATGGAAGCGAACTCGCCGTGTCTTTGTTAGACACTCGTAAGGCGGCAATGAATGATAAAGATGAAAGTGAAGATGTAATAGCGGATATTTCAGATTATGAAACTGTAACGTATGATTATTCAGAAAGAGGATTAGAACCTACTGATGTAAATGATCTTGAACCTACAAGAGCAGATATAATTGAGACCATGTTGAGCGAGACTGATTTCTATCAGGATTCTTTTCTAAGTACTGTTTCATCTATATTCGTTGAAACTTATCTAATTTATTGGGCATATGATGCAAATGGTAATGGAGCTATTGACGTAAGTGGTTGCGAAGATGGCGCACCACCTGAAGACCCATGTGAAGAAGGAGTAGAAGAAGCAAACTTAGTATCTACTCTTTGGGGAGCTTCAACTGCTTTAATTGCAGCATGGATAGAATCGCTTGGTTTAGATAACAATGTGGCTGATTTCATTATATCTTTTATTAATATATTAGATGAAAGTGATACTGCATGGATACCAATCGACATAGATGAGGATGGAGGAAATGAAATACGTGCTAGATTAGTCCCTGTAGTTAATGATCTTCTGAATGAAGATACTGACGTCAATCCACTAGATGGAGATGTCGGTTTAGAAGCAAATCTTGGATTGAATTTTGAATTTGAAAAACTTGAAGAATTGAATCAAACCTTAGATATTGCTATTGTTAGAGGTATAACTTATAATGATGAAAATGAAGATGACCTGACTTATGTTTGGGGAGTCAATTCACAATTTCCACCAAATGAAATTCCCGATGAATATAGTTTATCTGTTGTTATTGAAGAATTTGTATTCACGATAGGAACTGAAGGTGGAGGTATTGGGTTGAATCCAGGAGATGTTGATTATGTAAATGCCCCTTACCAGATTAATGTTCTGATGAATAATGACACTGGAGATCCTTCAAATAATGGAATTGATAATTTAGAAATCGCAATAGGATATCTGAAATATAATTGGAGTAGTGGAACGGTAATTAATCCTGGAGATGCATTAGAAGAAATAACATTCATAAAAATAGATTTAGAAAATCCAAGAGGGAAAGTGCCTCGAGAATTGGGAATCAGACTTGTCTCTCAAAATACAGACGGTGTAGATAGAGACTCGATTGAAGTATATGCGCCAGCTACTGAAACTACTAATTCAAATGAAACAAATAAGAAATTCAACTTAGGCTTCCAATACTACGAATATAATCTAAACCCCGGAGACGACCTCGATCCCTTCTTATCACATATTGAAGCATACATTACCGGAGTACCAGTTTGTAAAGTAGATGAAAGTGGAGATGAAATATGCTTAAATGAATTAAATATGCCTAAAGCTTCATTATGGTTAGAAGTAAGAAATGAATCTACTTCAGATAAAAATTGGACCGTAATCGAGTTTCATTCAACTGAACCGATTGAGTCAATAGTATATGGTGATTATGAATACTATACAGAAGATGGAAGAGGCGCAACTTGGTTAGATCATGACTATCAACTATTTACAGGATTAGAAATAACTGACTTGCCTGAAAGTTTCGTTCTGGAAGGAAATCTTCAATTAGATGAAAGTGGAAGAAGCTCAATTCCAGTGAATGATGATGTAACAAGCATTGATAGTTCACTTGTTGGAGGATTAATTAGTGACTTACTAATTGGACTAGCTGGAAGAATTATTTATGTCGGAGACTTATTACGTTCTATTCCTAAAGCTGTATTGCAATCCACAATTGGCGAAGGTGACGGTGAAGTTGCAATGAGATTAAGAACCCGCCAAAATGAACTTGCTTACATAAGTGAAATATTCGTATATCTTACTAGTGATAAATATTTAGCACTTAATGATGGAAGTGAGGATGATTATTTTGCGATATATAATGAATCTGCATATTTAGATAATAATGCACCTAATTCTAGATCTTCAATATCATTAAAAAATGAAGATTATAGTTTCAGTGCGAGAATTACTGATATCGGAGATATTGACTTTTATTCAAGAGAAGGAATAACCAATATTTCACTTTCTATGAATCCAATAAGAGATAAACCATTCAGAGTGTATTTTGAAGGGATTGATGATGTTGGAGAAACTTCACACTGGGCAAACATCACACTTAGTAATATCCCTACTAATATCACCTTGAACATTGATAATGGAAATTTAGTTTATGCCGGTGGAAATAGTGCTAATGAAATAATTGACAACATAATTTTTACAAGTTTGGCAAGTGGAATTTACTCTAGATTAAAATTAGAACACTTGCCTGGGTCTGCAGAAATTGTTAGCTCTGGTGGAGATTTACGATTAATTACTGATAGTTGGTTTAATTTTACATTTACAATAACTAATGTTACTGAAAATGAAAAAGCAACATCATGGGTTTGGAATCATTCCGATTACAATGGGAGTTCTGTCATGTTATACCAAAATAACATGGGTATGGAAAATGAAACTGCTAGTCTATCTGGAAATTTAAGCTGGATTCAATCTTTACGGTTAGATGATGATGGAAGTGGAGAATTAGCGAATTTTAAGATTAATCATAAACAGCCAGTTCAATTCAAAGTAGGAGCAATTGATGACACTGAATATGAAGATGATTACAAAGGATTAGATGCATATGTATTCATTGATAGCTTACCTGCTGAAATTATTGTAACTGTACCTATTCTTGATAGTCAAAGTATCATTAGTGGTGGTGCTTCCGAAATTAATGATTTAAGAGATGTAGCTCGATTCATTGAAGCCCTCTCTGAAATCGGTAAGGCTTTGGTAAATACTGTTGCAGATTTATCAATTAATTTAGTAACAAATGTCGAATCCTTCGAAACTGTGGCTAGATTTTTATACAATATTAATGAAGAAGTATCTGTAACAGCTTGGGTCAATAAAGGGAAAATTGAATTATTAGATGAATCTCCAAGATGGGTTGAAGGACTTTGGTCTAGTCAAAAAAATGTTGAAGGTGGCACTATTCTAGGCGCTAGATTGCTTCTCAAAGGACTTCCTCAGTCAGTCGATGCAAATTATACTTCTAAGGGTGATAAAATAGACTTGCAACTTAGTTTGGAAGATTTTAATTACCGAGATACTGCAGATTATCTTATATTCCAAGAAGAAGGAATAATTGGGCCTAAAGTAACTGTATTTATTGAAGAAATACCTGTTGGTCTGGATCTAGATTTGAATGCTAATTTAATACTCAATGCTACTGTTGAAAACTTAACACTTAGCGGAAGTATAAGCATGAATACAAGTCAACCTGTCGGTCCAATTTATTTAGTTCTAGAACAATTTGAAGAAGATAATCCATACCGTGTTGAAGCTTTTATATCAAGTCTTCCGGGAAGTATGACTATAGATATGGAAATCCATGAAGATTTATTAGAATTTAATATTAGCTCTGATCAAGGAATTGATACTGTAGCACTCGAAATTGATTTAGGCGATTCAGCTGAATTAGAAACATATTGGACTGAAGGCATCAGTCTTGACATGTCTGATGATGGGGCAATGAATATGAAGGCCTATCTTCGAGGAATTTCTCCAAATTTTGGAATCAAACTTTGGGACCCTGAAGATAAAGGAGCTCAATTAGATATATCACTTGAAGATTTCAATCACGATGTGCCGGCAATGAATCGAATTTTGGTTGATATCAATAATTTTGAAAATAAGAGTGTTTTACTACGGATTGATGACTTGCCGAACAATTTTGATCTTAATGCTTCTGTTTATTTAGATGATAAAGGTATGGAAGGAACGGCCCTTGTAGGAAATATTAGTCTTGAATCTAGTAAAGAATTAGGTTCAATTTATGCAATGGTTAGTGATAAACAATCTCAAAGTCAATTAGAAATTGCAGTACCAGACGTACCTGAAAAAATTAATTTAGAAGTTGTAATCGGTGATGAAATAAGCGTTGATTTTAGCTCTTCAAGTGCACCTTCAAGAGTAATTCTAAGCTTAAAATCAGGTAATTTAACTGGAATGGATTTAACATGGACTCATGGAATTGTTTTGAGGCAAAATGATTTTGGAGATGCACTATTATTGTACTTAGAAGGAACTGTTACATCTGCAAAGCTTTCTACAGCTTTCGGTGAACCAGATATCATTAACTTGAATTTAGGTGATTGGTCACCGATTACAAAATGGATTTATCTTGATTTAGACAGAGGAATCAACGAGACTGCTATCGAGCTTTTCTTAGATGAAGTTGGAGATAATAATAACATAGATGCTTATTTTCAAACCGGGAAAAGTGAAGGGCGAGATTTAGATGCAATATTTGATATTCATCAAACTGGAGGAATAGGTAGTTCTTATCTTAAAACACATAATCAAACAAGACCTTCATTTAATGAAATTTATTTTTCAAAAATACCTAAAGACCTACGTGCTGATTTAATTGTCGGAAAAGAAATAGATATCATATATGAAGCTGAAGGAACTCTAGATTATATCTGGGTAAAAACTGCCAATAAAGACTATGGTCAATGGAGATCGGCTCAAGCTATTGTGCATGATGTTCCGGAATCATTTCATATGGGAATTGACCCAAATTATGAATTTGATATGGACTTAGCATTTGCTTTCCAAGGATTCCCAAATCTTTTTGTTTCGACAAGTTCTTCTGAAATTGATGTTTTATTAATGGTTGATGAAGGATATACGGGAGGACATTCTGGCACTTTTATGGAGGTTATAAACGTAGGCGATAATACCAGCATGATTTTAGATGGTGTGAACTATATAATTGACTCACCTAATGGAATAGATAGTGCGTATCTGAGAGCTACTAACTCGCCAACAACATCTCAATTTTATCTAGATTATATGGTCATACATGCTAAAGATGTAAAACATGTTGAAATTATACCAAACCAACTTTTTGGTCTTTATCCTATATTTGAATTAGCTAATGCCGAAGGTGGAGAGTTATCTTTTGCTATTGGTGGTGAATTGAGCATAGGGCCAATTAAGCTTAAAACATCGGTAGTATTGATGGATTTACGAATAAAAGAAGTAGGCGGACACAATATATTGCCTACTTGGTTAGGTGTTCAAAAAAATGGAATTGATACTGAATTAGGTAACAATGAAAAGCATTATATTCTTCCTGAACCAGGTATGAGCCTGATTGCCTCGCTGGAGGCTAGCATATGAGCTTTAATAAGCAACAAAAGAAAATAATAGCTAAATTTGGCATTATCATTCTTGCATTCTTCATAATCTCAGTATCATATTCATACATTCTTCCAAGAACTGAGATTGAAATTGATACCGTATACCATAGTTCTTATTCAGGATTGTTCGTACAATCAAGAATCAGCAATATGGGAACTGAAGAAATCACAGACTTAAAAATAAAAATTAGTGTATGGAATGGAACTAAAATGCTTGAAACTGACACTCATTATCCTGGCGTTTTAAATGCTAAACAATCCGTTAAACTTGAAGCTCTTATGTTTGATGGGCCTCATGCTGATGAATATGATCTTATTATTACGTTAGATTTTAATCAAGAAGATGGCAAGCAAAATATAATCTATAATTATAAAATTGCCGATTATGGAAATTTAGCTTGGCATGACCAATATTTTAGTTTCTAAATAATGTAATCCTTTATTAGGGGCTTAATCCTAGCAAAACCTACTAGACTTAACCCTGGACTCAACACTCATGCCCAAGCAGATTATATCGGCTTCTGAAATGGAACGCTATGGCTATTGCCCACTATCGTGGCACTTAGATCTTAAAGGAATAGATGCAGAGGGTGAAGAAGTCAATACTGGTGTTGAAAAACACAAAGAAATAGGAGATTCACTAAAGAATCTACTAGTTGAAGAAGAAAAATCAAGAATGACATCTACTACTTTAATGACAGTTGTCGGTTTAATTATGACTCTTGTAACACTTGCTATTGGAATACTATGGATTTCAGATGATAATGATTTATTAAAAAGAAATTTAGGCGTCATTTTACTAATTCTGGGAATTGGATGGATGCTTGTCGCATCTCTTTTCCTTTACAGATTATTATTATCAACTGAAAAAATAGATAAATTACGTGATGATTATAAATTAGGTGAAAGTGATATTGAAACACCAGATGCCCTAACAAAAGAAACACCGATATTGAAATCAAACAATTATAATCTAGCAGGAAGGCCTGATTATTTAATTAAAAATGAGGAAATGAGAATCCCAGTAGAAGTTAAAACTGGCAGAAAACCTAAAGCCCCATTTTTTAGCCATGTTTTACAAATTGGAGCCTATTGCTTATTATCTGAAGAAACATTTCAAACTAAGCCCAGCCATGGCCAAATAAGATATGGCTTTGATAATGAACCCCACGAAGTTATATGGGATTCAAAATTAAAAAATATAGTAACTGATAAATTAGAAGAAATGAATGATATTCTCAATGGAGATATGGAAGCTCATAGAAACCATAAAAGAGCTGGAAAATGCAACCATTGTTCTAGAAGAAAGGGATGTCCTGAAAGATTGAGAGGCTAAACTTGGATAATGGGACATATGCTTATAGATACAGACCATTAATAGCGGCCAAACAATGATTCCAGTAAAAGTAGCTATTTCAGGCCAACCCGGGACTGGCAAAACAACCACTGTCTTGAGAATAGCCAAAATGATTGAAGATAAATTTACTATCGGTGGATTCACTACACATCCAATAGTTGAAGAAGGAGAAACTGTAGGTTATAATCTCAAAAACTTCATAACAGGTGAAGAAGAATTATCAGCATCTGTTAGGTGGGATGTTAAACCAAGACTTCCTGGAAAGACACCTGAATCAACACCTTTGGGAATAAGACTAGATGCCGTCAACAGGATTGCTACCGAATCTGTCGCTAGAGCTATTGAGGAATCTGATTTGATTCTAGTAGATGAAGTAGGTAAACTTGTATCGGAATCAAAAGAATTTAGTGTAGTTCTCAAAGAAGCTCTAAAGTGTGGTAAACCTATGCTAATTACAATGCACAAACGATCTCGTAATCCACTATTACAATCTATTCGTAAAAGAGATGATTTGAGAACCTTAGAAGTTACTCCTATAAATTCAGCAATACTTCCATCTAAAGCAGTTACTATTCTAAAAACTGGAATGGTGTGAAAGAATTTAAAGAAGGTAAAGCCGTATTCAGAGCTAATCTTTCGGGTAAAGATAAAGGTCCTGGAAAAGCAAAAGGCGTCTTTTACAACCCGGCTATGAAACTAAGCCGAGATTTACATGTCGCTTTTGCCAAAAAACTAGATTTTAGTGGACTTTTATTAGATGGACTAGCTGCATCAGGAATAAGGGGTATTCGATTGGCTCTTGAAGCTGATTTTAATGTAGATTTTTGTGATACCTCTATCTTAGCAACTGAAACAATTGCTACTAATTTAGAGTTAAATGGAATTAAAAGTAAGATTCATAATTTACCTGTAGAAGAATTACTTTTTAAAACAAAATATGATGGTATTGATATTGATCCATTTGGAACGCCAGCCCCATATATTGAAGCTGCACTAAAGGGATTGAACAATAACGGAATATTGGGAATATCTGCAACTGATACTGCAGTTCTTTGTGGGGCTAAACCATCAATTTGTCTTAAACGATATGGAGCAATGTCTATGAAGAGAGTTGCTGCAAAAGAAATTGGAATTCGAATTCTTTTAGCTAGAATCCATAATGTGGCTTCTTCAATGGGAAAAGGAATTGAACCTCTACTGTGCTATTCGGAAGGACACCATTTACGTGCATTTGTTAAAGTCACTACACAAAATGGCGTCTCTTTGAAATGGATTAGTCCTAAAATGGAAGTTGTTGATGAAAAGGTTGAGGGGGCTGCGGGACCTTTGTGGACTGAAAAAATAATTCAAAAAAAAATGATTCCAGAAGGCTGTGATGGTGTTTTGGGGCGATTTTTTGACATTCTAAGGGAAGAAGCTGATGGCCCTCCAGGGTTATATGATATTAATGACATGGCCAAAGAAGCAGGTATTGGACAAACGCCTCGAAGAGTGAAAATTGTAAAAGCACTACAAGGTTTGGAATATTTTGCTAGTTCGAGTATATTTTCCCCACTTGGAATAAAAACTACAGCCCCTAAAAATAAACGAAATGAAGCTTTAAAACTCGCCCAATCTTTATAATACCCCTTAAAGTCCGCAAAACCCATGCAAGTATCAGTAGTTAACAAGACAAAAAACGAATTAGAAATTGAGATACGTGGGGCCACCGAAACTCTATTAGGACCTCTAATGAACCACACCTTAGCTAATTCTGATGTAGATTATGCTTCCTACTATATGGGGCATATTGTTTTGGATTCACCTAAATTTTATGTTAGAACAAAAAAAGGAACTCCAAAAAATGCGATTAAAAAAGCCGTGGAGACTATCATTGCTGATATCAAAACTATTAGCGACGGATTAGCATAAAGTTCATGGAATCACCGGCTAGACCGGAGGTGGGTAATGAATCGTATCTTTCAAAAACAAACGGAATAAACGGAAAACTGCGTGAAGTTCCTGAAGATTTTGTAGTAAATGAAATTATTGAAAAAGGACACAGTGCACATTGGGCTTGGGCACAACCATCTGATAATGGAAGGCATAGTATTGTTAAGATAACTGCCAAAAATTGGGATACACATGTTTTAATTAAAGAGATATCTAAAAGATTGAATATTGGGCAAAGAGCTGTTGGATTTGCAGGAACAAAAGATAAACGAGCTTTGACAACTCAATATATCTCCATAATGTCTTCACCTAATAAAATTGATAAACTTGATCTTGAAAATGTATCTATTGAATTTATTCATAAATCGGTTAAACCTGTGAGATTGGGGAATTTGGTGGCAAATGAATTTAAAATTAAGATTTCCCAATCTAAAAATGAAGAAGAGACCATTGCAAATATTTTAGATGAATTGAAAGAAGGTTTTCCTAATTATTTTGGAATTCAACGCTTTGGTGCTGTACGCCCAATTACGCATACAGTTGGGAAAAAAATAGTTCAGGATAAATACGAAGAAGCTGTTTGGGATTATTTGTGCGGAGGAGAATACGAAAGTTTTGGTTCTGAGGCAAGACAAAATCTAAAAAATACTAAAGACTTGGATACAGCACTGCAAGAATATCCGTATAAGCTATTATTTGAAAGACAAATAATTGGGCATTTAACAAGAAAAAAAGAAGATTATATTGGAGCAATTAGACAATTACCTGAAAACTTATCAAAAATGCTTGTACATGCCTACCAAAGTTTAATTTTTAATCATGTTCTTAATTTAAGAATAGAGAAAGGATATAGTATCCATAAACCTTTGATTGGAGATAATATAGTTCCTGTAGACATATATGGCGGACCTGACCAAAGACGGATTATTGAAGTCACAGAAAGAAATCAGAAAAAATTAGAAAAACGATGTAGTGAGGGGAAAGCCTGGATTGTTGGATTATTGCCTGGAATAAAAAGTAAACATACAAATGGAATTCAAGGTGATTTAGAAAGACAAATTATGAGGGATGAAAACATAGAATTCAAGGATTTTTCAATCGGAAAGATACCTGAATTATCCTCATTTGGAATGTATAGGCCTTTAAACCAAAAGATAAACGACTTAAAATGGAAAATAGATGATGACGGGAAACCTACTTTGGAATTTTGGTTGCACAAGGGCACATATGCTACCTCTTTCCTTAGAGAACTAATGAAATCTGAAAATATGAGGGCATATTAAATGGATGCAAAATGTATACTTTTTGATTGTGATGGGACATTAGTAGATAGTGAGAATATTACAAATCGTGTTGTTGCCAGAATGGCGGGTGAGTTGGGAATTCATATGACCCTTCGAGATGCTCAAAAAAGATTTGGTGGTAAAACTCTGGATGCTGTAATTTATGGAATGAAAGAATTATCAGGCAAAGATATTCCAAATGATTGGTTACCAAGATTAGTGGAAGAAGTTAGTAAAGCCTACAAAGCTGAATTAAGACCCATGGAAGGAATAAAAAAATTGCTTGATAATCTTGATATTCCTATCTGTGTAGCTTCTAATGGAGAGCCCAAACACGTCAAAAATTCATTAATTATAACTGGATTAATTGGCTATTTTAATGAACAAATTTTTACAGCATCTGAAGTTGAATTACCAAAACCGGCACCCGACTTATTTCTATATGCTGCACAACGAATGGGATTTAAACCAAATGAATGTATCGTCATTGAAGATAGTATACCTGGAGTAACTGCTGCAGTTAATGCTAATATCAAAGTTTATGGCTTGATAAAATTATGTTCAACGGATGAATTAGAAAACGCTGGTGCCATACCTTTTAAGACCATGCATGAATTATCTGACTTATTAGGAATTTGAATGGAATCTAAAGCCAAAATATTTACTTTAATGATTATTGGAGTTCTCATGGGATCAGGCATTAATCAATATATGTATGACAAAGATTTAGATGGAATTTCCAATGAAAACGATGCATTTCCTAATGATTCTACAGAATGGAAAGATTCGGACAATGATGGCATTGGTGACAATAATGATCTTGATGATGACAATGATGGATATAATGACACCGAAGATTTGTTTCCAAATAATGCTGCTGAACATGAAGATAATGACCTAGATGGAATCGGAAATAATGCAGACTTGGATGATGACAATGATGGATATAATGACAGTGTAGATATAGATCCATTGAATGATATTGCCTTAAATTTTAACTTAGAGTGGATTGAATTAATAGATAAGCAAAATAACAAAGCAAATACACCAGTCATTTTCTATCTATATCAAAATGATGAGAAAGTACATCGTTTTGATGATGATGGTGCTCCATGGAAAGTTCCATGGGAAGAACTGTTTTACCTAAATAGTAATTTTGAAATTAATGTTGCTGATAATATTGAAATACATACATTTACTCTTATTGCTGTTAATTATAAATTCAGGAATGCAGAAGAGTTTGATATTAGTGATTCAAATGATAGTTATCGAACTGTAATTAATTATAATCTTAGCACAGGTTCTTGGGAAAAAGGAAATAATGGAACTCTCGATGGCTCACTCGACGAATTGGATGAAAATGATGATGCGCGTGTTTTCATTAATATTAAAACATATAACTTCGGATATCTAAAATCATACGGTTGGGAATTTAATACAATCAGCTACAAAATTAGTTACAACTTTGATCCATCGGTATATTCATTCTATAAGAATCAGCCGCATACCATTAGAGAGTATGAAGATTACGTGTCCTTTGTAACTATAGAAGAAGAAGCCATTATTGAAATAGGATTAAAGTTAAGAGAAATTTCTCAAGAAAAAGAGTTTGATAATCTAACCGAAGTTAATTTTGTTATAAGTTTTGCTCAATCATTAAAATATTCTGAAGACAATATAACCGCAGGTGTTGGTGAATATCCAAGATATCCTATAGAAACACTAATTGATCAAACTGGAGACTGTGAAGATACTTCGGCACTGTTAATTTCACTACTAGAATCATTAGGATATGAGGCTGCAATGATCTTAATTCCTGAAGCTTGGGATGGATATGGACATGCAGCAGTAGGAGTTAGTGTTGAAGGTGCAAGTGGTGTAAATTATATCTTAAATGAAAATCAAAATAATGAAATTAGTTATTATTATGCCGAAACAACAGCACCAGGGTGGAAACTAGGTGAACTTCCTGATTTAGATTCTAATGAGGCATATGTATATGAGGTATAAATGACTGTAACAAATGAGGAATTTCCTGTGAAAGTGAATGATGAAATTTACGGCCCTATTCCAGTTAAGAGGATTATATCTGATGTTAAAAACGGAGAACTAACTGTTGAAGCAAGATTCTGGGATGGCGTAGATTGGATTCCTGTATCATTATTATTAGATGAAAATGAAAGAAAGGATGAAGTTAATCTTTGGAATGATGATAATTGGACTAATGAGCCTACTGAAAGAATCTCTGAAAATGGTCCGCCCCTCCCGGCATCCTCAGCTTGGGAAGATGTAGAACGTAAAGGTCGTTGGCTTATGATTTATGGTGACCATTTAGTTATCGAAGGTGGTGGTATCAATAGAGAAGATTTGGGATTAATAATGGAAGGAGAACCTCGAAGTGGAGGGATACCAATGAAAAAATTGCTTAATGTAACTTTTAAAGAAACAAACAAAGGTGTATCTATCATAGCTAGTAGCTTTCACAAAATGTATGAAGTGTATTCATTAAAATGTCAAGTTTCAAAAACAGATAGTGACGAAATACTAAAAGAATTGAAAGATGCAGAAGTAAGAATTATCTCTCAATGAAATTTATCTACAATTCTAAAAATGAGCTTCGAGTTTCTGTAAAATAGCGGGCTTAGGTAAAGCACCGACTAATCTGTCAACTAATTGCCCATTTTTGAAGATCATCATTGTTGGAATAGACATTATTCCATGCTGAGATGAAATAGTTGGGTTTTCATCAGTATTCATTTTTGCTATTACAACATTAGAATGTTCATTAGAGATCTCCTCTAATACTGGAGCTATAGCTTTGCATGGGCCACACCAAGGTGCCCAAAAATCAATCAAGACCAGTTCATTATTTTGAATTGTATCTTGAAAATCGGAATCAGTTACTTTTATTGTACTCATTTTTATCTCCTTAAAAACTGCCTAAAAAAGGTTTCAGACCTGTCAATATTATTTTGCTATAAGAGGCCATAATATATATTTTTGGATACCTGAAAGTTTGCGTATTCTTAGATTTTTAAAAGACTGCTAATTGCCATCCCTTGCTAACTACTTGACTTATTCTTTTAGGAGCTGAAGACTTTGTAAATTGATAATCTTTCATTGAAGCAGTTAGGCCTCGTTCATTGATGGAAGCACCACAAACAAAAACAGGCGCTCCAAGTTCATGGATTACTCCAATAGAAGTCTGTATTTCCTTTCTATAATCTTCATCGCCATCTCTTAGCCATTCAACGCCTTCTCCTTGAAGCATTAAAGCTACACCATGCGTTCCATCGCCTGATTGATATTCAGCCATTCTAAACCCTTCCATAGCCCTTTGAATACTATCAGGTCCGCTGATAACAATGTAAAGAACACCTTTAGAAGCCATATTAATTTTGAACAATGATCTTAGAAGCAGTCTCTCTATCTATTGAAAATTCACCTTCTTCATTTTGTATAGTATAAACTTTATTATTTGATTCTTTAAGCAATAATCTACTGCCTGGAACTATTCCTTTGTCCTTTAATATATTTCCTAATTCGTTACTTTCAAATATTAATTTTACAATACCTGTTTTTCCTTCTCCAAAATTACTTAATGGTAAATATTTGTGCTCAATATCAGATTCAATATTTATTTTGTGACAAAAAAGTTCAGACTCTTTTTGAGGATCAACTCCTAAGAATGTAGTAAGCTTATGCTCTACATCTCTTGTTAAAACATGTTCCATTCTACATGCTACTTCTGAAGCTTCATTACCATCAACACCAAGTATCTCTGTCAAAAAACGTTCAAGAATATTAAATCTATGCTCGATGACATCTGCTACATGCTGTCCTTGTTTAGTAAGATGTACTCCATGATATGGTTCATAGTCTACTAATCCTAAATCTCCTAAACGTTGAATCATTTCTGTAACACTAGCTGGTTTCAATTCAGTTTTAGTTGAAAGATCTGATGTTCGAACTCTTTCACCGCTAGATGCCAAAACATTGATATTTTTTATCATCATTTCAGCACTTTCAGACAGAGCATCCATAGCAGACATAATTAGGATGAGATAGGAGTGTATAAAAAATTTAGGGAGGCCTAAACTATATATAGAGTCATTTTTTTAGGGTTACCTAAATTAGGGTGCCCTAAACTTAAGGATATAAAAAATGGACATGGAAGCTGGATTTCTTATCGGATTTCGAGAGGCTCTCGAAGCCGCATTGATAATTGGAGTATTAGCTAGCCTACTGTACAGAACTGACCGGGAATTTATGGTCAAATGGATTTGGGGTGGGGTGGTGCTTGCACTAATGGCTAGTATACTAACTTGGCAAGCATTTGAGGTCATGGTTGGTGGAATTTCAAAGAAAAATGAAGAGCTTTTTGAAGGGTTTCTATATCTAATTGCTGCAGTACTTATTACAACCGTTATTCTTCATGTTATAGGGCATGCAACTAGAGAAGTTTTAGAAAAACAGGCTGAAAAAGCAATCAAAACACGTGAAGCATTTGGAATTGGTCTATTGGCTTTTGTTTCAGTTTGGAGAGAAGGTGTCGAGACTGTTATTTTTATAGGTGCTGGAACTGAAAGTAATGAAGCTATCAC
>LWDU01032261.1_pt1 | contig 38749 bp, 24 predicted proteins | sample 727161 | NCBI WGS metagenome assembly LWDU01 (sample SAMN04566230, study PRJNA314399) | hydrothermal vent metagenome | isolation source: deep sea hydrothermal plume seawater | place: Mexico: Gulf of California, Guaymas Basin | collected 2004-07-11
GCGAAAATGCTCAAAAACATTAGAGCAGCAATCGAAAGGGCAGTCATAGGTGCAGTCTTCATGCTCTAAGCCTCCGTATATCAGGTATATGAACATAAGTTTCCCCTGTCCATTCCCCCCTACGGGGGGAGAAACACTAATTCAAGCGAATCGTTCTTGGCATGGATGTTCTCGGACAACCATGACTGAGTGGATGGTCCTGATGGAGAATGAGGGCAAAGTTCACATCGTAAAACTCGAGGATGAACTTCGCAAGCACAAGGGCTTAGGCGTCATCAATACCATGAGACTGCTCGGAGATTTAGAGATAGGCCAAGAGGTTTTAATCGGTCAAAAATATCTCAAAAGAATGCCCCCTCGCCTGCCCGAATTGATCGCTGGAATGGCCAGGCGAGCCCAAACCATCAGCGCAAAAGACGCTGGTGCTTTCATCACCAAATTAGGCATCGGTGCTGGAGATTGTGTATTAGAAGCGGGATTGGGTTCGGGTGGATTATCTTTACATCTGGCAAAGGTCTTAGGAAACTCGGGTCATTTGGTGACTGCTGAACCGCGCGACCAACACGCTAAGGTCGGTTTGATCAATTTAGAGCGAGCAAAATATTGCTTTGAAGAATTCCCACAGCATACCCATATCGAGGGGATGTTAGAAGACGTTGTTCCAGAAATGGAATTCGATGCAATAATTCTCGATATGCCGGTTCATGTTCCGGCGATTTTGGCTAGCACTCCAACGTTGAAATTGGGCGGAAGATTAGCATGTTATGCGCCAACGACCAGTCAATTGGAAGATTGTTGGCAAGCTTGCGAGGATGCTGGTCTGAAAGTCGAGTGGGCTGGAGAATTGATGGAGCGGCCGTGGGGTCGTACAAGTAAAGGTGGAATGAGGCCAATAAATGGGCCGTTTGGCCATACTGCGTTTTTGTTATTCGCTCAGAAGGTTTAATTTACAACCCTGATTTTAGAATCACATTTTGGACAGGTAAATTTGAAAGGCGGCTCACTACCTCTTGGAACCCCTAGGAGTGTTTCACAACCACAACAGGTGACCTTGTTTTCATCATCGATTCTAACCTCGTTAACACCAAGAGGAATCTCTTCTTCCTCGTCTTCCTCTTCATCCAATTTTTCAACCGGCCTTCGCAATTTGATAAATGTCAACAATAAAATGACAAGAATCCAACCTGCTGCCAAAGCAGTTATTGAATCTTTATTTGAGAGTTCAACCGCACCAAAATTAAGTCCATCTGGGGCGACATGAGGTCCTTCGACGGTTATCAAGATGGAATTGGACTCATCATTGACGGTAGCACCTTCAATTTGAGTGACCGCTCTGATACTGATTTCGGCATCATAACCATCTAATTCATTTGAGATCAATAATAGATTAAAGTCTTGACAACCCATGCTTGAGAGAACGAATGTATTGTTGAGATCCTCTTTTCCTGTATGGGAAAATTGTGCTCCCATGCGCAATGAATTCTTGCCGGTGGTTTCTACTGTTCCACTAATTTGAGCATTGGCTTCATTACAAACCCTAACCATGACTTTCTTGTCATCGCGCATATCCATATTGAAATCAACATCGGAGATGACGAATGAAACCACTCCACTGGTCGACCAAACCGGTTCGACCATATAGGCTTCAATTTCGGTGATGACCAAATCGGTTCGAGCCGATGAGGTTAATCTGAATGTGATGATATCAGCACCTGCTGAGGCTCCTTCGGGAATTACACAAGACCATGTAATCGGTAGGGATGAAGCACTCGGTGCTAATTCGACCACGGTGTCGATTCCACAGTCCATCTCGAGAGTTGTGATCATCATCTGGTCGGTTCCAGTACCGGTATTGGTGATGACTACATTTCCGTAAATCACTTGGCCAGGTTCTGCATCATCATCATCGGACATGACGGTAATAGTGCCATCTGCAATCTGTGGAATCAAAGTAATATTTAGCGAATCCACGGTTTGGGAATCGGCATTACTGGTTATCGATAGGGCGAGAATTACACCAGAAGAGGAGGCACCAGCAGAGGTTTCTCGAACCGTGATTGTCAAGGTTTGAGATTGACCAGCATCCAAGGTAACCGAGAGTGCATCGATGGAGGAAGAAAACCATTGTGAAGAGGCACTCGAATCCATTTCAAGGGTGAAAGTGGATTGTGATGTCCCGAGATTGGTTACCATTACTTCCAAAGTTTGGTCGGCCAAAGGTGAAGCGATGATTCGGTCATTGGCGCTCGATAAGGAAATACCGTGGCGGTTTTCAACAATCATATCCAAAACTAAAGTCTGAGAACTCGCACCATTTTTAAAGGTAATAGAAAAATTGATTTGACTGGGTGTCAAATCATTTGCAGCAACAAAAGAAAGCATTGCTTGAACCGATTCAGAAGTATTCAACAAATATGTATCTTGGTCAAATATCAAAATCACTCCAGCTGGCAATCCTTGGGTCGATACGCTCAAACTCAAGTCTGCTGAACCGGTATTATCCAATGTAAGACTCAAATTTGTGGTTTGCCCCGGGGTTAGAATGACTCGGTTATCAGAAGGTCCAGATAAGGTGAATTGGCCAAATTCACCTACATCGACATTCATCGAATCCATGATACTCGAGCCTGCACTATTGGCACTAGACAAATTGAAAGATAATGCGATAATTCCCGAAAGAGTTGAATCTGCTTGTAGTGAGACCGTCACATATTGTGATTGACCACGGTCTAATGTTAGTGGTCCTGGGGTTGTAATGGTCATACCTTCAACATCATCAGCAGTCAATAATAGGTCGTCGGTTTCGGTACCATTATTCATCAATAAAATCAGAATGTCTTTTGATACATCGACTTCAAGCGATATATCGCCGGGCAAAATCATATCTAAACCCCAAGCTTGTCCAACAATTAAGGTAAATTCTAGGCTTTCAGTAATACTATGATCTTGGTCGAGCACACCATCAAAAGAAAATTTGCATTCATCGCCAGAATAAGCCGACGAGGGTGATTCAATAAGTACCTCAGTAGTCGTGTTCACAGATGAAACCACTCTGGAATTAGTTACTGGTAAAGATGCTGAACAATTCCCAGATAAAACGCTGATTTCCCAAGTCCAATTAGCATCTGCAGTAGAGAGTGGGTTAATCATGATCAAAGAGGTAGTATTTGCTCCAGGCAGTAAATCAGCACCAACTTGGTGGGAGAGTGATAAATCATGAACTGAAGTAACATTGATGACGAGAGTACTTTGAACTGAAAAATTGCCTAATGCGCTAGCTGCGAATAAATCAAATCCGAAATAACCGGGGTTTTCATTTGCGGGTATCGTCACTCTCAGAATGGTTAGGCGTACTTCGGCTGCGGTCATATTATCCAATGAATCATCGATAAATCTTACCTCCCAGCCAGTAGGCCCAGACATCATAATCGTAGTATTGTTTCCAGTACCATTCCCGGTGTTATTGCCACCAGTATTGTTTCCTGTACCATTACCTGTGTTATTGGTATTGTTTCCTGTACCATTACCTGTGTTATTGGTATTATTTCCGGTATTGTTCCCCGAAGAATTCGAATTGTTTTGTCCACTTGTCCAATTGGCCCAAAATCCGACTAAATCAGGCGACTGGTCTACAGAAACGAGAATTGTATCGTTAACATTTCCGTCATTTCTAACCTCTATCGAAAGATTGAAAGAATCGCCAGGAGCCATATCGACCAGACCATTATCGCCGGTTTGTGAAGCATCTATTGCTGGAAGGTAACGCGGCATTACTGAGAGCAAAATTACTAAATCTGTTGAAATATTTGCATCCGGCTCGGTCACAGTGATTGTGACGGTCCCAGAATCGTCTGGGGTCGCATTGGTACCAAGGCGAATTGCGATGGTTGTATTTTTTGTCCATGTCGGGAAGGCGTTGTTGACGACAGATTCGGTTGGGATCACCTCCCAGGCGCTCGGTGCGCCGGAAACTGAAACATTGTAGGATTCTATCGATGAACCATTATTATGGATTGAGAGAGTTAAGTTTGTAGCTTGACCTGGCGACAAAATGACATGAGATATATCGCTGGAAAGACCGATGCTAGAATCGGCACTTGCCAGAGGAACCAATGGAGAAATTCCCATCAGGAAAACCAGAATGATTGCTGATACTCGCCTCTGCATGATTGGTCCGACTCAATTGCACCATTTCATCCAATCGGCCCTAAGGGCCGAGACAAAATCAATTTTGAAGTGCATCGATTCTCGACTCGTCGAGTTGTTCCCATGGGAATTCTCCATCCACGCCAGGGGTTCGACCAAAGTGGCCGCCCGCAGCACATGGACTATAGATCGGACGTAATAGGTCGAGATCGTTTGCGATGGATTTTGGTGTGAAATCGAAGATTGAATTGACCTTTTGAGTCAATTGAGAATTACTGAGTTCTGAGGTGCCGAAAGACTCGACCCTCATACTGACAGGTTCTGCAACTCCAATCACATAAGCGATCTGAATTTCACAGCGGTCGGCTAAGCCTGCTGCGACCACATGTTTTGCAGCCCAACGGCTAGCATAAGCTGCTGAGCGGTCAACTTTTGAAGGGTCTTTTCCAGAGAATGCCCCACCCCCGTGACGACCCATGCCACCATAGGTATCGACAATGATTTTTCGACCTGTCAATCCAGCATCTGCATGTGGGCCTCCAGGATCTGCAAATCGGCCGGTTCCATTGACTATCAATTTGTATCCTGACGCTAATAGCTCGGCAGGAATTGCGTCCTCGACCACGAATTCTCTGATTTGTTCGGTGATGAATTTGTGTTCTTTTTCTTCGTCGCCATCGAATCGATTCTTGAGGGCATCATCGTGCTGAATTGCAATCACAACGGTATGCACCCTCGATGGTTTGCCTTCTGTATCATATTCGACTGTGACTTGGCTCTTTGCGTCTGGTCGTGACCAAGGCAAAATTCCATTTTCACGGCAAGTGGTCATCCTTCGGGTCAACCTTTGACTCAAAGCGGCAGCCAGAGGAAAGTATCTGCCCTTTAATTGAGCATAATCCTCGGTCTCAGTACAAGCATATCCGAACATCAATCCTTGGTCACCAGCACCTTGCTCCTCATTGGTCACGCCTTGATTAATATCGGGTGATTGGGTGGTAATTTTAACTATGACCTCACAGAATTTTTCGCTAGAAGCATCAAAACCAATCGCGTGGTCATCATAACCAATACTCACCGCAGTTGCTCGTGCAATCGAATCATAATCAGGTTCTTCGCCCTGGAGTTTGACTTCACCAGCAAGAAGAATTAATCCTTTGTCGTTCCCACCTTTAATACTGGTTTCTACCGCGACTTTTGCGGATTTGTCGATGCTCAAACATGCATCGACAATAGCATCCGAGATCGCATCGCACAGCTTATCGGGATGACCCGATGCTACGCTCTCGGAAGTGAACAAATCATTGGCCATGGAGATGTGGCCGCCATCGGCTACCTATGAATCCTTGTGCGAAATTGAGCGATGACTTGATGGCATAAATCGACTCGCCCTCCTCTATGGGCACCAACACCACATGGCATGCAACCTCGTACCGCACCCATACTTTAGAACAAATTCAAAGCGAGGGCGCTGATTTGGTTGGCACAGAAGTTACCGTTTGTGGCTTTATGGAAGCCAACCGCGGCAAAGGGAAGATTTGTTTCATGGATTTAAGAGATGGAACCGGAAGAGTACAAATTTTCCTCAAACACGGCGGTGTTAGCGATGAAGAATTGGAGGCTGCCCAAAACCTCAGTCGTGAATCCACAGTCCAAGTTATTGGTGAAGTCGCACAAAAGCGCCCGCCAAAAGTCGCTGAAGGTGAACCAATTCCGAGCCCAACTTATGAGGTGGTCGCAAGCAAATTTATTGTGATCGCCGCTGCAGCAACCCCGCTTCCACTAGGGGTAACCGACACGGTATCAATCGGTTTGGACACCCGCTTGGATAACCGATTTCTAGATTTGCGCCGAGCCCATGTAAACGCGATGTTTACCTTGCGCTCCAAGGTTTTGCAATATGGTCGAGATCATTTAATTACTGAAGGATTCAAAGAGATCAACTCACCAAAAATCATCGCTTCTGCTTCCGAAGGCGGGACCAATCTATTTCCAATGATGTACTTCGACACCCCGGCTTTCCTCAGCCAAAGCCCACAATTGTACAAGCAGTTAACCATCCTTGGTGGCATGGAAAGAGTATTTGAAATCGGACCGGCTTTTAGAGCTGAAAACCACGACACTTACCGTCATTTGAACGAATTCATTTCCTTCGATATCGAAGGTGCTTGGATGAATGACGATGACGTGATGTGTGTTCAAGAGCGAATGATAAACCATATTTGGCAATGTGTCGCAGATAACGACCAAGACCAAATCGATATCATCAACCATTACCGTGAATCCCAAGGTGACCAACCGATTACCGTCGATGTACCGAGCCTACCATTTGCTCGAATCGAATATTGTGATGCGATAAAGATGATTCAAGAATCCGGTGCTGACATCACTTGGGGTGATGATATCGATTCGGCTCATTGTGATATAATTGCAGAGAAATACCCTGGCTTCCACTTTTTACCGCGCTGGCCAATGGAAATGAAACCATTCTACATTCACCATATTCCAGGCGATACCGGTGCAACCGGTGAGCAACTCAGCCGTGGTTTCGATCTAAATTATGGTCGGGATGAGATGACTAGCGGCGGTCAGCGTGAGCATAATGTCGATGTGTTGGAACAAAATCTGCGCAATAAAGACCTCGACCCTGCAGACTTCTCGTTTTACACCGATGGTTTCCGCTACGGCGCACCACCTCACGCTGGTTGGGGATTAGGAGTAGCCCGATTATTGATGGTTCTAACCGGAGCAAGAAACGTACGAGAAACCGTGCTATTTCCAAGAGACCGTCATCGTGTAACCCCTTGAGATTTAGACTATTTATCGGTGATTAAATGGCAGTCGATCGAATGCAATGGGGCGCTGAAGATTGGCAAGTTGCCGACCTTTACATGCCCGATGAGCCTTCGCCATACCAAAAGGACATCGGCATTCCTTGCATGATGTTGATTCACGGCGGATTTTGGAAATCCGAGTACGGCATGGATTTGATGGCCCCGATTGCAGAAGATTTGGCAGAATCAGGAATCGCCGCATGGAATATCGAATTCAAACGAACAACTGCCGATGAAGAAGGTGTTTGGATGGACACCATGTCCGATATAATGCGGGCTTGGGGTCAACTCGCTCTCTTGCCGGGCATCGATATTGTCAGGTCAGGAATAATTGGCCACTCAGCCGGTGGCCAACTCGCACTTCTATTGGCATCAAAAGCCGAGAGAAAACCATGGTTGGTCGTAGCCCAAGCACCAATCGCGGATTTGGTCGCAGCTGATAGAGCAGAATTATCCAATGATGGTGATGCTGCAAGAAGATGGCTTGGCTGTTCACCAGAGCAAAACCAAAAACTGTGGGATCAATTAAATCCAATCTCCAATCTTCCAAAATGCCCCATACTCCTGATTCATGGGAAAAACGATGAAGAGGTCCCATGGAGCCAATCCGAAGCATATATTCGAGCGCTCAAAGCCCAAGGTGAAGAGGTTCAAACATTATGGCTTCCGGGTGATCATTTCTCGATAATCGATGTTGCAAGTGATGATTGGCTTGTACAAAAAGATGCAATTTTTGATTGGTTTTAAGTTGGTACTGACAATACCGTTCAACTAGTGTTGTCAGTACTAGTTTGAAATGCCCCTGCTTGTTGGGATGGCCATGGACTGGCTTGGAACCGACTTCCCCTTCTCAACCACCGCTCTGGCTGGAAAGCACGCAATCGTCTGTGGCGCTTCAAAAGGAATTGGTGCTGCTGCCGCTCAAATGATGGCGATGGCAGGTGCTAAAATTACTGCTGTTAGCAGGAATCCTCAGGCATTTGTCGACACGCTTTTCGGTGATGGACATCGGGCTGCAAGCGTTGATTTGGAAGACCAGAAAGCAATTGGCGAATTTATTTCTTCAATTGAAGANNCCAATCCTCTTGAATGATGTCGAGGATTTCTTGGTTCCATTCAAGCGACATTTGCACGCGGCTCATAGCTTGGTCAAAGGATTGGTCCCCCTGATGGAAGCGGGCGGATATGGTCGAATTGTCAATGTCATTTCGACCTCGGTTCGTGAGCCGATTCCTAATTTGGGCTTATCTAATACCTTGCGAGGTGCGATGGCGTCATGGTCAAAATCACTCTCTCGAGAATTGCCGGCATGTATTACCATCAATAACGTCCTTCCAGGCTTCACAGATACCGACCGATTAGGTTCTTTAGCCGCTTCTATTAGTGCAAAAACTGGCAAGTCGGTAGAAGATGTTCATTCGACTTGGATGAGCGAAGTTCCGATTGGGAGATTGGTTGACCCTATGGAAACCGGAGCGGCAATCGCATATCTTTGCATGCCGGTTTCTGGAGCGATCAGAGGAGTATCTCTAGCGGTTGACGGCGGTAGAATGCGCTCGATCTGAGGTGGTTTTGTTGCAAGATTTGAATCCGAGTCAAGCCGAAGAATTGCTCAATATGTTTGCCGAGGGAGAGTCCCTTGAAGCCATTAATTCAAGCCTAGCATTACATCTGGTAGATCTGGCTCGAGAATTAGGCCGCGATGCTTTGGTCGGCCGTTTGCTCAAGCACGCGGCTGATGTTTCAACCAGTGACGAGGATTTAGGCTGGTGCCAATTTGAATTGATGAAATACGACGGTTCGACCATGGAAGAAATGGTCGGCTTAGCAATGCAATCCTCAAATGATGGCTTGGTTGGTTTGGCCGCTGGCATTTATCATCATTTGGCTTTGATGACGGTCGGCAGCGATGATGCGGAGACTTTTGCTAATCGTTCGATGCAATTACGTGTTGAAAATGATGACATTGAAGGGATGATTTACGGGCATGCACTTCTTGCTCACATCGCAAAAACAAATCAAAAGTGGGAGGTTTCAAAATTGCATTTAACCAAGCGATTGGAAATAATTCCAGAGAGTGAAAAGTTCGAGCGTATGGAAGCGCTCGCAGATTTAGCACATACTCATACCACTATGAACGAGTTGGAAGACGCTCAAAAAAGGTTGATATCCTCGCTCGAAATCGCTGAAGAAATTCAAGACCTTTCGGGGATTTTGGTGGCTAAATGGGGCTTAGCAGATTTGGCAGAAATCAGTAATCAACCAGATGAAGCAATGGTCCAACTCTCCGACATCATGACCGCATTCATGGAAGCGGGAGAAATCGCACCTCCTGCAGTTAGTGCAAGGGTCGAGAAACTAACAAGTTCGTAGTGAGGTTGATACCGCATTGCCCTCTCCCCGAGGGAGAGGGAGTTTATGGAGTTCGACATTTTCTTTTCAATTTCTCAAACTCCCGACCATAATGGATTCACACCAAGTGAATCCGAGATGTTTGAATCATATTTTTCTCAACTCAAAGCTGCCGACCGTTTAGGATTCGGAGTTGGGTGGTTAGCCCAAGCCCATTTATCGACTGAAACCCAAAAATCGAATTCATCCCCTGTCGTGCCTCATTGGCAAGGCGAGGTTGGGCTTTGCACCGATTTTTACCAATTGGCACTGATGAGTTTCCAAGCGACTTCAAACATAGAAATCGGTTCGGCAGTAGTGAGTATTTTAGCAAGTGGTGGACCGATTGCAAATGCCGAAAGGGTTGCTAATACAGTCCAATATTTATCGATGATCGACAAAAAAAGGAAACTCCACTTTGGATTTGCAGCTGGCCGATTCGAGTTCATGGCTCGACCATATGGAATCGTCCCACGCAACCCGGTTGAGAAAGCATCTTGGCCGGCTCTAAGAGGGCAAATATTCATGGAAGCAAGCGAGATTTTCTTGCGGCTTCTGCGCGGAGATACCATCGGTTCTGACGATATTCGTTCTACCACTTTAACCAGACAAAACTTCCGTTCAGATGAGGATTGGGCTGCGGTTCAAGAAGCAAATCAGAGCGATGATGATTCGATTGAAATTCAAAAACGTTACCAATTCGAGCAAATATCGATAGTGCCAAAAAATTGGCCGCGCCAACAATTGGAATTGGTCGCCGGAACCCATGACCCAAGAGCACAAGAATTCGTCAACCAGATCTTGCCAGTCAAGGTATTCAATCTCTCGATAACCTCACCCGAAATTATCGATGCAACCCATGAAAAAATGAGTGAGTTATTCCATCCTGATGGTGGGAAGTGGCAAAGGAGAGATATGCCTAGAACCGTGTTCGTATTCTTAAATGCTGAAGAGGGTTTGAGTTCAACCGAGCGCTCACAAGCGGCAAAAGTCGAAGCCAAAAACGCATTAGGAGAATATTGGAAGGCTTTGGAAGGCACCATCGACCCTTCAAAGGTAGAGAAAGCATCCAATAATGCATTGATTGGTAATCCAGCACAGGTTGCTGCTCAAATTTTGGAGCGATTCCATCCGGATGACCGCATTATGTGTTGGTTTGATTTCTTCAATCACGATAGTGCTCGTGTCATCCGAAATATGGAAGCATGGTGGGAACAAGTAGTACCCCTATTGGATGTGAACTGATGTCTTTGCGCCACGATGCTAATTCGGCGGTTGCCCCGGGCAAACCTGGTTCTTCCATCTATCCGGATTCTCCTTTGGGTGAAGATGTTGAAGGCATTCCTACCGGGCGTCAAGTCGAATGGGAACCATTGGTCGATTATCGACGAAATGGAGTAAGTGAAAATACAATTCATGGTGCGGTTGCTTGGGCTCATGGCGATGAGGTCATCCATTCTTTTGGTGGCAATGTTTTATGCTATGGCCGGTCGATGATGAAGCCGTTTATGCTCAAAGCTTTCACGGATGAATTGGAAGATTGCTCTTGGGAACAAAAAGCGATTGCGGTCGCGAGCCATAATGGTGATACCGAACACGTTGCAGCGGCTCAGTCCTTACTCAGCGAGGCCGAATGGCCCTTGATGCTCACCCCGGTAGATGTTCCACTCATACAATTCGGACGCCAAGTTCGACGGCCTCGGCGCTGGTATCATACCTGTAGTGGTGAACATGCGGCGATCTTACACGGCTGCCGGAAAAAAGGCTGGAAAAGAGCTGGATATACTCTACCTACCCATGAGGTTTTCAACGCTTATATGGAGCAATTGAGAGCCTATCTGGGCAAAGATTGGAAGCCTGCAAGAATTGCAAAAGATGGTTGTGGATTGCCGACCGTATCCAATACGGTCGCAGAATTAGCCCAGATCTATGCTGGCTTGGTACGCGATAAAAACGATGATTGGATCTGGGAAGCGATGTGCCGCCACCCAGATATCGTCGGCGGATTCAATCGCTTAGATTCAACTATTCTAAAAGCAGGCGAAGGCCGAGTCATCGCTAAAGAAGGAGCGGATGGTTTGTTAGGAATGGCCATCGAACACCCCGATTACCCCAAAGGGTTGGGAATTGTGGTTAAGATTGCTCACGGCTGGAATTCTCAGGCGACTTGGTATGTGGCTAGAGCGATTCTTGGCAGCTTAGGAATTGAATTAAGGAATCCATATCCACTCCATCGCCAAAAGGCATTCATCGTCCCGGGAATTGTCCCTGATAACCTCCACCCAGTCCTTGAAACCATTCCTACATGGGATGAGTGGGACCCAGACCAAGACCGCTGGCAATATGAGGTGGAGTTGTGATTACCGTTGAGAATTTAATCGGCGGCAAATTCTCAACTACCGACCTAAGCCTGGTCGATAGATCTCCTTCGGACGGTAGTATAATCGCATCTATTCCCCGCACTAAATCAATCGATGATGCGGTGGAAGCTGCAAATGATGCTTTTGAATCCTGGAGTGCACTCAGTTTGAATGAGCGCGCAGATTGGCTAGACAAAATTGCTAATGCCCTCGAATCAAAAAGCGATGAATTGGCACGACTCGAGGCACTCGACACCGGCAAACCGCTCGATGTTGCCCTAAATATCGATGCCAAAAGAAGCATCTTAAATTTTAGATTTTTTGCAGATTTTGGCCGCAATATGCCAGCAGAAACTTTTGAAATGGAAAATGCTACCAACTTTGTTATCCGAAAGCCAGTTGGCATAGTTGGACTTATTTCACCATGGAATTTGCCATTATATTTGCTCAGTTGGAAAATTGCGCCTGCATTATTGATGGGAAATTGTATAATCGCAAAACCGAGCGAAATCACCCCCCTAACCGCTCACTTCCTCGCACAAGTCTGTACCGAAATCGGCTTACCGGCCGGCGTGCTCAATATCGTTCACGGATTGGGCCCAGAGGTTGGACACGCCATAGTTTCACACCCTAGAATCAGGGCGATTTCGTTTACAGGCGGTACTTCTACCGGAAGGATGGTCGCGGCGACCGCAGCACCAATGTTCAAAAAATTAAGTTTGGAATTGGGTGGGAAAAACGCCAGCATCGTGCTCGAGGATGCTGATTTGGAGATTACCATTCCAGGAGTTGTGCGCGCCTCTTTCCTCAATAGTGGCCAAATTTGTTTATGCGGTTCAAAGGTCTTGGTTCACGAGGATATTTATGAAGAATTCATTCCATTATACCTCAAGGCTGTGGCCGATTTCAACATCGGCCCGGTTATTTCAGAAGAACATGCACAAAAAGTTCTCTCCTATATCGAATTGGCAAAACAAGAAGGCGGCGAAATCCTCGCCGGCGGCAACCGTTCGAACCGGCTCGGTGCATGGATTGAACCAACGGTGATCGCCGGACTCTCCCATTTATCTCGCACCGCAAGCGAGGAAATTTTCGGCCCAGTTGTCACCATTCACAAATTCTCAACCGATGAAGAAGCACTCGATATGGCTAATTGCACCGAATACGGCCTTGCCGGCTCGGTCTGGTCAAAGACCAGAGGAATGGAGGTCGCAAAGAGAGTAGAATCGGGGATGGTTTGGGTCAATACTTGGCTGCATAGGGACTTGAGGGTGCCTTTTGGCGGTATCAAGAATAGCGGCGTAGGTCGTGAAGGCGGCATGTGGTCGATTGGATTTTTCTCAGAAGCGATCAATATTTGCCAGATGCAACATTGAAGTCTTGGACCATTGTGGGTCGGCTTGGTAGGGATTAAAATGTCAGTCTATTCAAAAGCCCGTAAAATCACCACACATACTTTACAAGAGATGAAAAGAGCTGGTGAAAAAATTACCATGCTCACCGCTTACGACTATTCGTTAGCGAAATTGGTCGACCGTGGCGGCGTCGATGTCATCTTGGTTGGTGATTCTGCATCAAATGTCATGGCTGGCCGTGAAACCACGGTTCCAATGAGTCTTGACCATATGATCTATCATGCACAATGTGTTGAAAAAGCGGTAGAGAGAGCCTTGATTGTTGTCGATATGCCGTTTGGGTCTTACCAAGGAAATTCACGCATCGCATTGGAAAGCGCGATTCGAATAATGAAAGAATCGAATGGCCATGCGGTCAAACTCGAAGGCGGAGCGGAAATAGTCGATAGCGTTCAAAGAATCCTGAGCGCTGGAATTCCGGTGATGGGTCACCTTGGCCTAACTCCACAATCGATTTACAAATTTGGAACATATACAGTTCGCGCAAAGGAAGACGAAGAAGCGAAAAAATTGATCGCTGACGCTAAATTATTACAAGATACGGGTTGTTTTGCCATCGTTTTTGAAAAGATACCTGCCCATTTAGCAAAGATGGTTAGTGAGGAATTATCTATTCCAACAATCGGTATTGGTGCCGGGGGTCAATGTGATGGCCAAGTATTAGTTCTCCATGATATGTTAGGAATTACCACCGATTTTAGTCCAAGATTTTTACGACGATACCTCGACCTTGAAACCCAAATTACCGGCGCGGTCGAAGCATATTGTCAAGATGTGAGAAGCGGTGATTTTCCTAATAAAGAAGAATCCTATTGATTCAAAATAACTTTGCGTACAACATTGCACCAGGCAATATCGAAAATGCCAAGCCATAACCGTGCCATAATCCATAGCGGAACGGCGGTAAATTGAGCTTACTCCACGAAATACTAAACCAAGTCCAAAGAAAAAAAGGCAAAATTGTATTGAAAAAACTTGGCCCTGCTAACCACAGTAAACCATTGGGAATACATGCGACTGCAACTCCAAATGAATAATCCCAACCAATTTTGGTTTTGGTTAATTTTCCAATCAATGGCGAAACCAATACCGCGATAACCATCGATAATAACATCGGTGGGGCAAATTCGGCCAATAAACCACCGCAAATTATCACCAATACAATTCCGAATCCTGCCGGATAGAGCACATGGCGAAACTTGAGGTCGGGCTTGTCCTCCATATTAGGGCGACATGTCTCCGATGCATAGAAGATGCGGAACCTTTTGGTTGGATATATGGGCAAAGGAAGCATTGTAGCCGGATGTCTCGCACCTCATCCTCCACACTTGGTTTACGCCGAGAACCCTCCTCAAAACGAACCTGTTTCAGAAGGTGGTTGGGAACAACTTCGATGGGGTTATGAAAGCCTCAGAGCATCGCTTGAAAAGGTCGACTACGACGTGTTGGTAATTCTTTCGCCCCATTGGCAAACCTATGTTGGAACCCATTTTATTGGTTTGGAACACTGTGCTTCCAAAAGCGTCGATCCGGTTTTCCCGAACCTATTCAGATTCGACTATGACATGAATGTCGATGTTGAATTATCACGGGCTATTCACGATGAAGCACAATCGGCCGGCATGGCGGTCAAGATGATGGAAAACCCCGATTTCAGAGTCGATTATGGAACCATTGTCTCCCTTCATATGACTCGACCGGCTTGGGATAAGCCGGTCGTGGTAATATCTTCCAATCGAGGAATGTCCTATTATTCGTCTGAGGTTATGCAGGAAATGATGGCTGAACTTGGTCGAGCGACCGCAAAAGCCATTGAAGCGAGTGGAAAAAAATGTGTTTTGATCGCTTCAAATTCACTCTCACATCGTCATTTTACCACCGAGAACGATGTACCTGAAGACATGAGTAAAGAGCATATCGAAAGCCATGCAATGCACTTGTGGGATATGAGAATAATCGAGTTGATGAGAGCAGGAAAATCTCAGCAAATTTTAGACGAGATGCCAGAATTTTGCGAACAAGCTATTTCGGAAGCAGACGGCGGCGCATTCAGTTGGATTTTGAATGCGATGGGTGTGCCGGACCACCCAGCAATTTTGCACGGGTACGGTACTATTATCGGTACTGGAAATGCGATTATGGAATGGCCTTGTCATCGATGGGGTGAGCAATGATGTCCGGTGAAATCGTGATGTCATTGGTTGTTCCTCCACATCCTCACCCGGTGCTTTGCCCAGAGAAAAATCCCGGTTGGCAAGCGATTCGGGATGCTTATGATGCAGCGGCTGCCCAAATTGAGGAGAGCGGTGCTGATTTGATCATCATTTATTCAACTCTGTGGCCGAGTATTATCGGTCATCAAATTCAGGCTCAACAGCACCCAGAATGGGTGATGGTCGATGCAGACTTTCACGATTTAGGCTCAATTCCATACCGTCTGAGCATCGACACAAAATTCGCTCATGCATGGAACGATGCAAATCACGCCCGTGGTTTGACATCGAGAACCGTTGACTACGATGGTTTTCCAGTCGATGTAGGTTCGGTTGTCGCATTGGAATTATTGAATCGGGGCAACCGTATTCCTGCGGTTATCTGTTCGACCAATGTTTATTCAAACCGGGCTGAAACCACGGTCTTGGCAAAAGCGTGTTTGGATGTTGTCAAAGCTCAAGGTAAAAAAGCGGTAGCGGTTTCGGTGATGAGCCTTTCAAACAGAATGTTTACCGAACCTATTCAACCTGAAGAAGATCGAATTCATTCGCTGAAAGATGATGAATGGAATCAAAAAATGCTCGAGTTGATGGCCGATGGACGTCTCGAAGACGTAGGCCAATTAAGCCGAACTATACACTCTCAAATCAGAATTAAGAAAGTAGTAGCATTCAAACCGATGTGGTGGCTTTCGGCAATGAATGGAAATCGTAACGATCTAACCGGTGAAGTGCTTGCTTACGAAGAGATTCATGGGGCTGGAGCAGCGGTTGTAGCCCTCAGCCCAGAATCGTGTGGCACGGGTGATAAAGAATACGACGAAGATGATGTCGAATTTTACGGTGGTGACCGAGGTGTTCTCGATAACACAGAACCAACCGAAGACCACGGTGTAGCCTTGCACGAACCAACAACCAAGGGAAACTCATTCAATACCGACCTCGCGCCAAAGCCAGTCGGAGCCTATCCCCATGCAAGACGCGAAGGTGACCTGCTCTATTTATCCGGGGTTGGGCCGCGCCAACCGGGCGATAATTCGATTCCCGGTGGGCCGATCAAGGATGCCGATGGCAATCCACTCAATTATGATATTAAGGCTCAAACCAGAGCAACTATCGACAATGTAGCGAGAATTTTGGAACAGGCAGGATCATCTTTGGACAATGTTATCGATGTGACCTCTTTCCTGGTCGATATGGACCGGGATTTTGCTGGCTATAACGAGGTCTGGGCTGAAACTCTCGGCAAGGTCGGACCGACTAGAACAACTCTAGCCATTCAAGCGCTTCCAACCCCAATCGCGGTCGAGCTCAAAGTCATCGCCAAGGCATGACCAAGCATAATAGCAAAGGTTGTTATTTCGGTTATGGTGGATTTTAGGCATCGACAAATTCTTCGTCATCGAAAATTGAATCCCGTTTTTGAACCGGGATCTTTCTCATTTTTAATACTGAACTTATCATTGGAACACTCATTATTGCAATGATGAAAATTGTCACTAATACCAATTGTGGAATCCCACCTAGCCTACCTGCGAAAGGCATCGCTTCGATGTCGATATGTGCTTGGCCAGAAACATCTCGCCAGCGGGCATTTATCTCATGCATCTGGCCTGAATTATCGGCGCTAAGGCTGAATGAGTTCCCTGAAATTTCGATTTCACCTGCAGAAGATGTTACGGTAACCTCTTTGGCATTAATTGGAATGATTCGACCATCTTCATCGATAGCATGGATGGTAAATTCAATTTCTTCTCCTTGTTTTGCAACTCCATCAATTGTAATTACCAATCTTTCAGGACTTGAAGATGCGACTAAAGGCAGGCTGAGTAGGAGTAAAACTCCCACCCACATGAGGGTGGTTCTTTTCGACATGGTGACCACCTCAGGACAACCTCGTCCATTCTCCGATATCGGAGACTTGCCACGATGTTAATTCACCACTAGCATCGATATACCAGCCGGTTTTTCCTTGTTCTGTCCCCGGTGCTGCTTGCATAATACCGGTCCGTTTGGCTTCTGCGGCGAGGCGGTCTCGCATCGCATCAGTTTTTTCTTTTTCATCGACTAAAACCGGTTTAGGCTCTAGTTCAGGTTCAGGCGCTGAAGTGTGAATTGGAACGACTTCTTTGACCGGTTCATCGAATGACTCTAGATCTTCCACTCCTTCATCATCATCCCATAAGTTTTCAGTTGAATCGGAATTATTCATCCGTTTCATCAATACAACCATAATCGCCAAAACCAAAATTACGATAATTATTACCATAGTAAGAGCAGAGTTAGTATCACCTAATCCACCACCGAATAGAACCGCATCAACATCGAAGAATTTCTGAGCTACCAAACCATCCCAAAGGACATTGCAAGATTGGAATTGACCTGCTTGGTCGACTTCTACTTCGTAAGTATCCCCGGTGATGTGGTTTGCAGGACCAACTGTACAAGCGATGGTTAAATCTGATTGTGGAACTTCCACTCGGTTTCCTGCTTGATCGATGGCATGGACCCTGAGAATGAAGGTACTACCCTCTTCTGGATTTTCCTCTGGGATCTGTGCAACCAATCGAATCGCCGGACCCGGTATGACGTTTAAGGTTAGATCAGAGGTAGTATTCCCAATGATTAATCTTAGATTCCATTGCCCGGTTTGACCACCTAAAACCGTCCAATAACCAGCACCTTTCGGTGAAGGTATTACCTCGCCAATAGGGTCTTCAAATTCGAATTCTACCGATGTTGCTAAAGCGCTATTTCCATGTACATCAACTGTGGAAACTGTTAATTCGGTCTCTTCTCCACTGATGATGATCAAACCATCATCAGCATTGGTCAAGATATTTCGGGCTGAACCCGGAATTACCTCGACCTCCAATATTGCAAATACACCCGCACCCATCGCTCTAATCTCATGAAGACCAAGCGATGAAGGTGCCCATTTTTGCTCAGCGATTCTGATTTCCATCGTCCTATCTTCACCATCGACTAACCAATCGATTTGAATCGGTTCGAGTACATTGCCAAATTCGTCTTCAAATCTCGGATTCAAGTCGAGTATTCCATCCGATGGTACTTGAAGTCCTGATTGTGCAAGTATTATTCGAGCCAATTCGCCTGATTCAACCTTGATTTGCTTTGAAATTTCGTGCACTATCGCGGTTTCGTTATCGAACCAGGTTGAACTGATGGTATAATTTCCAACCTCTCCTGGTCGAATGAGAATCCAGCCACCGTATGATTCGTATCCGAGTTGAGAGTCTACTGTCCAAGCCGCGCTCACAGCACGCAGATTTCCTGCTCCGTCCAAGCCAATTAATGATACTACAATCGATTCGCCTGACATCACCGATTCCGAATCTATGACTATTTCAACCTCGGTAATCAAACCGTGAATCACTTCCACTTCCAGCGTTGTCGACAAGCCTTGGTCGACCACGCCAATGGTCCAAGTTCCAATTCTAGATGGTGTCCATATCGCAATATCTTCTCCCATTGATAATGAGCCGGTTGGGACCGACCAATTATTGAGCGATACCGGAACTATGCCTTCATTGCCGAGAATATCGGTTCTTATAGCACTCAGATTAACCGGGGTTCCGGCACGGAGAGTAGTTTGAATAATTCCAATATCCAAGCCGGTCGCTTGGGCCGGTAAAACCCGAACTACTCCTGAACCATTGGCACCTGATGTACTGTTTACACTAATGTTCCAATGGCCAGGGGAATTACCCACGTAGGTCCCAGACTGAGTAATACTACCATCTTCTACTGTCCAGCTAAGAATTCCAGCCTTTGAGATACCGACCTCGTTACCGTGTGAATCGAGCACCACCGGAACGATGTCGAGACTTGAACCACTTTGGATAATCATTCCTAACGGCAATTGGATCGAGGTTGGAACACCTGCTGAAACATTTATTTGAATCCTGGTTTCTATCTGTGACCAAATCGCCCGAATCGTTGAATTGCCAACTTGGCTCGGTGTCCAAGTCGAATTGATTTGATCGATCGAACCATCATCGCTTCGCCAAGCGACTGCACCTGTGACCAAATTTCCAGCCCGGTCCTCGAGATAAGCAGATAATTGAACAACTTCATCGATCGAAATCGAAGTCTTGCTAATATTGCTAACGACAACTGTCGGCCAACCCGGTATTACCGTAATATTCATTGAGGAATTTACAGTTCCACTCAGCGCGGTTATATTGACTAATCCAGCGACTCCAGGTGTGAATAACCCATCTTGTGAGATTTGACCAGAATCGGTACTCCAAGTTACTAATTCGTTTATTTGGTTACCCGAACTGTCCTTTACGACCGCATCAAATTGTAATGCGCCATCTGAACTAACTTGTAGTCCGGAGGAACTTATTTCGATGCTTGCTGGGGTGGCTGCACTTACTGGTGAAATTACTTGAACCAATAATATGGACAAGAGCAGGGCGGTGATTGTTTGATTGTTCATCTTGTATCAACTACTCCTGCCGAGTTTGCTCAAACCGTATCAAAGAAACGGTTCAATCGACCCATTCTGCCCATTCGGTCACGCCTTGGTCACGGTACCACCAGATTCCGTTTTCATCCTCAGCCCATTCGCATCCATCGTCATCGACACGCTGTTCAACCATCCAAGATGTATCTTCAGCGGGAGCCGTTTCCGTTGGAGGGGGGCCACCTGGTCCTGTGCTAGGACCGTCGTCATAGCCACCATCATAACCACCATCGTAAGCATCTGTTTCTTCCGCGTAATCCTCGTCTTCGTCTTCTTCATCTTCATCCCATTCGTCAGATCCCGAACGCAATACCAAAATAATTACAACGAAAACCACTAGAACGATCAATAGACCTAATCCGGCTCCAGCATAATATAGTGGTCCGCCGGATTTGAAAAAGCCCATGAAGGTTCCATCGACGGTAATCTCTCCATCTGCACTTGCACCATGAACTGAAACAGTGATAATTTGAGGACCTTCATCTAATGTGAGGATTTCCCAATTGCTGGTATTGAGTTTTGTTGCCACCATTCGCCCGGTCAATTTGATTTCCGTATTTACTGGAACTGGGATTTCGTTATTCCATTCATCATAGGTTTGAACCCATATTTCGAATTTGGTATCTTGAAGAGCCTTTTCGGATAACACGTGTAGAATTATTGTGTTGACCGAGGTGTGAGGATTCACCTCGACCGACCAATCTGCAGTTGCTCCTGAAGGTGCTCTATAAGTGAAGGTATGAGTCCCTGCAACGCTTGCGCTCCAATTGTAAATTCCATCTTGGCCTTCAATAGTAGATGTTGGTACCGGCTTGCCTTGGTTTGACCATAGCACCGATTGAAGGAATGAATTTCCATCTTCATCTTCTCCGATAATAGTTAATGTGTATTCATCCCCAGCAACAGCTGAATTTGCGATGACCTCGTGACTGACACTTACCGCATCACCATGGCTTACCGCGATGGTGACGGTTTCTGCTATCTCGTAACCCTCGTCATTGTTCGCCCATGCGGTAATACTCCAATTACCAGCGGTCGAAGCCTGCCAGATTCCTCCAGCGTCAACTATTTGCGAAGTAATATCTGTTGTTTCGCCGCTGTCGACATCTGTCAATCGATATGAGAGAATTTCCACAGCGATAGGATTACCATCTTGGTCGAAGAGTTGAGCCGTGAAAGCCAACCCTTGATCTGCATTGAGATTTTGATCCAAGACCGATGGTTGCAATAGCGTCACAGTAGTTAAGTCGCCTTCACTCACAGTAATATTTAGTGAAACTTCAATTGAGAAGTTTCCACCATCGAATTGAGCGAAGAGGGTATATGCGCTAGTGCTAGAGTGTGTTGGTACGAATAAGGTCGTACTGCCATATGTCATGCCTTGCAAGACCGATTGATCGTTGAACATCGCATGTTCGATTCGCCAATTTACATTCTCAGTCCAGCGGTTACCATCCGAATCATGGGCTTTGACCTTAACGGTCAAATCATCATCAGAAGTCAAATTTTGGATGGTCCAAGTCGACTCTACTGAGTCGATGACCAAGACCAATCCGGTAATGGCTCCCGAGGAGACTTGGATATCTATCTCTGTACTTGTTCCAGCGTATTGGGCGCTGATGGTTTTGGTCCCCCGGGTTTGAGCATGCCAAAGTGCAGGCTGACCTGCAACCATCAAGCCATCGTTTACTGTCCAATTGCTAAGTGGTAATTCTACCGAAAAGCGATTACCCATAATATCCACTCGTGTGGTATTCAAGTAAACTATATCATCCGCAGTAATATCCTGTGATGAAACGTTGATTTCGAGGTAATCAATAGCCCCATGGTCGATTTCAATATTGATAATATGGCTGATGCCACCGGTTGAAATCATGGTCAAATTATATTGTCCAACCGTCATAGCAAAGAAGGTACCATTGGATTCTGAGAAAGCTCCACCGGTAGCATTCCATGAAAGTCCACCACCAAGAGCCATATCTAGAATATTGCCGTGTTGGTCGTGCAGAGTCCAAGTAAGGGAACAGGTCGTTCCAGCTTTGATAACTTGGTCACAACCAGTTGTAGTATAATGAGTTGGTACCCCGCCGGTCACCACGATATTCACATTGATTATTTGTCCATTCCAACCAATTGAAATCGTTTGAGCTCCAAATGAGTACGGCTCAAATGTAGAGCCGTTCATAGTACCGTTGGTCGGTGTAAAAGTGATGGTTTGTCCAGGAACTGTATTTCCATGTTGGTCCTGAACTTCAGCGGTTATTGTGTAGAAATCATCTGCGGTGATAGTTGCCGATGTATCCGGGCTGACCAATATGGTGGGTGTACCGGGCGTTACGGTCAAATTGACAGTTTCACAAATCACTCCGAAACAAGCCTTAACATAGATCAATCCGGTAGATGATGGTGTAAATAATCCAGAGGAATCGATAACGCCATTACTGCTTGACCATTCGACATCTCCCGAAAGGAATCCACCAGAATAATCTTCCAAAGTATGGGAGAATTGTACCATCGAATCTGCATCGGTCGTCGAACCATTAGGTGAGACATTCACTTTGTTAGCGGTTGTATAATTCAACATTAATAATGGCCGTACTGAACTTGAAGCCTCGCTTGAATAGAATTCCATCCAAGCAGTCGTGCCTGCAGCACTAGTTCCGATGATAATCCATTGGTTATCCGAGCTGATCGACATCAAGTCATGGCCTAGGTCTAACCAGATTTTGCTAACCCCTGCCGTGGTGGTCATCGATGAAATTGCAACCGGGTCGTATTCGGTGCCAGCTGCCATCCCACCTATTGACCAAGCATTTCCTGCCGAGGAGGAATTCCAAGTAGACCCGGATTGACTCCATGCTCCGGTTAGCAATCTGTGGACACTAAACGTAATCATGGTTCCTCCGTTGAATCCTTGGTCTGAAACCGAAAGACGCAATGAAGCCGAATGGATATTTGCATTTGGTGGCAACGGTACCTGAGCATTATTTACCCCGATTATCATTCTACATTCGGTCAAAGCCCCTTCACAATCTGTACCTACCAACAAATCATCGCTGCCGTGGTTTGTATTTGCATTTCCACTTCCTAAGTAAGAATCGCGGACATTGGTGTGGCCAAGGTCTCCAACCTCATTACCGGTTTGGAAATTATATGTCCAAGTATTATCGCCATTGTCAACATTGGATTGAGAATTACCCAAAGCGAATGCTCGACGAGCAGAAGATGGGCCTGGAATCGAGCCGTTAATCGCTTGAACCCACCATTCGTAAACTTGACCAGTACTCAAATTATCACTAAAAGTAAAGGTTGTACCGTTGATTTCGGTATCGATCCATGAACGGTATTTTTGTACACCGTCAATATCTGATACAGTGAGAATATATCCGGTCGCATTCGCTACCGCATTCCATGTTAATTGTGGTTTATCCATACTCGTAAGAACCCATTCGCTCGTATTGTAAAGAATTGCGCCATCGGCTGGCCCAATCAATGATGGCTGGGCCGGCGGCACGACACCGTCGACGTTGTCGACGTATTCGAGAACCAAGCGAGGCTTGTGGGTATCGTTGAAATAGTCACTCGAATAGAATGAACTGCTTGCGGCAGGAGTACCGACCGCTTGTAGCATTACGGATAGAGTATTGTTTCCATTAGCAATATTTGATTGAGCCAAAGAGGTGATATCCCATTCAACCCAACCGGTCGGTGGAACCACTAACATTGTAGATCTTGTAACCTCTGAGGTTGAGCAAGAAGGTGGATTATTCCAAGTAGTGCTGCTTTGGGAAAAAGTATCACAAGCATGGACGCTTACTGTGACAGAAGAGGTGCCAGTCACATTATGACGGTATAATTGCAAGAGTGTTGTTGTTGGAGTCATTGCGACAGGGAATGGTAATTCACCCAAATCGAATGTCATCATTATACTGGCTTGACCTGAACCACTAGCTGCGATTCCGAGATCGAGATAATCGGAATTGCCCTTTGACGCGTTTGGTGCACTAGAATCAAGAGTTGTGTCGGGAACATTTGGCAAAGACCCTGATTCTGAAAATACCGAGCCATCGTATATTGTAATGGTGTGATTGCCAGCTCCATCATCGAACCCATACGCTCCAGGAACCCTATACGAATTCACCGAAGACCATTGTCCCAAGCGGTGATCTTGTTCGGCTCTAACCCGCCAATAAACCCAATTATCACCATAGGTTAGATTTGATTCCGAAGTATATGTCAAGTTGGTTGCATCCCAAGTGCCATTATAGGTAGATAAATCTGAAAAATCATAATTTCTTGTAGTTGAATCCAAGAAGCGGGGATCATCTGAAGACTGACCGACCCAACGAGTTTCATTTGAAACAGAACTGTTGAAACTATGGCTAACTTGATCTACTCCTTTAGGTCGAGAGGATGAAAAATTCCAGATCGTATCGGCATCTACCGGCATGAGACCTGTCGCTTGGCTAGGCAACCATTGGCTACCGGTCCTCCAAGTCAAATCCAAAGCAGGACGTTTGGTTTCATCGGTAGAATAGTCGGAAGAAGCGAAATGCCATGAATCGTTGGTATGGGATTCTATTCTAAATTTCAAGTCGACAGTATCTGCACCGGAGAGGTGGGCTCGCTGAACCGCATATGTGATGTCGAATGTAATGTTCAATGAGTTGTAATCGATGGTTGAAGTATCGATTGGCACATCACAATCATCCAAACTCTCGCCACCTCGAACATTCCAAGTGGCATTATTTCCACTCGGGCTATTCCAGGTGACATTTTCATTCCAAGGAGTCATCACTTCACAGACAGAAATTGTGATAGACTCTTGGTCATTTTCGCCACCAGACAATCTGGTAAGGGTAATATTTGCATCGACAATCTCATGGGTGCCAGGAATTGGAAGGTTAGACCAGTCAACCTTGAGCAATGAAGAACTAATGAATGATGTGCTGCTCGTTACTGTTGATCTACCAATTGCGAGATTAGCAGAATTTACAAATCTAGAAGTTCCTGCACCAGAATCGATGGTAGAATCCTCAAATATCGTCGGGTAATCCAATAAGGACACCAATTGGCCTTCTTGAAGGGTGATAGCCGCATCGGTCGAATTGATCTCGACACCGGTCTCGACTGGAATATGGAATCGAGTAGGTGAACTTCTCGGGCTCAAAATATCGCCGGAAATCGCTTGTACCGACCATGTTACAGTCACACCATCGTTGAATCCGCCGCTTGCTTGCCAGGTGTTATTGGTTAAATCCCATCCGGTAGTTGATGTTCTTGAATCATAAATCGTCCAGCCTTTCCTAATATCATCAGGGTCGAGTTGGATGTATAATCTCCAAGCGTCGAGAGAAGACAAATTGCTATGATTGAATCCAATCGATGGACTGGTCGCTGGTAAGAGCGCATGAGTGGTTGAATCCCATTGGATGCTATCGTTTAGTGGGAGCAAATTAGAACCCGCTACTGGAATCGATGAAGAATTGCCAGTAACCCAAGTCATGTTGAGCCATGGGTGGTCTGAACCGGTCCCTTCGACGGTTGTCATAGTTGCTAAGCCAATGCCATCGGTTCCTTTGAATAACAAATTTACGTGAGAATTTCCTTGGGATCTTGCTTGTTGAACCAATGCTGTAATATCGAAACTCATCCAACCTGCGGACTTTGCCGCAGCGAGGTCGATGATTTCACCACTATCTTGGGCACCTCTTGCGCCGGTGCCATTCCACGAAGAGTTGCCATCATAGTACATTCCAGTGGCGCTCTCGTTCCAAGCCAAATTATTCTGATGTACAGAAATCATTTGATCTGTATCCGAGCCAAAGGCACCGTAAACGTTGAGAATCGCTTTGGAAACATGGGCGTTTTGAGGGGTTGGAAGTTGATCCAATGGAATCTTCATCATCGCGGTATAATTGACTCCATTGCTGGTGCCAACCGTCATACTCGATGAGGAGAATTGGGTTTGGTTGAGCAAGGATCCACCGTCAACGACAAATGTATCGAGGAAATTTGGCAGGTTTAGATCAGGCATTGCATCTCGGTGATGTAATTCGTATCCAGAACTGGTCGAACTCAAATTCCATGTGATTAGATCCGGGATCATGAAATGATTCGCAGTCGACCAATTTCCGATTTGGTTGGTCGTACTGGTCGCACGAACTCGCCAGTACCAAGTTTCTCCTACTGTAAGTTGAGTTCCCATCGAATAGGTCATATTGGTCACATCGAAACCAATGTTGGTCCAACTGGTTGCCGAACGAAGATCTGCAGTGTCAAAGGAACTTGCAGTATCAAATTGAATCGCCCAGCCACCGACGCTTACATTATTTGCAGAGAAACCCCAGCCGATTACCGGGGATTGTTCTGGAGCGACCTCTATTCCGTTCTCTACCGACCACGACCCATTGAGTGGGCTGGTAGGAACTGGGTCATCAGGTACTGCATCAGAACCTTGAACATATACATAGGATATCTCGGCACGGTTTGCTGAGTTTGCATTATTTGGTGTGAATAATACCTCACGATTATTTCCGGTACCAGCGCCAATAATTCCGAGCATTAAGTCGACATTTCGGCCTTCTCTCATGGCTTTTTGAACCGCGATTGTAATATCGAATTCAGCCCAGTCTCCCGATGCCCAAGACGAACCAAAGGCTTCTGTATCCAATAAATTTCCACGTTCCCAGCCTTTTGCACCGGCCGTACCCCAGGCATTTGTACCATCAAAGGCATTCCATGTAGCGCTATCTTCGCTCCAATTGTGTTGGGAGCTATCCCAAATTCCTACGGTCGGAGTGCCGCTTGGTGCAGCGTATAATTGAATTTTCAAAGTTGCATTTTTTACTGCAAACCCTGTTGGTAATTGATGGCTAACCAAATCGCAACCGATAAGAACCGATGCTTCAGATCCGAACGTATTGTAAGAGACTTGTAATAAATCCTCGCCATTATAATTGGTCGTAGTTGAAGCCGAATCGATGTACGTATCACCACATTCTGGTGAATCTCCATTCACAGTTGCATTGCCATGACGCATACGAATTTGAGATTCGTTATTACCGATATCATCGGAGATAGTAGATGCTACCAAGAAAGAAGATGAATTCCACCAACTCAATTGGTCGTAACTATCACGGTGAGCGATTCTCCAATGATAATTATAACCGGCTGCGAGTGAATCACCAAAGGTTGGCATCCAACTGCCATCGGAAGGTGCGAAATCATTATTGACAGCTGTATCGAATTCATAAGCAATATTTCGGAATTCCTCATCTTGTGAAATTTCTAAAATCATATCATTACTTCCTGCGACAGCAGCATCCCAGAATAATTCTGGAGTTGTATTAGCTGAGAGGTTATATCCAGTCATATTCCAAACACCTGCTCCATCATCGGGACTAAGTTGAACCGCAGTAGAAGGGGAATTTCCACTACCTATTCGATAGGTAATCTGTAATGATGGCCCGTTTGCACCACTTTCAGTAGTATTGAAATTTACACTATCGGTTGATGCTTGAGACCAACCCATAGTCGAAGCAACCATCATCAAGTCGAGAGACTGGTCGGGCGAGCCTGCATTATATTGGTCTAACCAATGTTGAATTGCACTGGTGATATTGACTTCAAACAAGGACGAACCTGCCGATCCGACAAAAGAACCGACCGACATACTCGCCTCTCTACCTCCGTCTGCCCATGAAGTTGAACCATCCGATCTTCGCCAGGTGACACCATCTTCGGTCCAGACCCCGGTTTCCATCATGTGAATCGAAACATTTGCATTTCCGCTATTCGAATCACGGTTCAGATTCAATGTTGCTGAAATAATTGCGCTATCTTCATGCAATCCAACATCGTCCATCATGAATCGCATTAAACCGTATTGCTCACTACTAGGACTGGTGCCAATCGTCAAGGAATTACCATCTCCCATATTGGTATTTCGAGTTGAAGAAGAGGAATCGATAAATGTGTCTTCAATCGAATCCTCAGTTAATCCGAGATCATCGAAATCAAAGGAAAAGGTTGCAGTATTATCACCGTTATCGGTTACCGAATGGCTTGGTAAATGAAAATATCCAGATTCCCAGTCCCCAATAATATCACCCGAGTCAACCGCTCTCATTCGATAAAACATGGTTGAGCCATTTCCTAAATCATCACCGCTTGGGATAACCATCGAACCGGTAGATGTCATCATCGTAAACATCGTTGCATTGTCTTGTGAGGTGTAAAACCAAGTATCGTCGTTGATGCTTTTGAACTCTTCATTCAATGACAATTGTACCTGTACATCTCTTCCACTCAGGTTTTCCCAAGTTAATTGAGGATTGGTTGCTGCATTGATAATGAAATTTGTATTAGCCATTAAAGCTTTACCGTCCTCGATGAAATCTGGTGATAATGTGCCTCCTGCAGTCATAGATGTATTGGAAGTATAATCAATTAGAACTCTCGGTTTTGAATTTAAAATGGTGGAATTGGACATGTGACAATCATATCCGGTACCCTCTCCAGCGAGCAAAAAAGAAAAATCTGAAGAACTGCTCGATTGATAATATTGGTAAATTGCGGTAATGTTGATTTGGAAAGTTGCATTTCCATATCCATTTACTTGAGGTTCCCATGCACCACGGTCATTTGAGCCATCAGCTCCTGGCATACCCCAGTTCGAACCGGTATTAGATTGGCTCCAAGTAGCATTGTACAAGTCCCAATTATTATTGACCATTCTTGCAGCATAAATTGCAATTCCACCAGAAATAAGTGGGTCTTTTCCACACGTCAATTCCAAAACCGCAGAATGAATAGTATCGCTGGTGTTGAAAGAGTTGGCAACCCTCATCAAAATTCTGCCTTCACCCATTTGATTTGGGCCCAAATTGAAGGTTTCTGCAGACTCATAGTTTGTCATCGTATCAGAAGAATTGATTCCCGTGGTCGAAGTTATGTTGTAAGTCATCGACGAATATGAGACTGAGTGGTCCGGTTCTAACTGTTCTGGCCACTGTGGAAGCGCACTTGGCAGCATAAGATCTGCAAAGAGGAACATCATGACCATCACTAAGGATGACAGAAATCTACGGCGGCTGATAGACGTGGTCGACATGGGGGGCTCACATGGCCACGCACCGAGGTGGTATAGTTTCCTTTCGGCTGGCCACCCTACGGGTGGCCGAGAGCATTCACCAAGTATTGCGCTGAAGGGAAGGTTCAAAGTCGTCCTTCTATGACCGCTAATAGTCATGAGCGAATTATGGGTCGAGCGTCATCGCCCACGGAGTGTGGGCCAGATAAAGGGGCAGAAGAACGTGGTTCAACGATTGACGTCCTATGCGGCGATGAAGGACTTTCCTCACCTCTTATTTGCCGGCCCTCCCGGCACCGGCAAAACCACGGCGGCGATGGCCTTGACCAGAGATATTTATGGTGAGGATTTCCGAAATAATTTACTCGAGATGAATGCCAGTGATGAGCGTAAACTTGAATCCATTCGCTCAAAGGTCAAACAATTCGCCCGGACCGCACCATATGGCAGTGCAAAATTCAAGATAATTTTCCTCGATGAAGCCGATGCACTCACCCATGATGCTCAAGGCGCATTACGTAGAATAATGGAGCAATATGCTGAGACATGTCGCTTCATAATGTCGTGTAATTATTCCTCAAAAATAATCGAGCCAATTCAAAGCAGGTGTGCGGTGTTCAGATTCCGCCCACTCGCCGATGCCGAGGTAGAGGACCAGGTCAAAGCGGTAGCGAAATCCGAGGGTGTCAACTTAGATGAAGAAGCAGCACAAGCTTTGGTTAAAATCGCCCAAGGCGATCTACGAAAAGCAATTACTGCACTACAGGTTGCAGCCGCATTAGAGAGCGATATCACTCGTAAACTAATCTATGAAACCAGTGCGACCGCACCACCAGAAACACTCCACCAATATCTGATGGCTTGCCGCCAAGATGGATTCCATGCTGCTCGACGAAGATTGAGAGAAATCCTCGACCGTTACGGCTTGGCTGGGACCGATTTTGTCAATCAATTACATCGAGAATTATACGGTGCTGATTTTATGTCGGAATTACAAAAACTCGATCTGACAGAATTGATGGCAGAAATCGATTTCCGCTTGGTTGAAGGTGGCGGTGAATCGGTTCAATTAGATGCTTTGACCGCCCGGATTTGCCGGATGCTTGCATGAAAAATTTATTCCTCAACGACCGGCTCTTTTACCACTATTTTCATAGTGATAGTTCGAGTGTTTGTCCAAGGGTCACCATCTTCGGAAACCTCAACTTTGAACTCGTATTCACCAGCCTCAAGGCCGGACGGTATCTCTAATGCAACTGGAACATCAAGATCTTTGTGTGACCTAACTTTGTCCAATGCATTGGCATCTAATACCTCGATTGAACTCCAATTATTTTCGACTGCTTGGCCATCGAATGAGTAAGAATATGTTGCTTTAGAAGCATCGAAATTATCTGCGAAAGCAAATACTATGAAAGCACCTGAATCATAACCGGTTTCCAAGGTGATCGCACCCTTTTTTGAAGAGGAATAATTCCAATTTCCTTCCTCGCCATCAATCATTCCCCAACCTTCATCGATTTGTGGCGCAACAATGTCACCAAAAGGCGCATTTGTCAATAAAAAGGTGATTGCCAACCAAGTGAAAATGTGCAAAAACGATGCTTTAAACCATGTTCCTTTGGTATAATGCTCTACAAAATGTGGTGGCATTATTGCCCGATGAAGAGAAGGTAAGAGAAAAATCCCCATCACCGGTAAAAACCACAACATATCTGGGTTATCTTGAGCACCAGGCATTGCAATATACCTCATCACCAGAGACACGATAAGGGAAATTCCCATTACCATCCACATAGAAGCGGTGTCAGCTTTCTCTTTGGCAACGTGTTTTGATGGGTCGAATGGCTCGATTCCAAGATCGGCGCCTGAGCGGCTTTTCTTACGCTCCTTATCGCCTGAACCTCTGCTACGACGCTCGGTTGCGGCCGCAGCCATGGCTGTGTTGATATCGACCATCAACCATTGCGCACAACAAGCAAGCCATGAAGGTGGCGGTCGTGCCGATTACTCCAGCCGCATCCTTCAAAGAGGGGTGGTCGGTGGGCGGGTTACTTGCCGGGGTGGCGTAGTTGGTGGCGCGTCGGACTCATAGGGCAGCTCTTCGGAGCTAATGAGGCGTGCAAGCCCCTTCAAATGTCTGAGACATCCGAAGGTCGCGGGTTCGAGCCCCGCTCCCGGCATCTCTTATTGCTACGAATTATACTCGATGCCGTGAGCTTCCGCGTGAACGGTCGTTCTGAATCTAATTATACAGTTCACGCTTGGCATCGAACTTCACTCGCTACGCTCAGCATTGAACCGATCAATTCGCCAGACTTGAAGCCCAAACATAAAGTACACCTGCACCGATGATAACTACAATGATAACGGCGGTTAGAATTATGGTAATCAAAGAAATAATTTTTGCTGTTTTTGCACTACCCGCATCTGGATGACCTGGGATTTGGTCGGTAATCTTTAACGCTGTATTTGCCAATATAAATGCAGGTATCGCAAAGCAGATTCCAAATCCATAGATGAATGAACCTACCAATCCGATTATTGAAAACACCAGAGCTAATGTTGCATTGGTCGGAGGATAACCACCGACGACCATCATCGGTTGGCCCATCGGTTGTGCTATTCCTTGCATCATCGGCTGGACCATTTGGGGTTGACCGGTTTGGCTTGGAATATTGATTTGTTGCGGTGCTCGTTGCCCATACGGGTCTACAGGTTGCATGGTTCGTCCAATGAATGTCAACTATACCAACATATGGCCGGTTTTGATTGCCAAAGTTGATGACCTAAACATCAATCGATTGGTCATGGTCGAGATGCCAACTCTTGGTTGCCGGGTCAAAATCGAGGTCGATGGCCCAGCTGGATTAACCAGCCATGAAGGGGTTGTTTTACCTGGAGCTTCGGCCGACCATATAACTTTGAAATTGATCAATGGCTACAATATTAGTTATCCGCTTTCGATGGTTCAGGCCGTTGAAGACATTTCTGCCCCAGTCGCTAGTGTTGTCAGTACTAGTGAGGTCAAACAATCCGGAGATTTGCCCAAAATTACAATTATTCACACCGGCGGAACCATCGCATCAAAGGTCGATTATGCCACCGGAGCAGTCGTGGCTCGGTTTGAGCCGGAAGAAATCTTAGCATCTATTCCTGAACTGATGGATATCGCTCATATCGATTCGGTCAAACTTGGAAATATGTGGTCCGACGACATTAGACCTCAACATTGGAATGCAATGGCAACCGCTTGCCAAGAAGCATTCGATTCGGGCAGCGTCGGAGTGGTAATCACCCATGGAACCGATACATTACATGTATCTGCAGCTGCACTTTCATTCGCATTTTCTGGCCTCGGGGGTAAACCGGCTGGAAGAATTGTTTTCACCGGCTCACAACGGTCTTCTGACCGGGCATCTTCCGATGCTTATTGGGCAGCACACGGGCCTGAGGTTAGCGGCAATTCGGATTCGACGGTAACGGTAATGCATGCAAGTTCTGATGATGGTTTATGTGCGGTGAATTCAGGTGTGGGAGTCAGAAAAATGCATTCGACTCGAAGAGATGCATTCCATCCAGTCAATGCAAGCACAATTGGATTTGTTAAACTGGAAAATGAGATAAGTCATTCTCACACAATCCCTGCATCAAATAAAGAAGTATCTTCACCACAATTATTTGACACTTCGATCAAAATCGCTCAATTTATCGCTGGACCTCATCTCCATTCTGATCTGATAAACGCAGCCCAATCGGCAGGATACGCGGCGATTATCATTCATGGAACCGGTCTTGGCCATTTGCCAATAGAAAACCCAATGGGCGATGCTCCAGAAAATGACCTACTTAGAGATACGATTGGAAATTGTTCGATTCCAATCATTATTGCCAATCAATGCATCCATGGACCGGTCGATCTAAACGTGTATTCCAAGGGTAGACTTCAACAAGAACTCGGCATCCTTGGACATGGTTCAACATCCACTCCTGAGGCCCTTTTGGCCAAGGTTCATTGGGCATTATCCAATCAGAGCAATCTTGGCGAAGTATTGGCCAAAAACCTCTGTGGTGAGAACGCCCAATCTTTGATGTCCTGACCGCTTTAATCAAGAACTTAGACCGGGTGGAGCAAGATATGGCAAGAGATTCGAGTGAAGCGCTCGAGGACTTGCGCTACAAGCGCAGCCAATCCAAAATGGGCGGCGGACTCAAGGCCCAAGAAGCGATTCGCGTCAGCGGTCGCGGTACAGCCCGCGACCGAATTAGGATGCTTCTCGATGAGGATTCATTCATTGAACTCGACACTTTTTTGACCCACCGAACTAGCGATAACGGGATGTTTATGCACCACACCCTTGGCGATGGCGTGGTGTGTGGACACGGCAAAATCAATGGACGGCGAATCTATTGTTTCGCTCAAGATTTTTCGGTTCACGGCGGGAGCATGGGTGAAATGCATGCTCGAAAAATCGCTAAAGTAGTCGAGATGGCCGAGCGGGCTAGAGTTCCTTTAATCGGAATATGGGACGGGGGAGGCCAAAGAGCACACGACGGGATTTCTTCACTTGGCGGAACCGGAGAGTTACTCGATAAATTGGTCCAATGCAGCGGTCGAATCCCAATGATTTCTTTGGTATTAGGTCCGGTGGTCGGGGTTTCAGCATTGGGAGCTAGTCTTGCTGATTTCACTATTTTAGGCAATGAGCATGGGCAATTATTCTTGTCTTCGCCGCTCGAAACGCCAGAATGTATCAGCGGCGAAATAGACGCAGCGGGCCTTGGTGGTGCAAATCTTCATGCAAGCAGATCTGGAATCGCTTGTTTGATCGCTGAAGACGAAGATGAAGCATGTGCATTAGCAATCGATATTCTCGGTTTCATGCCTGACCACAATATGGCTAGTCCACCGCACGAAAAAAGCGCTGATGACCCTTGTCGATTGAATCCGGACCTCGAAACGATAGTTCCCGATAACCCAAATCGTCCCTACGATATGGTCAAGGTTATCGAAGAGATTGTCGACGATGGAATATTCATGGAATTATTCAATTCATATGCGGAAAATATCATTATCGGTTTCGCTAGACTCGATGGCATGCCGGTTGGAATAATCGCCAACCAGCCAAAGGTTTTGGCTGGCTGTCTCGATATCGATGCTGCGGTAAAAGCAGCTCGATTCATTCGAACTTGTGATGCATTCAATATACCGCTGGTTACATTTGAAGACGTACCTGGATTCTTACCGGGTGTGGTCCAAGAATGGGGAGGTATCATTCGTCACGGCGCAAAGTTGCTCTTCGCCTATGCCGAAGCGACCGTTCCAAAGTTAACTTTGGTCACAAGAAAGGCTTACGGAGGAGCATATTTGGCAATGTCTTGCAAACATCTTCAATCCGATTATAACGTCGCTTGGCCAACCGCGGAGTTGGCGGTGATGGGTGCTGAAGGTGCTGTCAACGTCATTCACCGCAGAGATATTGCCGCGGTTCCAGACGACCAAAAAGAACCGACGAGACTTCGTTTGGTCGATGAGTACAAATCCAAATTTGGCGATCCATACGTAGCGGCTCGAAACGGTTGGTTGGACGATGTAATCGAGCCGAGTGAATCGCGTTTGAGGTTGATTAGAGCATTGAACATTCTCAAATCAAAAAGAGAGTGGAGCCCGCCTAAAAAACACGGTAATATCCCTCTTTAAGCAAGCGATCTGGTTGTATCAGTGATTTTCTTGTGATTACTGGTTTATTCTTTGAAGTAGACCAATATTTGGGCTTTCTTCAATTTCGTAATCCTTTCCTTCTTCATCTGAATCTTCTTTTTCATTTAGCATCGTGACAACAGATAATGTTAAACACGAAATTACTACCAACCAAAATAGCAACGGAATTAAATCAAATATCGAATCAAAATTCATCCAAAAAGTGAAATGATTTTGATTCTGGATAATAGCACTCTCCATTTTTTCAGCGTCTTCATCACCGATAACCGAAGAGGATTTTATTTCGAAGATGGGGACTAAGTCATCGATATTTGGCTTGGTTTGCATATCGAAACCGTCGCGGGAATCAAGATAGAATCTCGTGGTAGATTCTCCGGCGATGATCAATCCTGAAAGCTGTTCTGCCATTATTTCGATATCACTTCCCAAATAGATTGGAAGGGCGCTAGGTGTCGCATCTAGCAGAGTGAAGGTTTTCAATAAATTCGCTTGAATTGAGCGATTGGTTGGCTCGACAGATGCGCTACAAATATCGACAGGTATTCCTTTCAACACTTCGGTACCAGTACATTGAAGATCTGTAATTGCGTATCCTGAAACATCTATTTTGTCGCCTGAACTGGTGACAAATCCACCGGTTGCTCCAGATAATTCCTCAGGGGTTATCAATCCTAAAGTCGCCTCAAACATTTTGTCATTTCGCCATGATAATTTCTCAGAACCATCTTTTTTGATCAACTCCCCTTTATCGCAAGATGATTTTTCACCGCTACAAATAGTGTAATTTGTACCATCACCATTCAAAACTTCATCTGAGCCAAAATAGGTTTTATTCGATTCTAAAGAGGCCCAACCTACACTCAAATCTGCTGAATTCCCAGAGGCTAAATATGCACTTACAGGGTCATGCCAACCCAATAGCCAGCTATTTATCGATTGGGTAAGATATGGTTGGGCACCAAAAGTTCCAATCAAAAAATCTTCAACGAATTCGTTAAAAATTAGATCTACAAGTAAAGCACGTAATGCGGTTGCAGAATCGATATCAAGGCCGTAAGCATCAGCGATGATATCAACTCCCCAATCCTCATTTTCGGCCTGAGCCGCACCTAAATAACCTGGTGGGACTTTCCCCGATAATTCTCCATAGAGAAATAACATAGCTCCTGAAGAAGTGGTTAACCCTAAAGGACCATAGAGAATATTTGCTGATTGTTCAGAAGTTAATGCAATTGCTGGCAAGGAATTATCTCGCTCCCAATCACCTCCTTGATTTAGACTATATTGCAGGAAACCACCGTTGATTGGGTCTTCATCGCCAAAGGTCGTATTGACAAATAAACCAGCATTCATCGTGCCATTTCCACCGAGAAGTGCCATTTGGAACGAGGTGGTCGAGGTTGCCCAACCTTCAGCCCAAGACCATATTGCAGCGTATTGGTTTTGATTAAGCCCAAATGTAGACTGTGCAGTTGAAGGGTCCATATTCAAGAAAGCACTCAAGCCAAAACCGGTTCCCGCTGAGTTTTTTGCCAGTAATCCAAACGGATTACTGCTACCATCACCATTCATCATCAAATCGAGGCAATCAACATCTGAGAAATCAATATCTAATAAATTATTCAAACGGTTTGAAATATCTTCACTATCGGTAAAATCAGAACCTCCACCATTCGATTGGAACTCCAATCCAATGGCAATATATAACGACCAATCTCGCACTAGAGTTTGAGCATAATTTGGCATCAAGGTATCTTCATTTCCGTCATCATTTGTATCGGTCATTTCCATAGCTAGATAATCATATGCAATAGCTCGCTTCACCGTAATTGAATTATCGGGGTCTGCTTGTATCGTGCTCAATAAAGTCTCAGGCGCGCCCATGCTCATAAAGGCTACAGGACCGGAGTCATCGAGTAAGGAGATGTTGAATTGGAGATCTAAAGGGTGAGTAGATGAATATAATGCTGGATCGATTCCACCAATGAAATTTGCAACAGGTAGTACATTTCCATCGAGTGTATTCGGCAAGATTACACTAGCCATTCCCGCGGCTTCAGCGCCTACTAAGGCGGAGTAACCATAGGAGCCAAAGCCGGCACCTCCAAGAAGATCGGTCATCGAAGTAATGTAATCGGCTGTGGCGATTCCTGCTTGAGTAGTGTTTAGATCCTGATTCATCATTCCACTTGCAAACCCAATCTTGGTCAGATCCATGATGCCTTTGAATGCGGTGCCTGTTGCACCGATAACCTGAGGTCTAAATTGGATATTTAATTGGGTCAATTGCTCATTACATGGATTTTGGCTTTTGATTGAGCACTCAAAAGAATTTACGACATTATAGGTTAATTCACCATTGTTTTTATCATGATCTAAAATGGTTTTTTGAGAAGTTATTTCGTAAGTATATGGGCCTTTTTTCTGGTACTTGGGGGTAGATTGTCCTTCTAAGACCTCATTTAAATTGGTTAAGTCCCAAGCATAATAATCGCGTGTTGAAGTTGAAACCGCCCAACTGTCTTCAACCGAATTACAATCACCATCTTGGCCACAAGCAGTATCTAGAGGATAGGTTGCAAATTTATCTTCTACCGCGCCAGGGACCGCCCCCGTGAAAACAATCGGTAGTAGGGTTAGATTGAGCAATAAGGCTGTCAGACCAACTCCGATTAGGAATTTGACACGAGGCACTATTTCCACAGACTGACCATTCTAACTGACTAGTTAAATATTTAGCCGGTCAATATATACATTGTACAGTAAAAATTGTATAATGAACCCTTATCCAGAATGATATGAATCTACAAGAATCGTTCTTAGGTATCATTAATTATTATTGCTAACCTCCAAAAAACCATGGCGGCCAATGCATCTCGAAATTATAGCGATTTGTTGAAACATTTGTCTTCATTATATGACCGTGATAATCGCGATACATACCTCTCGATTTTTGTCGATTTACAAGACCAAAACCACTCAAAAATATTAAGTCGAAGAATTAAAGAAATTCGATCAGCATTGAGTGATAAAGAAATTGCCGATTCTCTCGATTCGATGTTTGTAAAAGGTATGGAATCGATTTCAAATTTAGAGGGCAAATTTCGTTCTGCTGCGGTGTTTTTGCAATTAAATGACGAAAATATTCACGCGGTAGGTCTCGGTGCAAGAATCAAAAATTCGGTAATTCTAGATGCGAGTCCATATGTATTACCATTGGCCAGATTTGCCGATGAGTACGAAGGATTCCTCTTGGTTTTACTCGATGGTCAGCAATCCAAAATTTATCACGTCGAAGGAGCGGTAGAAGAAATGCGTCACGAACACGAACATTCAGCGATCGGTCGCCATAAAAAAGGCGGATGGAGTCAAATGCGTTATCAGAGAAATCGGGAAGGAGTGGTCAAGCAATTTTACGATGAAATCTCATCTCAAGTTGATGATTTAATTAGTGAATTAGGCCAAGTCAGAGTGATGATCGCTGGACCAGGTGCGGCAAAAAAACAATTATTGAGCCGATTATCAAAAAATGCTCAAAAATTGACCATAGCAACCGAAGATGCCGACCTCAATAATAACGATAAGAAATTATTAGACCGCTTCATCAAGCTTGCAAAAGAACAAGAACAGAAGGAAGAAGATGTTTATATCGAACGTTTGCGTCATGGTTTGATGAAATCAGGCATGGCTATCACTGGAGTTAAATCCGTTTTGGAAGCAGCCGAAAGTGGAAGGGTTGAGTCATTATTGGTTCAAAAAGAAATATTGATTCCAGGCTTAAAATGTGAGCCTTGTGTCACCTATATGTTTAACCAAGGTGAGAATTGTCCAAAATGTTTCAGTCAGGGCAATGAAGTTGATTTTGCAAATGAAGCGGTAGAAGCGGCAATAAGAAATTCGAGTCATGTCGAGTTTATCGATGATGAATTCTTAAAGGGTGTAGGCAATATTGCCGCGATTCTTCGCTGGTAAAATGTACAGTTGCAGTGAGATGGGATTGGGGGAAAAATCGAACGGCCCCATTGTGGTTTCTAATGAGGGCCCCCTCTGCATCACCAGTGATACAAAGGGTAGTTTCACCA
>LWDU01039974.1_pt1 | contig 38724 bp, 39 predicted proteins | sample 727161 | NCBI WGS metagenome assembly LWDU01 (sample SAMN04566230, study PRJNA314399) | hydrothermal vent metagenome | isolation source: deep sea hydrothermal plume seawater | place: Mexico: Gulf of California, Guaymas Basin | collected 2004-07-11
TGGAAAACTCCTGAGCAAGCCGAACGTGAGTTCTTGGATGAACTCGCTTGCCACCCTTAACTCATTGTCTCTTTTTTCTGGGCAGGGCCAGGTGGTAAAACTCTCAGACACAATTGCCGCTCACTCCCTAGGAGGTACCGTGCGTCGAATCTTCTCTTGGTTGCTCCCGTTCGCCGTGCTGCTCGGCTTCTCTCCTTCGGATGAGGTACTTGGCACCGAAGCTCAGCGTCAGACCAAGCACGACTCCAGCCTCCAGCAAGCTCTTCCGGTGTGGACGGAGCCAGTTACCGAGATGAAGTTTGTTCAAGTTCCAGGAGGACGTTTCTTGATTGGAGATCAGTTCGGTGAGGGCGATTTGGACGAGAGACCCAACCGCTGGATCACTCTCAAATCCTTCCATCTGGGGGTCACGGAGGTGACTCAGGCACAGTGGCAGGCGATCATGGGCTGGAACTTCTCCCGCTTCATGGGGGAGCAGCATCCGGTGGAGCGGGTGAGTTGGAGAGACGTGCAGAGGTTCATAGCCCAACTCAATGCCCGCAACAAGGGGCGTTATCGCTTTCGCTTGCCCACCGAGGCCGAGTGGGAATACGCCTGCCGTGAAGGGGGGCGCAAGGTGCGTTACTGCAATGGGAAAGAAGAAGCCCGCCAAGCCGCGATTCACTTTGGTTACACCTACACCGCCGCTGGGACACGGCCCGTGGCCAGCTTTGCCTCCAATGCACTCGGGCTGTATGACATGAGCGGCAACGTCTGGGAGTGGACTTGTTCCGAGTACAAACCGCACTACGATAGCAGTGAGGAACGCTGCGGGCGGGCGGGTTCACCCTGCACTCTGCGCGGAGGTTCATGGGGGAGCGGTTCCAGAGGCGTACGTGCGTCAAACCGCAACGTCTTCTATGGGGCCTATGGTCGGGATGGCGGTGACAGTCGCCGAGGCTTCCGACTCGTTCGGGAGTGATCCCTTCCCTGGCCGCTTGGGGTTGTTTGGGGTTCCCGCATTCTGACCGCCAAAGGCAAACGCCGCCCCAATCTTCGAGCCCCGAAGCACGCAAAGAAACACTGGCGGGGCTTCGCTTTCTTTGTGGCGATTGGACACGTCTCAATCCCATCCAAACCCAAACCCTGTAGGAGTGGGCCATGCCCGCGAATCACGTCCTGCACCGAGCGGTTTATAGTAGACCCTATCGGTAATAGAGCCATCATGCCATATAGTGTGTCCACTACGAACCGCGGATTCAACTCGTAAGTGCAACTCACCGTCTGGTGAAGAGAGGCAAGCAGTTTGAGGTGCCGTTCAGCATTTCAACCAATCCCCGGGTTTTCCTTGCGTTTGGCGACGAAGGCTTCCAACTCCTCGGTTTTTGCGGCGTCAAGGGGCGGTGGGGAGAATTCCTGAAGCGCCTGTTTCCACAGCTTGTTCGCACGCTCGGTGGCGTTGAGCGATCCGGAGTCCTGCCAGTTCTCAAAGTTGTTCCAGTCCGAGACGATCGGGCTGTAAAACGCCGTCTCGTAGCGCTCCAGCGTGTGGGCGGTGCCGAAGAAGTGGCCGCCGGGGCCGACGTCCTTGATCGCGTCAAAGCCCAACTCGGATTCGTCCACCTTCATGGGAATCAGGAACTGCGAGAGCATTTGCAGGTTCTCGACATCGAGGACGACCTTCTCGAAGGACGCGCAGAGTCCGCCTTCCATCCAGCCGGCGGCGTGTTTGATGAGGTTCGTGTGCCCTTGGACGCAGGGCCAGAGCGCCATCATGGTTTCGTAGGAGGCTTGTGCGTCCACCGTGTTGGAGGTGCTGACTCCGGAGGCGCGGTAGGGGATTTTGTAGCGACGGGCGAGCTGCGCTCCGGCGAGGGTGGTTTGCGCGAGTTCCGGGGTGCCGAACGCGGGCGAGCCGGTGCGCATGTCCACATTGGAACTGAAGCTGCCGTAGATCATGGGCGCTCCGGGAGCGACCATTTGCGCGAAGGCGATGGTCGCCAGTGCCTCCGCGTTTTGCTGAACCAAGGCTCCGGCGAGGGAGACGGGTGCCATCGCTCCGGCCAGCGTGAACGGGGTCACACACACACACTGCCCGTGCCGCACCATTTCCATCATGCCCTGGAGCATCACCCCGTCCACGCGCAGGGGCGAGGACGTGTTGATGATCGAGAACAGTCCGGGTTCCCGCTTGAGCTGCTCCAGCGAGACCCCACGCGCAATCCGCAGCATCTCGATGGAATCGGTGATGCGCTGCTTGCCGAGCGAATAGGCGTGCAGCACCTTGTCGGTGAGGGTGTGGAACGCGAGGCCACAGTCGAGATGTCGGGTGTCCGGAGGTAAATCCACGGGTTCCACCGGATAGCCGCCGATGCAGTGGATCACGTTGAAGGATTGCGCGAGCCGCACGAGGTTGCTGAAGTCCTCGAAGTTTCCCGGACGCCGTCCGTTGTCGGTGTCCGAAGCGTTTGGGGCGCTGGCGACCATCGCAAAGCAGATGTTGTTCTCGCCGATCTCCAGCGAATGCTCCGGATTGCGGGAGTGCATCGTGAAGCGTTCGGGCACCTTGCCCATCCACGCCATCACCAATTCCGGAGCCATCCGCACCATCTGGGTGGACTCGTCCACCTCCGCGCCCTTTTCCCGCAAAATGCTGAGCGCTTCAGAGTCCATGAACTTGATGCCCAACTCTGCGATCACGCGCAGGCTGGTGTGGTGGATTTGCTCCACCTGATCCTCGGAAATGACGTTGAGCACAGGGTAGGGGTTTTGGGGTTGTTTCCAAGGGAGTTGCTTGAGGCCTTGGCTGGCTCGGGCGCTGGTTTGGCGGCGACGCGCTCCTCTTGTACTCATGAGAATCCTTTCAAACGGTGGAGATCAGGAAACAAAACCCCATGCCACCCGAATCCACCCGGAACCGCAAGCGGATTCTGGGGCGATGTGGTGTAAAACGATTGTCCGTTTTTGGGGAACATGGTTCACTGTCCTCTACCATCAAACCTCCTGTGACCTTCAAATCGAACCACGTCACCATGCTTTCGAACGAACGACTGAACGCACTCCGCGCAGAAACCCCTGGGTGCCATCAGGTTTTGCACCTCAACAACGCCGGAGCCTCGCTCATGCCAAAGGCCGTACATGAGGCCGTGACCGGGCATTTGGCGCTGGAACGGGACATCGGCGGTTACGAGGCAGAAGAGCAGGTGCAGCCCGTCCTGACGCATTTTTACAACGCCTTTGCCACGCTGCTGAACGTGAACCCGGAGGAAATCGCCTACGTTGAAAACGCCACGCGGGCGTGGGACATGGCGTTTTACTCATTGCCGCTGCGCGAGGGGGACCGCGTTCTCACCCACGAGTCCGAATACGCCTCGAACTACCTCGCCTATCTGCAACTGGCCCAGCGTCGCGGCATCGAAATTGACGTGGTGCCGTCCGACGCTTCCGGACAAATGGACGTGAACGCGCTCCGGCGGAAAATCACCGTGAACACCCGCTTGATTGCCCTCACGCACGTTCCCACGCAGGGCGGCTTGGTCAACCCGGCTGTCGAAGTGGGGCAGGTTGCCCGCGAACATGGCCTGCTCTATCTACTCGATGCCTGCCAATCCGTCGGGCAACTTCCGGTGGATGTCCGGGAAATCGGCTGCCACCTGCTCTCCGGAACGGGCCGCAAGTTCCTGCGAGGACCACGGGGCACCGGATTTTTGTACGTCTCCAACGAAATCCTCGGTCAACTCGATCCACCCTTCATTGATCTTCACTCGGCGACTTGGACCGGAGCCGACCAGTTTGAGTACCGTCCCGGAGCCAAACGCTTTGAGAATTGGGAAAGCTATGTGGCGGGCCGGGTTGGACTGGCCCGTGCGGTGGACTACGCCCTTGAAATTGGCGTGGACGCCATCGAAAAGCGGAATTCGCACCTCGCTGCAGGGCTGAGGACGGAACTGGCCCGAATTCCAGGAGTGGCCATTCACGACCAAGGCGAGCGAAAATGCGCCATCGTGACCTTCCGCAAGGACGGTGAATCCGCTCCGGACCTCGCAAAACGTCTCCGCGAGCAGAACGTCAACCTCTCCACGAGCAGTGTCTTTTCCGCACAGTTGGATTTTGCGCGGCGTGGTCTCGACAACTTGGCGCGGGCCTCGGTGCATTACTTCAACACCGAAGCCGAAATCGAACGATTCTGTAAGCTGGTGCGAGGGGCGTGACCAAGCCATCCGGAAAACACTCTGAAAGATAGTGATGCCAGAAACTCCACCGGAATTCACAATCCTGATTTACCTGCTTGCCGGAATCTTGCTCGGCGGATTGCTTGTTGGGGTGGCATGGAAAATCCGGACAAACGCGAAGTCGCAAGAACGGGACGCCTTGCAGCAGGAAAACGAAAAGCTGCGCTCGCAATCTGAGAGCGACGGCAAACAACTTGCGGCACTCAACGAGCGGGTGCAGCAGCTTCCGGAACTGGAAGCCGCGCTCCAGCAGGCCAACCAGCAGCGAGAAGCCGCGCAGCGTGAATTGGCGGGATTGAAAGCCCGGCTGGAATCCGAGCAGAAGGCCGCTCAGGAAAAGGAGAAATTTTTGGAAAACGCCAAAACGGAGTTGCACACGCAGTTTGAGAATCTGGCTACCAAGATTTTTGAGGACAAATCCGGCAAGTTTGTGCAGAAAAACGAGGAGCAGCTTTCCGGACTCCTGAATCCCCTGCGCGAGCGCATGAAGGAGTTTCAGGAGAAGGTGGAGCAGGTTCATGCGGTGGACCTTCGGGAGCGCAGTTCCTTGCAAACGGAACTCAAGCAGCTCTTGGAGTTGAACCAAACCCTGAGCAAAGATGCGAGAGACCTGACCTCGGCGCTCAAGGGAGATTCCAAGCAGCAGGGGGATTGGGGCGAGTTTGTGCTGGAGACTTTTTTGCAAAATGCCGGGCTGCGCAAGAACGTGAATTATTTTGTGCAGGAGCATTCGATTTCCGAGGAAGGCGAACGTCGTCGTCCGGACATTGTGGTCAAACTCCCAAACGACAGCAGCATTGTCATTGACTGCAAGGTGTCGCTGACCGCATACGAGCGTTATGCTTCCGCCGAGAATGAGGCAACACGGGAGGAGGCTGCAAGCGCACATGTGCAGTCGGTTCGGAGGCACCTCGCCTCGCTGTCCTCCAAGAACTATCAGGGCTTGTACAAGGAGCAGGGGGATTTGGATTTCGTGCTGCTGTTTATGCCCATCGAACCTGCCCTGCTCCTGGCCTTGTCCAAGGACGAGAAGCTGTTCACGGAAGCCTACAACAAGAACATTTTGCTGGTCAATCCCAGCACGCTGCTCCTGGCCTTGCGCATCGTCGCCAATCTCTGGCGGCAGGAAATGCAGGCGCAGAACGTCCGGGACATCGCCGACCGTGGGGCCAAGCTCTATGACAAGTTCCGCGGCTTTGTCGAAGATTTGCAGAAGGTGGGGGAGCGTTTGCGGCAAGCCGATGAGAGCTACCAAGGGGCCTTGGGAAAACTCTCCACAGGCAGTGGCAACCTGATCCATCAGGCGGAACTGCTCCGGGATCTGGGGGTGAAGCCCAAAAAGACGCTGCCTGCCGGATTGGTCGAGGCACAGAATGAGGAACCACAAAAATCGACATCTTAAAAATGCACTGCATCCCTGGAATTCACGTTGATCCGGAAGAACTGCTGCGTCCGCCGCCCAAGGGCTTTCCGCCCCGACCACAGCGGCTGGCGTTGCGGCAGGGGCCGCACCAGTCGCGGGTGAAGGGGCGCGGCATGGAGTACGCCGAATCCCGCGCCTACCACCCCGGAGACGACGTGCGGCACATTGACTGGCGCATCACCGCTCGCTCCGGACGGGTCCACACCAAGCTTTTTCAGGAGGAGCGTGAACGCCCGGTCTTGCTGGTCCTCAATCTCACGCCTTCGCTGTACTTTGGAACCAGGAACACGCTCAAGTCGGTGCAGGCGTGCCGCGTGGGGGCGTTGCTGGGCTGGCAGGCGTTTCAGCGCGGAGACTGTGTGGGGGCGTTTGTGCAAGGGGCGCAGGGGCATTTTGAACACAAACCCAGCCGAGTCCGCCCCGCCTTTCTGCGCTTGCTGCGCAAACTGGCGGAATTTCACAACGAACCCCTGCAAACGGAAACGGCGTCGGCACCTCGTGAATTAGAGTTTCCCGAGCTGCTGCGGCAGGTCTTGCGGGTGGCTGCTCCGGGAACGCTGGTGCATTTGTTGTCCGATTTTGAATCCCTCTCGAAAACCCCGCTCGAACCCCTGCTGCGGTTGACGAAACACGGAGAAGTCCGCATTTGTGAATTGACCGACCCAATGGAGGAGGCACTGCCGGGATCGGGACGCATGACGGTGCAATCCCTCACCAACGACACTTTGCGATTCCTGCTGCCTCCGGTCCGTGTTCGTCAGAACATCTTGGAGCAACGGCAGGCCGAGCGTGAGCGCCTACAGGACGAATACCGTCGTCATGGCATTTTGTGGCAGCGGATTTCCACCCCCGAAAACCCGCTGAATGCTCTGATTTGAGATGAATCCGGAAACGATTTTGGCCCAACTTCGGGACGCTCACGCGCCGCCACCGGTTTCGTGGTGGCCTCCGGCTCCGGGATGGTGGGGAATCGCTGTGCTGTTGGTGCTGCTGCTTGCCTTTGGGGTTCATTGGTATTTCCGGACTCAGCCGACCCGCCGTTTTCGCAAAACCGTGTTGGCGGAATTGCAACGGATCGAACAGGCTCACGCCCAAACGCAAGCCACGCAAGCCGCCTTGCAAGCGGTTTCGGCCTTGTTGCGGCGGGCTGCAATGTCGGTCCGGCAGCGGGACCAAGGGGCCGGACTGGTTGGCAACGATTGGCTCCGGCAGTTGGATTTCCTTGGAAAGACCAACCGCTTCACCAAGGGTCCGGGGCAGGCGCTGGTTTCCCAAACCTATGCCGTAAATACAGAGCTGCGCATGGAGCCGTTGTTTGACCTGGTGCGGGACTGGGCACAGTCGGTCACACCTGCCCGCTGATCCTTACTGATGTTTCCTGTCGATCCCGGAACGCTAGTGTGGGCATGGCCGTGGTTGTTGGCGGCTTGGCCTCTTCCCCTCTTGATTTGGCTCTTGCCGCCGCTGGCCGCAGTGGCCTTGGCCCTGCCCGTGCCCTTTGCGGAACGGATGGCCGCTCATGCAGCTTCCGAAAAACGCCCCCTCCAGATGGGACGGTTGCTGCTCGCAGGCGTGTGCTGGACCCTGCTCGTGGTGGCGGCGCTGCGTCCGCAGTGGGTGGGCGAGCCGATAAAAATGCCCGTGTCCGGGCGGAGCATGATGCTGGCCGTTGATTTGTCGGGCAGTATGCGCGAGCAGGATTTGGAGCTCAATGGCGATCCTGCCACTCGTCTTGCCGTCGTCAAATCCGTGCTGGCGCCCTTCATTGCACGACGCGAAGGGGACCGCCTGGGGCTGATTCTCTTTGGGGATCAGCCGTACCTGCAAACACCCTTGACCTTTGACCGGAACATGGTCGCACAAATGCTCATCGAATCTGAAATTGGCTTGGCCGGAGAGCGTACCGCCTTGGGAGCCGCCGTGGGCTTAGCGATCCGGAAGCTTCGGGATTTGGAGGACTCCCAGCGTGTGCTGGTGCTGCTCACCGATGGGCGGAACACCGCCGGAGAGCTTGCTCCCAAAGCAGCACTGGAACTCGCAGAACAGGTGGGCTTGCGAATTTACACCATTGGGGTGGGCGCGGACGAAGCTTTCATCCGGACGCTGTTCGGCACCCGCCGTGTGAACCCTTCCGCCGAACTGGACGAAGCCACGCTTCAGGCGTTTGCCGAACGCACGGGAGGCCGCTACTTCCGCGCCCGCAGTCCGCAGGAACTGGAGCAAATCTACATGGAATTGGACCGTTTGGAACCCATCGAGATGGACGAGCAAACCTACCGCCCCCTACAGGAACTCTACCCGTGGCCACTGGGTTTGGCGGTGGGCTTGGGCTTGGCAAGCGGGTTGCTCCAAATCCTCGCTACAGGATTCCGCTTGCTCTACGGCGGCAGGGGACCACGAAAATGAGAAACCGTTTGCCAGAGCATCAGAAGGATTTTGTGCTGCCCGTCAAATCCAACAGGACTCTGGCCCTGAGCGAGAAAGACAAGCATAAAGGCACCTTCATCAGCATCGAGTCGCTCCGACTGGAAGCAGGCTCCACAAGCGACGTTTATCTCAGGGGGCTGGATTTTCCGGTGCGCCTGATTAAGCAGGTCTTTACAAACAAGGACGGAAGTTGTGGAGAACTGTTGCTCGTTTCCAGCGACAGGGAGCTTTCCTTTGATGAAATCACGGCGATCTATCAGAAACGATGGAAAGTTGAGGAATTTTATAAATCCGTTAAATCGAATGCCTCTTTCGCAAAATCACCAGCAAGAACGGTGAGAACTCAAAGCAATCACTGCTTTGCGGCAATTTACGCATTCGTTAAACTTGAAAAACTGAGAATCAGGACAACATTGAACCACTTTGCCATTAAAGGGCAAATTTATATCGAGGCTTTGAAAATCGCATATGACAATCTTGAAAAGATGAGTGGAACTCAAAATCGGCTGGCTTTAGTTTAGTCTGATATCCCTCTGCGTAACATCAGTTATTGAAAGCAAAGAACGCAGCAATGTAAGGCGACTGTGGCCAGTCGAGCAAAGGTGATGGAAATCCGTGGTGGCGCAGACGGGTCATAAAATCATAGCTAGAAGAGCAGCTTGTGCTTCCGGGCTTGAGTTCCCGCGACATTCCGCTAGACTCAATCCGGTATGGAACTCAGGACGTTTATGCAAAAGCAACATCTGGTGCTCTGGCTGCTGGTGGCTCTGTTGGGGGGCGCGTCTCCGGCGTGGGCTTTCAAGATCGGGGTGGTGGACCTCAACCGTGCGCTCAACGAATCGGAATCCGGTATCCGCTCCCGGAACGTGCTGGAAGCACGGGGGCGTCAGAAGCAGAAGGAGTTTGAGGTGGAGGAGGAGGAGTTGCGGCAGTTGGGGGAGGAATTGCGCAACAACCCTTTGCTCACCAAAACAGCACGACAGCGTAAGGAGCAGGAGTTGCAGCAACGCCAGCAGCAGTTGCAGGAGCAGGCGCGGCAGTTCGAGCAGGAGTTGCGTGGGCAGGAGCGTCAGTTGACCGAGGCCATTTTCAACGAGTTGAAGGGGTCAATCCGCACGGTTTCGATGCGCGAGAAGTTCGACCTTGTGCTGGAGCGCAACGCCACTCAGGTGATCCTTTACATGCAGGAGGACACCACCGACCTCACCCAGAAGGTGATTGACCACTACAACGCCCTCAAAGCATCGGAGTGACCCGTGACCAAGGACATTGAAGCGATCCGCAAGATTCTGCCGCACCGCTACCCCTTTTTGATGATTGATCGCGTACTGGAGGTGCGCGAGGGGGAATTTTGCAAGGCAGTCAAGAATGTCACCATCAACGAGCCAATCTTTCAGGGGCACTTCCCGGAAATGGCGGTGTTTCCTGGGGTGCTGCAACTGGAGGCGATGGCGCAGACGAGCGGGTTCATCATTGATTCCGTGATGCAGGAAGACCACGGACTGATGGCGTTCTACGCCGGAGTCAACAATGCGAAATTCCGCAAGCAGGTGGTGCCTGGAGACCAGTTGGTGATCGAATCCACCCTCGCCAACCGCAAGAAGAATTTTTGGGTGTTCAACGCCAAAGCGCTGGTGGAGGGCAAGGTGGTCGCCCAGGCTGAAGTCCGTTTGATGGGGTCACCATGAGTGCATTCAGCGTTAAGGAAGTCCGCAAGATCGCCAAGCTCGCATCGCTGGAACTGACTTCAGAGGAGGAGCAGGAATTCGCCCAGCAGTTCGGCACCATCCTCGAATACTTTGAAAGGCTCAACGCCGTTGAACTTCCGGAAAATTCGAAAGCCGTCAATCCCATCCTCGCCCCGCGTGTCCGTGAAGACCGCGCCGTTGATTCCCCGGTCACGCCGGAACAGTTCAGCCCCTACCTGGAAAACCGCTTCTTCAAGGTGCCCCGGGTCATTGATGCGTGACCGATGCCGACCGGGACGCCGCTGCCGCTCCGGCTGGGCATCCTTGGGCTGGTTCTCGGCCCATCCCGGAACCTCCCGTCGAGGAACTGGAAACGGATCAATTGGAAGACCTGATTCAGGAAACTCCGGCGGAACTGCTCAGTATGAAGCAGCTCAAGAGCGCCGTCCGCCGCTCCGAACCCCAGCTTTCCACGCCGGAACCCCAGCCTGCGGAAAAATCGACGGTTCAGCCTCCCGCCGAAGCTGAAACCTCCCCACCGGAATCAACTGAACCGAGCACCGATTCTGCCGAAGCTGAGGAAAACTTGCTGGCACGACTGGAACCACAGATGCCGAATCCGGCCTTGAGTCCGGGGCTGCCCTCGCTTCCACCCAAGCCACAGCAAGCCGTAGCGATTCCACTGGCTTCCAAAACGCCGCTGCTTCCGGAGCAGTGGTTTTTGCGCGAAGGCATGTCGGTGCCGCTCAAACTCCCAGAACCCTCCGGACCACTCCAAGTCGGAGGGGAATTGCCCAAACCCACGCTCCTCTCCGTTTCTCCAAATCGCAAATCCGCCATCCCGCCCCCGCCGGGAGCGGGAGACTCCGGACGATCCGGCGGGGGTTTCTTCACGCTCAGTTCCTACGACTGGCCCTACGAGTCGTACATGGGGCGCTGGGCGCAGACCCTCCAATACACTTGGAACAACAATCCACCGCTCGACTACGCCCACGGGCTGCGTCCACAGGGGGGCGATGTGTTTGTGCTGGTGCGCGTTGACCGCTCCGGCACCTTGGAATCCTACGAAATCACCAACGTGATCCTCGCTTCTCCGGAAATGGAGGCCTCCGTGATCTCCGCCCTGTTGGCATCCGGGCAACTGTCTGCGCTGCCGGAGGATTTCGGGGAGGACGAACTGGTGGTTCACTTCCGCTTCATCTACCCGCCCCTGCGTTGAATCCGGGGGAATCGTCTTGTGAGGCGGAGAGCCGCTTGGTAGCCTGCTTGCTTGCATACCGATGCGGGGATTCTCGGTACGCGCACTCCAAAATCTGACGAAAAATCACACCCCTGACCCTTCCATGACCGGACAACAGAAACGCTACCTGCGCGGACTCGCCCACGCCCTCAAACCCGTGGTCAACATTGGCAAATCCGGACTCACAGACGAGGCGTTCAAGCAGATCGAGGCCCGCTTGCTCACCAACGAATTGATCAAGGTCAAAGTGATGGAACACAGCCCGTTCTCCCAGAAGGAGTGTGCCGCCAAGCTTGATGGACGCGAGGAGGTTGCGGTGGTGCAAGTGATCGGCAAGACAATCGTCCTCTATCGCCCCCATCTGGAAGAACCGATGATCACACTGCCAGGGGAGTGACCACCATGTGCCAAGACGGAAAAGGAGGAAGTAGGCCAGAACGAACTGACGCTGGGCGAGATTTACGACAAGTCAACTTCCCGGAGCTTCAAGAAATGGCATGAGCGAGACCTTCTACGTCACCACCCCGATTTACTACGTCAACAGCCACCCGCACATTGGGCACGCCTACACGACGATTGCCGCCGATGTGTTCACGCGCTACCGGCGGCTTTTTGGCGAAGAGGCGTATTTCCTGACGGGGACGGACGAACACGGGCAGAAGATTGCGGAATCGGCCGCGCAAGCCGAGATTGATCCGCAGGAGTTCGTGGACCGCATGGCGGGCGAGTTCCGGGACATGTGGCCCTCCCTGCACATTGCACACGATCAGTTCATCCGCACGACCGATCCGGAACACAAATCCGCAGTGCAGGCGGTGCTTCAGAGAATCCATGACCAGGGCGAAATCTACCTCAAGGAGTACGAAGGGCTGTACTGCGTCGGTTGCGAACGTTTTCTTGATGAATCGGAACTGACGCCGGAAGGTGATTGTCCGGATCACCAGAAGCCGCCTCAGCCGCACAAGGAGCAGAACTACTTCTTCCGGATGAGCGCCTATCAGGCTTGGCTGGTGCAGTTGCTGGAAAACAATCCCGAACTGGTGTACCCCGGACGCTACCGCAACGAACTGCTGCGCTTCTTGGAAGCTCCCCTGCAAGACCTCTGCATTTCACGTCCGAAAAGCCGCTTGAGTTGGGGAATTGAACTGCCCTTCGACAAGGAGTTTGTCACCTACGTCTGGTTCGATGCGTTGCTCAACTACCCCAACGCCCTTGGCTGGCCGGATGCCCCGCGCTACCAAAAATTCTGGCCGCACTGCCACCACATCATCGGCAAGGACATTCTCAAGACGCACGGCATCTATTGGCCGTGCATGCTCAAAGCGGCGGGGATTCCCGTGTTTCAAAAACTGGTGGTTCATGGACACTGGGTGATCGGCGGCAGCAAGATGAGCAAGTCGCTCGGCAATGTTGTCAATCCACTGGACATGAAGAATCGCCTCGGTGTGGATGCAATGCGCTACTTCCTGCTCCGCGAAATGAGCTTTGGGGAGGACGCGAACTTCACGGAAGCCCTCGCGCTCGCTCGCTACAACGGAGACCTCGCCAACAACCTCGGTAACCTCATCAGCCGCTCAATCACGCTCGCTCGCAAGAATTTTGACGGACAGGTGCCCCCGTGTGGAGAATTAGCCGAGTTGGAAACCAACTTGCGGCATGAGTTCACAGCAGGCGTGGGGCGTGTCCGGGAATTGGTGTGTGCCTTCCAACCGCATCGGGCGCTTGAGTTGGTGACACAACTCAGCAGTGCGGTCAACAAGTACATTGACGAACACAAGCCGTGGAAGTTGGCGAAGGAACCAGAACAGTGTGAACTCCTCGGAACCGTGCTGTACTCCGCGCTGGATTCCGCCCGCATCCTCGTGGGGCTGCTCCAGCCAGTGATGCCGGAGAAGATGGCAGAGGCGCAGCGGCTGCTTGGTCTTTCCGAGCAACCGCTTGAGCTTGGGCAACTGACTCCCGGAGGGCTGCAATCCGGTACGCAACTTCCGGAGCCGTCGCCGCTCTTTCCGAAGTTGCAGCCGGCTCCGGCGGAATCCACGCCCAAGCCGACCAAAAAACAGCTGCCCGAACCGGCTCCGAAACCAAAGGCGGATGAATCAAATTCCGGAAACGAAATCGGCATCGACACCTTCCAGCAGATTGAACTGAAGGTCGGAATCGTCCGGGAGTGCCGACGCATGGAGAAATCGGACAAGCTGCTGGTCTCGCAGATTGATCTCGGAGAGGGTCGGTTGCGCAGCATCGTCTCCGGAGTGGCAGAGTTCTACACACCGGAACAGATGGTCGGCAAGCGCGTTGTGGTCGTGGCGAACCTCAAGCCCGTGAAACTGCGCGGCGAGCTTTCAGAAGGCATGGTGCTCGCATCGGACGATGGCACGACAATCACTGTGGTGGAGGCGCCCCAAGCAGCGGCTCCGGGCACGGTGGTGCGCTAGAAATTCAATTGACAATCGCAGGGTCTGGTGAAATACTGCGAAGACTTTAACTGGATCCGTCTGTCCATCTCAAAAAACGTTGCATGACCGTCGCTAACGATTATCTCCCCATCCTGATCCTGATTCTTGTGGGCGCAGGCCTTGCGGGGATGTTCACCATCATTGGTTTGGTGGTCGGCCCCAAGCTGCGTACCCGTGAGAAGGCGGCCCCATTCGAGTCCGGCTTCATCGGCAAAGGCATGGAGGGCCATCGCTACGACGTCAAGTTCTTCATGACTGCGTTGGTCTTTTTGGTTTTTGACGTGGAGATTGTCTTCCTCTACCCGTGGACGGTGCAACTCCGTGAGTTGGGCTGGTTCGGGTTCATCGCGAGCATGGTGTTCATTTCGGTGCTGACGCTTGGGTTGGTTTACGATTGGAAGAAGGGTGCACTCGAATGGGAGTGACGAAACAACGATACTAGGAGACGATATGGCTGCGGCAAACTACGGAGATTTTCTGACCACCACCTTCGACAATGTGGTGAACTGGTCGCGAAAATTCTCGCTGTTCCAGTACCCCTTTGTGACGGCGTGTTGCGGGATGGAGTACATGGCGGCAGCGTGTTCGCATTATGATATTGCACGCTTCGGCGCAGAAATCCCACGCTTTTCGCCAAGGCAGTCGGATGTTCTCTGGGTGGTCGGCACGATCACGCACAAGATGGCTCCGGTGCTGAAGACGATCTACGACCAGATGGCCGAGCCGAAGTGGGTGATAGCCTTTGGCGCCTGCGCGTCATCCGGGGGTTTTTACCAGAACTACTCGGTGCTTCAGGGCATTGATCGCCTGATTCCGGTCGATGTGTACATCGCCGGCTGCCCCCCGCGTCCGGAAGCCGTGCTTGACGGTCTGATGGAGTTGCAGCATCGCATCCAGAACGATGGGCCGACCGTCGAGAGCGGGATGCTCAACCCGTCCATGGCGCGGCACCGCGAGCAGAAACTCGACCACCTCAGTCGCTACTTCGAGATCCCGGACAAGCAACTGTTGGAAAACACTCAGAATCCCAAAAGCAACCGCAGCACGAAACCCGGCTATGTGTATTCCGATGAAAACGTGGTCGTGCGCCCGCACATGGGTTACGACTCGCCTGCCGACCAGCGCAAGAAAGAGGCACTCCACGAAGAGTCCTGATCCTGTGGAAAAACTCGTCCTGACCCACGCACATGACTGAAACCACCACGGTTCCGGAGTCCGAAACTCCGAGGGCGCTCACGGCCCTGCTCCAGCAGCAGTTTCCGGACACGCTCATTGATTTCCACAATCACCGCGGCGATGAAACGGTCCGGGTCAAGCGCGAGGCGATTGTGTCCGTCTGCCAGTTCTTGCGCGATGATCCCCGTTGCAAGTTCGAATTGATGGTTGACCTGACCGCAGTGGATTATTTTGAACAACACCGCGAACCGCGCTTTGAGATGGTGTATCACTTCAAATCGCTCACCCACGGACACCGCTTGCGTGTCAAGACTCCGGTTCCGGAGGACGATTGCCGGGTGGATTCGATCCACGAACTTTGGGAAGCGGTCAACTGGTATGAGCGCGAGTGCTGGGACATGTTCGGCATCGAGTTCACGGGGCATCCGAACCTCACGCGCCTGCTCATGTACGAGCAGTTCGAAGGGCATCCCCTGCGTAAAGACTACCCCATGGATCGCCAGCAACCTATTATGGAACTGCGCGAGATTGACGAACGAAATCAGTACGGAAGGGCATGAGCATGGAGAGCGCACTCGCAGAACCTCAACTTTCCAGACTCCCCCTCGAAGCCGAAGAGGATACTTCGATCATGGCGATTGAGGTGGGGCCGGCGCATCCCGCGATGCATGGAATCGTGCGCTTCACCACCTATGTGGATGGCGAGACAATCGTGGACATGGTTCCGGAAATCGGCTACTTGCACCGGGGCTTTGAGAAGGAATCCGAAAACTCGAAGTGGATTCAGGTCATCCCCTACACCGACCGCCTTAACTACGTCTCGCCTCTGCTCAACAACATCGGCTACTCGATGGCCGTGGAAAAGCTCTTCGGGGCCGAGGTGCCACGGCGGGCGGAGTACACCCGTGTCATCATGGGAGAAATCTCCCGGATCACCGATCACCTCACCTGTGTTGGCGCGGCGGCGATGGAAGTGGGCGCGTTCACCTTCTTCCTCTGGTTCATCAAGGCCCGCGAATACCTCTGGGAACTCATCGAGCAGGTCAGCGGGGCGCGGATGACGACGAACTGGACGCGCTTCGGCGGCAACGCCACCGACCTTCCGGACGGCTTCCTCGACGACTTGCAGGAACGGCTCGACAAGGTCAAGGACATCCTCGACGAGTGCGACAAGCTGCTCTCGAAAAACAAGATTTTCATTGACCGCGTCAAGGACGTGGGGACGATCTCGAAGGAAGACGCGCTTTCCTTCGGGTTCTCCGGGCCAATGCTGCGTGCTTGCGGGGTGCCGTTTGACGTGCGGCGCTCCGATCCCCACTCGGTCTATGACGAACTCGATTTCGAGATTCCGGTCGGCACTGTGGGCGACTGCTTCGACCGCTACCTCGTTCGCATGGAAGAGATGCGCCAGAGCATCTCCATCATCGAGCAGGCGGCGGACAAGATGCCCTACGGCCCGATCATGACCGACCAGCGCTGGGTTGACTATCCGGACAAGAAGGAGGTGTACGGCAACATCGAGGGATTGATCGAACACTTCAAGATGGTCATGGAAGGGCACCAGCCTCCGGAAGGCGAGGCCTATGTAGCCGTCGAGGGCGGCAACGGCGAGGTCGGTTTTTATGTCGTCTCAGACGGCTCCGGAGACCCCGTGCGAGTGCGGTTGCGCCCTCCGTGCTTCAACTATGTTCAGGCCATGAGGCACATGACCATCGGCCACTACATTGCCGACATCGTGCCCATCTTCGGCTCCATCAACATGATCGGCGGGGAGTTAGATCGCTAAAGAATGCTCTGCCTAAACGGATTCCGTGGTCTTTGTTCCCCATGCAGAAAGTGAGTATCAACGACTTGTCGCTGTATTGGATAATTTGATTGATGAAGTGGGTGAAGATGAGAATCCTCCCTTGGTTTCCTTGATGGAAGTCGTTGGAGTTCTGATCGAGAAGTATGAGGATGAGCATGTTCCAGAATTGTCAAAAATCTAGAAGTTGTTAATATCCGAGATGCGAACAGACACGATCACTATCCCCGCCCGTCGCGGCAAGGCCGCACAGGTCAAAGCCGGACAAGGCGTGAAAGTGATCAACACGCATGGGGCGCAGGTGGTGGACACTTGGGCGTTCCGAGCCGATGACCTGACCGAGTTCATGTCGATGGAACACAGCCGACCCTACTTCATGAAACTGCGCCCAGAAGCGGGCGACACGCTCGTGACCAACCAGCGTCGTCCAATCCTGACTTTGATCGAGGACACCTCCGGAGGCATTCATGACACCCTGATGGCGGCGTGTGACAACCCACGCTTTGGCTTGCTCGGCTGCACGGAGTACCATGACAACTGCACCGATAACCTCGCTGCCGGGATGCAGGAGCTTGGACTCAAAGAGCCGGAAACTCCGAGTCCGCTCAACCTTTTTATGCACATTCCATGGACGGTGGAGGGCGGCTTGGCATGGGAAGCTCCGGTTTCGACTCCGGGAAGCTATGTGGTGCTACGGGCGGAGATGGACTTGGTGGTCGCGTTTTCGGCGTGCCCCCAAGACATTCTACCGATCAACGGCGTGATGCGAGCGCCCACTGAGGCACACTTTCAAATCCTCGACAACCTGTGAACCCTTTGCTGCAAGGCAGAGAACGTAAATGAATCCACTGCTTGAAATCCTCTCGATTCCGCTAGTCCAGACGATCCTGAAGATCATGTTCATGATCATGATCTTCGCCATGCCGCTCGGCACTCTGATGACGCTGATGGAGCGCAAGTGGAGCGCCATGGTGCAAGATCGGGTAGGACCGAATCGGGCGAACGTTGGGAACTTCCGGGGGCGCGGACTCGCTCACATTGCGGCGGACGCACTCAAGTCCATCTTCAAGGAGGACACGATACCGGAAGGCTCGGATCGCTTCCTCTACTTGATCGCACCCTTCTTCGGATTGATCGCCGGGGTTTCGGTTTTTGCGATTGTGCCCATCGCTGCACCGATTGGAAATTTCACCTTTCAGATCACGGATATTGAACCCGGATTGCTCTTCATCTTCGCCATCACCTCCCTGAGCGTCTATGGCGCGGTCCTCGCCGGAGCCAGTTCCAACAGCAAGTTCGCCTTACTCGGCGGCACCCGAGCCTCAGCGCAGATGATCTCCTATGAAGTCTTCATGGGTCTCGCGCTCATGGGCATCTTCATGGTCTATGGCTCCACCCGCGTCAGCGAAATCGTGGACGGCCAGAACGCCTACTGGTTTGGAAGCTTGATTCCCAAATGGGGAATCCTAACCCAACCGCTCGGCTTCCTACTCTTCACCACGGCTTTGGTCGCAGAAACCAAGCGGGCGCCGTTTGACGCTCCGGAAGGCGAATCCGAAATTGTCGCGGGCTACTTTTTAGAGTATTCTGGAATGCGCTGGTCGGCGTTCATGCTTGCCGAGTACCTTGCCATCGTCGGAGTTGCTGCACTTATCACCACGCTCTTCTTCGGCGGCTACCATGTCCCGTGGCTCCACCTTTGGGAGAGTGCTCCGGTCTGGTTGGTGCGAGTGCTTCAGTTCACCAAGTTCACCGCGTTTGTGCTCTTCTGTTGCTGGTTCCAGATTCAACTGCGCTGGACGGTGCCGAAATTCCGCTTCGACCAAACGATGGCCCTCGGCTGGAAAAAACTGCTACCGCTTTCGTTGGCGAACACCGTGGCCACAGCGGCCATCATCCTGATTTTTGTCTGAGAAAATTTATGGAACTGAAAGTCAAACAGATGCAACGGGTGGACGGATTCAAGGAATCCCTCTACCTGCCCGCGCTCTTCATGGGATTCCGCCTGACCGTCCGCCACTTCTTCCGCAACCTTTTTGGGTCAAAGGATGTGGTCACGGTGCAGTATCCGGAAGAGCATCGCCCGGTTTCGGTGCGCTGGCGTGGACGGCATCGGCTCACACGCCGGGAAGACGGCTTCCTCAAATGTGTAGCCTGCTACATGTGCGAAACGGTGTGTCCGGCAAAGTGCATCCACATTGACGCGGGAGATCATCCGGACCTCTCGGTGGAGAAATACCCCGTACACTTCGACATTGATGAACTGCGTTGCGTCTTCTGCGGACTCTGCGTGGAGGCGTGTCCGAAGGAGGCGATTCGGATGGACACCGGTGTGATCTCGATGGCCTTTACATCGCGTAACACCTTCGATTTCACCCGTGATTTGCTCAAGGATGAGTACCAACCCAATGAGGTGACCAAATTCTCGGACGCGGACCTCCCGCAGCCCAAATCCCAAGCAGAGGCGCTTCCTAATTCGGTTGGTCTTCCTGCGGCATAATTCGACAGCGGGGCTAAGCATCCGCTCCCGCTCTCCCAAGTTTTCCCATTGACTGGCGAGTCCTTCACTCCGGACGAACAAGCGCGGCTTGCGCCTTACGTCACCAACACGGACCGCTCCATCTTTGCGCTCACGAACCTCCCAGAGGTGATCAAGGGCGCCCTCTTTTCACGCTACTCCCGTTCCACGCTGGGGCTGCGGCGTCTCCTGCTCCGGGAATTCATTGACGACGATGCGGCCGAATTCTCCGCAATCCAAGGTGGCACAGGAAACATCGCACAAGACACTGCGCTGGCGGTTGGACGTGCGCAGTCGTTCTACGACCGCATCCTCGACGGCTACGGGGACGACTCCATTGGCGAACTCGGCGGGGCGCATCTTGCGGTGGAGGAAGTCTCGATTCTGGCCACCAAAACACTGGAAGACGCTCGCATCGGCGGTTCACCGCTGGAGAAATCGACGCGCTACGTTTCCTTCGGGCAGAAAGTTGCGGGCGATTACCGTTTCTACAAAGAGCCGCGACTGCTCGACTCCCGACACCGCGAACGCTACCTGAACGCCTGCCGGACGCTGTTTGACACCTACGATCAACTCAACGAACCGATCCGCGAGTACGTCCGCAGCCGCTTGCCCCGTGATCCAAACACCCCGGAGGCCGCTTACGAACGTTCCGTCCGCGCCTTGGGCTTTGACTTCATCCGGGGGCTGTTGCCCGCTGCGACCCTCACGAACATGGGGGTGTTCGGCAATGGGCGCTTCTTTGAAAGCCTCATCTCCCGGCTCCACATTGAACCTCTCCAGGAATTTCAGGACATCGCCCAAGCTTCTTGGGAAGAGTTGGCAAAGGTGGCCCCGTCCTTCATCCGTCGTGCCCATCCGGATCATCGGCACTTTCAAGGCTACGCCGCATTCATGGAAGCTCAACGGCAAAAAATTCAGTCGGTTGCCGAGCAGCTTGAACAGGGAAGTGCAGAGCCGCTTTCTCTCCCTGCCGGAACCTCCGGGGAGGTGCGTTTGGTGGAATGGGACGCTGACGCCGAGATCAAACTGCTGGCGGCCTTGCTGTACGAACACACGGCGTTGCCGCTCCAGCAGGTGCAGGAGCAGGTTCGGCAACTGCCCGATGCCGAGCGCGAACGCATTGTCCGGGAAAGCATCGCCCTGCGCGAACACCGACGACACAAGCCGCCACGGGCACTGGAGCGTGTGTTCTACACCTTCGATTTGTTGGGCGATTATGGCATGTACCGCGACTTGCATCGTCACCGGATGCTCACGCAATGGCGGCAACCGCTGACCACGCGGTTCGGTTACAACACCCCTGTGGAACTGGAAGACGCCGGACTCGCCCAGCCCTACCACGCTGCAATGGCACAGGCGGCAGCAACATTTGAAGCAATTGCGGTGGACTATCCGCACGAAGCGCAATATGTCGTGCCGATGGCCTACCGCATCCGCTGGGGGATGCATATCAATCTGCGAGCGTTGCTGTGGCTTGTTGAATTGCGCAGCACACCGCAAGGTCATCCCGGCTACCGCCACATCGCGCAGGAACTCTTCCGGGAGGTAAAACGCGTACAACCTCGGTTGGCCGAGTGGATGAAGTTTGTTGACCTTGACAGCTACGCCTTGGGTCGCCTTGATGCCGAAGTCCGGCAGGAATCCAAGTCACTGTGAGTCCGGAAGCCGCTTTCCCGAGTTGCCTTTCTCGTCGGTTGTTGGTTATGTTAGTAATTTGTTGCTGCCTCCCGTGGTGGAACACGCACCCACAAACAGAGCATGGATAAACCCAAACATATCGTCCTGACCTCTCATCCGGGACGCGAGGAACAACGCGGCCCGAAAATCCAATGGGGGGAGGCCGACCCCAAAGTGCGAGGGCCAGTGATCGGCTCGGTGCAAAACCCGGCCAAGCGCAACGTCATCGGCGCGCACTCCGGCTCGTACGCCATCTACCGTGCCCTTGCGGTGGCGTCCGGACAACTGGATGCGGATCATGTTCCGGACCTCACGGACACCACCCCGATTGTTCCCTTGGGGCCGCATCCGCAGTGGCATGATCCGGACAAGATTGTTGCGCTCGATCCTTTCGGGCATCTCATTGGAGAGGTGTTTGCGGATGAATTGAAATCCGGTCTCGACATCCGCCCGACGATTGCAGTGACGCGGGCGCGGCTGCACCTCCCGGAATTCCAGATGGCGGTGAAGGAAGGCCGCATGATTCCGGATGGAAAAATCCTGCTGGAGTCCGGCGAGGTCAGCGTGACGAAAGTCGCGGTCGAACCGGTCTGGCACCTTCCGGGCGTGGCGAAGCGTTTTGACATTGGCGAGTCGCAGTTGCGCCGCAGCCTCTTTGAGCAAACCGGAGGCATGTTTCCGGAACTGGTGACTCGCCCCGACCACCATGTTTTCCTTCCGCCCATCGGCAGCATCACGATCTATGTCGTCGGCGACCTCGCGGCGGTCACGGACCCGAAACGCAAACTGGCCTGCCGCGTCCACGACGAGTGCAACGGCTCGGATGTGTTCGGCTCCGACATCTGCACCTGCCGCCCCTACCTCATTCACGGCATCGAGGTCTGCGTGGAAACCGCGCAACAGGGCGGTGCAGGCGTAATCGCGTATTTCCGCAAAGAAGGCCGTGCTTTGGGCGAAGTCACGAAATTCCTCGTTTACAATGCTCGCAAGCGGCAGGAAGGCGGGGACCGTGCCGAAACCTACTTTGAGCGCACCGAATGCATCGCAGGAGTGCAGGACATGCGCTTTCAGCAACTCATGCCGGACGTGCTGCACTGGTTGGGCATCACCCACATCGACCGCCTTGTTTCGATGAGCAACATGAAATACGACGCCATCGCGGGGCAGGGCATCACGGTCGGGGAGCGCGTGGCGATTCCGGACGATCAGATTCCAGACGACGCCAAGGTTGAGATTGACGCGAAAAAAGCGGCGGGCTACTTCACTCCGGAAGCGGTGGATTCGAGTTCGCTTGGGGAAACCACCGGACGCGACTTGGGAGAGTTTTGAGCATGGACGCCCAGGAAGCCGTCGAGCACTTGCGCTCTCCTGCAACGATTCGGGAACGCTGCCGAAGGGTGTACGAGGCCGCACGGTCGGATCAGCTCGAACACTTTCGGTTGGTTCCGGAACGACTGCCCGACGCTGTGGAAACCGTGGTTGCGGAAATCCGCAAAAACTACCCCGCGCTCGACATTCCGTACCACAGCCGCTGGCGGCATTTTGTGATTGATCGCGTGGATCATGCCACTCCCGTGCTGCGGCCACGGGTGGAAACCGATGCTCGTGAGCGCCTGCGGGTGCAGTTTGAACTTGCCGTCACCAGTGTGTTGCTGGACGCCGGAGCCGGAGCAGGCTGGTGTTTTCAGAATCCCTTAGATCGGCGTTCGCACGGACGCTCCGAAGGACTCGCCCTCGCCAGCTTTTACCTGTTTGCGGATGGTGCATTTTCGAGCAATCCCGACCATCCGTTTCGGGCCGATGCCGAAGGACTCCGGAACTTTAGCGCGGACAAACTGGCAGAGGGGTTTCAGGTTTCTGCCGACAACCCGCTGGTGGGTCTGGAGAAACGGGCGGAACTGCTCCGCAAGCTGGGAGAGGCGCTGACCACCCGCCCAAGTCAATTTGGCGGCGCACCTGCACGCATCGGCGATCTCGCTGATTGGTTCTGGGGTGAGGCAACACCCAACGATCAGGGCACGCGTTCGCTTCCAGCAGCAGTCATCCTGCGGGTCTTGCTCGACAGTTTCAGCAGCATTTGGCCCTCACGTTTGGAAATTGATGGGCAGCCGCTCGGTGATGTTTGGCGGTATCCGATGGTGCAGACAAACGACCTCACCAACGGACTGATTCCCTTTCACAAACTCTCGCAATGGCTGGCGTATTCACTGGTGGAACCGTTGGAGGAATCCGGCCTCCGCATTGTGGAACTGGATGCGCTCACCGGACTTCCGGAATACCGCAACGGCGGGCTGTTCGTGGACCTTGGAGTGCTGGAACCCAAGCACCCGGAGGTGCTGGAAACCGTGCATTCGGTGGATTCGGAGGCGATCGTCGAGTGGCGGGCGCTCACCGTCTGTTTGCTTGATGAAATCGCCAAAGGGGTCCGTGTTGAGTTGGGGTGCACTCCGGAAACGCTACCCCTGAGCCGCATTCTGCAAGGTGGAACTTGGAGTGCCGGACGTGCTCTTGCCCAAGCCAAACGTCCGGGAGGGGTGCCGCCAATCCAAATTGAAAGCGACGGCACTGTGTTCTGATTTTCGTTCACTCATTCAGGAGAATTCCATGTCTGAAAACTTTATCCACATCAAGCACCCGCTCGTTCAGCACAAGCTCTCGCTGATGCGCAAAAAGGACACCTCCACCAAAGGATTCCGCGACCTCATCCGCGAGGTTGGAATGCTGCTGGCTTATGAGGTGACGAAGGATTTGCCGCTCAAGTATGAGGAGATCGAGACTCCGTTGCAGAAGATGAACGCCCCCTTTCTTGGCGGCAAGAAGCTCTGCCTTGTGCCAATTCTGCGAGCCGGAATGGGATTGCTTGACGGTTTTTTGGCGATGATTCCTGCCGCTCGTGTAGGGCATATCGGACTCTACCGCGATCCAGAAACCCTCGTAGCCGTCGAGTACTACCTCAAACTTCCGGATTCCGTAGATGAGCGGCTTGTGATCGTCATTGATCCGATGCTTGCCACAGGACATTCCGCAGCCGCAGCCGTTTCCCGGATCAAGGAAAGCGGCGCGACCTCCATCCGTTTCGTCTGCCTGCTCGCTGCTCCGGAAGGCATCCGGTACTTCAACAAGGAGCATTCTGATGTCCCAGTTTATGCTGCGGCTTTGGACGAACGACTCAACGATCACGCCTACATTCTCCCCGGACTCGGAGATGCTGGAGACCGGATTTTCGGTACCAAGTGAACCCTGAGTTTGACCTAGGAACGAAACAATGAGGCTGCAAGTCGCCTTTGACCTGCTCAGTTTGGAGGAGGTGCTGGCATTGTTGGAGGAAGTGCATGACCTTGTGGATATCGTGGAAATTGGCACCCCACTGATTCTCAAGGAGGGCTTGAAGGCGGTCACGAAGATCAAGGAATGCTACCCGGATCAGGTGGTGCTCGCTGACCTGAAGATCATGGATGCGGGTGCCCTTGAAGCGGAAATCGGGTTTGATGCGGGAGCAGACATGATCACTGTGCTGGGGCTGGCTTCACGGACGACCAAGAGCGCGGCGAAAAGCACGGCTGAGCAACATGGAGGAAAGATCGTCGTTGACCTGATCAACCACCCACATCCTGTGCAGGAATGGGAGGAACTCCGCAAAATCGGTATGGATTTCTGTTGTATCCACACGGCACATGATGATGCACAACAGCACAACACGCCGTTGGAAACACTAGAAAATTTTCACAAAGTCCATGGGGGGAGCAGGGTCGCAGTTGCCGGAGGTGTTAAACCGTCCCTAATTCGTGAGATGAAATCCTTTCCGCCGGAGATCGTCGTGGTCGGAAGCTATATTACTGGTGCGGAGGATGCCCGCGAAGCAGTCCAAAAAATTAGAAAAGCGATGGATTGAGGATGAACTTTGCAGATTATTCCTCAACTGTGTTGAAAGAAATTGAACAGACTCTCAAGCAGGTTGATGGCTCCAAGCTTTCAGAGTTTTCTGTTCAACTGTGGCAGTCGCCCAAGGTCTTTGTGGCCGGCGCCGGCAGAACCGGTCTAGTCATGCGTTGTTTTGCAATGCGCTTGATGCATTTGGGGTTGTATGTTCAAATTCTTGGTGACACCCTTACTGGTGCCATGAAAAAGGAGGATTGCTTGCTGATCGGTTCCGGCTCCGGAGAAACCCCTAGTTTGGTGAGCATTGCTGAAAAAGCGCAGGAACTGGGAGTGCGGATTGTCCTGTTCGGCATCAATCCAGATTCCAGCATCGGAAAATTGGCATCAGATTGTCTGAGGATTCCGGCACCCTCGCCAAAACTGAATCACGCAGCTGCTTGCCATTCGATTCAGCCCATGGGTTCACTCTTTGAGCAGAGTCTGTTGCTCACCTTGGATTCTCTTGTAGGCGTGATGATGCATCAAAAAGGCATGAACTCGAAGAGCATGTTTTTGAACCATGCGAATGTGGAATAAACCGCATTCTGAAAACAACATTAAGGAGAGCCTATGCTTTGAACACTTGTCTTCATTTTATTAGTCAGCGAGGAATTGAATTGATGCCTGGATTCGGAATCCGTGTTTCACTGGCTGACCCTCTATCATGCAACTCTAAGGAGTGACTTATGAAACTGTTATTTAAGAAATTATTGGGGATCTTTGTCCCTTTCATGTTACTTGCCAGCGGACCGGTTCATGCCGGAAAATTTGACGGCATCACGATTCGGGTGCTCTCAAGACCTGGTCCAGTCATCTCAGGTGCTGTTGACATGCGCGGCAAGAAGTTCACCGAACTTACCGGCGCCAAAGTCATTGTTCTGGAGTTGCCGTTCTCCGAACTGTTTAACAAGGTGCTCACAGACTGGTCTCAGGGCACGAACTCGATTGACGCAGCGGTGACTTCTTCTGCGTGGGTTCCGGAACTTGTTGATATGGGGCTGGTCGCAGACCTCAGCGATTTCGTTGCGAATGACCCAGGCCTAAAATTAGATGACATCACCGAGTATTTCCGTGAGTTCAACCAGAAAGTCAATGGCAAGACTTACACCCTGACTCTGGATGGTGATTTCCACATGTTCTATTATCGCACGGATGTGTTGAATCGCTTCAGCCAGGAGCCACCGACGACTTGGGATGAATGGTTCGAAGTGGCGAAGGCAATCCATGGTAAGGACTACAACGGCGATGGCGAACCCGACTATGCGTCCTGCGCGTTCAAGAAACGATCTGCGCAGAGTTACTTCACGATCTGGTCCGTAGCGTCGGCCTTTATTCAGACCAAAGGAACTTCGCAAGGGGTGTTCTTTGATACCAAAACCGGTAAACCGTCGCTGCCCAATCCAGGATTTGCAGAAGGTTTGCGCGTTTACAAAGAGATGGGCAAATACGGTCCGGCTGACGAGTTGAACATGGACATTGCCGATATCCGTGCGCTGTATCTGGCCGGGCGTTGTGCGATGGTGATCGAGTGGGGCGACACTTCTCCGCTGGCACTGGAAAGCGATACGGTAAGAAATCTCTGGGGAGCATCCCAGATGCTGGGCAGCACCAGAGTGTGGAATCGTGACACCAACAGGCTTGAGCAGTGTAATCCCACGCTTTGCCCACACGCGATTAACGGTGTCAATCACGCACCATTCGGAGCGTTTGGTGGCTGGTCTGCGTATATCAACAAAAACGCCGATCCGAAAGTCATTCAGGCCGCGTATGAGTTTTTCTCCTACATGAATGCACCGGAGCAATCGAACATCGATGTCACGCAAGGTTGGACAGGATTCAATCCTTATCGCACATCGCAGTTTGAAGATATCGACAACTGGTTGGAAGCAGGTTTCACCAGAGCTTCGGCAGCTGCGTACCTGAACGGTATGAAGCAAAGTTTGAGCAACCCGAACTTCGTTTCCGATCTCCGTATTCCGGGAGCCGCGCAATATACCAGCGTGATTCTCGATACTGAACTAGCGCGCTATCTAGCCGGTGAGATCAACGAAGAACAGACCATGGCCAACATCGCGGAAGCTTGGGAAGAGGTTACCGAAGACTTTGGGCGTGAGAAGCAGATGAAACTGTATCGGGCTACGCTGGGCCTCAAGGCCAATTATTAGCACTTGCCGATAACAGTGAGTTTTTGTTTGTAGCGTGACTGCACCGCATCAAATGCAGGGCAGGGGCCAGCCGGAGTCAACAACTCCGGCTGGTTCGCTTGTTTCCTCGGCCACGGGTTCAAACCTGAGCGAGTGGGTGGATCGTCACTCACGACAGTTGTTCATTTTTCCCGCCGTCTTTCTAATCCTAGTTTTTTCCATCTTTCCACTGGTTGCCTCGCTCCTGATCACATTCACTCGCATTCGACCCAGAGCGGGGGGATATCAGATTCGCTGGGTCGGGTTCAAAAACTTCAAAAAATTATTTACAGGGTCGGAGCAGTATCACCTGCTTGGAACGTTCGAGGGCATCGGTATTTTCGGATGGGTGGTGATCGTTGTTACTGCTGTGGCAATGATTTACTGGCTCTACAGATATTCGCAGCAGGACTTTCGGCTCGTAGGGTTTGCCGGAAGACTAATCACGGCGAGTGCTACTTTTGGAATAGCGGTGTTATTTGGTGCGACTCTGTTCAGTGGCAATAATTTTGGCACGATACCGATGACACTCATTTATGTCCTGCTCGGTTGCTCGGTGCAGTTCTTGATCGGATTGGGGTTGGCCTATTTGTGTTCGCTGCCCATCGCCGGGCGCGCATTCTTCCGGGTCGTCTTTTTCGTTCCATTGATGATCACACCGGTTGGCATCGCATACCAGTGGCGGATGCTGGCGGACATGCGGTTAGGGCCAGTCACACCGCTGTGGCACTGGGCAGGGCTGGGTGAATTTGCTTGGGGATCGAATGCGCTGGCGGCGCGGCTCATGGTCATGGTCGCTGATGGTTGGATGTGGATACCTTTCATGTTTGTGGTGATGCTTGCCGCATTGGAAACCGTGTCGCGTGACCAAGTTGAGGCTGCAGAAGTGGACGGAGCAGGAAAGTGGTTCATTTTTCGAGACATCACTTGGCCGCAGATTGCCCCGGTGGCAGGCACGGTTGTGCTGATTCGCTGGATCGAGGGCTTCAAGCTGGTTGACATTCCCAATGTCATGACCAACGGAGGTCCCGGCATTGCGACCGAAACCTTAACGATGCATTCGTGGACGCGCTGGCGATCACTGGATTTCGCCGGCTCATCGGCAGTGGCGTACACATTGTTGATTGTCGCCGTGATCATCTGTGTTTCGTTTTTTAACTTTGTCATTCGCAAGCATGCTCACAGATTATGAATAGCAGCGCTGAGCCCAGTTTTGTAGGACGCCGCAGCCGTTGGTTCGAACCGGCGGGCATTGGCAAATTATCTCCCGGTGGAAAACTGATCACCTATTTCTTTTTGCTGCTGTGGGCATTCGTGGTCTTGTTTCCGATCTATTGGCTTTTGATAACGGCGTTCAAACTGCCACCCGATGTCAACAATGGCCCAGCCTATCTTCCTTGGATCGATTTTCAACCGTCTCTGCATGCTTGGAGGAACATATTTGTCGAGGATTTTGCAGATACATTCCGTTCCTACAGTAATTCGATCATCATCTCGTTTTTCTCTACGATACTGTGTGTGATCATCGGCTCATTAGCGGCTTATGCACTGGTTCGGATTCAATACAAACCAAAGTTCGGCTCCATTTTGCTGTTTGTTCTCAGTCTGGTAGGCGCGTTTATCGCGGTCGGACAGTGGGGAATAGACTGGCGATTCGGTGTGACGGCAGGATTGGCGGTCTTTTTTCTGTTGTGGCGGGCAACCGTGCGGAGACATTTGAGCGACCGGCAGATGTCGCTGGCACTTGGCGTGTTGCTCGTGGTCGCAGCAAGCTCGTTTTTCGCCGCAAGTTTGTCCGCCGAGTTCGCCGAATACGGACGCCCGGGATCGATTATTCTTGTGTTGCTGGTGATTGGGTGGAGTACGGCGCACTGGCTGAAAAGCTCAATCGGCAACGCGGATATTCTGTTCTGGATCATCTCCCAGCGCATCCTGCCCCCGGTTGTGGTCGTGTTACCCATCTACATCATGTTTCAGCGTATCGGTCTGCTCGATACCCACCTCGCGTTGATCCTTACCTATGCCGTTGTCAATCTACCGATCGTCGTGTGGTTGATGCACGATTTTATCTCCACCATTCCCCTAGATCTTGAGGAAAGTGCGCAGTTGGACGGCGCATCGCGTTTGCAGATTTTCTGGGAAATCGTTTTACCGTTATCCAGACCGGGGCTTGCGGCGACCACACTGCTGACATTGATTTTGTCTTGGAATGAGTACCTGCTGGCAACATTTCTTTCTACTACCAAGGCGCAAACCATGCCGTTAATGGTCGCCGCCCAGATCACTCAGGAGCGGGGAATCTACTGGTGGAACATGGCGGTCGTGATCATTATCATGATCATTCCCGTGGTTGCCATGGCGTTCGTGCTGCAGCGGTTCATCGCGAAGGGAGTGCTGCTCGGAGCTGTAAAGGGATGACTAAACTAATGCAAAAGGGATGACTAAACTAATGCAAGAAGATCCGAAGCAGTCCGCAGGCAATGCCAAGCGATTGACGATCACGGGCTTGAACAAATGGTTCGATCAGGTTCATGTGGTCAAGGACTTGAACATTGATGTGGAACCCGGTGAGTTTCTGGTGTTGCTTGGTCCGTCGGGTTGCGGAAAGACAACGGCGCTGCGCATGATCGCGGGCCTCGAAGCGGTAGCCAGCGGTGTGATCGTGATCGGGGATACAGAGATCACGAATCTGCTGCCGAAGTATCGGAATATTGCGATGGTCTTTCAGTCGTATGCGCTGTATCCGCACAAAACCGTGGCGGAAAATATCGGCTTTCCTTTCAAAGTCCGTGGCATAAAAGGGGAGGTTCGCGATGCCGCAGTCCGGGATGCTGCGGCGCAAGTGCATATGGAATCGATGCTGGACCGATATCCTCGGCAGTTGTCTGGCGGCGAACGTCAACGAGTAGCTCTCGCCCGTGCGATCGTGCGCCGTCCGGACGTATTCCTGATGGACGAACCGTTGTCCAATCTCGATGCGAAGTTGCGTATCTATATGCGTGCGGAATTGAAACACATGCAACATGAACTCGGCACGACGACAATCTATGTTACCCATGACCAAGTAGAAGCGATGACGCTCGCACACCGGGTTGTCATCATGAATCACGGTGAGTTACAGCAGATTGGAACGCCGCTGGAGGTGTACAACAATCCGAGCAACACATTCGTTGCTGGTTTCATGGGATCGCCGCCGATGAACCTGATTAACGGTAATATTTCCCAAGGGAGTTTTCAGACTGAGGGCATGAACATTCCAATGAATGGGAAGCTACAGGATGGCGCTGTGGTGTTAGGGTTTCGTCCGGAGGACGCTGACATCGTGGACTCCGGCCAAGGGCATTTCAATGTTCGCGTCTTCACCGTTGAACTGGCAGGGGATTACACTCTGGTTACGGTTGTGTTTGGAGACAACAGCGTGACTGTGAAGATGCCTTCAGACTATGACGCCGCGTATGACAGTGAAGTGGCAGTCCGTTTCTCTATGGAAAAAACCTTGTTCTTCGACGCAAAGTCGGGCGAACGCCTTGAAATGGGCGGATCGTAACCTGCACAAACGGCTCGCTTGCTTAGCATGCCCAATCTCCACATCAGCTAGCAATGAGTTCCGCACGACTCGGTTTCATCGGCGTTTCCACAGCACAATCTCTCGTCAATGAACTGTTTCCGAGGTGGTCCAAAACCCTTGGCCTCGGAATCGGCAAGGTGGTGGGGATTGACCTGCCCGTCAATCTCACCGGAGACGCGATTCGCAGTGCGGTGTTGCGCATCCGGGAGGATACTTCCGTGTCCGGAGCTTTGGTGACCACGCACAAGGTTGCCGTTTGGGAACACACCCGCGATCTTTTCAAGAAGTTCGACGAACACGCCCAGCGGCTTTGCGAAGTTAGTTGCCTCTCCCGGAATCCTCAAGGTGACTTGGTGGGCCATGCCAAGGATCCGATCACTGCCGGACTGGCATGGGATCAGGTTGTGTCCTCCTACCACTGGTCCCGGCATCCGGAAGCAGAATTGCTGATTCTCGGATCCGGAGGCGCAGGGGTGGCTCTTGCGTGGAATGTGCTACAGCGTGAATCTGCTCCCCGGATGGTGACACTCACTGAACTGAATCCGGAACGCCTGCTCGCGGCCAAGTCGCACCTTCAGAAATTTGATCGCTCACAAGTCCATGTCAGTCTCACGGGCACCCCTGCTGTAGCAGACCGTCATCTGGGGCACCTTCCTCCGCATAGTGTGGTGGTCAATGCCACGGGACTTGGCAAGGACCGCCCCGGTTCTCCGCTCACTGATGCAGCCCAGTTTCCAAAGCACGGGATTGTCTGGGAGTTCAACTATCGGGGAGAGCGGCAGTTTCTCACGCAAGCTCAGGAGCAGATGCAAGCTCAGCAACTCCAAATTGTGGACGGCTGGGATTATTTTCTGCTGGGTTGGGCACATGTCAGCGCAGAGGTTTTCCATTTTGATTTGACTCCGGAGTGCTTCCAAACCCTTAAGGAAACTGCGCAACCCCTTCGCCCCATTTGAGATGATCCCTCCGATCCGTGCCAACTTTGACGCCACGACGGGCCACTTTCCCCAAGCCACTGGCCACTACCAAAAAACGCTCGAGGATTTGGCAGGGCTCTACTACGATCAGGATGCGTTTGCGGCACTACTGCAGGAGTGGAAGAGTCGAGTCGTTTATGAAGTTTGGGAGCATCGGGCTTCCAAGGATTCTGGTGATTTGGTTTTTGGAACCAGCGTCATGCAACCCGGGCAGGTCGGGAACGAGTTTTTCCTGACGAGAGGGCACCAGCATCTCCTTGCTGACCGTGCCGAAACCTACTACTGTCTGTCTGGTAGCGGATTAGTGCTGATGGAAAGCCCCGCGGGGGAAGCCAAGGTGCTGGAGCAGGTTCCGGGGCAACTGGTCTATGTCCCGCCGCACTGGATTCACCGCAGCATCAACACCGGAGATTCCGTGCTGACCACCTTGTTCTGCTACAACGCCGATGCAGGACAAGACTATGAGATCATCCGGAAGCGTGGAGGAATGCGAAAACTCATAGTCACAGACGGCAACGGCGGTTGGGCGCTTGCAGACAACCCCAACTATGTCAGTCCTTCCTGACTCCCAAGTAGTTGATTAGTAGGCAGTTAATGCGATCTCTACGAGATTTGCTATCGCACCTACACAGGTCTTTTCGAGAGCTCTGACGACTCGAATTGAATCCAGAAAGCAATGCCAAAATTCGTGAATTTGTTTTGAACATGAGTTTGGGATCAGCAAACAGAGGTGCGACCAGTCGATTCCCACCCTTTGAAAAGGAGGATCAAGGGAGATTTTGAAGCAGAAACGTTTTGAAAACCCACTGCCTCACTTTGCGAAATAGGGGCCTTGATCCAAAACTCACATTATTGAGAAAAATTAAGATGCTAACCACATTCGATCCGCAACAGGCATGGCATTTTTATCGCCAGATGCGGCGTATTCGGGTTTTTGAAGAACGGGTGGGAGAACTGTTTATGCGTGGAGGCACGGCAGGTTCGATGCTGCACCTCTCAATCGGAGAGGAATCTGCTGCTGTTGGAGTGGGAGAGGCAATGCGTCAGGGTGATGGCTTCACGACACACCACCGTGGACACGGCATCTTCCTCGCCCGAGGCGCAGACCCCAAACGCATGATGGCAGAAATCGGCGGCAAAGCGGAGGGATACTGCCGAGGCAAAGGCGGGTCCATGCACATTGCCGACAGAAAATTGGGGCATCTCGGAGCAAACGCGATTGTTGGCGGAGGCATCACCCATGTCGTCGGTGCTGGCCTGTCCTATCAACTCCAGCAGACCGGGCAGGTTGCCGTGGCTTTTTTTGGAGACGGCGCGATGCAACAAGGAGGGTTGTACGAGAGCATGAACCTTGCGGCACTCTGGAAACTTCCGGTCATCTTCGTCTGCATCAACAACGAATACGGGATGGGAACCCGTCTGGATCAAGCCAGTGCGTCCTTGGAGTTTGCCCGGAGAGCCGAGACTTTTGGACTGGAGGGACGAGAAGTGGACGGATTGGAAGTGATCCAGATCTATCGCATTGCGCGAGTGCTGCTTGAAGGGGCAAGACAGGGGCGTCCAGCGTTTTTGAAGATCAACTGCTACCGCTTTTTTGGTCACGCCCGCATGGACAAGAGCCCTTATCGGAAGGAGGAGGAGGAGGAATCCGGACGAAAGAAGGATGCTCTTGAACACCTCGGGCAACTCATGACGCGCGAGGAATGGGCGACTGCAACCGAGTTTGAAGAGACAGACAACGAGGTTGGTGTAGAAATGGACGAAGCCATGGATTATGCCTTGAAGACGGCTGATCCGGAACTGCCCCAAAGGTTTGAGGATGTGTTCTCCCGCGAGACTCCACAGCCGATTCCGGTCGATGATCGCATCCGCAAGACGATGCTTTTCCCCGTGCTAGCAGGTTCACAATGACTGAAACAACCTACCGCGAAGCCCTGAGGCTCGCCCTGCAAGAGGCCATGCGAGAGGATGCATCCATTCTCGTCATCGGGGAGGATGTGGGACGCTACGGAGGCGCCTACGGAGTCACGAAGGGGATGCTGGAGGAGTTCGGCGAGTCACGCATCCGCGACACTCCGATTTCGGAAGAGGGCATTGTTGGAGCCGCAGTCGGAACTGCAATGACAGGACTGCGCCCGGTTGTGGAATTGATGTATGTGGATTTTGTGATGTTGGCGATGGATCAGCTTGCCAATCAAGCCGCAAAAATCCGCTACATGTTCGGCGGTCAGATTGGAGTGCCCATGGTGTTGCGGGCACAGGGAGGCACAGGGCGTTCCGGTGCAGCTCAACACTCGCAGAGTCTGGAAGCTTGGATGATGCACACGCCCGGATTGCATGTTGCTATGCCTGCGACGGTGACCGATGCTTATGTCCTGCTTCGACATTCGTTGACCCTTCCGGATCCTGTTGTCTTCCTTGAACACAAGGGACTCTACACCATGAAAGGGGAGTTAACTCCGGAAATTGCACTGCCATGGGGCCAAGCGGAGATTCGACGGAAAGGAACGGACTTCACGCTCATCACCTACTCCCGGATGGTCCACCGCGCCCTTGAGGCGGCAGACAGCCTTGCCGTTAACGGTATCCACGCCGAGGTCATTGACCTCCGGACCCTGCACCCTCTCGACATGGAAACGGTCATTACTTCTGTTGCGAAAACAGGCCGCGCCTTAGTTGTCACGGAAGACTGCCTCACTGCAGGAGTCAGTGCAGAACTCGCTGCCTGCATCATGGAAGGGGCTTTCGATTATCTGGAAGAACCGGTGCTGCGGCTTGCAGGTGAAGACATTCCTATTCCGGTGGCTGCTGGTTTGGAGGCCGCAGCTGTGCCGAACGTCGAGCGCATCGTCGAAACCGCGAAACTGCTGTTGCGACAATGAAAGAGAAAATCCTCTCCCTTCCCCGGATGGGGGAGACAATGGAGGAGGGCACGGTACTCACTTGGCTCAAGTCAGCCGGGGATTCCTTCCGTCGAGGCGAGGTTTTGCTGGAGTTGGAAACCGACAAGATGGTGGTTGAGGTTCCGGCTCTTGAGGATGGATCGTTACTAGAAATCCTTGCCCCAGAGCAGTCGAAAGTAGAAATCGGTACCGCGCTTGCCCGGGTTCTTGGTGTGGAGGACTCTGGTACCGAACCGCCGGGAGCAGCACTCAGCCCGGAAACAACTTCTCTGGCTCCAGACGCGAATCCGAGTGTGGATTCGAGAGGCATGGCCTCGGTTACTCTACAGACGACTGTGCCTATTTCGAAAACAGCGGTGACTCCGGATGCAGCAGCGGAAGTGGCCGAGCCTACACAGGGTCGTTTTCGTGCATCACCCGCCGCACGCCGTCTGGCGCAAAGGCACGATATTTCCCTCGCTGCGGCTGCTGGCACAGGACCGTTGGGGCGTATTACGCGCGCGGATATCGAACAGCTTATTGACTCCGCAAACCCTGCCAGAAATCTACCGGCGTTGGAGTCAGTTGCTCCAGAATCTTCGGTGTCCGAACATTGGTGCGAACTGGGAAGCCTCCGGATACGCTACATCCGCAAGGGGGTTCCGGAGCAGACTCCGCTTTTGTTCATTCACGGATTCGGGTCCGACCGCCACACTTGGCGCTACAACCTTGGTGTCCTCTCGAAGCACCGTGAGGTGTGGGCATTGGACCTTCCGGGACACGGTGATTCTTCAGGGATCGGAGCGTTAGGGGCCTCTCAACCATTGGGGATTCCGGAATATGCAGAGATCGTCGCGCAATTTCTTGCAGCGCAGAACCTTGCGCGGGTCCATCTCATTGGCCATTCGGTGTTGCTTTACAGCTTGCTGTGCGGCAACCTCAGGTGCTCGCGAGCCTTGCCTTGCTGGCACCAATTGGACTTGGTCGCGAGATCAACCGGGATTTCATCGAGGGCTTCATTTTGGCAACAACTCGTACAGCCCTAACCGATTTATTGCATCGGCTTTTCTACAGCGGGACATGGGTGAATGCTTCGTTACTGGACTCGCTGGAGGAGCAACGCCGTGATCCGGGAAGGCTCGGTGCCCTGAGGAAGACCGCGCAGGCCCTTCATGATAATGGAGTGCAGCACTGGCAGATCCGTGAACAGCTCTCTGGATTACCGATGCCAGTGAAGGTGATCTGGGGACGCGAGGACCAAGTGATCCCCTCCGCACACGCTTGGGGGCTTCCGGGGGAGATCGCGGTCCACCTGTTTCCGGAAACCGGACACATGGCCCATGTCGAACAGTCTGTCGCAGTGAACCGCCTGCTCGAAGAATTGGTCGCGTTCGAGTAAATCCGGCACGACTTCACCCCAGCAGTGTAGAGCCGATGATTTTGTGTTGCGGAGAAGCCCTGATCGATTTCATGCCGTTCCGGGACTCTGAAGCTCAAACCGCTTATCGATCCTGTCCCGGAGGCTCTCCACTCAACACCGCCGTGGCGCTAGGACGGCTTGGTACATCGGTTGGGTTCTTGAGTGGAATTTCGCAGGATTTCTTCGGCAATCTCCTAGTTTCGCACCTTGAGGAAAGTGGGGTCAACTGCTCCCTGCTCTGCCGCGTGGATCACGACACCACGCTGGCTTTCGTAAGTGCGAAATCCGCGGCTGGCGAGGTAGAATACGCCTTCTACGCCAAAGAAACCGCAGACCGATCCCTCAAACTGACGGACCTTCCATCCTGTTTACCCGAGTCTGTCCGTGCCCTGCAATTCGGTTCAGTTTCTCTCGTCATGGAGCCGACCGCCTCGACCCTCGAGGCTCTGATGCTCCGGGAGTCTCCGCACCGACTTATCTCTCTGGATCCGAACATCCGTCCCAACCTAATTCCGGATCGGACTGCCTATCGGATGCGTTTCGAGGGCTGGCTTGCACAGGTTCATCTGCTCAAGGCAAGTGTGACCGACCTTGCATGGATCTATCCCGGCGAGAACTTTTCAGAGGTCATCAGCCGGATTATGTCACGGCGTGTACAGGCGGTCTTTTTGACCGATGGAGAGAAAGGCGCTTGGGTCTACACCCGTAATCAGCGGGTTTTCGCGGAGGCCGTTTCCGTCAATGTTCTCGATACCGTGGGTGCCGGAGATTCTTTCCACGCCGCGATCCTTCACAAGCTTGCGGAACTGAACTATCTCGACCCCGGAGGGTTGGATCGGATTGGCGAGGAGGATTTGGGCATCTGTCTGCGCTTCGCGAACAAGGTCGCCGCGCTCACCTGCACTCGCGCTGGTGCCGATCCTCCTCGCAAGTCAGAGGTTGTTTGAGTATGCAAAAACCGCTGGACTCGTTTGTCAAAGAATCTCAATCTGCTATCGTTCTTCTTGATTGAACTGCTGTAATCGCTCATTAGACCCCTCAAGCTTGCTGGTTTGAAAGGTTCTGACACTAACGCAACTCACCTTTTTCACCAGACGCTGAGTTGCACTTACGAATTGAACCCACGCCTACAGATGACCGAACTTTTCAAAAAAACTGCTACTGAAGTTGTTGAACTCCTGAAAGCAGGAGAGATAACTCCAGCAGAACTTCTTGAGGTTGCTATTTCACGAATCGAAGCTGTCGATGGGCAAATCAACGCACTGCCGATAAGATGTTTTGATCGTGCACAGGAGCAAGCGAAGCAGATGGTTCGTCCAATCGATGATTCCTCTCGCGGGCATTTGTATGGATTGCCCATCGCAGTGAAAGACTACAACGATGTCGGCGGTGTGCTGACCACCTACGGCTCTCCGATTTATGCTGAAAATGTTCCGGATAAGTCAGACACTACAATAGCTCATTTGGAAAAAAACGGGGCGATTCCGATAGCAAAATCGAATGTTCCGGAATGGGCCGGAGGTCATACTTTCAATCCAATATTCGGAACCACGCTCAATCCTTGGAATCTAAAATTAAGTGTTGGTGGTTCTTCTGGCGGTTCTGCGGCAGCTCTAGCTTCCGGAATGGTGTGGCTTGCGACAGGAAACGATTTGGGTGGAAGCCTGAGAACTCCAGCAGCATTCAATGGTGTCGTTGGGCTTCGTCCTGGTCCAGGGCTTGTTGCTCGCGGAAAACGACTTCAGCCCTTCGACAGTCTCTGGGTTGAAGGACCGATGGGCCGATGCGTTGCTGATGTGGCTCTGATGCTCGACGCTCAGGCGGGACATGAAAGGGAAGATCCCTTTTCTTTTCCGACTTCGAAAATTCCCTACTTGGATGCCTTGAATGATTCTGGAAGGGTGAAGAAGGTGGCTTTCAGTAAGGATTTGGGGGTCGTTCATGTTTCAAAAGAGATTTCCAGTATTACTGAAAAATCAGCTTTGAGGCTTCAGGAAATTGGCATTGAAGTGACGGATGAATTACCGGATTTTAGCGGAGTACTGGACTCCTTTCAAACTTTACGTGCTATTCTTCTGGGCACCATGATGGGGCCGCTTCTTGAAAAACACCGCGAAGAGATTGCGCCAGAAATTGTTGGCAATGTCGAAAAGGGGTTTGCCGTCACTCCCGAGGCTATCTTTGAGGCAGAAAGAACCAGATGGAAACTGTATCACTCCATGATGGAGTTCTTCGAAACTTATGATTACTTGATTTGTCCCACCACATCCATTCCTCCTTTTCCAGTGGAACAACGCTACGTTACTGAAATTGACGGCATTCCCTGCGAAACATACATCGACTGGTTTGCCATCACTTTTGCAGTAACCATGACCTCCTGCCCTGTCATCAGTATTCCCTGTGGATTTACAAAAAATATGCTACCTGTGGGTCTCCAGATCATTGGGCGACCAAGGAATGAATGGGAACTTCTTAGGGATACCTCCAGAATGGAGGATCTTTTTGGCATTAGTAATCAGCTTCCAATTGATCCCAGAACATGAATCAGTATTTCCGGAATTGCTAGAAAGCTTTACTTGTTGCTCTGCGTTTCGAACACCCTCTGCTTCCTAGCAAGATTGGGTCGAATTCACTGCTGGGTTTGTTCAGGATGCGTGTGTTTCTGGGCGATCCTTGGTGGCGAAGATGGCTCGCCAGATCCAAGCAAGCGGATCATAGAAGGCATCGGCGATGCGCTCCTTGAGGGGGATAATCGCATTGTCAGTGATGCGGATGTGTTCCGGACAGACCTCGGTGCAGCACTTGGTGATGTTGCAGTAACCGATCCCAAAAACATCCTTGAGTTCCTTGAGAGGATTGACCGTGTCCAATGGGTGCATGGCGAGGGAAGCGATACGGCAGCGAAGTTCTTGGCGATGCCAAGGTTGATGCCGCTGCCCCCGCCCGTCACGCAGACGGTTTTTCGGGCAAGCAGCTTGTTTGAGAGGTATTGGGTGATGTCCATTGTCGTTCCTGCTTTCATATTCTCCAAAGAATAAATGCTGCGACTATGGTTCCGATAATGGCACCACCATAACAGAGGAGAGAGATCAGGAAACTTATTGGCTTCAGACCAATATCAATGAGTGTAAAGCGAAAACGGTGTGCCCA
>LWDU01044393.1_pt1 | contig 38686 bp, 40 predicted proteins | sample 727161 | NCBI WGS metagenome assembly LWDU01 (sample SAMN04566230, study PRJNA314399) | hydrothermal vent metagenome | isolation source: deep sea hydrothermal plume seawater | place: Mexico: Gulf of California, Guaymas Basin | collected 2004-07-11
GGGTTAGAAGTATCAGTTGGGGGCATAAAACTTTCTACGGGTGAATGGCTTAGTTTCTCAGCAGAAGTTGGATCTATTTGATTTTTAGCAGTTTCAATTTTATTTTTAAGGCTATCTACTACCTCCCATCGAAGCTCTTTAGCTTTTTCTAGGTCATGAGTTTTAAGAGATTGTCTTAAGTCATAGCCTAATTCATTCCTTAAAGTTCTTGGAACTGCTAATTTTACCCACCAAGTATTGTACCTTTTAAAAAGATATCTAGTATCCATACTATTTTTTCATTTAAGATAATTTAATTTCTGATCCCCGGCGTATGGTACACAAAAAAACCATATAAAAAAGCATTTAATACAATTATTAAAAATCAGACTTTAGTGATTACAAATTTGACAGGTACATGTACCTTTATTTATATTATATGTACCTATTCTTGACAAATCTAGTCAGGAATATAGAATATTAGTTATGCACCTAACTACAAAAGGAAAATATGCTGTAACAGCATTATTGGACCTTGCTTTAAATGAAACTAATGATTTTGTGCCGATTTCAGATCTTGCGGGTAGGCAATCAATTCCTGGCCCCTATCTTGAACAATTGTTTAGATATTTAAGAAAAGCTGATATTTTAATTTCCCATAGAGGACCAAGGGGAGGTTATAAGTTATCAAGGCCAAGAAATGAGATCAAAATTGGTCAAATAATTTCGGCTGTAGAAGATAGAATGGATGCAACGCAATGTTCTGGAGAAGGGAATTGTAGTGCTGGTTCTAAATGTTTAGCACATAATCTATGGACTGATTTAAATTATCAAGTTCAGTCATTTCTTATGGATAAATCTTTAGAAGATGTTTTGAAGAACGCAACTTATAAAGATGTAAATAAAAAACAAAAAAATTATAAGCTATTAATAGCAACAGGATAAATTAATGCAATTACCAATTTATTTCGATTATGCTTCAACTACTCCAGTAGATCCGAGAGTTGTTACAAAAATGCAAGAATGCCTTTCTCTTGATGGAAATTTTGGTAATCCTGCATCGCGATCCCATGCTTTTGGTTGGAAAGCAGAAGAGGCAACTGAAGAAGCGCGCTTAAATGTTGCTACGCTAGTTAATTGTGACCCCCGTGAAATAGTGTGGACTTCAGGGGCAACTGAATCAGATAATCTTGCAATTAAGGGCTCAGCGAGATTTAACAAAGGAAAAGGCAACCATATTATTACTTCTAAAGTGGAGCACAAAGCTGTACTTGATAGTTGTAGGCAATTAGAAAGAGAAGGTTTTGTAATAAGTTATTTGGACCCAGGTTCTAATGGAATAGTTACTCCTGCTATGGTTTCTAGTGAAATTACGGATCAAACTATTTTAGTATCTTTGATGCATATTAATAATGAAATTGGAGTTATTAATGATATTGAATCCATCGGCAAAATAACGAGAGAAAAAGGTATTATTTTTCATGTAGATGCAGCTCAAAGCACAGGTAAATTACCTATAGATTTATCTCAGCTTGATGTTGATTTAATGTCTTTTTCTGCTCATAAGACTTATGGACCTAAAGGAATAGGAGCACTGTATGCAAGAAGAAAGCCAAGAGTAAGATTAGAGGCTCAGATCCATGGAGGAGGTCATGAGAGAGGTATGAGAGCTGGTACTTTGGCAACACATCAAATTGTTGGTATGGGAGAAGCTTTCAGAATAGCTAAAGAAGATATGATCCAAGATAATAAGCGTATCAAGTCGTTGAGAGATAAATTTTGGGACGGCCTTAATGATATGGAAGAAGTTTATTTGAATGGAGATCGAGAACATAGAGCAGCTGGTTTTTTAAATGTTAGTTTTAATTATGTTGAAGGCGAATCACTTATAATGGCTTTGAAAGATATAGCAGTTTCTTCTGGTTCGGCTTGTACCTCTGCTAGTTTAGAACCCTCGTACGTTTTAAGAGCAATAGGTCTGAAGGACGAACTAGCACATAGCTCAATTAGATTTGCTATAGGAAGATTTACAACTGATGAAGAGGTTGAATATACAATTGGCCTTGTAAGGAATGCGGTAGGAAAATTAAGAGAATTATCTCCACTTTGGGATATGTATAAAGATGGAGTGGATTTAGATACGATTGAATGGTCGACTAGTTAATACAGCGAGGTAAGAAATGGCATACAGTAAGAAAGTAATAGATAAGTTTGAAAAAACACTTCAAGAACCAGAAAAACACCATGTAGGTAGGTGGGATCCTTCAGAATTAAATATAGGAACTGGCATGGTGGGAGCGCCGGCTTGTGGTGATGTAATGAGACTACAAATCAAGTGTGAACAAAGGAATAATTCTCACGTTATAAGCGATGTGAAGTTCAAAACTTATGGATGCGGATCTGCAATAGCCTCTTCAAGTGAGTTAGTTGACATGCTAAAAGGAAAAACTCTTGAAGAAGCTAAAGAAATTAGAAATCAGGACATTGTTGATGCTCTAGAGCTTCCTGCTATAAAGATTCATTGCTCTGTTTTAGCAGAAGATAGTATTCACCAAGCCATAAAAGATTACGAATCTAAGATTTAATTGATAAGTATGCCTAATCTTACTCAACCTAGTTCTTTTGATCCAAATAGTTTCGATTTAAGCCCAAGCGCTATTAAGCACTTTAAACAAAATCTAAGTAACAAGAATTCAAATATAGGAATTAGATTCTCTGTATCGGAATCTTCAGGATGCTCGGGATATACTTACTCCTTAGATTATGTAAAGTCGAAGAATTCGGATGATCTTTCTTTTGAGTTTAATGATGTTTCGGTATTTATTGATTCTGAATCTTTTTTATATCTTAAAGGAACAAAGGTAGATTTTGAGCAAGATGGCGTGAATGAAGGAATCAAGTTCTACAATCCTAATGTAAAAGCAGTTTGTGGTTGTGGAGAAAGCTTTGAAGTAAAAACTTAATCTATATAAGATTATTTAGTAAATGACAAAGATAAAGATTGGCTCTCATACAGAGATTTGTCCAGAAGGAGCTGAGATCGAAGTTAACCCCGGTGAAAACCTTTGTGAAATTCTTTTGGATAGAGGGATATCTATAGAACATGCTTGTGAATTATCCTGTGCTTGTACTACTTGCCATGTCATTGTAAGGAACGGATTCTCTTCACTTGATGATGCCTCGGAAACAGAGGAAGATATGCTCGATAAAGCTTGGGGTCTAGAATCTCAATCAAGACTTGGTTGTCAAATCGTTGTTGGTGAAGAAGATTTAGAAATAGAAATACCTAGATATACAATTAACATGGTTTCTGAGAGCCATTGATATGCTTTGGACAGACGTAAATGAAATAGCGATTGAGCTTTGTGAGAAATACCCTGAAATTGATCCACAATATGTTCTTTTTACAGATTTGAGAGACTGGGTAATTGGGTTAGACGGGTTTAAAGGTCATGCAGATAGATCCAATGAGAAAATATTAGAAGCTATTCAAATGTTGTGGATAGAAGAGATGAGTTAACCTTTTTCCGTGTGAATAAGTATAATGCGCGCCTCTTTAACCAAGGGAATAATATGTCACTAGAAACGACTCTCTCAATTATTAAGCCTGACGCTTACGCAAAAGGGCATGTAGAAGAAATCTGTTCAAGGCTAGAAGAACAAGGTTTGATGATAAAAGAAAAAAAACAACTGCACCTATCTGCAAAAGAGGCAGAAGGTTTCTATTTTGAGCATAAAGACAGACCATTCTTCCCAGCATTAGTAGAATTTATGACTTCTGGACCTATACAAGTTCAGGTCCTAGAAGGTGAGAACGCTATTTCAAAATATAGAGAAGTAATGGGGAGCACTAACCCTCAAGAAGCTGCACCTGGAACTTTAAGAGCAGACTTTGCAGATTCTATTGATGCTAACGCTGTGCACGGTTCTGATTCACCAGAATCTGCAGATAGAGAAATAGCCTATTTCTTTTCTGGTTAGTTTTTAATTTAATGCCTGAACCTCTAGAAGAAAAATTTTCAGGCCAACTCCTAAGCGAGGCAAGAAAGAAAAAGAGGCTTCGTTATAAGAGACTTTCTTCCGAATTAAATATACCTGAGAAATATCTTCAAGCTCTTGAAGAGGAGGATTATGAGGTAATGCCAGGAGGAGATCCTTATATTAAAGGCTACTTAAGGGCTTACGCAAAAAAACTTGAGTTAGACCCTGATTTTATAATAGAAAAATATCTGCAAAACTTAAAGAGTTATAAAAATACTTCTAATAAACAATCAATAAAATTAGAGTCAAAGTTACTGCCTTTTAAAAAATATATTATCCCTATAGTTTTTCTTCTTTTTTTCTCATTTTTTATTTATTTTTCTTCGTGTTCTCAAAATGATCAATTAGAAAATGCACCAGAAGACTCTTATGACAAAGTGCTTGATGAGGTTAAAACTACTTCAAGGGCTGAAATAAAAGTAGATAACGACACTGATATTTTAGAAGAGAATAAGGAAAAGATACTTTTTAATAAAACTATCACCAAGCCCATTGAAACTCTTGTAACTGAAGAGCTAATAGTCTTAGAAGATTTGTTGCAATTCTATTTTCCAGAAGAATGTTGGGTGGAAGTATATAATGAGTCCGAGAGGTTGGTGTTTAAATTAGCTAAAGCAGGCACGTCTCTAGAAGTAAATTCAAAAGGCCCCTTTAAAATTAAGATTGGCAATGCTAATTATGCAACTTTAAGATTTAATGGAGTAGTTATCGATTTATTAGAGTCTTCTAATAGGGAAAATAACGTAAGTTGGGTAGTATTGCCTTCAGGTAAGTAAAGTGAATTTAAAGAATCAAAATAATAGAAGAAAATCTCGTCAAATCAAAATCGGGGATGTTCTTGTGGGTGGAGATGCAGACATCTCTGTTCAAAGCATGACAAATACCAAAACTACTGATGTTAAAGGCACTCTAGCGCAGATAAAACAGTTAGAAGATGCTGGGGCAGATATAGTAAGAGTTTCAGTGCCGGATAAAGATTCTGCTGATGCTTTTGCAAAAATTAAGAAAGGTTCAAATCTACCATTGGTCGCAGATATTCATTTTGATCACATGATGGCATTAGAGGCCATCAAGGGAAAGGCAGATTGTATAAGAATAAATCCAGGTAATATTGGTAAAGAAGAAAAAGTTAAACAAGTAGTTTCTGCTGCTAAAGACAATGGGATTCCCATTCGAGTGGGAGTAAATGCAGGCTCATTGGAGAGGAAACTTCAGATAAAATATGGCGAACCTAATGCAGATGCCCTAGTTGAATCAGCATTGGGTCATATCAACATTCTCCAACAACTAAACTTTAATGATTTTAAGCTTAGCATTAAAGCATCAGATGTATTTTTGACAATTGAAAGCTATAGAAAAATAGCAAAACTAATTGACCAGCCTTTGCATTTAGGTATAACGGAAGCAGGAGGATTTAGATCAGGAACGGTGAAATCAGCCGTAGGCTTAGGAGCTTTACTGCTTGATGGTATTGGCGATACCTTGCGTGTTTCCTTGGCATCAGATCCTGTAGATGAAATAAAAGTAGGTTGGGACATTCTAAAAAGCCTCAAGATACGATCAAGAGGAATAAATTTTATTGCATGTCCTACCTGTTCAAGAATGAATTTTGATGTCATAGGTACAATGAATAAATTGGAAAGTAGATTAGAAGATATTAAAGAAGATCTGGATGTTGCCGTTATAGGTTGTTATGTTAATGGTCCAGGAGAATCAAAGCACACATCAATAGGAGTAACAGGAGGATCCCCTAAAAACTTAATTTATATTGATGGGAAACCTGATCATAAAGTAGAGGGTTATAATTTAGCTGAGCATCTTGAAAAGTTAATTAGAGACAAGGTAGATAAAATAAAATTGGATAAAGATTCGGTTATTGTTAAATCAAATTAAGATGGCAAAAATAAGATCCGTAAGAGGCATGAATGACATACCACCAAAAGAAGTACTTTCTTGGGTTTATGCAGAAGAAATAATTAGGAGTACTTTTTCTTCTTATGGCTATCAAGAAATTAGATTTCCAGTAGTGGAGAGTACGGAGCTGTTTAGTAGATCGAATCAAGCTTCAGATATGGTTTCTAAAGAAATGTACACGTTTGAAGATAAAGGTGGAGATAGTATCTCTCTTAGACCTGAAGGAACAGCTAGTTGCGTTAGAGCCTGTATAGATAATGATTTAATTAGGATAGACTCTCCTCGCCTTTGGTATAACGGACCTATGTTTAGATATGAAAGACCACAGAAAGGAAGATCAAGGCAATTTCATCAATCTAGTGTAGAAGTTTTTGGGATCCATGGTCCTGAAATAGATGCAGAGATTATTCAGCTATCCTCAAGGTTATGGAAGAAGCTAGGGATAGAAGAAAACGTCTACCTTGAAATAAATAGCATTGGTAATGAAAATACTAGGTTGAACTACACCAAGGATCTGTTGGAATTTTTTGCTCCTCTGAGAGAAAATTTAGATGATGATTTGGTAAGGAAGTTGCATGAGAACCCATTAAGAATTCTTGATTCAAAGTCACCAGAGATTCAGTCGTTGTTAAAAGGTGCTCCGAAGATAACTGATTATCTGGATGAAGAATCGGAAAACCATTTCAGAAAACTTATTAACATATTGGAAATGCTTGGAATTTCTTATGCAGTAAACCCCAATCTAGTTAGAGGTTTGGATTATTACAATAAAACTGTTTTTGAATGGAAAACTAGTAGTCTTGGTTCTCAAGATACCGTTTGTGCTGGTGGAAGATATGATAATTTAATTGAAGAACTTGGAGGAAAGGCCTGTCCGGCTATAGGTTTTTCTATAGGAATGGAGAGGCTTATCTTGCTACTTCAAGATTCTGGAGACAGTAAATTAGTTGAAGATCAAAGTGTAGATTGCTTTTTTGTATGCTTTGGGGACGAAAGTATTTTAAAAGCGATGGTGCTTGCTGAACAAATAAGAGATAGAATTCCTAATCTGAACTTAAAAGTAAATTTAGGGTCAGAAAGTGCTGGGTCTCAATTTAAGAAGGCTGATAAATCAGGTGCAAGGTTTGCACTTGTTTTAGGAGATACCGAACTTGAAGATAAGGTTATTTCTTGTAAAGACCTTAGGGAAAAATCAGAACAAGAAACAATGGATATAGAAAGCTTAATAGACAAGCTAGAGAATTCATTTAAAAAGTAAAAAGGAAAAATAATGGCAAACTTTTTTTCAGCTTCACCTGAAGAGCAAATAGACCTTTTATCTGTTTGGTGGGATAAATATAAATACATACTAGGAATGCTTCTAGCAGCTTCAGTAATTTTTATCGTTTATAGAGATTATTCCATATCTTCTTCAAATGTTAATGAGTTTGAATCAGCTAGGCTTTATGATGACTTTCTAAGCTCAACATTAACTGATAAGAAGACTAAGGCCAAAGAAATTATAGATCTTTATTCTGATACTTTGTATGCAGATTTCGCAGCATTACATTTAGCCAAGATTGGTGTAGAAGAGAGTAATCTTGAGCAGGCTGAACAACATTTAAATTGGGTTATAGCTAGATCTTCTTCTTGGGATAGTAAGTTTAATCCAGTACGAAGTATTGCTAAGCTAAGACTGGCGAAGATTTTCTTAGAACAAGACAGTCCTCAAGCTGCTTTAGATCTCTTGAAAGAAGAAAAAACTTTAACGGCAAGTTTATTTGAAGTAAGAGGAGATGCTGAGAGATCACTCAATCAGATTAATAAAGCCAAGTTAAGTTATTTGCAAGCTTTGGAACTAAGCAATAGTCAACCCATTAAATCCCTAATAAGTATGAAAATTTCAGACCTTCAAGAGGATGGATAAATGAATAAAATTACTAGGATTTTGTACGTTTCAGTTTTATTTCTCTCTTTGGATGCTTGTTCATCCTTAAGTGGATTAAAATTTTGGGGTGATGATGAAGAAGAAAATGAAGTACCAGCAGAGTTAATAAGAATTACAGAGAGCGTTAGCTTAGATGTGGAATGGAATAAAAAATTTGGAAGTGATAATAATTTTGGAAGGTTAGTTCCCTCTATATCTAATAATACAATTATTCATATCTCGTCTAATGGTTACTTAATCGCAGTGGACTCAGATTCTGGGTCAGATATATGGAGCAAAGAGACTGAAGATTTAGTGTCTGGAGCTGTTACTGTAGGTTTCAAAAAAATATTTTATGGAACTTTGGACGGAGATCTTGTTGCATTAGATTTTAAGGACGGAACTGAAGTCTGGAGATCTCAAGTATCTAGTGAGATATTGTCGCCTCCAGTAACTAATGGAAGTATCGTCGCAGCCCAAACTTCAGACGGGAAAATAACCGGTTTTAATATAAAGACCGGAGAACTCAAATGGGTACATCAAAATTCAATCCCAAAATTAACCTTAAGAGGTACAGCAACTCCAATTCTAGCTAAAGGATTTATATTTACTGGGTTTGCAAATGGAAAAGTATCTATGATTTATCCCGATTCAGGAGCTATTAGGTTAGAGATTCCTGTCACAATCAACGAAGGAAAGTCCGAACTTGATCGGGTTGTAGATGTAGATGGTAAGTCTGTTGTTTCTAATGATGTACTGGTATCAGCTTCTTACCAAGGCAATATAACAGCAATCGATTTACAAAAAGGGCAAATTGCTTGGCAAGAAAAGATATCGTCTGTTCATGACCTTGTTTCTGTGAGATCAAGAATAATAGCGATAGATGAGAAAGATTCTATAAAAGCATTTGGATTATCTACCGGGGCTATACTCTGGCAACAAGATGGTTTAAAACTTAGAGGGGTTTCCTCTCCTGTAGCCCTAGGAAATAATGTTGCGATTGGAGATTTTGAAGGTTATGTTCATATTCTTGATTCTAAAGACGGATCTTTTGTCGGCAGAAAAAAGGTAACTAACAGGCCTATATTGGAGATAGTTTCTGAAGGTTCTTATCTTGTTGTTGTAGACGATTCAGGAAGATTAATTTATCTTTCTGTTAGTTAGTTCTTCTTTAGACTTTTTAACTTAGGTATGTAATGTCATCTGTAGTCGCCATAGTTGGTAGGCCAAATGTTGGTAAATCAACTTTATTTAATATACTGACTGGATCAAAATCTGCTCTAGTAGCTGATTTCGCTGGCTTAACTAGAGATAGGCAATATGGTCACTTAAGGAATTCTTCTACTGTACTTATAGATACAGGAGGAATTAGTCTAGAAGGAAACGATATATCTATAGCTGTTAAGCGTCAGGCTGAGAATGCAATTGAAGAGGCAGACATCTTATTTTTTCTTGTTGATGCTATAGATGGACTAATGCCTTTAGATGAAGATATTGCATCTTCTTTAAGAAAGACCAACAAACAAATATACCTTTTAATAAATAAAGTTGATGGGTTCAGACAACAAGCTAATCTAGCAGAATTTGAAAAACTAGGATTTAAAGAATTAATTGGATTCTCGGCTGCTCATAATCAAGGTATCGACGATATAAGGATCGTCTTAGAAGACCTTGAAGACAAAGATTTTAATGAGGATCAATTCTTAGAAGAAGATATAAAAATATCAATAATAGGTAGACCAAATGCTGGGAAATCTACACTTATTAATAAATTAATAGGAGAAGAGAGGGTTTTAGTTTCTTCTGAATCAGGCACTACAAGGGATTCAATAGAAGTTCCCCTTAATTGGAATGGCAAGAACATTACACTTGTTGACACAGCCGGAATGAGAAGAAAAAGATCAATAAGAGAGGAGACGGAGAAATCATCTGTTTCTCAATCTTTAGAATCTATTAGGAGGGCGAGCGTAGTAATTTTGGTACTGGATTCATCTGAAACAATTGTAGATCAAGATATTCACCTTTTAGGTTTGGCTCTTGCTTTAGGAAGGCCGGCTATTATAGCCGCCAATAAATTGGATCTACTTTCAAAGAAACAAAAAGAGGATTTAAAAGAAAATATTCACAGGAAGCTAAGATTTGCTAGTTTCTTAGAAACACAATTTATATCAGCAAAAGAGGGGAAAGGAATCAATGTCCTAATAAAATTAGCTGAAAAGGCTTACCTTTCAAGCATTAAAGAACTACAGACACCAATTTTAAACAAGATTTTAAAAGCTGCCTTGCAAAGACAACCCCCTCCAATGTCAGGAAGGTTTAGACCTAAATTAAGGTATGCTCATGCAGGTGGAAAAAACCCTCCTACTATAATTCTTCATGGTAATAACCTTAAGTTAATTGCAGATTCTTATAAGAAGTTTTTAGAAAATTTTTATCGAACCCACTTAAAATTAGGATCAACCCCACTTGTAATAAAATTTAGCGAGAAAGAGAACCCCTTTAAAGATAAGCCTAATATCTTGACTGATAGACAGAAGAAGAAAAGAATGCGTTTGGTTAAAAGAAGGAAAAAATAATGAAAGATTGGGGGTGTATCAAGATTTTTCTGTTAGTCTGCTTTTTCTTTTCTAATATCAACCAAATACAGAGCAAAGAATTGACAGAACTTAAAGCGCCCTCACCAAAGAAGGTTCCTTTTATCATGGAGGCCCATGGGATAGAAAGAGTCGATAATTATTATTGGATGAGAGACGACTCAAGGAAGAGTAAGAAGGTTTTAAACCATCTTAAACGAGAGAATGAATACTTAGAAGATTGGTTTACTTCAGGTCAAGATTTAAGAAAGAAGCTTTTTAAGGAAATAACAGACAGAATTCCTAAGAAGGAAGATTCTGTACCTATCAGGATGGGTGCTTATGAATATTATAGGCGATATAAACCAAATAAAGAGCATCCTATATACATAAGGCGAACCAACAAGAATGCTCCTGAACAGGTCTTATTGGATGTGAATGAATTAGCCATTAACTCAGATTTTTATCAATTAGCTAATTGGAGTATTGCTCCGACCGAGCAAGAACTGGCTTATGCCGAAGATACAACAGGAAGGCGTCAGTATTCAATTAGGTTCAAGGATTTGTTATCTGGGGAAGTATCTGCCCAAGTTATTAAAGATACTTCTGGTGATATGGCATGGTCTTCAGATAGCGCTTATTTTTTTTATGTTAGAAGAGATCCTGAAACTCTTCTGCCTTTCCAAGTCTACCGTCATTCAATGGGATCAAAGCAATCAGAAGATGTTCTGATTTATGAGGAACATGATCCTACTTTTCATGTGTCGGTTGGGAATTCAAGATCTATGGAATTTATTGAAATAGATATTTCTAGCACTAACAGTTCTGAAACTCTTCTAATAAAAAGCTCTAATCCTTTAGAAAAGCCTTCTGTTTTCTTTCCAAGGACTTTGAATCATTTGTATTCAGTAGAGCATGATCCTGAACAAAAGCGTTTCTTAATTCACTCCAATTGGAAAGCAAAGAATTTTCGACTTTTGGAAACTGTTTTAGCGAAATCAAAAAAAAGGTCGCAATGGAAAGAAATTATCCCGCATAGAGATCATGTGCTGCTCCAATCAGTTTTGGCCTATCCAAAGAACTTAGTATTGATGGAAAGAGAATCTGGTCTAAGAAAATTAAGAATATTAGATCAGAATGGTAAATTTGAAAAAAGAGTTAGTTTTAATGACCCTTCGTATACGGCATATTTAGCAGCTAATCCTGAATACAAAAGTACTAAATTCTATTACGGGTATTCTAGTATGAGATCACCAGACTCTATTTATTCCATTGACCTTAAGAATGGTAGAAAACGTAAGCTAAAACAAGCTGAAGTAAAAGGCCCTTTTTCTCCAAGTCTTTATAAAGTTCAGAGAAAAGAAATAAAAGGCAGAGATGGAACTCTCATCCCTGTTTCTTTTGTTTACCGTAGAGATTTGTATAAGAAAGGGAAAAACCCACTTTTTGTTTACGGTTATGGGTCTTACGGGATATCCGTAGATGCAGGATTTAGCTCAACCAGACTTTCTTTGCTTGATAGAGGTTTTATTTTTGCTATTGCTCATGTAAGAGGAGGTCAAGAATTAGGTAGGCATTGGTATGAGGACGGAAAAACATTTAATAAATTGAATACTTTTCATGATTTTATTGATGTAACCAAAGGGTTATTAAAATTAGGTTTTGGCGAGAAAGGAAGAATTTATGCTGGAGGTGGAAGTGCAGGAGGTTTATTAATGGGTTCGGTAATGAATATGGAACCCAATTTGTATAACGGTATTATTTCTAATGTACCTTTTGTTGATGTTATAACAACAATGTCTGATGCCTCCATACCTTTAACAACAGGCGAATATGATGAGTGGGGTAATCCAGCTAATAAAAAAGAATTTAATTATATGATGCGATATTCACCGTATGACAATATAAGTGCTTATTCTTATCCGAGCATATTAGTAACTGCAGGATTGTGGGATTCGCAAGTTCAATATTATGAACCAGCGAAATATGTTGCGAAACTGAGAGACAACACTACTTCTACTAATCCAATTCTATTTAAAGTTAATCTATCTGCTGGACATGGTGGTGTTAGTGGAAGATTCGCAAGTTTAGAAGAAGTCGCTATGGAGTATGCTTTTCTTTTAAGATCAGATAATAATTAATGGAGAATCTAGAGGGATCTACAGACTTGAAGCGGACCGACAATAAAGTCCTTTCAATATTGATGTTCATCGTAGTGTTTGTAAGTATGGGTCAATCTGTTTATTGGCAATCAATGCCAATCATAGGAAGAGAGTTTGGATTTTCAGAAATTCAAATCAATAGTCTTGTTTCAATATCTGCGGCTATGTTTATTGTATTTACTCCCTATTGGGGAAGATTGAGTGATCGAATAGGAAGAAAGGTGGTACTGATTATGGGCCTTTCAGGATATGTTTTATCGACTTTATTATTTTGTTTCTTTGTTTCTTATGGACTAATTGGGTATTTTTCCTCCATTAACTTATTAATCATATTGTTAATAGCCAGAATGGTAAATTCAGCACTAGGAGCGGCTTCAAGGCCTGCAACAGGGGCTTACGTAGCTGATATTACAAGTGATGAAGACCGTTCATCGGGTATGGGGAAATTTGGAGCTGCTAATAACATTGGTACCATAGCAGGACCAATTTTGGTTGGGTCATTAATTGGCATTAATTTATTTTCTGTTGATATTCAGAATTTTGGTTTGCTTACTCCTCTGTTAATTATGTCTTTTATTATGGTTGCAGCTATTATTTTTGCTTTTCTTTTTCTGCCTTCTGGCAATACAAAAATATCAAAAAACATTGGCGTCAGGCCGGTGTTAGATAAGAATCTTAAATTTCTTCTTGCTATAGGCGTTATAGTCTTTACCAGCTTTGCTATGGTTCAGTCTGTTACGGCTTACTATTTACAAGATAAATTCCTGTTAACTCTAAACGAAACAGCTAAATCTACAGCTATAGCTTTAGGATCCATGGCAGCAATGTCTATTGTTTCCCAACTTACTATAGTACAAAGGTTTAAAGGATCTCCGTTGCGTTTAATTGCATGGTCCATCCCTCTGTTTATTCTAAGTGCACTAGTGATATCACTCTCTTATGATTTTACCGGGGTTCTTGTTGGAATGAGTTTAATGGGGTTGGGCATGGGATTGGCTACGCCAGGCTATACTGCCGCCGCATCTTTAAATGCAGATCCTAATAATCAAGGAGCTGCAGTAGGCATGTCAATGGTTGCACCTGGTATAGGGTTTGCTTTAGGCCCACTTTTTAGTGGTTTTCTTTATCAAGCAAATTTAATCTTTCCTTTTTTATTTACTATCCCTCTTTTCTTGGCTGCTTTCTTTTTAATTTTTCAATTAGAGAATTAACCCACCTACGATCGTGCTATTTGTATGGCATTTAGTTTAATCACAAATTATAATTGTTTAGCTTTAACTCGCTCGGAAGCAAACCCTATTTAAGATAGTGATAGAAAAAGATAATCGTCCAGTATTTTTAAATTTGCTAGCAATAAAATTGCCAATTGTTGGCGTTGTATCAATTCTTCATCGAATATCAGGTTTTGCTCTATTTTTATGCTTTCCTTTGGTTGTGTGGTTGCTACAAGTCTCTTTAATCTCGCTTGAGTCTTTTAATCAATTACAGGGGTATTTAGTAAATAGCGTATTTTTAAAGATACTTGTTGTGATGATGGCAGTAGGATTTATTTATCATGTTCTAGCTGGTCTAAAGAAGATGCTGGCTGAATTTTTTGGGTTTGGAGAAACTTTAAAGTCAGGCCAGTTATTGTCTTGGTTAGTATTTGCTTTAAGTTTTACCTGCTCTTTTTGGTTTTTGGTCTATATCTGGTAATAAATAATGAAATTCTTAGAGTCAGGTACTAACGAGTTTTTAATTATAAGGGCATGTGCTTTGTTCATGTTCCTCTATAGTGTTTACTTGATTTACTTCGTTGTTTCTAATCCAGATATGGATTACTTATTATGGAAATCTTTCTTTGAAGGTTTAGTTATTAAGGTTTTCTCGACCTTGTTCCTAATTTCATTTGCAGTACACACGTGGCTTGGTACTTGGGCAATAGGCTCGGACTATTTCACTCCTACTAGATTGGGTGGGCTTAGCAAAATAGTTTATGTTTCCTATAGATTTATTTGTTTTTTAATTGTTTTAATTGTTTTTATTTTGTCTCTTATAATTATTTGGTAAAAAAAGATGAAAGTTAATGAAGTGATAAATGCAAAGGATCTTCCCGTTATGGATTTTGATGGAATTATCATTGGAGGAGGAGGAGCAGGTTTAAGAGCCTCTCTCCAGTTGGCAGAATCAGGTCTTAATACCGCTGTGATTTCTAAAGTATTCCCAACGCGATCGCATACGGTTTCAGCTCAAGGCGGAATAACATGTGCGATTCAGAGTGATGACCCCGATGATGATTGGAGATGGCATATGTTTGATACAGTTAAAGGATCTGACTACATTGGTGATCAAGAAGCCATAGAGTATATGTGTAGCGAAGGGCCTAAAGCTGTTTTTGAGTTAGAACATATGGGTTTGCCTTTTTCTAGAACTAAAGAGGGAAAAATATATCAAAGACCTTTTGGTGGTCAGTCAAAAGATTATGGTAAAGGAGGCCAAGCTACAAGAACTTGTGCCGCTGCAGATAGAACGGGTCATAGCCTTTTACATACCCTTTACCAGGCCAATCTTAAAGCAGGAACCAAGTTTTTAAACGAATGGTTTGCCATTGATATGGTCCTCAATGAAGACGGAGCCGTTGTTGGAGTTATTGCTTTTGAGATTGAGAGTGGAGAGATATTTTACATACGTTCTAAGGCTACTGTTTTAGCAACTGGAGGAGCAGGAAGGATCTATGCTTCTACAACGAATGCTTTAATTAATTCTGGTGATGGTATTGGTATGGCACTTAGAGCAGGGCTGCCAGTACAAGATATTGAAATGTGGCAATTTCATCCTACAGGAATTCATGGAGCAGGAACTTTAGTGACTGAAGGCTGTAGAGGAGAGGGTGGTTACTTAATAAATAAGGATGGTGAGAGGTTTATGGAAAGGTATGCTCCAAACACAAAAGATTTAGCAAGTCGTGATGTTGTAGCAAGATCAATGGCTTTAGAAATTCTAGAAGGGAGGGGTTGCGGACCTAAAGCAGATCATCTTTTTCTAAAATTGGATCACCTTGGACCTGAAGTTGTTCATAAAAGGTTGCCAGGAATAACGGAACTATCAAAAACTTTTGCAGGGGTTGATCCTGCTGTCCAGCCTATTCCTGTTGTCCCAACTTGTCATTACATGATGGGCGGTGTGCCAACAAATTTAAATGGGCAAGTAATAACGGTTAAAGAAGGCCAAGATACTATTATTGAAGGTTTGTATGCGGCAGGAGAGGTTGCTTGTGTATCTGTCCATGGAGGCAATCGGCTTGGAGGAAACTCTCTATTAGACTTAGTGGTCTTTGGACGGTCAGCTGGTATACATATTGAAGAATTAATGAAACAAGGTATTGAATTAAAAAAAGCTTCTTTTGATGATATCGATAAAGCTCTTGAGAGACTAAATCGTCTTAATTCTTCAACAAAAGGAGAGCAAGTACCTGTATTAAAACAAAGAATGCAGCATAATATGCAAAATAACTTTGGAGTATTTAGAAGAGAAGATTTGATGGTGAAAGGTATTGAGAAGTTAAATAATATGCGAGGTGAGGTTGAAAATATGTTCCTTCAGGATAAATCTTCTGCTTTTAATACAGCAAGAATAGAAGCGCTTGAGATGCAGAATTTATTTGAAGTCTCAGAAGCTACTGCCATAACTGCAAATGAAAGAAAAGAAAGCAGAGGTGCACATGCTAGAGATGATTATCCTGACAGAGATGACGAGGGCTGGTTAAAACATTCCATTTACTTCTCCGGAACAAAAGAAGTCAGCAAAAGAGATGTCAATAACAGGCCTAAAACGGTTCAGGCTTTTCAACCTTCAGTAAGGACTTATTAAGATGAGCGCTGTAATACCTGTTTCACATCTTCAGACTTTACGCATGAACATTTATCGTTTTAATCCTTCGATCGATGATAAGCCCTACATGCAAGACATAGATATCGAAGTTCCGACTGATAAAGACATTATGGTTTTGGATGCTTTACATCTGGCAAAAGTTAAAGATCCTTCGTTATCCTACAGAAGCTCTTGTAGGGAAGGAGTATGTGGATCTGATGGAATGAACATTAATGGAAAAAATGGTTTGGCCTGTATAACGCCTTTATCGGAAGCTATAAAAAGAAATAAATTAACACTCAGACCAATGCCAGGCTTGCCTGTTATTAGGGATTTAATTGTAGACATGAAGACGTTCTTCGATCAACTAGAGAAAGTTCAACCTTATTTAATCACCAAGAGTAAGAATCCAGAAAAAGAGAGAGTACAAAGTCCACAAGAGCGTGAATCATTAGATGGTCTTTATGAATGTATCCTTTGTGGCTGTTGTTCTACCGCCTGTCCATCTTTTTGGTGGAATCCTGATAAATTTTTAGGACCAGCAGCTCTTCTTCAGTCTTGGCGTTTTATTGCGGATTCAAGGGATGAAGCTACAGAGGAAAGACTAGATGACTTGGAAGATTCATTTAGCTTATATAGATGTCATGGAGTTATGAATTGTGTTTCTGTTTGCCCTAAAGGTTTAAATCCAACCGAAGCAATTTCTAACATTAGAAACAAACTTATCAGCAGAAAAGGGTCATAAAGGGGATTGATGGATGGCCGATCAATACGATGTAATAGTTGTTGGTCCAAGTCCAGAGAGTTCTCTTTTTATGATTCGCTTTTCTCAGTGCTTTGAGTCAAGGTATTAAAACAGAAGATATTGCATCAGTTATGCATAGAAATTTAAGTCTCTCTGAAGCTTTTCATGAAGCTGTATTGTCCATAAAAAGAAAACAATCCATATAAAAATAGGAAAAAAAAATGAATTTACATGAATACCAAGCAAAGCAATTACTCAGAAGTTATGGTATAGCCGTTTCAAATGGAGTTGCTTCTGATAGTGCAGAAGGTGCTAAAGAAGCGGCGCTCTCATTGGGTGGAGATCGTTGGGTTGTCAAAGTTCAAGTTCACGCGGGAGGAAGAGGTAAAGCTGGTGGAGTTGAGCTGGTTGATGATATTCAAGGTGTAGAAGATTTTGCCAATAAATGGCTAGGAAAAAACTTGGTCACTTTCCAGACAGATGAAAAGGGACAGCCAATTAACCAGATCCTTGTAGAATCTTGCTCAAATATTGCAGACGAACTTTATCTAGGAGCCGTAATTGATAGAACCTCCCAAAGGCTTGTAATGATGGCTTCCAATGAGGGCGGAGTTAATATCGAAGATGTAGCAGAGGCAACTCCAGAAAAAATTTTTAAGGTTGCTATAGATCCTGTCCAAGGTCCAAACGAGAACCAGGCTGATAAATTGTCTTCTTCTTTGGGTTTAGACGATAGGCAAAAAATACAATTCAGAGATATTTACATGGGGTTAGTACGTCTATTTTTAGAAAAAGATTTAACATTGCTTGAAATAAATCCTTTAGTGATTACCACTCAAGGTGACCTATTATGCGTCGATGCAAAAATTAATATTGATTCAAATGCACTCTATAGGCAAGAAGAACTTAGCTTGATGAGGGACCCGTCACAGGAGGATGAAAGAGAAGCAGAAGCAGCGGAATGGGACCTAAGCTATGTAGCGTTGGATGGAGACATAGGATGTATGGTCAATGGTGCTGGATTAGCCATGGGAACAATGGACATTATTAAACTCCAAGGTGGAGAGCCTGCTAATTTCTTAGACGTTGGAGGAGCTGCGGATTCGAAAAGAGTCTCAGAAGCTTTTAGGATTATACTTTCTGATTCAAATGTGAAAGCCGTCCTAATAAATATTTTTGGTGGAATCGTTAGGTGCGATGTAATAGCTGATGGAATAGTAGATGCCTTAACCCACATGGGGGTAGAAGTTCCAGTCGTGGTTCGCCTTGAAGGAAACAACGCAGAATTAGGTATAAAAAAATTAGCTAAATGTAATTTAAATATTATGACTGCAATTGGTTTAGAGCAGGCAGCTGAACTGGCTGTAAAAGCAGCAAAAGGAATTACACAATGAGCATACTGATTGATAAACATACCAAAGTGATTTGCCAAGGCTTTACCGGAGGTCAAGCTACACAACATTGTGAACAATGTATTGAATATGGTACTCAACTTGTTGGAGGTGTTACTCCCGGTAAAGGAGGCCAAGAGCATTTAGGATTACCTGTGTTTAATTCAGTATTAGATGCGGTTAAAGAGACGAATGCCACAGCCAGCATTATTTTTGTTCCGGCAAGGTTCTGTAAAGAGTCAATCTTAGAGGCTGCTGAATCTGGAATTCAGCTAATTGTTTGCATTACCGAAGGCGTCCCTACTTTAGACATGTTAGAAGTAAAAATGCGTTGTGATGATCTTGGAGTTAGATTGATTGGACCCAACTGTCCAGGAATAATTACGCCTGGTGAGTGTAAAATGGGAATAATGCCAGGAAGCATTCATTTACCAGGTAAGGTGGGTATTATTTCTAGGTCTGGCACTTTGACCTATGAAGCCGTTAAACAAACAACGGATTTTGGTTTTGGACAGAGTAGTTGTGTTGGCATAGGCGGGGATCCGATACCTGGTTCAAGTTTTATAGATATTTTGGGCATGTTCCAAGAAGACCCCGCTACAGAGGCTATAGTAATGGTGGGAGAGATAGGAGGTACGGCAGAGGAATTAGCAGCTCAGTTTATCCAAGCAAATATAACCAAGCCTGTTGTGTCCTATATAGCCGGAGTAACAGCACCAGCAGGGAAGAGAATGGGTCATGCTGGAGCAATCATAGCAGGAGGAAAAGGAACAGCTGAAGAAAAATTTAAGGCTTTAGAAGCTGCTGGGGTTTATACGGTAAAGAGTCCAGCTGATATAGGCAAAGGAGTAGCAGAACTTACAAAGTGGTAGACAAGAAAACTTTTTAACTATTAAGGTTAACAAAAAAATAAGATTATAAAGAATTAGAAACAATGATAAAAAAAGAATATAAACATCTTAGAATTGAAGATAGCGGACAGTTAATTATTTGTTATCTCTCCAATCCACCCGAACATACACTAACAGCTCACGGAATGCTTGAAATTCATGAATTCCTTGACTCGATTCAAGATAGAGAAGGTTTAAGAGTTTTAGCTTTTACAGGAGATGGAGAAGATGTGTTTATAAAGCATTATGAAGTTGCAGAATTAGCTGAAACTGCAGAGAAGAATGTAGATTCGCGCAAGGAAAATATCGTACAACAAGCTGTACCCAAAGAACTTCATAATTTCCATAAAATGCTTCTAAAACTTAGGGATTTAAATTCTATAGTTGTTGCCGGAATCAACGGCAATACTGCAGGTGGAGGTTGTGAATTTGCACTTGGTTGTGATTTGAGAGTAATGTCTGATGGCGAATTTTTTATAGGGTTACCAGAAACTTCTGTCGGAATATTACCAGGAGGAGGCGGAACACAACGTTTAGCTAGACTAATAGGAGCTTCTAGAGCTATGGACTTAATTCTTCATGCAAAATTGATGTCTAACAAGGAAGCTTTAGACTATGGTTTGATAAATAAATTACTTCCAAAAGAATCATTTAAATCAGACTTATTAGATTATTGTAAGGATTTAGCTTCACGTGCACCAATAGCACTTAGAGAAGTAAAAAAGGCAATTCATAGAGGGATGGACACTTCTTTAGAAGAAGGTCTCAGAATTGAACAAGCTGCTTTTAACACGACAATGCAATCAAATGATGCAGCAAGAGCTATGCGATCAATTCTAAATAAAAAGAAAGAAATTAATGATTCTTATGATTTTGAATGGAAAGGTAATTAGATTATTCTTCGGCTACTTTAATAACTTGTTTTCCAAAGTTTTTTCCACTTAGCACGTCCCTTAAGCCTTGTGGGGCATTTTCTAAACCTTCCGTTATTGTTTCTCGGTATTTGATCTTGCCATCCTTTATCCATTTACATAACTCTTCTGTTGCAGCTCTGTATTCTTTAAACCACTCAGTAACAACAAAAAATCTATGTTCAGGAGCCGGATCAAGTGCACCGAAAACATGAAAAGGTGTCTCTTCTTTGCTCATATCTTCAGAATTATAAGCTGAAATAAAGCCACAAATAGGGACTCTAGAACCAGGATTTAGAAGTTTTGCAACTGCTCTGCTAACTGCTCCGCCAACATTTTCAAAATAGATATCTATGCCATCTGGACAAGCAGTTTTGAGATCTTCTTCAAGGTTGCCTGCCTTGTAATCAACACAATCATCAAAACCAAGCTCATCTTTAGCGTAGGAGCACTTAACTTCGCCTCCAGCAACGCCAACTACTCTACACCCTAATATTTTACCCATTTGACCTACAACGGTTCCTACCGCTCCAGATGCTGCTGAGACTACTATAGTTTCTCCTGATTTAGGTAATCCCACTCTTAAGAGTCCGAAATAAGCTGTTCTTCCTGGCATACCTACAGTCCCAAGGTAGGTAGATAATGGGACAATGCTAGGATCTGCTTTAAATAGTTGAGGGTCTTTCTCATTTGCTACTATATAACTTTGCCACCCCTGATGAGCACAAAGGTAATCACCTTTAATATATTTATCCGACTTACTTTCCACTACTACACCAATACTTTCTCCTGTCATAGGCTCACCAAGCGCAGCAGGAGCGGCATAGGATTCTCCATCATTCATTCTGCCTCTCATATAAGGATCTATTGAAAGATAAAGAACTTTTATTAGCAGCTCTCCTTCTTTTAATTCAGGAACTTCAACCTCATTCCATTTCCAACATTCATCATCGGGCATGCCGGAAGGTCGTTTATCTAAAAGCCATTGTTGATTAATATAAGTGGTCATTTATCTCTCCTTGTTGTTCTTAATTATATTCTTATCCTGTTTCTCAACAAGATAATAAAACTCCTTTTTACCTATCTGCTTTTGCAAGAGTTTATGCCCTAAAAATTTACAAAATTTTTCTATGTCCTTTTCAGTACTTGGATCAGTGGCTAGTATCTCAATTATATCACCATGCTTAGCTTCTCTAATAGCTTTATGAAGTAGCATAATTGGTTCAGGACAAATTAAGCCTTTAGCATCTAATTTATTGATCATAAATAAAATGGTTAGTTATTTTTCTAACTCTACGCACCATTAATATAGCTGCAACACATAAGCCGCAGCATATACCAACCCACATTCCCACCGCACCCATTGGTTGGGTAATTATGCTAGTAATAGAAAGCACTACTCCTACAGGCAATCCAATACCCCAATAAGATAGAGCTAAAATCTTCATTGGACCAAGTGTGTCTTTATAGCCTCTTAAGGCACCTATAGCGCCCATGGCTAATCCATCAGCAACTTGGAAGAATGCAGCAAAAGATAAAAGAGTCACAGCCAAAGAAATAACTTTAGGGTTATTGTTTAATAGGCTGGCCATGGACTCAGCATTAAGAATAATCATCAAACTCATAAATAAGGCACAAAAAGTAGCTGCGCGTAGTGAAAAATAAGAGCTGTATTTAGCTCCTGACATATTATTGGCACCCACATTATTTCCTACCCTAACAGCGGCCGCGTTAGCAATAGACATAGGAACCATAAAAAATAAACCACCGATTGTTAGTGCAATACCATTTGCTGCAATAACTTCACTACCAAATCTACCGAGTATAATGCCTGCTCCACTAAACATACTTAGTTCTATGAAGTTTCCAAAACCAACTGGAAGACCTCCTTTTAGTATTTCCTTTAGAGTATTCAAATTAGGAAGGTCAAAATTAGAGAATAATTTTGTAGGTTCAAAAGCTTTATTAAATTTAAGGTATAAAATTAAGAGAGTAAATGATGTCCATGTTCCAATAACTGCAGACAAGCCAGCTCCTTTAGCACCCATCTCAGGAAATCCAAAATTTCCGTAAATAAAAGTATAGTTTCCAATTATTGCTATTACTAGCGTCAACACATTTAGGAAAGTAATTGGAAGGGGTCTAGTTATTCCTTCACAAAGAGATCTAAGGGGTTGGCTTAATAATATAGCTGGTAACGCGAATACAAAAAGGCTTAGATATTCTTTAGAATATTTAATAATTTCAGGGTCTACTTTGGCTAAAGTTAAAATCAAATGAGCTTGAGACAGAACTAGCATTCCTATGAAGATTATAGGTAATGAAAGCCAAATACCCTGTCTTACAAGTGGTCCAATTTCTTCGATTTTCTTAGCCCCAAAGAGTTGAGCTACCATAGGGGTAATAAAAAATAGTACGCCTCCAATTCCAACCATGACCGGAAACCAAAGGTTTCCTGCTAACATGATTCCTGCCTGAACATCGGTAGAATAATTTCCGGTTTGTATAACTGAATTAACTTGAATGAGTTGTAGAGCCAGTTGCGTCAGGAACATTGGTCCAGCTAGTTTAAAGAACAGAGACCCTTCCTTGGTCGCTCTTCTGTAAGAAGAAATATTTTCTTTGGTTATTGGCTGTTCCATTGAGGGCGCGTATCTTATCATGTCAACTTATAACTAAACGAGAGAAATTATCAGAAGAGACAACAGACCTTATTGGCTAAAAAAATTAACTGCTAGACTAGTAAGGCTCTATGTAGATCTTTATGTGGCTCCGCAGTTTGAGAACTTAGGTGAAAGGCCTACGGTTATGGGGGCAAGGTACATAGATATCTTTGGGACAAGAGTTAATGTGGGTAAATGCTCAACTCTTGTAGCTTCTTCTGATAATAATATTCACCTAACTACATGGAATCTAGGCGAATTTGATGGCGTTATTGAGATCGGGGATTATTGTTTATTAACTCCAGGAGTCAGAATTGCTGCCGCTTCAAAGATTACTATTGGCGATGGTTGTATGTTTGCTAATAGTGCTTATGTTTCTGATGCGGATTGGCATGGTATTTACAATAGAGCAGCACCCGTAGGCACAACAAAACCAATTGAATTGAAAGATAATGTCTGGGTAGGTGATCGAGCAGTAGTTGGTAAGGGCGTAACCATTGGTGAGAATAGTATTGTTGCAGCAGGAGCAGTTGTTGTAAAAGATGTACCAGAAAATGTCATTGTCGGAGGTAATCCAGCAAAGGTAATTAAAGAACTTGATAAGGATGAAGAAGCTTTTACTAGGATTGATTTATTTAAGGACCCTCAAGCATTGGAAGACTTGTACGATCATCTTGACAGAATTGATTTGGCAAATAATTCGATCTTTGGCTGGCTAAGAAGCATTCTATTGCCTACAAAAATGCAATGAAAAATTTACCTCTTTTTCTTTAAAAAAGTTCTTGCTGAATAAAACAACTAAAAAAAGACGGCCTAAAACGGGCCGTTTTTTTTTGTTCAAATTTTAAACATTTGGATCTCTCAGATATAATCTTTTAATGGCGTACGTAAATATGAAGCCTTCTGAGATCCTTAGCAGGGAACAGATAGTTGCATTAAAGGAAAAGAAAGATTGGAAGAATGTAGTTTCAATTGTTTCTAATTGGTCGCAAATTGTTATAGCGATAGCCCTTTTTTATATATTTCCACACTGGGCAACTTTTCTAATGGCTCTGATTATTATTGGCAGTAGGCAGTTTGCTCTCGCTGTTTTAGTTCATGAAGGAGCTCATAATTTACTTTTTTCAAATCAAAAAATAAACGATTGGGCCAGTCAATGGTTATGTGCATATCCTATTTTTCAAGATAATAGAGTTTATAGACCTTATCACCTTACGCATCATAGGTTTACTGAAACGGAGCAAGATCCAGATTTATCTTTGAGTGCTCCTTTTCCAATTACGAAGTTAAGTTTTGCTCGGAAAGTGCTAAGAGATTTATTGGGTATTACTGGTTTGAGGCGATACGGTAATACTTTAGCTTCCATATTTAAAACTAAATCAGATAACTACAGAGAAGGTTTAACTAAGATTTGGCATAAAATTCATGGTTTTTTTATATCTAATTTAATTATTTTTCTTCTTCTTTCGTTATTAGCCCATTGGTCTTTGTTCTTCTTACTTTGGTGGCTTCCCTCACTTACTTATTACAGTTTAATTATAAGAATAAGAAATATTGCAGAGCACGCAGTGACGCCTGGCGATAATGACTTTAATAACACCAGAACTACCAAAGCATCTCTGTTAATGAAATATTTTATGGTACCTCTTAATGTCAATTATCATTTGGAACACCATCTTTTTATTCGATGCCCTTGGTACAATCTTCCTAAAGCACACAAGATGCTTTTAGATGAAGGCTATGCTGATAAGATGTGTATAGAAAGTTCTTATAGGTCGGTTTTAAGAAAAGCAACAGGTAGATAAATAATGATTGAAGAAAAAGATAAGTCAGAAGAACTGAAAGAACAATTAACACCAGAAGAGTATTACGTAACGCAAAATAAAGGTACAGAGCCCGCTTTTTCAGGTCAATACGATGGGGTAAAAACTTCCGGTAAATATCATTGTGTTGTTTGCAATAGTGAACTTTTTAGTTCTGATACTAAATATGATTCAGGATCTGGTTGGCCAAGTTTTTGGGAGCCTTCCTCAGATTCAAGTGTTGATACTGAGGAGGATTCCTCGGCTGGAATGTTAAGAACAGAAGTGCATTGCAGTGAATGTGAAGCTCATTTAGGTCATGTATTTCCAGACGGACCTCAGCCTACTGGACTTAGATACTGTATAAATTCAGTATCTTTAGATTTAATACCATCTGATGATAATGAAGAGGCTGAAGACTGAATTCAAACAGTAACAAGAACAATCTACCTAAAAAATCTATTAAACTACTAGCAAGCAGCGGTTTAGTTAGTTTTTGGACTTTTGTTTCAAGAATTTTAGGGCTGGTAAGGGATGTCGTCCTTACAGGCCTCTTGGGAGCAGGAGTAGCTCTAGATGCATTTGTAGTTATCATGAAGATACCCAGTGTCTTCAGAAGATTATTTGCCGAAGGTGCTTTTAATCAGGCTTTCGTTCCTATTCTTTCCGAGTACAAACAAAATAAATCAGAAAAAGAGGTAAAAGATCTAATAAATCATACCTTTGCTTCTTTAAGTGTTGTTTTATTGCTAGTTACTACAATTGCTTTCTTAGCAGCGCCCATATTTGTTATGGTTTTTGCTCCTGGTTTTTACTTAGAACCGCTAAAGAAAACTTTAGCTATAGACATACTGCAAATCACTTTTCCTTATTTATTTTTCGTATCGCTGGTGGCTTTGTCTGGTTCCATAATGAATACCTATGAAAGGTTTTCTTTGCCTGCTCTAACTCCTCTATTTTATAACCTTACTTTAGTAGTGGTAGCAATTTGGATTGCACCTTCTCAAGAGGTTCCTATATATGCGATAGCTTGGGGTGTTTTTACTGCGGGATGTATCCAAGTTTTAATACAGATCAAGCCTTTAATAAAATTAGGCCTCTTACCAAGATTTCATTTAAATCTTCAGCATCCAGGAGTTAAAAGGGTTATGTTTTTAATGGTTCCTGGGATCATTGCAGGAGGTGTTAGTCAGCTCAACATGCTTGTTGATACTATATTAGCTTCTCTTCTTCCCACAGGAAGTCCAAGTTGGCTTTATGTATCTGATCGTTTAATGCAACTACCACTTGGAATATTTGCTATAGCCATTGGGACTGTTATTCTTCCAAAATTATCGTCTTTACATAGTCTTGGAAGTAAGGAAGATTTTTCAAAAACTTTGGATTGGTCTATTAGGCTAATACTCCTAGTAGGTTTACCGGCAGTAATTGGTTTAATTATGCTGTCTGAGCCTATAATAATTACCCTCTTTGAGAGAGGGGAATTCATGGCAATTGACTCAAAAAATGCTTCATTAAGCCTTGTAGCTCTTTCCCTCGGTTTACTAGCTTTTATGTTGATTAAGGTACTGACACCAGGGTTTTTTGCTAGGCAACAACCAAAAAAACCTGTTTATGTAGCTTTATTTTCAATGGTCTTAAATGCATTTCTTGCTTGGTTACTAGGTTTTCATTTAGGTTTTAATCATGTTGGATTAGCACTTGCTAGTTCTATATCAGCTTTCTTTACTATATTTTCTTTGCTATATCTCTTAAGAAGAGAAAGAATATATAACTTTGAAAAAGGTTGGTTTTTATTCTTAATAAGATTAATTTTTGCTTCCTTAATGTTGTATTTAACCGTTAGTTTTATTAATAGTGAGGTAGAAGTATGGAGAAACTATGATGAAATTGAGCGCTTCTCAAGGCTAATGCTTATCTTGGTGTCTGGTATTACAGCTTATTTTCTTGCTCTCTGGGTTTCGGGTATACGGGCTAAAGATTTAAGAAATTAATTATGTATTTGATTAGAGGAAGAAAAAATATAAGTTTATTTAGAGCTCGTAATCCAGGTGTATCTTCAATCGCTACTATAGGAAATTTTGATGGGTTACATTTAGGTCATCAAGAAATTCTTAAGAAAATGGAAAAAGAGGCTTTAGAAAACAACTGGTCTAAGATGGTTATCTTTACTGAACCTCATGCAAAAGAATTCTTTGCAGAAGTTTTAGAAAAGGATTCATTAAAACCGCCTAGAATATCTCCGTGGTCCGAGAAATTCTTAAAATTAAGTGAGCTAGGAGTAGATTACGCCTTTTTTCTAAAATTTAATTCTCAGTTAAGATTAATGACACCAGAGATTTTTATGAATCAAATCCTTCTTCAATTGGGAATAAAGAAATTAGTAATAGGAGATGATTTTAGATTTGGAGCAAACCGAGAAGGTGATTTCGAACTTCTAAAAGAATGGGGTATTAATAATAATATTGCTGTAGATAATACAGAAACCTTCTTAATAGATGGACTTAGAGTTAGTAGTTCTAGGATTAGAGAAGCTCTTTCAAATAATAATTTTAAAGAAGCAGAGAGACTCCTCGGAAGACCTTATAGTTATACTGGTAAGGTTGTCTATGGACAACAACTAGGAGTTAAATTAGGTATTCCAACAGCAAACTTATGGCTTCCAAAAAATAAACTACCTTTCGCAGGTGTTTACATTGTAAAAGTAACTCTTGAAGGCAAGGACTACGGAGGTATTGCTAATATGGGGATTAGACCTACTGTGGGTGGCAATCATCCAGTTTTAGAAGTACATCTTTTAAACTTTTCAGAGAATATTTATTCTAAAAGGCTAAAGGTTGAATTCTGTAAGAAAGTAAGAGATGAAAAGAAATTTGATGGATTAGAATCTTTAAAAGAGCAAATTATTAAAGATATTTCAACAGCTAAAGCTTATTTCGGTTAAAGTGCCAAAAATAGACTATGACAGACTATAAAGACACTTTAAATCTCCCTAAAACAGAGTTAGCTATGAAAGCTAATTTGCCTAATCGTGAGCCTAAGATGCTTGAGTATTGGGAAAGCATAGATTTAAATAAACAAATTCGCGATGCCAGAAAAGGACGCGAAAAGTTTATTCTGCATGATGGTCCTCCGTATGCAAATGGAGAGATCCATTTAGGACATTCAGTTAATAAAGTATTAAAGGATATTGTCGTCAAGTCGCAAACTCTTAATGGCAAAGATGCTCCTTATACGCCTGGTTGGGATTGCCATGGTCTGCCGATAGAACTAAATGTTGAAAAGAAAATTGGAAAAGTAGGTCATAAAGTAAGTGCTGAGGAGTTTAGAGAGGCCTGCAGGAAATATGCAACTAGCCAAATTGAGATACAGAAGAAAGATTTTAAAAGGCTAGGAATTATTGGTAACTGGCAAAAGCCTTATGTCACCATGGAATTTGCTTTTGAAGCAAATATCATAAGATCTTTGGGAGCGATAGCTGATAAAGGGTTTATACAAAGAGGTGAGAAACCAGTTCATTGGTGCGTGGATTGTTCGTCGGCATTAGCTGAAGCTGAAGTTGAGTACAAGGATAAGGTTTCAGATTCAATAGATTTTGCCTTTCCCATTGAAACGGAAATAGTTAATAAGATTTTTAAGAGTAAAGTAGAAGGGGATTCCTATGTGGCTAGTTGGACCACAACACCCTGGACGTTGCCTGGTAATTTAGCTTTAACAGTTAATAAAGATTTTGAATACTGTTTAGTTGAACTCGAAATAAATTCAGCTAAAGCAAATTATGTAATTGCCAAAGAATTAATTGGACAAACAACAGAAAGACTTGGTGTGTCAAGCTATATAACCAAAGGAATTTGTACTGGTAAAGATTTAAAAGGGCTTATTGCCAAACACCCATACTTAGAACGTGGTTCTATAATCTTAACGGGCGATCATGTAACTACTGAAGCAGGAACTGGAATTATTCATACCGCTCCTGGACATGGTCTAGAAGACTATAGTGTTGCAAGAGAAAATGGTTTAGAAGTTTTAAGCCCAGTTAAAAGCAATGGCACGTTTATGGATGATGTAGAACATGTATCCGGCATGTTTGTATTCAAATCCAATGAAACGATAATTGGTGTGTTAAGAGAAAATAAAACTCTGTTAGCTGAGGCTAAATATGAACATAGTTATCCTCATTGTTGGAGGCATAAGTCTCCTTTAATGTTTCGGGCTACTCCGCAGTGGTTTATTGGAATGTCTAATAAAGATCTACTTAAGAAAGCACAAGAATCTATAGATAAAGTTAAGTGGGAACCTTCATGGGGAAAATCCCGAATGGCCAGTATGCTAGAAAATAGACCTGACTGGTGCATATCAAGGCAGAGATCTTGGGGCGTTCCGATTCCTTTTCTTGTTCATAAAGAAACTGGTGAGTTACACCAAGATACAAAAGAAATAATTAAAAAAGTAGCTACACTGGTAGAACAAAATGGCATAGATGCTTGGCATGATTTGGATTGTTCAACCATAATCAGTGATGCAGATCAATACCATAAAATTACCGATTCTTTAGATGTATGGTTTGATTCTGGAGTTACACACGCTTGCGTTCTATATGATGAAGAGATGTCATTTCCAGCTGATCTTTATTTGGAAGGTTCCGATCAACACCGTGGATGGTTCCAATCTTCTCTCCTTACTAGTATTGCTTTGAATAATACTCCTCCATATAAATCGGTTTTAACTCATGGTTTTGTAGTTGATGCTGAGGGTAAGAAAATGTCTAAATCTATTGGTAATGTTATTTCTCCACAAAAAGTTTGGGATTCAATGGGAGCAGATGTCTTAAGGTCTTGGATAGCCTCAACAGATTACAGAAACGAAATGGTGGTATCTGATGAGATTCTTAATAGATCTTCGGATTCTTATCGCAGAATAAGGAACACCATTAGATTTCTACTAGGAAATATTAATGATTTTGATTATGACAAGAATGCTATTGAAGTAAAGAATATGACTCAGCTAGATAAGTGGATGCTGGAAAAGACAAAAAGCTTACAAGATGAAATAATTTCGGATTATGATAATTATCAGTTTCACCAAGCTTTCAAAAAAATACATAATTTTTGCACAAATGAACTTGGTGGTTTCTACTTAGATATCCTAAAAGATAGACTCTATACCAGTAAAAAAAATTCAGATGCCAGACGTTCATGTCAAACCACTCTATATTTTATCTTAGAAGCTTTAGTTAGATGGGTGTCGCCTATTTTAAGCTTTACGGCTGAAGAGGCTTGGCAGTTACATAAACCTAATTCTTCTTCTATACATCTACTTGAATGGTTTAATGGATGGAGTGACTCTTCCGCGGAACTGGCTATAACAAACGAGGAGTGGAACATGGTTCTAAATATAAGGTCTGAGGTAAATAGAGTGCTCGAAGCTTCAAGAAATAATGAAATCATCGGCTCAGCTTTAGATGCTGAAATAGACTTATTTTGTTCACCTGAAATTAAAACTGTTTTATCTAAGTTTTCTGATGAATTAAGATTTGTGTTCATAACCTCGGAAGCTCGAGTATTTGATTTTAAAGAAAAGGGGGAGGCAACAGAGTTAGAAGGTCTAAGAGTTGGTGTGCGAAAAACAAAAGAGAAGAAATGTGAACGATGTTGGCATAGTCGGGAAGAAGTTGGTCAGATAGGTAAACATCCCTCTTTGTGCGGAAGGTGTGTTGAGAATATTGAAGGAGAGGGCGAGGTTAGGCTCTATGCTTAATTATGAGTTTTTCTAGGATTTCTTTAATTTTTTTCGTTTTAGTAGGCTTAGACCAATTAAGTAAATTTCTTATAACCTCTTCTTTGATTGAAGGGTCTTCTATTGAGTTATTACCTGTCCTTAATCTCACTTTGATCTTTAATAGCGGAATAGCTTTTAGCTTATTTGATGATAATGGGGTCTGGGGAAGATGGGTCTTAGTAGGATTAGTGACCTTAGTTTTATTATACTTAGCTAGAATTCTGATAAAGGAAAAGAATTTAAGTTCTTATGAATCTTTAGCACTAGCTTTAATCCTCTGTGGAGGAGCCGGTAACCTTATAGACAGAATATTTATAGGCCATGTAGTAGATTTTATTCATGTATTTTATCAAGAGTACTCTTTCTATGTTTTTAACTTTGCAGATAGTTATATAACAATCGGGGTTACGCTTTATTTAATATATATTCTTTTTATAGGCGAAGAGAAAGAAGCTGATGCAAATTAGATTAGCAAATACTCGGGGATTTTGTGCAGGAGTAGACAGGGCTATAGAAATAGTCAGAAAAGTTCTAGAGCAAAATGGTTCTCCCATATACGTTAAGCATGAGGTAGTTCATAACAAAACAGTAGTTAACGAGCTAAAGGGTCTGGGGGCCATGTTTGTCGAAGAAATAGAAGAAGTGCCAACGGGCGAAATTGTGATCTATAGCGCTCACGGTGTATCTAAGGTAGTCCAAAAAGATTCCAAAGAAAAGCATCTAGAAGTCTATGATGCCACTTGTCCTCTAGTAAGCAAAGTCCACGCAGAAGTTATTAAATATTCAAAACTTGGTTATGAATGTATATTGATAGGTCATCAAAGTCATCCGGAAGTTGAAGGAACAATGGGTCAGTTTGACGATAGTTTTGGAGGCTCGATATATTTAGTGGAGAGTGTTGAGGATGTTCATAAATTAAAAATTAATGATCCCACTAGTCTTGCTTATGTTACTCAGACAACCTTATCTATAGACGACACACAGACAATAATGGATTCACTAAAAAGAAGGTTTCCTGACATTCATGATCCTAAGACAAACGATATCTGCTATGCAACGCAAAACCGACAGGACTCTGTCAAACAACTAGCCTTGGAATGCGATATTGTTTTGGTAATTGGTTCTATTAATAGTTCAAATTCAAATAGATTAAAGGAGATAGCTGAACGATGTGGCGTTGAATCATATCTTATAGATTCTTCAGAGGACTTAGACCACAAATGGCTTGAAGGCAAGACGGAAGTTGGGATCACTTCGGGTGCATCAGCACCAGAGCATCTTGTGAAAGAATTGGTTTCATTATTGCAAAATAAGTATAACTGCTCATTATTTGGTGAAGAGGAAAGGGCTGATGAGGGAATTTTCTTTAGATTGCCAAAGGGTTTAAGAAATGGTTAAAACCCTTTTAGTTTTTCTTGCAATATATTAAGAACTTCTATAAGTTTTATTGGTCTTAGCTTATATATAAAGAGATAAAATCTATGAAATATTTATTAACATCAATTATTGTTTTTACATCATTCTCAATTATGTCTGACCCCAGAGAAATGATAATGGGCTTGAAGAAAATGGATAGAGATGGGAATAGGGCTATTAGCTTTAAAGAGTACAGTCATAAACCCCAAAAACTTTTTCAACACATGGACTCAGATTCAAATGGAGTTCTTACTTACTCTGAATTTTCTATAAATAAATTAAGACCGCCCAAAAGAAATAAAAATGACCACTTCAGCTTTCTAGATATAAACGATGATCAGAAAGTATCGAAGGAAGAATTTGTATCTAAAGCAAACAAGCGACCTAGACCTAAAAGAATGCCTAAATCAAATGAACATGGTGATAAGAGGGTTGTTTCAGAAAAAATATTCTCAAAATTAGACATTAATCAAGACGGCATTCTGGATGAGAAAGAATTATCTGTTGCTAAAGAAGTAGCGCCAAAAGTAGCAAAAGACCATGCATTTCAAAAATTGAATACAGATGGAAATGAAAATATTACAAGAGAAGAATTCCTTGCTCGTGCGAGAGAAACTTTTTCTAGAATGGATTCTAATTCCAACGGAGCTATAGAGCGAAACGAAATCAAAGAGCTCATGAAGAATAACAAGAAGAAGTTTAAGAAGCAGGGCAAGCCTTTTATCATGCAGAAAGATAGAAAGCATGATAGGTAGGCAGTATTGTCTGAAATTGTAAATCATTTAATATCTTCTGCAGAATTCAGAGAATCACTAAATTGCTCTGAAAGACCTTCAGGTGCTGATGTAACCCTGCTAGTAATTCATAATATTAGTTTACCGCCTGGTCACTTTGGAGGAATTTATATAAGTGACTTTTTTCAAAATAAGCTTGATGTATCTGCAGACCAGTATTTCGAAGAAATAAAAAACTTAAAAGTTTCTAGCCATTTATTGATTGATAGGTTTGGCAAAGTCATACAGTTTGTCCCTTTTAATAAAAGTGCATGGCATGCAGGAATTTCTTTTTTTAAAGGACAAGAAAACTGTAATGATTTTTCTATAGGCATAGAAATGGAAGGATCAGATTCTACTGAATATACAAACGAACAATACGAGAGCCTCAAAGAGTTAACACTCTCTTTAATGAAGGCTTATCCTAAGATAGAACTAGAAAGCATTGTAGGTCATTCTGATATAGCTCCAGGAAGAAAAACTGACCCTGGAGAATTTTTTGATTGGGCCAGGTATAAATCAGACCTAGCTTAGTCAAGTCTGATCCCAAAGTATTTCACCTTCATCAGAATCAATATTAATTTTTCTTGCTAACACGAAAAGAAGATCAGAGAGTCTGTTCATGTAAATAATACAACTTTTGTTTATTGATTCATTTTCTCTTGCTAATATTAGGGATCTTTCCGCTCTTCTGCACACAGTTCTTGCAATGTGAATTTTCGAAGAATCTTTATGGCCTCCAGGAAGTATGAAATTGTCTAAGTCAGGTAAACCTTTATTCAGATGGTCAATCTTTTCTTCTAACCACTCTATTTTTTTCTTATCAAAATCAACATCTGAACGCATGGCCATAGAGCCTCCAATATCAAAGAGATCATTCTGTATTCTTCTTAATAATTCCACTTCTTTCTTTAAATGCGACGACGAAGCTAATAACCCAATCCATGAATTTAATTCGTCTACTTCCCCTATGGCATTTACTAGATTACTAGATTTTGAAAGACGTGATCCATCACCCATTCCGGTTGAGCCACCATCCCCCCTTTTTGTAGTTACTTTTGTTATTCTTTTTGACAAAATTTACCTCAAATTGTATACAACCTTTAACCATAAAGATCTGCCTTGGTGAAGATAATAGCCATTAGCTGTAGCAGCTGTAAAATAGTCTTTATCAGCTAGGTTTTCTATCTTTACTGATAAGCTTAGCTTTTCAGTTAGATTCTTTTTAGAGTTTATGTTAATTAATGCATAACCAGGAAGAGATATATCTCCAAAATCTTTTCTTTTATCAAAAGTTGATACATTAAAATTAAGTTGATATCCAGACATATTCTTACTAAGGCTTAGGCTTGCTGATTGTTTTGACCTTCTCAACAATTGGTTTTGATTCTGGTCTTGAGGATTCTGTCTTCTTAGCATTAGGCTTCCATCTACAAAATTATTTCTCCATTTATATCTGAGTTCAACTCCAGAATTTAATGCTTCTTCGATATTATTTAAAACATAATCGGCGTAATTAAAATTAATAAGATTTAAAGTATCTCTAGAGAACCCAACAATTTTAAAAGAACTATTCCTATTCCTTGTACTTAAGCCTATTTCGTGACTTTTAGATACTTCTGGAAGTAGTTTCTCATTTGAACCAAAGCCGTATAGCTCCGAGCTATTGGGTGATCTAAAGGCCGTACCAGAACTTATATTAAGAGACCAGTTTTTAGTTAATTCATGTAGAAATCCCATGTTCCAAGAGAACTGTTTTCCGTAGAGATCATGGTCTGATTCTCTTGCTGAAGCAATCCAAGAATTTTTATTTTTTATCCATTCTATGGTTCCAAAAAAGGCTTTAGTTCTAAGATCTTTTTGGAAACTTATTCCGTAGCTTGAATAATCTACTTCTTCATGTTCCGATTCAAAACCAACCGAATAAGCAAACATTTGGTTTAATTTTTTATTGATTAATAGTTCGTAAGATTGCCTTTCTGTCTGAGTATGATCAAGCATGCCGAGATAGTTAGGGTTGTTTTGATTAATTAAATCTTCTGATGAATTAATATCAAATAAGATGTAATAACCACGATTAGTTTTAAATCTAAGATCAGTTGCAAAGGCCTGATTATTATAAGTTTGAGAAACAGGGGTGCCAAAGACTAAGTACTCTGTATTACCTTTTGAAGTCCATAAAGAGAAAGAAATATCTAAATCTTTATAACCATAGCTGATATCTCCAGCTACACTTTTATTATCGTAGCCTCTATTGAGTTTTGAATTGCTCAAACTAGGGAATCCATTTGTAGCACTATTCAACACCATTATATTTGCTGAAGTTTTCTCTCTCAATAGGTTTCCTCGAAGATATTCCTTGCGGTAATTATCTGGTCCAATCCCAAATCCTATGGAGACAGAATCTTTTAGAGTTTCATCTTTAGTAGATATGCTAATTACTCCGCCAATAGCTTGAGAGCCATGGATTGAAGAAAAAGGGCCTGAGCCAATTTCAATTTTAGAAATAAGATCTGTATCTAGATTGTAGATAGAAGCTCCACCAGCTGTAGATGGATTTATCTTTACACCATTAATCTTGACCAAGCTTTGGTTACTATTTGATCCTCTTAGGAAAAAAGAGGCTACTTGTCCTGGCCCTCCGTTACTGCTTGTATCAATCGCCAGGTGATTGCTAAGAATATTCAATACACTTGATGGTTGGAGAATTTCCAAATCTAGCTTAGAAATAATATCTACTGTCGCAGGAACTTTATAATTTTCCTTAGGTAGTTTTGAAACCACGCTAATAACCTCGTCATAGGGACTTTCATCAGAAAAAGTAAAAGAGGCATAAAGAAAAAGAAACAAACCTAAGTTCATTTTATTCATAAAATTACCCTTCGTAATTAATATTAATATTTAATTTAACGGCCGGTATCCGGGCTTAAGAAGTTAATCTTGTTTAATTGTTAGCGTCTTCCCATTTTCACAGTGACATGTGCTAAAAATTCTTCTATTTACCGTTGCGAGGGCAGCACTGGATTTATAAAAAGTCTTCACCAGTTTCCCGTTTAACCAAAATTTCTTTTGGCACCGTTTGGTATATTATAATGTATGAAGATTAAAAGAATAAAATTCTTTTTTTGCGAGTCTGTTAAGCCTAAACTTAGCTTAGTAATTAACTTTAGGATAAAAATATGGCTTCTTTTGATATAAAGTCTGAATTAGATTCTCATGAAATCTCTAATGCTGTAGATCAAGCAAACAGAGTATTAAAAAATAGGTTTGATTTTAAAGATAGCGGAGCTGAATTTGAATTAAATAATAAGGAGATAAACCTTAAAGCTAAAGAGGAATTCCAGATCTATCAAATGGCTCCAATCTTAAATGAGTCTTTAGCAAAGAGAGGAATAGATTTAAAGAGCTTAAAGCAAGGTGACGTTGATTTGGCCATGGGTTCAGCTAGACAATTAATCACTCTAAGGGAGGGAATTGATAAGGAATTAGCAAAGAAGATAACAACCTTGGTCAAGCAATCAAAGATCAAGGTACAAGCTTCTATTCAAGGAGATAGCGTTAGAATAAATGGAAAAAAAAGAGACGAGCTTCAGGAAGTCATACAAAAAGTTAAAGACCAGAATTATGACATGCCTTTACAGTTTGTTAATTTTAGAGACTAACAAACTTTAAAATGACTACTTGGAAAGCCTCTGTTCTTGGTTATTTCCAACCTAGGCTAGTTACTGTCTTATTTCTAGGGTTCTGCTCAGGGTTGCCTTTCGGCATGTTAATAGATCCACTTAACTTTTGGTTGTCCGAGTCTGATATTAGTCGAACCACTATAGGATTATTGTCTTGGGTTACTTTAACTTATACTTTGAAAGCAATTTGGTCGCCCTTTGTAGATAGGTTTCAAATACCTATATTTTCTAAGTCTTTAGGCCAGAGACGCAGTTGGTTAATTGTTAGCCAATCAATGGTTGCTATTGCTTTATTTGGCATGGCTTTTTCCGATCCAACTGATTCATTATACGTGTTGATTCTATTTGCATTGTTGGTAGGTTTTTCTTCTGCAACTCAAGATATATGCATTGACGCAATGAGAATTGAATTAGTATCAGCGCAAGAACTTGGAGAGGCTTCTGCGATGTACCAAGGTGGATGGAGGTTGGCCTTCTTACTTACTCAAGTTGTCACTTTTATTATTGCAAGCTTTTTTGACTGGTCCACAGCTTACATAGCAGCAGCTTTTCTAATGATTTTGGTTATTTATGCCTCTTTAATTAAAGTGCCTGAGCCAGAAAGAGTTGTTAAAGAATATATCTCCATCTTTAATCAACCGACTGTTTGGTTTAGAGATTCTTACCTTGAACCATTTAGAGACCTATACGTCAGATGGCAAGGTCAATTTTTGTTTATTGTGCTTCTTGTAATCACATATAGGTTTAGCGATATTGTTCTTGGTCCAATGGCCATGCCTTTTTATAGAGAAACAGGTTTTTCAAAAGAAGAAGTTGCTTTGATAACAAATGCTTTTGGTTTGGTCGTAACCGTATTAGGAATATTTTTTGGCGGCTTGATGATCTATAGGTTTACTTTGATGAAGACTCTTTTTACAGGTGCTTTGCTCGTTTGTGTAACGAATCTAGCTTTTGCATCGTTAGATGTTATTGGCCATGATTTAACCGCTTTAACGGTTGTGATAGCTTTAGATAACTTTAGTCAGGGTCTTGCAGGTACAGCTTTGATAGCATACCTGTCCTCACTGACTAGCTATAATTTTACGGCAACTCAATATGCTCTACTTTTTTTGTTAGCAACGCTTCCTGCAAAATTATTGGCAGGAGGATCAGGTGCAGTGGTTGATTCGATAGGTTATTTTAATTTCTTTATTTATGCTTCTTCAATGGGTATTCCGGCCATTATTTTGAGCTTTTATTTACAATCTAGGCAGACTAGATCTTGATATTTTTATATAGAATCATTTTTATTTTCTTAGCTGCATTAATTTTCTTTTTGACAGTCGTTGAAATTAAGCAGGATGGTCCTGACATCCCGTACTTAGATAAATTAATACATTTTTTAGCCTTCTTTCTTTTGATGATTCTTTTGGACTTATCTACTACCAGGCCTTTAGAAGTTCATTTGGGTCTTATTTTATGCATATTTTTGTTTGCTTTAGGAATTGAAATTATTCAGTACAATTTACCCTATAGGTCAGCTGAGCTATTTGACCTATTGGCAGACCTCTTAGGAATGGTTGTTTATTTTGTTTTCATCCCAAGAATAAAGATATGAAATATTTATTACCTACTTTTATAGTTTTACCTATATTAGAAATGTATGTCTTGATAAGTGTTGGGAGCAATATTGGAGCCTTTAATACTATTTTATTAGTTTTATTAACCGCATTAATAGGTTTTGCCTTGTTACGAGTTCAAGGTTTTAGGACATTAATAAATGCAAGAAATAAACTAGGAATGGCTCAACTCCCAGCTGAAGAAATGATTACTGGTATTTTTCTCGCTATTGGAGGAGCTTTGTTGCTTACGCCTGGATTTATCACAGATCTTTTTGGGTTATTATGTTTAGTACCAGTAACCAGGAGATTCTTGCTTAAAATTGCCTTAACCAACTTAACAGGCTTTGGGGTTGTAAATGAAACCAAAGGTGCGGTGAAAAAAGATTGGATTGAAGGTGAATTTGATAAAGATAAATAATTTTCATTAAAGGGTTGAATTTTATTTATTTAACCCAAAATTAGTAATAGTTAATAAGTTTTAAAGATTGGTCATTGACCTTAGGGGATTCTGAATTAGAATGGCGGATCTTTTAACGTAAGTGTTAATTGAATTAATAAAATATTGGAGATAGCAGGATGAAATTTAGACCATTGGGAGATCGCGTTTTA
>LWDU01040343.1_pt1 | contig 38671 bp, 30 predicted proteins | sample 727161 | NCBI WGS metagenome assembly LWDU01 (sample SAMN04566230, study PRJNA314399) | hydrothermal vent metagenome | isolation source: deep sea hydrothermal plume seawater | place: Mexico: Gulf of California, Guaymas Basin | collected 2004-07-11
TGACCAACGACTTTCTCTGCTACAAGATCCGCTGCCCCAAGGATCCTACTGGCGCGATGCCGCCCAGTGCCCAGGACGTGGTTGACCAGTTCGGCCAGCGCGAGATCGCCGGTTTCAAGACCACCAAGATGTGCACGCCCGCCTGGAAGGTGTTCGACAACAACGATCTGCCGGACCTGATCCCGGTGGCAAGTCCCTTGACGGGTAGTTTCTGCATGCGGGATGCGGCTGCTGCTAACCTGCTCGTGACCGTGGAAAACCAGGGTGCCGCCAACGCCGGACCTACACAGGTGTCGGTGGAGTTCCAGACGGCCACTGGTCCGGTCATCAACAGTGCGTCGGTGCCCGCTCTTGGCGCGGGTGTTTCGACTTCGGTGGCGGTGCCTTTCCCGGTTGGCCCGAGCTGGTGTTACCAGCCTGACTGCCAGTTTAAGATCACGGTGGATTCGGCGGGTACTGAGGTAGAGTCGGACGAGACCAACAACGTGGCCAGTGATTTCTGCCTGGGCTGAAATAGACTGACCCCGGCCGGTAACTCCCCCTGCCGGCCACGTGGCCTCTCCCCGGCCACGGATGCCCCGGGTTCCCTCGCGGAACCCGGGGTTTTTCTTTGCTTCGCCCGTGCTGCGAGGTGGCGTGAGCAATGCGCTCTGTTAGAACTGCCGAATGGAATTTTCGTTTGCACAGGTTTTTGACACCCTTGCTTCAGCCATGCCCGATCGCGAGCTACTGGTCTGGCGCGATCGCCGGCTGACTTACTCGCAGGTCCACGAGCGTTCGCGACGACTGGCAGGCTACCTGCACTCGCGCGGGCTGGGCTGCCGCATTGAGCGCGATGGACTGGCCGGCCACGAGTCGGGGCAGGACCACGTGGGCCTGTATCTCTATAACGGCAACGAGTATCTCGAGGGGATGCTCGGCTGCTGGTACACGCGGGCGGCTTCGCTCAACGTCAACTACCGCTACGTCGAGGAAGAGCTACAGTACCTGTTTGAAAACAGCGGCGCACGCGCGATCATATTCAACTCCGTGTTCGCGCCGCAGGTGGCCGCCGTCCGCGAAAAACTGCCCAAAGTCGAGCTGCTCATCCAGGTCGCCGATGATTCGGGCAACGAGTTGCTTGCAGGGGCGGTGGACTATGAAGAGGTGCTGGCCTCGGCACCGGCCTTGCCCGATTCGGTGGAGCCTTCTCCCGATGATCTCTACGTGCTCTACACGGGAGGTACTACGGGGATGCCCAAGGGCGTGCTGTGGCGGTCGGCCGATGTTTTTATCGCTGCCATGGGCGGTCGCGGTATCGATGGCGTTGAACTCGAATCGAACGACGCGTTGTTCAAACAGGCCGCCGACTCGGCTCCTTTTTCGGCTGTTGTCGGGCCGCCGCTCATGCACGGAGCCGCCCAGTGGGCGAGTTTTTTGATGATGTGCATGGGCGCCACCCTGGTCATTCCCGAAGTAGTAGAGAAGCTCGACCCGGCTGATTTTCTCTCGACCCTTGTGCGCGAAAAATGCGTATCGTTCTCCATGGTGGGCGACGCGTTTGCGCGTCCGCTGATCGATGAGATGAAGCGCGGCGACTACGACCTCTCCGGGTTGATGATCATCGGCTCGGGCGGGGCTCCGCTTTCGACCGACAACAAGGAGGCGCTGCTCGAGCTGGTGCCGCACGCAACCATAATGGACTCTATCGGTTCATCAGAGACCGGCATGCAGGGGAGCAACCCCAGCAATCGCGACAGTGGCGTGACGACGGGCGATTTTCTACCCGCGCCGGGTTCCTGCGTCGTGTCAGAAGACCTGTCACGCTTGCTCAAGCCGGGTGACGACGAAACCGGCTGGTTTGCCCAGACCGGGCGGGTGCCGTTGGGGTACCTCGACGACGCTGAAAAGACCGCGCGTACTTTTCCGGTCATAGACGGCGTGCGTTACTCGGTGCCGGGCGACCGCGCGCGTTGGCGCGAGGGTGGGATCATCGACGTACTCGGGCGAGATTCGGTGACTATCAATTCGGGTGGTGAAAAAATCTTTGCCGAGGAGGTCGAAGCCGCGCTCAAGCACCACGCGGACGTTTACGACACCGTGGTGGCCGGCCGTCCCAGTGACCGTTGGGGCCAGGAGGTGGTGGCTGTCGTCCACCTGCGCGACGGCGCAACCGCGGGCGAAGCAGAACTCCTGGCGGAAGCCGCCCTGCACGTGGCGCGCTACAAGCTGCCCAAGGCCTTCGTGTTTCGCGAAGAGATCCAGCGCAGCCCCAGTGGTAAGGCCGACTATCGCTGGGCCCGCGAACAGGTCGAATAGGGGATTACTCGTCCTTGTCGTGGGACGGAACGCCGTTGAAATTCGCAGCACGCTTTTCGAAGAAGGCAGTGATGGCCTCCACGTTTTCAGGGCTGCCTATGCGTCCAATGAAAGCCTCGTCTTCGCGGCGGCGGGCGGAAACTACCTGCTCGTTGCGCGAGGCTATGAGCAATCGCTTGGTGTGACGCAGTGACCCCAGGGGTTTAGCCGCCAGTCGCACGGCTCGCTCGAGCGCCATCCCAAGCACCTGTTCAGGCTGGCACAGATGGGTGGCGAGGTTTAGTTCCAGGGCGCGGTCGGCGTCTACGAAATCGGATTCAAACAGCAGGTCAACGGCAGCACGCCAGCCGCAGACCACCGGCAGCAGGTAACTACTGGCTGCTTCGGGCACCACGCCCAGGGTGATGAAGGGCGCGCGCAGACGCGCGTCGGACGACATGTAAACGTAGTCGCAGTACAGCAGCATGGTCAGCCCGATGCCCACGCCAACGCCATTGACGGCCGCAATCAAGGGCTTGTCAAACTCCACGAGCGCGTCCATGAACAGCGAGAAGCCGTTCTCGGTTGACGAATCCGAGGTGTCGAGGGCGCCCATTTCGCCCAGGTCCTGGCCGGCGGTAAAGGCACCGCCAGCGCCGGTGACCACGACCACTCGTACCGCGTCGTCAGACATCGCCCGCTGCATGGACAAGCGGGCCTCGCGCCACTGCTCGGCGTTAAAAGCGTTTTTTGCCTCGGGGCGGTTGAGCGTGAGCAGCAGCACGCCGTCTTCGAGTTTTTCTATCACGGTCGGCATGTATGCTTCTCCCTCGCCTACAGTGGCAGGTTGCCGGTGGCTGCCTTGAGATTGCCGTCGCGTTTCCAGCTTTCCAGCGTGCGAAGTGCGATGCGCCAACGGTGTACCTCGTCGGCGCCGTCGGCAAAACGAGCCCAGCGTGCCTGTTGCGACATTTTCGCCAGCGGTGTGTCTGTCGAGTAGCCCAGCGCTCCGTGTACCTGTATGGCGCGGTCGATGATCTGTCCCAGTATCGTGGCCACGAAGTACTTGGTCATCGACGACTCGCTCTTGAAATCGTCGCCGCGGTCAATGAGGTAGGCGGTGTGCAGGATCATGAGCTTGGCCTGGTAGAGCTCGATGGTGGAGTCAGAAATCATCCACTGTATGCCCTGCTTTTCGGACAGGTAGCTGCCGTGGGCGTAGCGGCTTGCCGCGCGTTCCACCATCATCTCGAGCGCTTGTTCGGCTTGCCCCAGCCAGCGCATGCAGTGCGCCAGTCGTGCCGGCCCCAGGCGGTACTGTCCCAGCCGGTGTCCGTCGCCGCGGCCACCGAGCATGGCTTCGCGGGGCAGGCGGAGGTTGTCCAATCGTATTTCGCAGTGGTTGTGGCCGCCCGACATGGTCTCGATGTCGCGCACTTCTTCCCAGCCGTCGGTCGGCAGGTCAACGAGAAAGGCCGAGTTTGCCGCCCGCGGGTCGTCGGGCTCGTCCTCGGTACGGGCAATGAGAATGGCAAAGGCGGCACGGTTGGCCCCCGAGATGAACCACTTGTGTCCGTTGATAACCCACTGGTCGCCCTCCAGTTGCGCGCGGGTCTGGATGAGGGAGGGGTCGCTGCCGGCAACCTCGGGCTCGGTCATCGCAAAACAGGAGCGGACGCGACCATCGCACAGCGGGCGCAGGTATTTTTCTTTCTGGTCGTCGGTGGCCCAGTGCAGCAGGGTGTGCATGTTGCCCTCGTCGGGAGCCTGGGCATTCAAGGCAAAGGGTCCGAAGCGCGCGCGCGCGGCCTCGGCCGACACCGCCGCCATGGCAACGTGGCCCAGGCCCATGCCGCCGTATTCCTCGGGCATGTGCGGTAACCAGAGGCTGCGCTCGCGGGCCTCGCGGCGCATTTTCTTGACGCCTCCTATGAGCACATCACGGGCCTCGCCCGACTCCTCTATCTCGCGCTCGGCGGGAAGGACGACGTCTTCGATGTACTCGCGCACGCGCTCGCGAAGTTTTTCAATCTCGGGTGGGAAGCTGAAATCAATGGCCATAGCCTCGCAACCTGTCTGTCCGTCCCAGCTCGGTCAAGGGAAGAGTACCGATGTTCCCCTTTTTGGCGTTGGGAAATAGAACGTGTTCTAGTCGGGCGATGGACTTCAATGACAGCCCGCTGGAGGCGGCATTTCGGGCCGATGCGAGTGCTTTCCTGGCTGAAAACGCTGCCGCCCAGGAGGGTGCCAACACCGGCCCCGACGCCGACCACGAGGCAGTGGTGGCCGCATCAAGGCGCTGGCAGCGCCTGCTGGCCGACGCTGGCTGGGGCGCGATCATGTGGCCCCAACAGTACGGCGGCCGCGGCCTGGGCCCCATTGAGCAGGTGGTGTGGAACGAGGAGCTCGCGCGCGTTGGCATCACCGAAACATCGCTGATGGGCGGCATAGCGATGGCCGGACCCACCATTATTGCTTACGGCAACGACGAGCAGAAAAGCCGTTTTCTCGAACCGACACTCAGGGGCGAGCTCATGTGGTGCCAGCTCTTCAGCGAACCCTCCGCGGGCAGTGACCTGGCCGGCCTGCGTACCCGTGCAGAGCGCGACGGGGACCAGTGGGTCATCAACGGTCAGAAAGTATGGTCGACCTTTGCCGACCACGCCGACTGGGGATTCATTATTGCGCGTACCGACCCCTCGCTGCCCAAGCGCAAGGGCCTCAGCTATTTTCTCGTCGACATGAAAACGCCCGGCATAGAGGTACGCCCTTTGCGCGACATGAGCGGTGGCGCTCACTTCAACGAAGTTTTTCTCGACGACGTGCGCGTACCCGATTCCAACCGCCTGGGCGAACAGGGGCAGGGCTGGCCGATAGCCCGTACCACGCTGTTGCACGAGCGCATGTCGATAGGCTCGGCCTCGCGCATGTTCAGCTTTGACGAGGTGCTGGCCCATTTGCGCGAGAATATTCCCGCGCCCGACCAGTTGTTGCGCGACCGCCTCGCGGGGCTCTACGCGTGGTCGCGCAGTCTCGAGCTGCTCAACGCGCGCGTAAACACCAAGCTCGGCCGCGGCCAAGATCCCACGGCCGAGGCGTCGGTCATGAAACTGGCGATCGCCGAAATTTTTGAACAAGCGGCCGACGTCATGATGCGAGCCGAGGGCAGGGCGGCGCTCACGGGCGAGGGCGAAGCCCAGCACCGTTTTTATTTTGCCCCTGGCCTGCGTATTGGCGGCGGCACCGACGAAGTGCAGCGCAACATAATCGCCGAGCAGGTGCTCGGCCTGCCGCGCGAAGAAGACCCGTGGGCCGACACACCCTTCGAGGATCTACCGGCCGGATCATGAGCGCCTGGAATGCAGCAGGATGAACTTCGGTTTCAGCGAAGAGCAGGAGCAGTTCCGCGAGATCGTACGACGCTTTGCCGGGCAGCGTTGGTCGCTCGAAGGAGTGAGCACACTGGCGGGTGCAGACGACGGCGAAGTCTACGACAGAAAGGCCTGGCAACAGGCGAGCGCCGAGCTGGGTCTTGCAGGGCTGCTCGTGCCCGAGCGACTCGGCGGCGCGGGTTTCGGCTATCTCGAAATGGGCATCGCGCTCGAAGAACTCGGCCGGCAACTGGCGGGCGGTCCGCTCTGGACCTCGGCCTGCCTGGCAACGGGCTTGCTGCTGGAGCTGGCCGACGAAGACGCCCAGTCCGAGCTGCTGCCACCCTTGGCGGCGGGTAAACAGCTGGCCACGGTCGATGTGGCGGGTTACCTGGCGGTGGCCGACGGTAAACTGCCGACGCTCAAGGCTCGGCCGGGCGAGGCCGGTGGCTGGCAGATCGACGGCAGCTGCGCGCACGTTCCCTTCGCGGCCCAATCCGACCTGCTGTTGCTGTGGGCCGATCACGAAGGCGACGCCGTTTTGTTTGCAGTCGCGTCAGACGCCCGGGGCTTGACGATCAAGCAGACCAGCAGCCTTGACCTGACCCGCTCGGTGGGTGACCTGGCCTTGTCTGCTGTTCCCGCGCGGCACCTGGCCGTGGCCAGTGGCCAGGAGTCAACCGCGCGGGCGCTCAACCGCGCGCGCGCGGCGATGACCGCCGAGCAGGTCGGCGCAGCCGGGGCGTGCCAGGAGCAGGCCATCGCCTGGGCCAAGGAGCGCATGCAGTTTTCGCGCACCATCGGCAGCTTCCAGGCGGTAAAGCATAGACTGGCCGATGGCCGCCTGTACCTGGAGCTCGCCCGCTCGGCGGCCTACTGGGCATGGTGGGCTGCCGACGAGGATGCCGCCGAACTTGTCGAGGCCGCGCCCATGGCCAGGTCGATGTGCTGCGATGCTTTTGCGCGAACGGCTGCTGATCTCATCCACCTGCACGGTGGGATGGGCTTTACCTGGGAGCATTCTGCTCACCACTACTACAGGCGCGCTCGTTCCCAGTCGGTGCTGCTCGGCGACGCTCAGCAGGAACGGCAACGCCTGGCCGACAGCCTACTGGCCGGGTAAACCTGGCCGGGTAAGCCTGGCCGGGTAAGCCTGGCCGGGGCGCAGTCAGACCGGCATCTGGAGTATTTCGATGACCAGCGGATCGCCGTCGCGTTCGAGGTAACTGAAGGCCGTGGTTTCGTCGAGGTGCTTGCTCCATACCGACGCGTAGCCCAGCTCTGCCAGCAGGGCTACGGTGGCGTCGTGGTCTTCGACGCGGTAGCGCAGGTGGTGCATGCCCTCGCCACCCCCGGCCAGGAACTCCGCGTGCGGGCTCTCGCCTTCGACGGGCTGTATGAACTCGATCTCGAGGGGGCCGCTGTGACCAAATGCAATGCGCAGCCGGCAGTCAGCCTTACGGCCATGAAAATCAGCGCCGCTGACTTCGGCGTCCATGAAGGTAAACGGGCCGTACAGTGCCTCGTAACGGGCCACGGCCTGGTCGAGGTCGCTCACCACGAAGCCCACCTGGTCTATCGGCGGCAGGGCTGGTGTGTTGGCGGACTTGCTCATCCCATCACCGAGTAGCCACCGTCCACGACCAGCGTGCTGCCGGTCACGAACGAGGCCTGGCTGCTGGCCAGGAACAGCGCGGCGCCGGCCACGTCGTCGGGGCGGCCCCAGCGCTCGAGTGGAGTGCGCGCGAGAACCGGCTCGTTCATCTCGGGGGTTTCTTTCACGATCGCCGTCATGCGGGTCTCTATCATGCCCGCGGCGATGGCGTTTACGCGTATGCCCTGCGGCGCCCAGGCGATGGCCAGGGTCTTGCCCAGTTGGGCCAGCCCGGCCTTGGCGGCGCCGTAGCCCGGCACCACGGCCACGCCGAAAAACGACGTCAACGAGGCGGTGTTGATGACGCTCGCGCCGGCGGCCGATCGAGCCTGGGTGCTGGAGCCCTGGTCAGCCAGCAGGGCGGCGGCCAGGGGGCTGGCGGCCAACATTTCGCGGCAGGCCGAGGCCAGGTGGAAGGCCGAGAACAAGTTTATGCTTACGGCTTCTTCGAAGACCTCGGGGTCGTACTCGTCGCGGCCCCCGGGCAGGCTCGCGCCCGCGTTGTTGCAGAGCACATCGAGACGGTCGAGGCTCTCGGCTACCGTTACAATCTGGGCGCGATCGCGTACGTCGAGTTGCCTGTAGTCAAAGCTCGACAGGTCGTTGTCATAATCGGCGGCCGCGGCGCGGGTGCCGGTTATCACCACCGACGCGTCGGCGTCGGCAAATGCGCGGGCGATACCCAGGCCAATACCGTTGCTGCCGCCCGTTACCAGCACCCGGGTTCCGCTGTAGTCGTAGTTGGCTGTCGCGTTGGCCACTTGTTCAGTTCTCCTCCGGGCGGCAGTCGACAAGCACCTTGATGGCCTCGTCGGGGTCCTGGGCCGTCGCCAGTGCGCGGTCAAATTCGGCCAGTGCAAAGCGATGGCTCACCAGCGCAGAGGCGTCGACCTGTCCGGCCGCGAGCATCTCTATCACGTCGGGAAACTCGTCCGGGTAGGCCATGGAGCCGGTAATAACGAGTTCGCGCATGAGCAGGTTGACCATGTCGACCGCCACCGGCGCCTTTTGCAGGCCGGCTACGACAACGCGCGCGCCGCTGCGGGCCTGGTGTACCACCTGGGTAAACACGCTGCCCACGCCGGTGGCCTCAACGTAGAGCTCGCTGGCCGGCACCGGGCCGCCCATGAGCTCGGCAGCACCGTGCTGCTTGAGCAGGAAGGTCGGCAGCGAGGTCGGGTCGTCCTGGTCGGGGCAGAAAACAGTGCCACCAAGTTGCGCGGCCATGGCCAGGCGTTTGGCTGACAGGTCCACGATCACTATGTTCTCAAGGCCGAGGTGGCGCAGCACGAGCAGCGTGCACAGCCCTATGGGACCGGCGCCCATGATGACCGCCCGGTCACCCGCCTGCGCCTTGCCTTGCCTGGCAACGTGCATGCCCACGGCCAGTGGTTCTACCAGGGCGCCTTCTTCCATTCCGAGCGACTCGGGCAGTTTGAACAGCGAGGATTCGTTCTTCTCGGCATTGCGCACCAGGAGAAGAGGAGCAAAAGCGCCCTCCGGTCCACCGTTGCCAATGGTATTGCCGTTGGCCATGGGGTTAACGACCACTCGATCACCGTCGCGCGTGGCGCTGACCCTGTTGCCGGTTTCGACCACCACGCCCGACAGCTCGTGCCCCAGCGGCATGGGGCGGTCGCCACCGGCCATGGAGCCCATGCCTATGTAGCCGAGGTCGGAGCCGCAGATGCCGCAGTACTCAACGGCCACCACGACGTCGTCGGGCCCGGGCGAGGGCACGGCGATACGATCGACCTGCGCGACACCGGGGCCGTGTACCTGCACGGCCGGCATGGTGGATCCAGTGTTGCTAGTGCTGGTGGAGGCCACGATCTTCAATCCTGCGGGTCGGGGTGCAGGGAGTAAGTGGCCACTATGGAGGCCAGGTCCAGCACGTGCCCTTCCATGGCATTGATCGCGTCGCCGCCGGTGAAGCGACTGCCCAGTTCGAGCTTTTGGATGTCCAAAGCATAAACGGTGAACACGTAGTGGTGAAGGCGTTCGTCGTTGAAGGGAGGCCAGGGTCCGTCGTATCCACCGTAATCGCCGCTCATGTCCTCGTCGTCGGCAAACCAGTTGGTGAAGTCATTGATGCCACGGCAGCCGTGGGCGGTGGGGCCGGGTTGTTTGCCCCGCGCGGTAAAGCCTTCGCCGTCTGTAGCAACGGCAAGTTCTCCCATGGACGCGGGGATGTCGACGAGCACCCAGTGATCAAAATCAACACGCGGGATGTCGTAGGGTACCGTCGCGTCGCTGCGGTTCACGAGGTCGGGGCGCGTGGGTGCGTCGCGGTCATGACAGACGATGGCCATCGATTGAGTGCCCACCGGCAGCTCGCTCCAGGCCAGGTGGGGGCTGCGATTCGGGCCGGGCACCGGTCCATCGTCGCCGGGCACACCCGCGGCAAACTCGGGGGGCAGGGGCTGTCCGTCGTTGAATGAATCGCTGTGAATCTTCATTTGCTACTCTCCCGCGATAGTTTCTACAGGGAAGCGCGAGCTGTAGAAATCAAAACGCTTGCGTAGCTCGTCGGGCTCAGTGCCAAAGTCGCCGGCCAGGTCGTAGAGAACGCGTCCACCGCGGTCGCGCGGGTGCCGACGGCGGTAATCGGCTATGGCCTCCAGCGTGTCGGCGTCGAGCTCAAGGCCCGCCAGTTGGTATACCGCGGCTATAGAGCCCTCCTCGTCGGCCATGAAATCAGAAAAATGCAGGTCCATGCTGTGCGCGGGTGCGAGCAGTCCCCGGTCGCGCACGCAGGCCGCGAGCAGTTGCTCCACCCGCGCTGTCCAGTACTCCAGCAGTTCGTCTACGAGCACGCGGCGCCGGCTGACTCTCTGCCCGTAGGCCAGCATGGTCACGGTTGATTGTATTACCGCCACCGGGTCGCGGTGGGTCACGACGACCGTCGCGTCTGGAAAGGTCCGCGTGAGCGCGGGCAACTGTTCAAGGTGCTGGGGACACTTGAGTACCCAGCGCTGCGCTGGGTCGCCGCTAGCCTGCTTGCCGCTCGCGAGACCAGCCTGTTGGTCGCGCCAGGCCAGCAGCCTGAGCACGTTCTTCATGTAGTCATAGTGGGGTTGCTGATCATGCCCCAGGTAGTGGTCGCGCCAGCGCGGTGAGTGAGCCAACCACTCGTAGTTGTACGAGGCGAAGTCGGGGCCCATGAGTTCGAGTTCTTCGTGCACGTGGTCGGGGTTCATCGGGTGCATGGCCGCGAGGTGGGGAGTCACGGCCTGCATTCCTTCCCAGGCTTTCTCGCAACGGAACCAGCGCGGGTCGTTCTCGTCCCCGGTGGAGGGCTCACCCGGAAGCGGAAGCGGTTCGTAGGATTCCCAAAGTGGCAGCGAGCGCAGGCGTGGGTCGGCAGCCAGGGTGTTGAGCAGGTGGGTGGTGCCCGACCTGGGCAGGCCCACCACTATGATCGGCCGTTCAATGGCTGTGTCGAGAATCTCGGGGTGCCGTGTCCAGCAATCCTGTATCAGGAGGCGACTGGTGGCGTGTTGCAGCAGCTTGTTGCGCAGCGTGAGGCGGCCGAGCGCGGTGAGCTCGTGGTCAGTACTCCACTCGTCGCAGAGCAAGCCCAGTCGCTCGATGAAATCTTCTGGTCCTAAATCGACGAGACCGGTGGTTTCGCGGGCCTGGCCCAGTATCGAGTCAATCGTCAGCTCTATGTCCAGGTTGTCGGCCCAGGCCATAGCAGCGCGCTGGGTGTCGTCGAGTTGGGGCTGCGAGAGGTCGGATATGCGGATCTCGTCGCTCATCTTCGGCGGCTCATCTTCAGCTATGGCCCAGTAGACTCTGCAGGCGGGCGATTTCTTTCGCCAGCCAGCCGTCCTCCCAGAAGTTGGCGCCGGCTTTGGACACCGAGGCGCGCTCGCGCAGGGCGAGGTGTACGTCAAGCAGGAGTTGCAGCGCGGCCTTGTCGTTGTCGTCGGCAGTGTCAGCGGCGGCGGCCAGCTCTGCCAGGTGCAGCGCCGCCTCCGGGTTGCCGGCATCGAGCAGGGCGCGCCCTCGGGTGGTTATGGCGTTGACGCCGGCCAGCCCGGCCAGCTCGGCGCTCACTTCGCGGGCAGGGGTGGGGTAGAGCTCGGTGGTAGACCCCGCCTTGAACCATCCCATGTAGCTTTCCCAGATCGTGCGCACGGCCCAGCTCACCTTGCCGTAGCCTTGGCCTATGACGACATCGTCGGGCAGGTCGACCTCTCGCATGAGGGTGGAAACGTCCTTGCCTTCGTTCATTCCCGCCAGCGTGGCGCCGTGCACGTGGTCGGCGGCGCGGTAAAGCTGGTCGAGGCTGTCGCGTATGAGTTCACGGCCGGCGATGGGCGCAAAGTGGCCGGTCACCAGCAGCTCGGGTTCAAGGCTACGCATGCGGTCGACGGCCCGCATGTAGGGCTCGAGAAAACGATAGCGGTCGCCGCGTATGGTGTTGATATTGGGAAAGTGCGGAAACAACGGGCCGACGGTATTACCGCTGAAAAGTATCCCGTGCTCGGGCAACCACACGAGGCAGCTGTCTGCGGTCTCACCGCCGGGTACGGCCAGCAGCTCGAGCTTGAGCCCACCGCAGTCGAGTTCGAGACGGTCTTCAAAAGTAATGTCGGGCTCGGGCACATCCTGTTCGAAGGCCGAGGGGTCCCGGGCTGCCACCTCGGTGGCGTAGTCGAACACGTGCTGAAACCAGGTGCCCGACTGGTTTACTCGCACCGTGGCGATACGGCTGTCGTCGTGCTGGCAGGCCGCGTTGTTGGCCTGGGCGATGTAGGCCGTGTCGGCCTCGCGAAAGCGCGACACGCCGCCCAGGTGGTCCACGTGTCCCTGGGTGGTGATGATGTGCGTGGTCGGTCCGTCGCAGGCCTGGTCGAACACGCGCTTGTGCACGGGAGCCTCGAAACCCATGCCGGTGTTTATGATCACCCGGCCCGCACTGGTCACCAGCATGTAGGAGTTCGAACACCCCTCGGACATGCAGATGAAGTCGTTGATGGGCGTGGCGGTGGTCTGCCAGGCTGGCTTCATGTCGAAGAAGGTGGGTCGGTTGGCTACCAGCTCAGCGACGCCGGCGGCGGTCGGGTTTCTTGCGGTGCTTGTATACTGGCGGCTCATGGCTAGTGGCTTTCCTAGCGCGTGGGCTGCCTCGAGTAAAAAGGACGGCGTCTCCCCCTAGGCACGGCCCTCTGGCAGTATGCCTGCTCGGGGGTGTGATCAAACAGCTATGAAGAAAGCAGTCATGGTAGCCGCGGGGGTATTTGCCCTGGTAACGGCGGTCGTAATGGTGCGCACGGTGGGTCTGGACAGCGCGCAGGTCAAGGTGCCCCGCCTTGAGATGGAGGTTGACGCAGCGGCCGTAGCCACGCGTATGGGTGAGGCGGTCAGATTCCGTACCGTTTCAAACCTGGACACGGGCAAAGTCGCATGGGGTGAGTTCAAACGCCTGCACGCCTGGATGCAGACCAGCTGGCCGGCCGTGCACGCGGCCATGCAGCGGGAAACCGTTGGTGGCTATAGCCTGCTCTACCACGTGCAGGGAAGCGACCCGGCGCTCGCGCCGGTGTTGTTCATGGCCCACCAGGACGTGGTGCCCGTGGAGCCCGGCACCGAGGGCGACTGGGTCCGGCCGCCATTTGCCGGCGACATCGCTCCCTGCGGTGATATCGAAGGCGACTGCGTGTGGGGACGCGGTACGCTGGATGTAAAATCGTCGATGGTGGGCCTCATGGAGGCTGCAGAGCGGATGTTCGCCCGTGGGTGGCAGCCGCAACGCACGGTGTATTTCTTTTTCGGCCATGATGAGGAGGTAGGCGGAGGGGCCGGGGCGAGGGCCGGTGCAGGGTTGCTCGAAGACCGCGGCGTTCGCCTGGCGTGGGTGCTCGACGAGGGTCTCGTCGTCACCGACGGCATGGTGGAGGGCCTCGACCAGCCGGTGGCCATGATAGGCACTGCCGAGAAGGGTTACTTGAGTCTTGAACTGGTGGCCACCGACGAGGGTGGACATTCGTCGATGCCGCCCCTTCACACGGCCGCCGGCCGGGTGGCGCGCGCGGTGACGAGCCTGGAGGCCGACCAGTTCCCGGGAGCGCTTGATGGGGCAGCAGGGCAGATGTTCGCGGCCCTGGCGCCGCACCTGCCGCTGGGGCGACGCGCCGCGATGGCCAACCTGTGGCTGGCCGAACCGCTGGTCGTGAGGTCGCTCGAGGGCAACCCGCTGACGGCGGCCTTTGTGCGTACGACCACGGCAGCGACCATGCTCGAGGGCAGCGTCAAGGAGAACGTGCTGCCCCAGCGCGCCGTGGCTGTCGTTAATTTTCGCGTACACCCGCGCGACTCGGTCGACTCGGTAACAGAACGTGTACGACGGGTGATAGATGATGATGACGTGGAGGTGCGACCGGTGCCCGGTGGCATGCTGAGCGAACCCTCTCCGGTCTCCTCGACAGGCGCAGCCGGTTACCTGCTGCTTGAACGCTCGATAAAGGCGGTATGGCCGCAGGTGCTGGTAGCCCCGGGCATAGTGGTGGGTGCAACCGATTCGCGTCACTTCGCTGGCGTTGCCGACAACGTCTACCGGTTTATCCCGTTCTGGATGCGGCCGGGCGACCGCAGTCGCGTGCACGGAACCAACGAACGGGTCACGGTAGATAACCTGGCCGACTTCGTTCGTTTCTACAGCGCGGTGCTCGGTGGTGTCGGCGAATCCGCAGGCGGGTGACCGGCCAGGTTCAGAGACTTATGTGAACACTCGATGGTCCGCGCACGGTACTGGTGTGAACCATTTCGATCTTTTCTCGCGATGCCTCCCAGCGTGGGAATCTTGCCAGCGTTTCTTCTATGGCTACCCGCGCCTCCATGCGCGCGAGCGACGCGCCTATGCAGAAGTGCAATCCGTAGCCAAACGACACGTGCGAGTCGATCGGGCGGGTGATGTCGAAGCGGTCGGCATCGGTAAACTCGCGTTCGTCGCGGCCGGCCGAGCCGTTAAGCAGGGCAATCTTAGAACCCTCGGGTACGATCTGCCCGTGCAGCTCAACGTCGCGTGTTACATAGCGGGCCTGTATTGGCGAGGGCGCCTCGTAGCGCAACAGTTCCTCCACTGCGCCGGGTATAAGCGACGCATCGGCGGCCAGTTGCTCTCGCTGCTCGGGGTGCTCGGACAACAGCAGCGCGGTCCAGCCCAGCAGGCGGGCCACGGTTTCGTTGCCCGCCGAAGAGAGCAGGTTCACGAATCCGTGCACTTCGTCATCGGACAATCGCCGGGTTGAACCGTCTTCCAGCTCGATTTCGCTGGCCACGAGATCGCTCATCAGGTCGTCGCTCGGGGCGCGTCGGCGCTGGTCGATCTGCTCCTGGAAATATTCGCGCAGGTGGCCCCAGGCCTCGACCGCACCGCGGTTCGACTGAGTTTCGCCTGGCTCGACGTGCAGGCTCTGGTCGGTCCAACCACGCACTGTGTCCTGGTCCTCGACGGGTACCCCCAGCAGTGAGCCTATGACCATCACCGGCAGGCGGGCAGCAAACTCCTCGACGTAATCGAAGCCGGCGCTACCGACGAAGGGGTCGAGGTACTCGGCGCACAGCGAGCGTATGCGGGGCTCGAGCTCGGCCACGCGGCGGACCGTCAGCGTGCGTCCGACGAGTTTACGCAACTGGGTATGATCGGGGGGGTCGAGCCATATCATCATGGTGCTGAAGTCGTGCTTGCGCGACATCAGCTCCAGCACCGTACCGTGTGCCGAGCTGAAGGTCTGGTGGTCGAGCGAAGCGTCGTACACGTCGCGGTAACGGCTCAGGGCGTAGAAGTCGTACTCCCGGTTGTAGTAAAGTGGGGCCTCGTCACGCATTCGCCGCCAGACCGGGTGCGGGTCGGCGTCTATCGCGTAGTCGTAGGGGTCGTAATACAGATCGTCGGGTTGCATGTTGTTGGCCTTCACTGTCGCTGTCCTCGGGACAGATTATGCTTGTCGTCCACGGTGGTACAAGCGGCGCAAGGGAGGGGCTCTCAAGCCGGGGGCCATGACTCTTCGACTCGAGGGACGATGTCCGCCAGGGCGCTTTCGTTGCAGGGGCACCTGTAGATCGATCTTCGCACTAGGTCGACCAGGCCTTTACGCCCGCGCGCATGCCCGTGTTGGTAGCCTTGACGAAGAGCGCGTCGCGCTGCGGGTCGCCAAACTCGAGCCAGTTGAGGACTGCCTCGACCAGGTAGCCTACAACCGCGTGGGCGGCCCACTTCATCGCATCGGCAGGGACACGCTCACCCAGGTTGGTGTCAGCGGCCTTGACGGCCCACTCCCGCAGCTCGGCCGCGTAGGAAGAGAAAAGTGGCTCGCGGGCGGCGTGTCTCCACAGCAGGCGGAAACCGTCGGGGTCCTGCCGGGCGGCGGCGAGCACCGAGCGAGCCCCTATCCCGAATCCACCGGGCTCCGGTTCGGCCTGGAGCTCACCGGTGAGGCGGGTGCAGACGCGTTCCAGGACCGCGCGGTAGAGGTCTTCCTTTGAATCGAAATGTCGGTAGACGATCAGGGGAGTGATGCCCGATTCCGTGGCGATATCGGGCATCGTGGTCGCAGCGAAACCCGCCTTCGAAAAGGCGCGGGTGGCACCGTCCAGGATCGATTCGCGCCTTTGCTCGCGGGGCAGCCGCCGCGGACTCTCGTCGCTGGTCTCCTGGGAAGAAGTCCTTGACATATGTATATCATAGCGTATACATGGGGCTGTATACAAGCGCCATTGCCACTATAATGTGTGGGCCGGGAATTTTAGGGGCGTGAGACGGGGCTGCGTGCAGACGTTGCTGCTATAGGTAGTTGGCTGCGACAGGGGCTACTGAGGAGAGGAGTCACGATGGAACTTAACGACATGATCATGGTGAGCGTGGACGACCACGTCTGTGAACCCCCGGACATGTGGGAAAAGCACCTTCCTGCAAAGTGGAAAGACCAGGCCCCGCGGCTCGTCAACACTAACGGCGCCGATATCTGGTCCTACGACGGCAAGGTGATGCCCAACGTCGGCGTCAACGCGGTCGCCGGCCGGGTACCGGAGGAGTACGGCATGGAGCCCACCGCGCTCGACCAGATGCGGCCGGGCGCTTACAACGTGGACGCCCGTGTTGACGACATGAACGCCAGCGGAGTGCTCGGGTCTATCTGCTTTGCCTCGGCCCCGGGCTTTGTCGGGCAGCTGTGGAACATTACCAAGGACAAGGACCTCGCGCTGGCCGTAGTCAGGGCCTACAACGACTGGCACATAGATGAGTGGTGCGGCAAGCACCCGGGCCGCTTCATCCCGCTTTCGTTGCCCGTAATGTGGGACACCCAGCTGGGTGCCGACGAGATCCGCCGCTGCGCGAAGAAGGGGTGTTACGCGGTAAGCCTGCCCGACAACCCGATCGCGCTTGGCTACAAGAGTTTCCACGACTCCTCCTGGGAGCCGATCTGGCAGGTCTGCAACGAGGAAAACATCACGATCTGCCTGCACATTGGTTCTGGCACGCAGGTCAACCTGCAGGACATGAACGGCCCCGCCGAAATCCTGATCTCGAGCTTGCCGATCACGCTTCACAACGTTGCCACGGAACTGGTCTTCTCAGAGTTTATCCGGAAGTACGACAACCTGAAGTTCGCGTTGACCGAAGGTGGTACGGGCTGGGTTCCCTATTTCATGGAACGCGCGGATTACACCTACGAGCACCATCACAGGTGGACCAAGCTCGACCTGGGTAAGGGCCGCCTGCCCAGTGATATTTTCCGCGAGCACATCCTGGCTTGCTTCATCGATGATAAGGTCGGCATCCACAACCGCGATTTCATCGGCATAGATAACATGGCCTGGGAGGCCGACTACCCACATTCGGATACCACCTGGCCTCACACGGCCGAGAAGTTCTGGAAGTCGATCGAAGGCCAGGGCATGACGGACGAAGAAATCGATAAGCTCACCTACCAGAACGCGATGAAGTGGTTCAACTACGATCCCTTCAAGCATCTCCCAAGGGAGCAGTGCACCGTGGGTGCTTTAAGGGAAAAGGGCAAGCACGTGGATACAGCCCTGGTCTCGCACGGTCGTGGGCTGGCGCCGTCGGATTACGCAAAAGGTTACGCCACGATCGAAGATATCGTCAAGCAGATGGGCCAGGCCCTGACCACGGTGGCTATAAGGAAGTAGGCGATGAAGTTTGGACTTTTTATCAGCCATCCCTGTCCCAAGCCCTGGGATGAGAATTCGGACAAGCGCGTGATGGAACAAGCCCTGGAGCAGGTAGAGCTGGCCGACAGGATAGGCCTGGACTACGCGTGGCCGGTAGAGCATCACTTCCTGGAAGAATACAGCCACTCCGCCGCTCCGGAAATGTTCCTGGCAGCAGCGGCCATGCGTACGAAAAACATTCGACTGGCGCACGGCATCGTCCAGTGCTTACCCGAGATCAACCATCCGGCACGCATCGCCGAAAGGATCGCGACCCTGGATCTTCTCTCCAATGGCCGCGCTGAACTCGGCACCGGGGAGGGTTCCTCCGAGGCCGAACTTGGCGGCTTCATGATTGATGCCGGTAAGAAGCGCGAGATATGGGAGGAAACGCTCCGGGTTGCAGTGCGCTGCATGACTGAGGCGCCGTTTACAGGGATCAAGGGAGAGTTTGTCAACATGCCTCCCCGCAACGTCGTTCCCAAGCCGTTGCAGAAAGCTCATCCGCCGCTGTGGGTCGCCTGCTCCCGTCGAGAAACGATACACCTGGCCGCACAACACGGCATCGGCGCCCTGGGTTTTGCCTTTTTCGACCCCGAGGAGGCCAGGGAATGGGTCGATGATTATTACACGACGCTGGAGGAGGAGGGCGTACCGATTGGCGATGAAGTAAACGCCAACCTGGCCGCGGTAACTACTTTTTTCTGTCACGAGGACGAGCAGCAAGCCATCGACCGTGGGGCCGAGGGTGTGAACTTCATCGGCTACTCACTTGGCCACTACTACGTTTTTGGCAAGCACAAGCCCGCCGCTACCGACCTGTGGCAGGAGTATCGCCAGTTGCGGGCCGAAAAAGGGTACGATTCCGACGCGATAAAGATCGCACGGGATAATGAAGATACGCTCGGCGCCAAGGTCGTCGAAGAGGGGACCAGCGGCTTGCGCGGCGCGATGGGAACACCCGACCAGGTTCGCGATTATTTACTCCGCTATGAAGAAGCCGGCGTGGACCAGGTTATTTTTGCAACGACGGCGGGTAAGAATAAACACGAACACATAATGGAGAGCCTGGAGTTGTTCGCTGAAAAGATCCTACCCGAATTCAAGGAGCGCGAAAAGGAAGCCGCGGCCAGGAAGGCGGAACGCATGGGGCCGATTATTGACAAGGTCATGGCGCGTAAACCCGCGTCTGACCATCCGCCTCTTCCCCCCGATTACGAGATCGTGGCGACACCGCGCGCAATCGCCGAGGGCAAGGGCTCTTCGGATTTCAACAGCTGGCTGGATAAATACGCGGAAGACCTGGCGCTCGGTGAGGATGTCAGCAAGCGCCTCGCCAAGCCTACTATCGACGGTGGAGGTGGGGGCTGACCTTGGCCCGGGCGCTTCTGTCGTCCTGGAGATACTCGCGTGGCGACTAGCATGAGCCCCGAAGAGATCGAGGAGTTTCTCCTCGCACAGCGAACGATCATCGTGACAACGCTGCGTCGTGATGGATCGCCGGTTGCCCACCCGCTCTGGTTCGTCAAGCTGGGCGAGAGCGTGTACCTCGACACGAGGACCGGCAGCCCCAAGCACAGGAACATCCTCAACGATCCCCGTGTCTGCGCGGTGGTTGAATCCGGGGAGAGCTACTTTGAGCTGCGCGGCGTGCGAATCGAAGGGCGTTGTGAACCGGTGACGGACCCCTCGGAGATTGAGCGCGTGCAGGGCGCGCTCGAGGAGAAGGACCACCGGCTGGGCAGTGGCATGGCAGAGATGCCCGACTGGTTCTCGAATAGTCGCGAGCAGCGACGAAGCAGGGGCGACAGGGTGATACTGCGCATTCCGCTGGAGCGCGCATACAGCTGGGATTTTTCGAAGGCACGTAAGCATTACGAACAAGGCCCCCCGCCCGCCCGCGTGAAAGACGATGACGGGGGATCGACATCCGGCTGAGCGGGCTGGGCTAAGGTACGCGGCGGGTGTATGACCGGTGCGTGAACGCTAATCAGACTTCAGCCGAGCGACCCGACACCTACGCGTCGGTGCACCAGGGCGACCGCGTAATACACGACGCCGACGCCCATATCATGGAAGAAGCCGACTGGCTGCTGCCCCACGCCGAGGCCTCGCTTCGTGGCCAGCGTAAAACCAGGCGAGGAGAACGAGATAGAGCGCTGGCGGCGGTTGCACGCCGACCCGGTTGAACGGGAGGCAGCCGAGGCCGAGATCATGCTACGCAAAAACTGGTCGGCGCTGGGATCTTTTATCGCTGCGGACAGGCCGCGCGCGCTTGACCTGATGGGCTTTCGCAGCCAGCTGCTGTTCAACACTTTTACCAACGACTACCTGCGCGAGGCCGAGCAGGGCGACGACCTGGACTTTGCCTACGGCATGGCGCGCGCACACAACCGCGCCATGCTCGAGTTCTGCTCGGTCGACCCGCGCCTGCTGGCGACGGCCTACGTGCCACTTGCCGACTTTGACCTGGCGCGCATCACCGCTGAACGGTCCATCAAGGACGGTGCCGCGGCATTGCTGGTGGCCTCGGCCTGTCCACGGCGGCACTCGCCCAGTCACACGGGGCTGTTTCCCGTCTGGGCGGCGGCCGAGGAAGCTGGTATACCGGTGGTCTTTCACGTGGGCGGGGGAGGGCGACTGCTGGACCCGCAGTACTTTGAAAACGGGCTGCCGCCGGTGCCCGACTTCCACGGCGGCGCTGAGAATTTCCGCTCGGTGGACTACGTGGCCATACCCGGGCCGCCCATGCAGACACTGGCCACGATGATATTTGACGGCGTGCTCGAGCGTTTTCCGCGCTTGAAGCTGGGCGTCATAGAACAGGGCGCGGTCTGGCTACCCGGCTGGATGCGTTCGATAGACACCGCCGCCGACGCTTTCCGCCGCAACGAGGAGCGGCTGCAGAAGCTTTCCATGAAACCGTCTGAGTACGTGCGGCGGCAGGTACGGGTCACTCCCTACCCGGCAGAACCGACGGGCTGGATTATAGAGCAGTCAGGGCCCGAGGTGTGCATGTTTTCGTCGGATTGGCCGCACGTGGAGGGTGGCCGCAACCCGCTTGCCCGCTTCGGGGCCGCGACCGAGGGGCTGGACGAGACCACGCTCGATGCCTTCTACCGCGGCAATTTTATCGACATGATGGGCAGCGGCTTGGCCGGCCTCGAGGGCTGAGGCTTCAGGAGTAACGGGCAACGGTTGCTGACGGTCGCGCCGCGGTTTCCTGTTGCCATCGACCGAGCGACTGCAGGGCGGTTCCAGGCGTAGCCTCCCAGAGACGGGCAAGCTCGACTCCGCAGTAGGCGACGATATCTGCAACCGAGAACTCGTCTCCCGCAACGAAACGCGTGGTTTTCAGCTGGGTGTCCAGTAGCTCGCAGGATCTCGCTATCGAGGCGCGGCATAGCTCGGCGTACGCCGGGACCTGTTCAAATTGCCCACGAAAGGCTGGATTGGAGTGATGGCCGAGATCGACCGCGGCAACGAAAAGCCCCAGTTCCACACGGCGCGACCACATGTGGACAATCGCCCGTTGCTCGGCGCCGAGTCCGAACAGGGCCGTCTGAGGAAAACTTTCGTCGAGGTATCGGCATATGGCCATCGATTCCGAGATACAGCTGCCGTTCGACAGCTCCAGGACAGGAACCTGGCCCAGCGGGTTCATTGCCAGGAAGTCGTCGCTGCGATGCTCGTCTTCGGCGACGTTTACCTCGACAATCGACAACTCGATTGTTTTTTCGGCCACGAACATCAGTACCCGGCGGGCGTTGGGGGCGAGTCTGTCAACGTAGAGTTTCAACGGCTTCCCTTCGTTTTGCGGGTTGCTATCCCTTAACGCCCCGCGGGCTGGACGTGCTTCGAATAGAGGTCAGGCAGGAAGCCGGCGAGATAGCTCATCTCCTCGTGGCAGTGCTTGAGCAGGGCCTCACCAGCCGAGTCGGGAAACAGGACCGTCCGGGTCGCCGCGTCTGGAGCCAACTCGGGAGGGTCCAGGTCTCCAAGCCAGAAACGACTTCGCATCTCGCAGCCGTAGTCGGTGTCGCGACAAAGATGAATGAGATGTCCTGCCCAGAAATCAGTATCCAGGGGCCCGACCCGTCCGCACACCGCCGCCGTTATGCCGGCTTCGGAGAACCTCGCGACGTCCAGGTACTCGGCCGGCTCGCGGAAGTTTATCTTGAGCTTCTGGAGGTCTCCGCCGATGTACTCGTGGACATGGTGGGTACCCCCGACGAACTTACCGCTGTCCCTCTCTCCTATCCACTCACACCAGACGTGGTCCCTGGGGTGCCACCACTTGTACTGCTCGGTGTTTTCGAGGAAGCCGAACCACCACTCGACCATCTGGCCCGAGCACCCGAACATAGTGGTCCAGCTGGCGACGTGTAGCTGCCCGTCGGGCAGGCGCGTGTACCCGGCCTCGAAGTCGAGATAGCCCGGGTCCAGGAGGCGATTGGCTTCAGCTAGTTCCATTTCTTCCTCCCGCCTTCCGGCCACTCATATAATGCTGTCCGCGGCCAGGTCCAGAACCGCGTCTTCCGCTTTTAACTCGAAGCGGACTGCTTCTGCAGGGATCACGTTGGGTAGGGCTACTTCGAGTATCATTGCAGCGTGCTCCTGTTTTTATTCTTCCCGGTAGACCATCCGGCCGCCGACAATCGTCATCTCAACTGTGATGTCGCGGATCAGCTCCGGGGCTACTTCGTCGGGGCCGGCTGAAAGCACGGCCAGGTCGGCCAGCTTGCCTGGTTCTATGGAGCCGCGTTCAGCCTCGGCGTGTATCTGCCAGGCGGCGTCGATGGTCATGGCGCGCAGGGCTTCGCGCGGGGTCACCCGCTGCTCAGGACCCAGCACCCGGCCGCCCGAGGTGACGCGCCTGACGGCTGTCTCCAGCAACAGCATTGGCGTCATCGGTACCACCGGTGAGTCGAGGTGTATCGTGTAGCGCAGCCCGAGGTCAGCTGCTTCGCGAAGCGGGCTTATGCGCTGGGCGCGCTCGGGCCCCATGAAGATTTCGTGGTGGCGGTCGCCCCAGTACCAGGTATGGGCGACGAAGAAGCTGGGCGTAACGCCGAGTTCTTTCATGCGTTTTAGCTGGTCGCTGCGGGCCATCTGCGCGTGTATCAGAATCAGCCGCGGATCGGGGTCGGGACGTTTTTCCTGGGCGGCTTGCATGGCGTCGAGAATGTCGTCTATCGACGCATCGCCGTTCCCATGGATGGCCAGTTGTCGGCCCGCGACGTGTATCGACGTCACGAGGTCGGCCAGCCGGTCAGCGGTTATGGTGGGGTAGCCGCGGTAACCCGGGTCGCCGTTGAAGGGGGTGTGGTAGGGCTGGCCGAGGTAGCCAGTGAAGCCCTGTATCGATCCGTCGGCTACGAGTTTTATGGCCCCGGCGTTGAACAGCGCGCTGTCGTTCTTGTCGAGCTCGAGCTCGCCGGCCATCCACAGCGCGGCGGCTTCCTCGTCGGGCCAGGCCTCCACGCGTAGCGGGATCACCCCCAGTTTGGATGAAGTGGCCATGCCCGCGAGCAGCGACGCAGGCGTCAGCCCGGACTGGGCGGTGGTGACTCCCTGTGACAGGTACTCCCGGGACGCGTCGCGCAGCATGCCAAGTCCCTCGAGCGGGGAAAACTGCATGACCCTTTTCATCATGGGTCGTGCGGCGGTTTCTTCGAGTACGCCGTCGGGAGTCCGCCCGTCCGATTCGCGGCGAATTACACCGCCCTCCGGGTCGGGGGTCTCGGCCGTGATACCCATGGCCTCGAGAGCCATGGTGTTGGCCACTGACAGGTGCCCCGACACGTGCACGACAGCGACCGGGTGACTGGCGCTCGCGCGGTCGAGATCGTGGCGGGTAAAGTGCCTGAGATCTTCCAGCAGGGTGTCGTCGTAGCGGAAGCCCAGCACCCATTCGCCGTCGGGAGTAGCAGCGGCGCGTTCGGCCAGGCGCTCGATGCCCTGCGCTATGTTGTCGAGGTCGCCTACCGGTGGGCTGGCGAGGTCGACGTTGGCGTTGTACATGGCAGTGCCGGGAAAGTGCCCGTGCGCGTCGATGAGTCCGGGCACCAGCGTGCGTCCTGCGAGGTCGTGGAAGACCGTCCCCGGGCCGGCCATTGACAGGATTTCGTCGTCGCTACCGACCGCCACGATACGGTCGCGTCGGAGCAACACGGCCTGGGCTATGTCGTCGTCGGCGTTCATGGTCAGCACGCGGCCGCCGGTGAACGCCTGGCTCACCGGCGGCCGCAGCGTAAGTCGCCATACGGCGAACACGATGGCGCCGGCTGCCAGCAGGCCGACGCTCAGTGCTAAAATGCGGACCAGGATGCGCTTCATCTGTTTACCCCCCCCAGGTTACCGTGACTGGCGCTTTTGCCATGTTATCGCCACTGTTGGAAGCCGGTTCGCGACGGGTTGCTGGAGGACACTGTTCGGAGAGGAGCCCGAGGGGATGATGAGTAACCATGAAAAATAACAGACCAGCGCCGCTTGCAGGCCTGCGCGTGATAGAGAGCTCCCTGTTGGGGCCGGCGGCCATTACGACGCACCTGGCCGATCTCGGCGCGGAGGTCATAAAGGTGGAGTCGCCCGCGGGCGATTACGTGCGCGAAATGACCTGGCCGATCATCAACGGAGTGTCGCTGCTGCACATGCACGTCAACCGCGGCAAGAAGAGCGTGGTGCTTGACCTTAAGGTGGCGGAGGGGGCCGAGTTGTACCGCGAACTGGTACGCGGCGCCGACGTCGTGGTGGAGGCCATGCGGCCGGGCTCGCTCGAACGGCGCGGGCTGGGCTACGAAGCCCTGCGCGAGATAAACCCGCGTATCGTTTTCTGCAACATATCGGGGTACGGGGCGACCGGCCCTTACAGCGGCCTGCCGGCCCACGGCATTGCCTTTGATACCTGGGCGGGCATCGTCAGTCCGGAGATCGACGACGATGGCTTCTGCTTTCTACCCGAGCACGCGAGCATGGGTATGCACGCCGGGCCCCTGCTGGGGGCGCTGGGGATCCTGGCGGGGGTGCTCCGCGCGCGTGAGTCGGGTGAAGGTTGCTTGATGGAGATAGGCCAATCCGACGCGGCGGCATACATGGACTGGTACCGCAGCGAGACCTGGATGGCCTACGATCGGCCCGAAGACGAGGTCACGGGCAACAAGGCCGACAACTACGAACGCCGCGAGCCGGGTACGGCCGGCATGAAAGAAGGCGTGCGCTACCAGGTTTACGAATCAGCCGACGGGCACGTTTTGTTGATGGCCAGCGAGCAGGCCTTCTGGAAAAATTTCTGCGAGTGCGTCGGGCGCGTGGAGCTGTTCGAGCGCTGGCCGGGGTCTAAGTTCGCCGACCATGCACGCGGCAACCGCGAGCTGCAGGCCGAGTTGCGAGACATTTTTCGTACGCGTACGAGCGCGCAGTGGATCGCCGCGGCCGACGAGCACAACTTTCCTGTTGCGCCCTGTAACACGCCGCGAACTCTGGCCGAGGATCCGCAGTTTCGCGACAGGTTTCCGCTCTACGGCCACGAGCAGCACGGTGCCGACATGTTGCCGTTCCCGGTCAAGCTGGCAGGTGAGATGCTACCGGCGCCCGCAATGGCGCCCACCGTCGGCGAGCAGACCGACGAGGTGTTGCGCGAGCTGCTGGGCTGTGACGATGAACGCCTGGCCGCGTTGCGGGCCACCGGCGCCCTCGGCTGAACAGGGGGGGTCAGGATTCGAGCTCGATCTTGAGCACCTTGCCGGCTGCGTTGCGGGGCAGGGGCTCGCTGCGCAGTTGCCAGAGGCTGGGCACCTTGAAGGTGGCCATGGTTTCAGCGCACCAGGCGGCCAGCTCTTCGCTGGTAGGCGTCTCGGTAGTGGCCGCGCTATCGCCCGCCGTCAACACCACGATCGCCTTGACCTCTTGTCCGAGCTCGGCGTGCTCAACGCCGATCACGGCGGCTTCTTCGACCGCCGGGTGGGCTTCGAGGCGCCGTTCAATTTCGACGGGGTAAATGTTCTCTGCGGCGCGCAGTATCAAGTCGCGAGCGCGGCTGTTGATGTACAGGCGACCGTCGAGCAGGTGGCCGATGTCGCCGGTCGCCAGCCAGCGACCCGGGTGGATGGCCTCGCGCGTGGCCTCGGGTTGTCCCCAGTACTCGAGCATTAGGTAGGGGCTGCGCACGAAGATCTCGCCGTCTTCGCCGTCGGGCAGAGCGTCGCCGCTGTCATTGCGTATTTCGACCTGCTGGGTCGGCATCACGCGGCCTACCGACAGCGGGTGGCGGGCGAGTTCGCGTCCGCCGGTCATGGTAACCGGCACCACGGTTTCGCTGCTGCCGTAGCCCAGCCCCACGCCCTGTTCGCCGTTGGGCACAAGGTCGCGCATGCGGGCCTGGGTTTCGGGCGTGGTGGGTGCTCCACCGCTGCCGAGGTTGCGCAGCGAGCTGAGGTCGTAGTCGTGCAGGCGGGGATGGCCGAGCACGCGCGGCGCCATGCTGCCGAGGCCAGCCCAGATCGTGATCCGTTCCTTCTCGATCAGCCGGAGCACGTCCTCGGGGTCAAAGGCGCCCAGCCGCCATACCGTCTTTGCGCCCGCGGCCATCATCATCAAGCCGCCCGTGTACAGGCCCGACATGTGAAACAGCGGAACGGTCATCAGCGCGCAGGTAGCCGGAGGATCGCTTTCGCCGGGTATCCCTTCTTCGGCGGCCAGCATGACGTTGCGAAAGCCGTGCAGCATTGAGTTGCTCAGAAAACCGCACACGCCGCGGTGGGTGTTTACGGCACCCTTGGAGCGACCGGTGGTACCGCTGGTGAAGAGGATTATGGCGGGGTCGTCTTCGGCTATGGGAGTTTCAGGCAGGCCGACGTCGGGCGCGTAGTTGACCAGTTGCTCGAAGTCGGTCTCGATCTTGATCGTAGCGATGCCGGGAGCAGCGGCCAGGGCGTCGCCCAGGCGGTCGAGTCGTTTTTCGTCGGCCACCAGGACTCGCGGCGTGGTGAGTTCCAGTGAGTGTCGTATTTCTTCGGATTTCCACCAGCCGTTGAGCGCCGACACGACCGCGCCCAGGCTCACCGTGGCCCAGAAGGTGACCAGCCACTCGGGATGATTCTCGGCGAGGATGGCCACTCGGTCGCCGGGCCTGATCTTGTACTCGTCCCTGAGCGCGGCAGCCGTCGAGCACACCATGCGGTAGTGCTCGGCGTAGCTGATACGGCGGTCGCCCGAGACAATGTATTCTGCGTCGCCGTGCAGGGCCGAGTCGGCCAGTACTTCCCTGAGCGAACGCTTGCGGCCGGCGAACACCTGCATGCGTTGGCCGAGGACTTCTTCCTCGACGACGTCGAAGCCACCGCCGGGGGCGATGAGTTGCGCGGTTATCTTGTCAAAAGCGTCCATCAGGGGTGTGCTCGGTCGAGAAGCCGTGCTTTTTCTGTAGTTGGAACGCATCCCCCTTCAGCGCAAGTAGATAGGCGATGACCAGGCCCGCGGCTCGGCCGTTGCCAGGCAATCCTCCTCGTTGGGCGTACGGAAATCCGCGCCCCAACAGGGGTCCACCTCCTCGCAGTTGCCGCCGTCGTCGTACTTGCAGCGCAGGGCGTCGGCGTTGACCGTGGGAGTGGCGCGCTCGATGGCGCGTACGTAGTACACGTGTTCGCGATCGCTGCGAGCCTGCTCGGGGTCGTCGAACTCCACCGTGCAGCCGTTGCCGTCCGCGGGGCAGGGCAGTATCTTCCACGGGTCTTCGATGAGCTCGGCCAGGGAGTCATCTTGTGCCTCCGCGAGATTGCCGGGACGGCGCGCACGCACGCGCACTACTTCTATGCGCTCGATGGGGCGCCTTCGGTCAGTGGGGTTGTAGCACTCACCCCGGCACAGGCGCTCGAGCCTTGCGGGAGACAGGCCCTGCTCGGAGTGCTCGGGGCAGCCCTGCTCCTGCTCCAGCGAGCCAGCGGCTCGCACCCTGAAACGCGGTGTTCCGGTCATGTCGGCCTCGCCGCCCATGGCGAGTTCGCCGTCGGGGCCGTTCAGGAGGTCAAACCACAGCAGTATGCGCGGCCCGCTGGTGCCGTAGACCTCGCGTCGTTTCATGGCCTGCCAGATCGAATCGCGGTCGCGGCCGCCGGAGTGCACGGCCACCAAGCCTCCGGTGACAAAAAATGAAGCTACTCGCTCGGCTTCCAGGGCGAGCATGGGGTTGGCCATGACCGCGTCGGTGGCAACGAAGGGCTGGGATTCCCCATTGTCGGCAGCTTTTTCTCCGCGCAGAACGTTGTAAGTGAAGCGGCTGTGTACGCCGCGGGCCTCGGTCATCTGGTAGCGTGCGTACTCCTTGTAGCCGGTACCGGGGCGCGCAGAGTGGTTGTCGCTCGAAGCCATGAAGCCAAAGCGAAAGCGGCGCGCGTCGCCGTCCGCCTCGTTGCCGGTCAGTGCCAGCGTGTACTGAGCAGAGTTGCGCGGCCGGTAGTTGAAGGACGGGAGAAAACAGTCGCGGCATTGGCCGCAGTCGAGCCAGGCTTCGGGCTCGGCCCAGGGTAACGTCAGGTGACCCTGCTGGCCGGCCTCGAGATGGTTGGTCTGGGCTTCGGTAACCAGCTGCTCACAACTCGCCGAGTCGGGATTTTCACAGCGTTCGCGCACAAGCTGGCCAGCCCGCCGGCAGCAGGGAAGGTAGTTTTCTGTCGCCTCGGGGCAAACAGCACCGTTGTCGCCAGCAACACCGTCCTCGCGCCAGTCTCGGTACTCTTCGGAGTTGCCATGTCCGGAAAACACCTCCAGCAGGATCTGCCTCTCGGGGTCGTGCTGCGCGCCCTTCAACTGCTTGTCGAACGATGAGCCCGGCGGTGTGTACACTCCCCAGGCCGTGCCGTGCGGAATGACTATGGATTCGTGTCCCCACTGGGCGAGTTTTTCGAACAGCTCGGCGGGGTCCAGGGCGGTTTCGATGCAGTCGTTGGGGAGTTGGCGGGTGTCGATTCCTGCCTCGCAATCCGGCGTGTCCAGGAGCTCGTTCTGGTAGAAATCAAAGGAAAGAAACTGATCGAATTCATCCAGGTCGGCCAGGGGTAGCAGTAGCCGTTGCTTGAGCGGGCGCTTGTCGCCCAGCATTTTTATCAGCAGTGACCGCGCAGCTATCGGCCGCCTGGGTATGGAGTCCTCGTCGAGGTCGCGCAGGATGACATTCTTGTGTCCCCAGTGCTCCGACGGGGTCTGTCCCACCTGCGTCCACTCCCATCCCAGGTAGGCGACAACGTCGGGATTGTCGGGATCGCCGGCCAGGGCGTTGCACTGGCGAACCGAATCCACGGTCTCTTGCCAGTGTTGCGGGGTCAGGCCCTCGGCGTGATCGTTTATGCTCCAGAAGTCGAGGCCCGAGCAGTAGCGGGCAAAATCACAGGCATCGGCTGGCGGGTGCGCGCCTTCACCTTGCATGACGGGCAGGCTGAAAGTGAACGCGTCGGGCGAAAAGGTGGTGTGTACGTGCAGGTCGCCGAAGAGAATCTGCTTGTCGTTGCCGACCTCAAGAGCCTGTGCGGTTTCGCGTTGCCTGGCCTGTTCGGTCTCGACAACAGTTGTCGGCAAGGCGGCGCCTTCTATGTTGCCAGGACCCTGGTGTTTGCCGCAGCCTGGCAGCATGAGCAGGGCTGCTGCGCTGAGAGCAAGAAGAACCCGTAGCGGGGTGGCCTTGAGATGAAGGCGACTATGCATGTGTATCTTTCTCCTGCTAGTGAGTGGGTTCAGGCTTCGGGCATAAGTGACTGCAGGTGCTCGTAAGCGTCGATGTACTCTTCTACCAGTTGGTTGATCACCTGGCGCACCGGGCGCACATCGTTCATGCGCCCCACGATCTGTCCCACCGGGTTGAAGGCCACCCCCTGGGCCTTCGCCGCGTAGCGGTGTACGCGGTGCACGGCATCGGCCGTAACCATCCACTGCAGCGGCATGCCCAGCGGCGCGGGGGTCTCGGGGTCTTCCCAGGCCTTGGTCCAGTCGTTCTTGAGCATGCGGCAGGGCTTGCCGGTCCAGCTTCGCGACCTGACGGTGTCCCGGGTCTGGGCATCCAGCAGGCCCTGTACCTGCTCGGGCGGGCAGGCCGACTCCGCCACCGTGAGCCACAGTGAGCCCGACCACACACCCTGCGCTCCCATGGCCAGCGCGGCAGCCACCTGCCGACCGCTGCCGATTCCGCCAGCAGCCAATACCGGTAGCGGCGCGACGGCATCAATCACTTCGGGCCACAGCACCATGCTGCCCACGTCGCCGGTGTGTCCCCCGCCCTCGGTGCCCTGGGCGATGATGAAGTCGCAGCCTGCTTCCTTGTGCTTGAGGGCCTGGTAGGCGCTGCCGCACAGCGCTCCCACCAGCAGGCCGGCGTCCTGTATCTCCTTGATGACTTCGGCCGGGGGCGTGCCCAGCGCGTTGGCTATGAGTTTGACCTTCTTGTGCTTGAGCGCGGTTTCTACCTGCGGGCCGGCCGTCAGCTGCGTCCATCCGAGTAGCTCTTTAGCTTTTTCGCCTTCGGGCAGTGGCGGTACTCCGTGTTCGTCGAGTACGCGCGAGGCGAAGTCGCGGTGCTCCTGCGGCACCTGGGCGGCGAGCAAGGCCTGCAGCTTGTCGAGGTCGGTTTCTTCCATGCCCTCGTATTTGCCGGGGATGACGATGTCCACGCCGTAGGGGTTGTCACCCACGTGTTCGTCTATCCACTGAAGCTCGGCTTCGAGTTCTTCTACCGAAAATCCTACGGCACCCAGCACGCCCAGGCCGCCGGCGTTGCTGACTGCGGCCACCACGTCGCGGCAGTGTGTGAAGGCAAAAATGGGGAATTCGATTCCAAGGCGTTGGCATAGTTCAGTTTGCACGGGTTTCTCCTTTGCTTAGGGGTAGAACGTGTTCTACTTTGCCCGCGTAGGTAGGCAAAGCAAGGTGTCGAGTGGAGCAAAAAAAGTGAGATTAGTGGTGCGCGGCTACAACGCGCTCAGCCGCGCGCTCGAGCGTTTGGGCCGGGGGCGGGCGACTTTTGCTGAAAGCGAACAGGCGCTGCACGACGCTGCCCTGCGGGCGGCGGGCGGTAGCAGGGCCGGCAATGACACGGACAACGCAGGCGACTTCGGCGACCCCGGTTACCTCGAAGGCCTGCGCATACTGTTGGGGTCGCTCGACAAGGAGGCCGTGCCGACTCCCTTCGGTCGCATGATGCTGCGCAAGCAGATTGTCAGCGTGCTTCGCAACCGGCTGCTTGTCGAGCGGCAGCTCGCCGGGCAGCCGGCGATTGAGCAGCAGGCGGTTGAAAAACCCATCATCATCCTGGGCCTGCCGCGCACGGGTACCACCGCGCTGCACCAGCTCATGGGCAACGACCCTGGCATACAGGTGCTCGAGTACTGGCTGGCGGCCGCGCCGCAACCGCGTCCGCCGCGCGAGCAGTGGGCCCGCAACCGCAACTACAAGGAGGCGCTGTCCGACCTGCGAGGCATGTACTACCTCGACCCGTCGCTCAAGGCCGTCCACCTGATGACTGCCGACGGCGCCGAGGAGTGCCGCCACCTGTTGCAGCACTGCTTCGCCGACGACACCTTCGACTGCAACTCCAACGTACCCTCCTATTCCGCGTGGTACGACGGGGTCGACATGCATCCGGCCTACCTGCAGCACCGTCGTTGCTTGCAGCTCATAGCTTCCACCGCGCCCGGCCGTCGCTGGGTGCTCAAGTACCCGGTGCACATGGGCAACCTCGACCTTTTGTTCGAGCTCTACCCGGACGCCTGCGTGGTGCAGACCCACCGCGACCCGGCGCGCATAGTGCCGTCCGAGTGCAGCCTGGTGTCGGGCTGGCGCGCGCTTTACGAAACCGGTGTCGATCGCCACGAGATAGGCCGCAGGCGCATGGAGCTTTGGGCGGCGCGGCTGGAGCACACCATGGAGGTGAGAAAAGGCCGCGAGGACCGTTTCTTTGACCTCAACTTTCGCGAGGTACTGTCGGATCCGGTGGCCGCTGTGCGCCGGGTCTACAATTACTTTGGCCTCGAGCTGGCCGGCGAAGGCGAGAGCAGGCTGGGAAACTGGCGGCAGGAAAATCCCCACGGCAAGTACGGGCTGCACACTTACAACGCGGCTGACTATGGGCTCGACGACGTCATGATGCACGATAGGTACGCGGCTTACATGCAGGCTTTCGGCGTCGAACTCGAGGAGAGCCTGCCGCTGTGAGCCGCCGTGACCCAGGCGCCGGGGAATCACCACGGGCGGGCGACCTGCCTGCGCGTACGCGCTATCCCCGGACAGAGGGCAGCCGGCGGCTGCTCGAGCAGGCGGCGCGTCTTCTTCCCTCGGGCGTGCGCAGCAACACCGGTCTTGCGGATGATGCGTTGCTCGTGGCTTCGGCCCGCGGCGCAATAGTGACCGACAGCGACGGTAACGATTACGTTGATTACCTGCTGGGCTCGGGGCCCATGATACTGGGGCACGCCCACCCGGCCGTCGTTGAGGCCGTTAGTCGCCAGCTCGCCGACGGCTCGAGCTATCTCGCCCTCAACGAACGAGCGGTCGAGCTGGCCCAGGCAGTGGTCGATCGCGTGCCCTGTGCCGAGGCCGTGAGTTTTTACAGCTCGGGCAGCGAGTCGGTCAACTACGCACTCAGGCTCGCGCGCGCGGCCACCGGCAGGCAGAAGATTCTCAAGTTCGAGGGCGCGTTTCACGGCATGGGCGACGAATCCCTGCACTCGAACCAGTGGACGACGGGTCTCGGCGAAGGGCAGGCCGCCGCCGGGGGCACGGCAGCCCGACCGCTGGCCGTAGCCAACAGTGCCGGGTTGCCCGGGGCCGTGACCGAGTCCGTACTGGTGGCGCCCTACAATGACCTGGCATCTACCGCCGAGCTGCTGGCCGAGCAGGGCGCAGAGGTCGCGGCCATAATCGTTGAGCCCATGCAGCGCACGCTGGTCCCGGCCGAAGGTTTCCTGGCCGGGCTGCGGCAGTTGGCTGACAGCAGCGGCGCGCTGTTGATCTTTGACGAGATGGTGACTGCGTTTCGCCTGGCCCGGGGAGGCGCCCAGGAGGCGTACGGCGTCGTTCCCGATCTAGCAACGCTCGGCAAGACAGTGTCCGGCGGTCATCCGCTGGCGGTGCTCTGCGGCGCTGCCGAAATCATGGAGTACCTGCGGCCGGGCCGCGAGCCTGCCGCGGGTGGTGTTATGCAGACCAGTACCTTCTCGGGTAATCCCGTGTCCTGCGTGGCCGCGCTGGCAACCCTCGCCGAGTTGGATCGCCCCGGTGTCTACCAGCGCCTCGCAGCGTCGGGGCAGCGCTTACGCGCGGGCCTGGACGCGGCCTTTGCCGCCGCCGGCATAGAAGCTTGCAGCAGCGGCCACGACACGGCCTTCGAAGCCTGGTTTTTACCGCGCCCGCCGCGCAACCATCGCGACACCCTGGCGACCGACCGTGGCCGGCAGACCGAGTTCGCGCACCTGTTACTCGAGCGAGGCGTGCTCAAGGGCCACGAAAAGTTTTTCGTCTGCACGGCACACGACGATAGCCTGCTCGAGTTTACCGTGCAGGCTTTTCACGATGCCGCAGCCGCGCTTGCGGCTAGCCGAGATTGACGGCCGTCGTCAGGCCGGGAACTCGAACAAAACCTTCACCGCCTCGCTGCGGTCCTGTCGTCTGCAGGCCATGAACGCCTCGCGGTACTCGGCCAGGCCAAAACGGTGGGTGATCAAGGGGCTGAGGTCGAGGCGGCCCTCGCGCGTCCAGTCGATGTAATGCTCAAAGGCGTGCCGACGTGAGCCATTTACGGTTTCATGGCCGAAGCCACTGGAGCCGACGAGGGCAATCTCCTTGAAATAGAGCGGCGTCCACTCGAAGCGCGCGGACTTCTCCACGCCCGTGACCACTACCGCAGCGTGCGGGCGCGCCACTCTCAGTCCGACTTCCAGTGTCGAGGGCATTCCGACCGTGTCGTAGACCACGTCGACGCCGCCGGTCAGCATGGGTAGCCCCCGCCAGGGCCTGCGCAGGGGGCTCCTGGTCTCGTCGGCTACCCGTTCAATCAAGGAGAGCTCGGGCTTGTGGTCGATTACAACCTGGGCGCCCAGTTGGGCGGCGAGGCGGGCCTGCTGCGGAAAACGTGCTACGGCCAACACGCGGCAGTCCGGCCACAGAAGCCTCAGCGCTGCCACATGGCACAGCCCCAGCGTGCCGCAGCCGTACACCAGCACGCAACCGTCATCGGGGGGTGGTCGCAATAGCGTGGCGTGCAGCGATACCGAGAAAGGATCGGCGAGTACGGCCTGCTCGTCGCTGATATCGGGGGGTAATACGAAGCACTGCGAGCGGTGGGCCACCAGCGATTCGGCAAAGCCCCCGTGGGCATCGGCGCTGTTGCCGTGGTGAATGCCGGGCGCCAGCAAGCCGCGTTCAAAGTTTTCGCACTGCGCCAACTCACCAAGCGCGCACCAGCGGCAGGGCTCGAGCCCGCGAGGTTCACAGGACAACCACGGGTTGAGCAGCACGCGGTCGCCCGGCTCAATGCCGCCGACCTCGTTGCCGCAGTCACGCACCACGCCTACAACCTCGTGGCCCAGTACCTGGGGAAAGGATATGAGCGAGGTCATGGGGTTGTCGATCGAGCCGTTGAGAAACACCTGTTTGTAGTCGCTGCCGCACAGCCCGCACAGTCGTGTCTGAAGGCGCAGCCACTTGGCACCGGGCAGCTCGGGCTCGGCCAACTCGCGTAGTTGCAGTGGGGAGGTCGGCCCCACGCAGGCGGCCGGCCAGGCGCGCGAGAGCAGGGCGGTGGCGACCGTGCGCAAGACCTTGTTTTCGAATACCAGCGCTTTCATTACGGTTGTCGAATGGCTCAAGGGCGGCGGCCGCAGTATTCTACTTGTCGCCGCTGCTCAGGCCAGTCAACGGGATAGCTTGGTTTCTCAACCAGGATAACTCGACGGGCGGTTTCTTCCCGGTGGCCGAGCGCATTCAGCCGGGAGGCTGAGGATTGTCTCGCGAGGGGTGAGTGCGGTGGCCCAGGAGCTGGCCACCGGTCATGGCTTCGCCGGTACCGTTGAGCCCTCGAAGGCCCCCTTGCGCACGTTGAATACGCACACCTGCTGCGGGGCTGGACCGCCGGGGTCGGCCTCGAAGATGATCACCCGCACTATCCTGCTGACTTGGGGGCGTGACGCGTCGTAGCCACCGGGGCCCTTGAGTACGATGCCGCTGGCAAAGCCCTCCTTGTCTCGGTCGTAGAGGAAGATGGATTGGCCCGAGTTGCTGCCGTTGCCCAGCAGGTCGCAGGTGGACTGGAAGGCGATGAAACGCGCTTGTGCTCCCACGCTGGGCATCGCGTTGGTACAGCCCGTGGTGTTGGTCACCTGGGTGTAGGGCGACGACGGCAAGTTGGCATCCCACAGGAAGATTTCCGTGTTCTCGTCGCCGTTGGAGCCCGCCACCAGGTCGGCATCGGAGGCGAAGGCGATAAAACGCCTACGGCTCTGGCTGGGGCTCTCACTGAAAAATCCGGAAGGGTAAGGGGAGGTTACCTGTACCAGTTGGGTCGCCTTGCGCTGGATACGGTACAAGGACCGCTCACCCGCGGTGCCGGGGGGGTTGGTGACCAGCAGATCGGCTGTGCTCGAGAACGCTATAGCCGCGGAGTTGAAATTGACGCTGTGGCCAACCACGCTGATGCCACTGCCGGCGGCCGTCAGTTGCTGGAGCGTCGGTATCGGTGCGGGGGTGCTGGGCCCCACCAGCTCGCGCTTCCACATGAAAATTTCACGGTTACCTTCGGGATTACCGCATCTCGCCGGGGCGTTGGGGCAGCGGGCGGGGTCGTCGCACACCAGTCCGGGGCAGTCGGCGTCAGAACTACAGGGGCCCCTGTCATTGTCGCCACCCACGCAGGAGTTCACCAGGTCACCGTCGGAGTCGAACAGCAGCCGGCGGGCGCGGGCTGCCCGCATATTGGGGTGATTGTTGGAGGCTCCCACGCTTTGGCTTATCTGCAGCAAGCGTTCGCGACGGCGATCGAGGTGGAAGATCTCAGTGTTGCCGTCGGGGTTAGAGCCGGTGAGGTCCGAGTTTGAAGAGAAGGCTACGAACCTCCCAGAACCGTTCAAGGTCGGGTTTTCGTGGTTGTTGTCTACACCGAAGACGAGCGACGTTGTATCGGTGATTTGTGTCATGGCTGTCGAAAGAGCGACTGTAGGGGCGGCGCCGTGGCGGATTTGTTTGTCGTATTCTTTACGGCTGAAGACGAAGATCTCGGTGTTGCCGTCGGGGTTATTACCCGTGTAGTCTGCAGCTGACTCGAAGACGATTTCATTGGCCTTGCGGCTCGGGTTCGCCGAGTTGCCCTCGAAGCAGAATAGTTCCCCGCTTTCCAGGCCGCAGTCGAAACAACCGTCGTCGGCCTGGTCGTTGCCGTCATCACAGAATTCATCGGGGTCTACCGTGCCATCGCCGCAGTATGGCAGCAGCGTGCAGTCCACGTCGCACGTGGTCCCGTCGGGAGGGTCGCATTCCTCGGCGCAACTGCCCTGCAGTACGCCGTCACCACAGCTCGTGCCGGCCGGGACACAGATACCGTCGCCGTCGCAGGTATCATCGGGCGTGCAGATGTCTCCGTCGTCGCAGGGGACAGAAGTCACCGAGAGGCAGTCGTCGCTGACGTCATTGCACTGGTCGTTGCACTCCAAGAGACCCGTACACGGGTCTCCGGTGTGGCCGCAGGCGGAACCCGAGCAGGTATCGGTGCCGTTGCAGAACAAGCCGTCCTCGCAGGGCAGGCTGTTGGCTGCATTGACACAACCGGTCGTGGGGTCGCACGCGTCGGTTGTGCAAACGTTCGAGTCGTCGCAGTTGGGAGCCGGGCCGCTAACGCAGGCGCCAGCCGAGCAGGTATCGCCGGTCGTACACTCGTTGGCGTCGTCGCAATTGGCAGTATTATCGGCATATTCACAGCCTGTCGCCGGCACGCAACTGTCGTCCGTGCATACGTCAAAGTCATTACAGTCGGGCGCCACGCCGCCAACGCAGGTGCCAGCCGAGCAGGTGTCGCTTGTCGTGCAGGCGTCACCGTCGTCACAGGGGCTGGTGTTGTCGGTGTAGCTGCAACCAGTGGCCGGTATGCAGGTTTCGTCTGTGCACCCGTTAGTGTCGTCGCAGGTGACAACTGAACTTCCCCCGCATACCCCGGCCGAGCAGCTTTCGCCCGAGGTGCACTCGTCGCCATCGTCGCAAGGAACGCTATCGTCGTCCACGTATGAGCACCCCGTCGCCGGGACACAACTGTCTGTCGTGCACTGGTTACTGTCGTTGCAGGTGACCGTGTCCCCGGGTTGGCAGGCCCCGGCAACGCAGATGTCATTCTCCGTGCACAGGTCTCCGTCGTCGCAGGTGCCCGACGTGTTGTTGGCATAAATACAGCCGCTGGCGATGTCGCAAGCATCGATCGTACACGGATTATTGTCATCGCAACTGGCTATCAGCGGTGTGCCCTGGCAGGCGCCGTTGAGGCAGGTATCGTCGGTTGTGCAGTCGAACCCATCTACGCAGGGAATCGAGTTGTTGGTGAAGGTGCACCCGGTGATGGCGTTGCAACCGTTGTCGGTACAGGGATTCGTGTCGTCACAGGTAATCGGTGATGCACCCAGGCAGGTGCCACCGCTGCACGTATCTACGGTGGTGCATACGCTGCCGTCATCACAGGCCCCGCCCTCGTTAATCGGCGTTACGACGCAGGCGCCGGTGGTGTAGTCGCAGGAGGCCGTCGCGCAGGCTCCTTCGAGTCCGCTGCAATCCACGCCTGCGCACAGGTCCACGCCCTCGCAGGTGCCATCGGTGCAGGTATCGTTGGACGTTACCGGGTTTCCGTCATCACAAGGAGTTCCATTCCCGGCTTCAGGGCTGTCGCAGGTTCCCGTCAAGGGATCACAGGCGCCGGCTACGTGGCACTGGTCAACGGCGCTGCAGATTACGCCGGCACACAGGTCCACGCCCTCGCAGTTACCATTGGTGCACGAGTCATTGACGGTCGCAGGGTTACTGTCGTCGCATGGTATACCGTTGGGGCCTTCGGGCTCGGTGCAAAGCCCTGTGAGCGGACTGCACGCTCCAGCCAGGTGGCATTCGTCAATGGCGCTGCAGACGACACCAGCACACAGGTCGACGCCCTCGCAGGTACCGGCGGTGCACGAGTCATTAACTGTCGCGGGGTCACCGTCGTCGCAGGCCGTGCCATCGGGAGCTTCCGGGTCGCCACAGAGGCCGGTCAGGGGGTCGCAAGTGCCCGCCAGGTGGCAGTAGTCGAGGGCCGAACAGGTCACGCCGGCGCAGAGGTCAATACCTTCGCAGGTGCCGTCGCCACATACGTCGCTGGTTGTCGCCGGGTTTCCGTCATCACACGTTGTCCCGTTGCCCTGGATCTCGCAGCTTTCGCTGCAGCAATCTCCATCGTCATCGTTTCCGTCATCGCACTGTTCGCCGGGGTCCAGTATGCCGTCGCCGCAGCCGTCGGTTATAAACAGGTCGTCTATGGCCGCATCGTCGTCGAGGATCAGTACCATGCTTGTTGCCAGGAAGGGGTCTATCACGCTTACTCTCTGTACGGAGTTCTCGCCAAGAAGCGCCAGGGGTATCACCTGCAGCTGTTGCCCGGGGCCCCTCAGCTCAACCCGGCTTCCGGAGTCTCCGTGTTCCACGTTGATGACGGTCAGGCCCAGCACCTTGAGAGGCGGGTCAAAGATAAAAACCCAGGTGTCTTCCTGGTCGTCGCTGCTGTGGCTGCCGCCCGGTGATCGCCGGTCGTCGTCCTCCTCCTCGAGGGCCAGGATGTTGTTCAGCGCAACGGTGTTTCCGTGGCCCTGTCCCGGGGTCTCGAGGTCGTCGTCAAAACCGGGCGCGCATTGAGAGTGGAGGCAGCTGGAGTTGAAAACCACGGGCGCGTCGTCATCATCGTGGGGGTTGAGCTGCATCGTGATTCCGTTACCGAGCGCGCCAGGCTGCAGAACCTGCCCGTCGGCAAAAGATTCGAAATCAAGCAGCAGGGTAGCCGCGTTTGCGGGGGAGGCTACGGCCACGGCCAGCAGCGAGGCGTAAAGTGTAGTGGCCAGAACAAGTCTTCCCATGGTGGCGCTCCTCGGAGAAGATCCTGGCTCATAGACCGAACCCACCCCGCGGGGATGTCACCATATTGCCA
>LWDU01037688.1_pt1 | contig 38640 bp, 37 predicted proteins | sample 727161 | NCBI WGS metagenome assembly LWDU01 (sample SAMN04566230, study PRJNA314399) | hydrothermal vent metagenome | isolation source: deep sea hydrothermal plume seawater | place: Mexico: Gulf of California, Guaymas Basin | collected 2004-07-11
GAGCAGCCCGGCGTTGCGCGCGGTGGAGCGGATGGTGTCGTCCATATCCAGCTCTTCGTCGCGTCCGGTGCGGGCGAACTGACGCAGCCGGCGCAGCGCCAGCTTGATGTTACGGATGCCCAGCTCCACGGAGTCGTCCAGGTTGCGGAATTCCCGCTTCTCCCAGACCTTCACCGCGCTCTTGTTGCGCGACGGGCCGGTCATGCGCACCCCTTCCGGGTTCTCGCCGTAGCCGCCGAACGGGCTGGTGCCGCCGGTGCCGACCCACTTGTTACCGCCCTGGTGGCGCTTTTCCTGCTCTTCCAGGCGCTTTTTAAGCTCATCGAGGATCTTTTCCAGGCTGCCGAGACCCTGCAGTTTTTCCCGCTCTTCGGCGGACAGGGTCTTTTCCATCTGCTTGCGCAGCCATTCCTCGGGAATGGTCTGGCTCAGCCAGCCCGGCTCGATGCTTTCCAGGCCCTCGAAATAGTGCGCGAAGGCGCGGTCGAAACGGTCATAGTACTTCTCGTCCTTGACCATCACCGTCCGCGACAGCATGTAGAAGTCCTCGATGGACCCGAACGCCACGTGGTGCTTGAGCGCGCCGAACAGGTCCAGCAGCTCGCGCAGCGTCACCGGCACTTTATGGGCGCGCAGGTCCTCGAAAAAACCGATCAGCATAGAAACCTCTATCGGTTAAAGGATCTACCGTTCCCGGCGGCTCATGAAAGCCAGCCGTTCCAGCAGCTGTACGTCCGCTTCGTTCTTGACCAGGGCGCCGTACAGCGGCGGGACCGCGGTCTTGGTGTCGCGGTTTCGCAGAATGTCCTGGGGAATGTCGTCGGCCATCAGCAGCTTGAGCCAGTCGATCAGCTCGCTGGTGGAGGGCTTCTTCTTCATGCCCGGCACTTTGCGCAGGTCGAAGAAGATTTCCAGCGCCTCGGTGACCAGCTCCTTTTTAATTTCCGGGAAATGCACGTCCACGATCTGCATCATGGTCTTGGCATCGGGGAAATTGATGTAATGGAAGAAGCAGCGACGCAGGAAGGCGTCGGGCAGCTCTTTCTCATTGTTGGAGGTGATGATCACGATCGGGCGCTTCTCGGCGCGGACCATTTCACCGGTTTCGTAGACGAAGAACTCCATGCGATCCAGCTCCTGGAGCAGGTCGTTGGGGAATTCGATGTCCGCCTTGTCGATCTCATCGATCAACAGCACCACCTGGTCCTCGGCCTGGAACGCCTGCCAGAGCTTGCCCTTCTTGATGTAGTTGGACACGTCCTCGACGCCTTCGGCGCCGAGCTGGGAGTCGCGCAGGCGGGATACCGCGTCGTACTCGTACAGGCCCTGCTGGGCCTTGGTGGTGGACTTGATATGCCAGGAGAGCAAGGGCATACCCAGCGACTCGGCCACCTGTTCGGCGAGCAGGGTTTTGCCGGTGCCCGGCTCACCCTTGATCAGCAGCGGACGCTGCAAAGCAATGGCCGCGTTCACGGCCATTTTCAGATCTTCCGTGGCAACGTACTGTTCGGTGCCCTGAAACTGCATGCGAGTTTCTCCACATCAGCGAGAATAACGCTGCGCACTCTAGCAACCCGTGCCCCCCGGGCAAAGGGCCAGAATGGCCATGTTGCAGTCGGTTTGCGTCAGCCGGCCGCCCGGGGTGTGGCATAATCCACCGCCATGAATCTGTTATTGCTGCACCCTCACCAGCGCCTGGACGGCGACCGCTGGCGTCTTGATGACCGCCAGGGCGCCCATGTGCGCGCCGTGCTCAAGCTAGCGCCGGGCGACCACTGCCGCGCCGGGCTGCTCAACGAAGGCACTGGTCAGGCGACGATAGAATCGATTAAAAACAATGAGATAGAAATATCTTTTAAAGTCGATTCGAAGCCCATGCCCGCCCTGCCCCTGAACCTGCTGCTGGCCCTGCCCCGCCCCAAGATGCTCAAGCGGTTGCTGGTGGACGCCGCCAGCCTGGGCATCAAGAACATCGTGCTGGTGAACGCGGCCAAGGTGGACAAGAGCTACTGGCAGACGCCGAACCTCAAGGGGGAGCTGCTACGGGAAAAATTACTGCTGGGGCTGGAGCAGGCCGGCGACCCGGTGATGCCAAAGCTGCAGCTGGCGCCGCGCTTCCGGCCTTTCGTGGAGGATGACCTGGATCAGTGGGCCGGCCCCGGACGCCGCCTGCTGGCCCACCCCGGGCCGTTCCCGGACCTGCCGCGCAGGCTGGACGAGCCGGCCACCCTGGCGATTGGCCCGGAAGGCGGCTGGACGCCGTTCGAAGTGTCGTTGCTGGAGCAGCAGGGCTTCGGCTGCCACCGTTTCGGCAGCCGGATCCTGCGTGTGGAGACCGCCCTGCCCGCCCTGGTGGGCGCGCTGATGCGGCTGCCTTAGCGGCGGTAGGGGTTGCGGCGCGGCTTGCGCGGCGGCTTGTCGCCGCGCTGGTGGCGCAGCCGGGCGCGGCCGTAGAGGCCGGTGTATTTCTTGCCTTTCAGGTCGACGCGCTCAGTGAGCGGCTTGATTTCCTGCTCACTGAGTTCCTGCCAGCGCCCGGTGCGCAGCGACGACGGCAGCGTCAGGTCGCCGAAGCGGATGCGGATCAGACGCGCCACTTCCAGGTCCTGGGACTGGAACAGGCGGCGCACTTCCCGGTACTTACCCCCGGTCAATCTCACTTTGTACCAGTGGTTGGCGCCCTCGTCGGCGCCGCCGGCGTCTTCAATGCTGTCGAATTTGGATACACCGTCCTCGAGCAGCACGCCGTCCAGCATCGCCTTGCGCTTGTCTTCGCTCAGGGCGCCGTGCACGCGCACCGCGTACTCGCGCACGAAGCCGTTGGACGGGTGCATCAGCCGGTGGGCCAGCTCCCCGTCGGTGGTGAACAGCATCAGCCCGGTGGTGTTGATGTCCAGACGGCCCACCTGCACCCAGCGCATGCCCTGCAGCTTGGGGAGGTTATCGAACACCGTGGGGCGGCCCTGCGGATCGTTCCGCGAGCACACTTCCCCGACCGGCTTGTGATAAATGATCACGCGCCGAACTATGTCTTCTTCCGCCTTCACTCGAATGATCCTGCCGTCGACTCTGATGGTGTCTTCCGGCTCCGCACGGTCTCCCAGCGTCGCCACCTGGCCGTTCACGGAAACCCGCCCATCGGCGATCCAGGTTTCCAGTTCACGGCGTGATCCCAGCCCGGTGCGGGCCAGAACTTTCTGTAACTTTTCACTCATGGGGCGATTGCTCGTCCTCGTCGGCCGCCTTGGCGGCTTGCTCGCCGGTCCCCTCGGCGGGGGCCGGTTTGCGGCGAAATTCCTCTTCGAAGCCGGCGTTCACGGAATCCACCTTATCAATACTCATCAGGGTGGAGTCGTCCAGTTCCGGTTCTTCGTCCAGGGCGGCGAAAATTTCCTCGTTACGGGCTTCGCGCTCCCCTTCGGTGCGGGCACCGAAGGCGGCCGTGGCGTCGTTGCTGTCGTCGTCATCGTCGCTGTCAGGGTCCGGCGCGTCGCTCAGCGCCAGCTCTTCGTTCAGCTTGTCCAGATCCTTGATTTCCGACAACGGCGGCAAATCTTCCAGACTTTTCAGATCAAAGTAGTCAAGAAACTGCCGGGTGGTAGCGAACATCGCCGGCCGGCCCGGCACGTCCCGATGGCCGACCACCCGCACCCAGCTGCGCTCCAGCAGGCTCTTGATAATGTGCGAGCTCACCGAAACACCACGGATTTCCTCGATTTCGCCCCGCGTGATCGGCTGGCGGTAGGCCACCAGCGCCAGCGTCTCGAGGATCGCGCGGCTGTAGCGCGGCGGTTTTTCCTGCCACAGGCGGCTCACCCAGGGCCCCAGGTCCTTGCGCACCTGGAAGCGGAACCCGGAGGCCACTTCCTTCAGTTCGATGCCACGCTCCGCGTAGTCCTCGCTGATCTGCTCCAGTGAGCGGGACAGATCGGCCCTCTCCGGGCGTTCCTGCTCATCGAACAGCAGCAACAGCGCGTCCCGGTCCAGCGGCCCGTCGGCGGCGAAGATCGCCGCTTCGACGATGTGTTTTATCTTATCCGGCTCCACGGTTATTCATCCTCGTCAGCCTGGTAAGGTTCGTCATCCAACTCCAGCGCCGCCAGGGCTTCCGATTCTTCCAGCACCAGGGTTCTCGCCTTCACATGGATGGGGCTGAAGGGCCCGCTCTGCACCAGCTCAATCAGCGACCCTTTGACCAGTTCGAGAATCGCCAGGAAGCTGACCACCACGCCAAGCCGCCCTTCGCTGGCTTCGAACAGCTCCACGAACGGCACGAATTCCCGGCCTTTCAGGCGGTCCAGCACATTCGCCATGCGCTCCCGGGTGGAAAGCTTCTCCCGCGACACCTGGTGGTTCTCGAACATGTCGGCCCGGTACAACACTTCCTTGAACGCCAGCAGCAACTCGCGCAGGTCCACGTCCGGCTGCGCCTTTTCACGCACGTATTCCGGACGGCGGGCGACGGCGATCTGAAAGTCCCGCTCCAGGCGCGGCAGGTTGTCGATGTCCTCGGCGGCCTGCTTGAATCGCTCGTATTCCTGCAGCCGGCGGATCAGCTCGGCGCGCGGGTCTTCCGCCTCGTCCTCTTCGTCGTGAACCGGTCGCGGCAGCAAGGTGCGCGATTTAATCTCGCCCAGCATCGCCGCCATCACCAGATATTCCGCGGCCAGCTCCAGGTTCATGGCCTTCATCAGCTCCACGTACTCCATGTACTGAGTCGTGATCTGGGCCACGGGGATGTCGAGAATATCCAGGTTCTGCCGCTTGATCAGGTACAACAGCAGATCCAGCGGGCCTTCGAACGCCTCCAGGAACACTTCCAGGGCGTCCGGCGGTATGTAGAGATCGTCGGGCAGCTTGGTGATCGCCTGGCCGTACATCAGGCCGAACGGCATCTCCGCCTGGTGCGGCGCCGGTGGCGCCAGCGGGTTGCCGGCCTTCGGGGCCTGTTGCTTGGCCACGTCGTTCATCGGTATTGCAGCCCCATTACCGAGCGCACTTCATCGAGGGTGGCGCGGGCCGCTTCGCGGGCCTCTTCACACCCTTCGGACACAATCGTGCGCACCAGATCCGGATTACGCAAATGATCCTCGGCGCGGCGCCGGATCGGCTCCAGCTCCGCTTGCACCGCTTCGATCACCGGTTTCTTGCATTCCAGGCAACCGATACCGGCGGAGGTGCAGCCTTCCTGTACCCACTGGCGGGTGCGGTCGTCGGAATAGGCCTTGTGAAACTCCCACACCGGGCACTTCTCCGGCGTGCCCGGATCGCTGCGGCGCACCCGCGCCGGATCGGTGGGCATGCGGCGGATCTTGGCGTCCACGTCGTCCGGTTCTTCGCGCAGGCTGATGAAGTTGCCGTAGGACTTGGACATTTTCTGACCGTCCAGGCCGGGCATCTTCGAGGCCGGCGTGAGCAGGGACTGGGGCTCCGGCAGGATCACCTTGCCGCCGCCTTCCAGGTCACCGTTCAGGCGTTCCTTATCGCCGAGCGTGATGTTCTGCTGGTTCTGCACCAGCGCGCGGGCCGCTTCCAGCGCGGACTCGTCGCCCTGCTCCTGGTATTTGCGGCGGTTATCCGCGTAGATGCGCGCCTGTTTCTTGCCCATCTTCTTGATCGCCGCGGTCACCGCCTCCTCGAAGCCCGGCTCACGGCCGTAAAGATGGTTGAAGCGCCGTGCCACTTCGCGGGTCAACTCCACATGGGCCACCTGATCGGCGCCCACCGGCACCTGGCCGGCCCGGTAAATCAGGATGTCGGCGGCCTGCAGCAGCGGGTAACCGAGAAAGCCGTAGGTGCCCAGGTCCTTCTCGCGCAGCTTTTCCTGCTGGTCTTTATAGGTCGGCACCCGTTCCAGCCAGGACAGCGGCGTCATCATCGACAGCAGCAGGTGCAGCTCGGCGTGCTCGGGCACCTGGCTCTGCACGAACAGAGTGGCGGACCCGGGGTTCACCCCGGCGGCCAGCCAGTCGGTCACCAGGTCCCAGACGTGGCCCTGAATACCGTGTGGATCCTCGTATTCAGTGGTCAGGCCGTGCCAGTCCGCGACGAAAAAGAAACACTCGTACTCGTGCTGCAAGCGTACCCAATTCTTGAGTACGCCATGGTAATGCCCCAAATGCAGGCGCCCGGTGGCGCGCATGCCCGATACCACTCTTTGGGAGGGAACCACGGAACTCAAAAGCCGACTCCTGTCGTAACGGCGGAAAGCGGCGATTATAAAGGGAATAGACGGTGTAAAGACAGGGCTGGACGCAACGCTCTAGAAGATAGCGTCCAGGGGACCGGCGCCCTCGCGGACCACCTCCGGGCCGTTGCCGTCGGCCAGCGAAATCACGGTGGTCTCGGTGACCCCGCAAAAGCCGCCGTCGATCACCAGATCCACCTGGCCCTGCAGGAAGTCGCGCACGTCCTGGGGATCGGTGAGCGGGAACTCATCGTCGGGCAGATGGGCGGTGGAGGTCATGATCGGCCCGCCGTGCTCGTTAAGCAGCGCCTGGCAGATCGGATGATCCGGCACGCGGATGCCGATGGTGCGCTTTTTCGGGTGCATCAGCCGGCGCGGCACTTCGCTGGTGGCGCTCAGAATAAAGGTATAGGGCCCCGGCGTGTGCGCCTTGAGCAGCCGGTAGTCCGGGTTGTCCACCTTGGCGTAGGTGGCCAGCACCGACAGGTCCGGGCACAGCAAAGTGAACTGGTGTTTATTGTCCAGCCGGCGCAGGCGGATCAGACGATCCAGGGCGTCCTTCTCACCGATCCCGCAGCCCAGGGCGTAGGTGGTATCGGTGGGATAGGCGATCAGCCCGCCGCCACGGATCACGTCCACGGCCTGGCGGATCAGGCGCGGCTGGGGTGTTTCGGGGTGGATATGCAATACATCGGTCATGGGGCCGCATTCTCCACCCGCGCCCCGGCCGGCGCAACACCGGCCTGGGGCAGCGCCCACACCGGCGTGCCGTCTGGCGGGAACGGCGGCAGCCCGCCCAGCGCCAGCCACTTCTGCTGGGGCGAATGGAAATCGCTGCCGCCGGATACCGCCAGATCGAAATGCCGCCAGCATTCCTCCAGCAACGCCGCTTGCTGCGGGCTGAGCCCGGGCATCATCGCTTCCATGGCGAGGCCGCCGGCGTTGCGGAAATCGCGTACCAATTCACGGAGCCGCTTGCGGGTGAGCCCGTAGGCCTGGGGATGGGCAAGCACCGGAATGCCGCCGGCGGCCAGCAATTCCGAAACGCCCTCCTCCAGGCTCACCCAGGGGGTGGAGACAAAGCCCGACTGTCCCTTTTTAAGGAACCGGTTGAACGCATGGCGCTGATCGCGCACCACGCCGGCCTCCACCAGCATCTTGGCGAACCAGGGGCGCCCCGGTGTGTCGCTGTCGGACAGCTCGCACGCCTTGCCATAGCTGTCTTCCAGCCGGGCCGCCTTGTCGAGCCGGGCGCCGATCCGCACCGCGCGCTCCCGGCGGGCCTCCAGCTGGCGATTGACGCGCTCCACCAACACCGGTGCTTCGGGGTCCACCCACAGACCCAGCACATGGATTTCCCGGGTGCCGCACAGCACCGACAGCTCGATGCCCGGCACCAGGGTGATGCCGTGCTCCTCGGCGGCGCGGTGCGCCTCGGGCAGGCCGGCCAGGGTGTCGTGGTCGGTGAGCGCCAGGGCGTCGACGCCGTGATCGGCGGCACGGGCCACCAGATCGGTGGGCGACAAAGCGCCGTCCGACGCCAGGCTGTGGCTGTGGAAATCGGGACGCTGGAAACGGGAGGTATCGGTCATGGCGGGCAAGGTATCACACAACCTCGCCCGGCGGGATGATTTGCGCCGCCGTTCCCGCTACCATCGGCGGTCCCGGTAAGGATGCGTGTCCATGAAGCAATTGTTTGATTATCTCCCCGTGGTGGTGTTCTTCGGCCTCTATTTTCTCAGCGGCCGGGACATCATGCTCGCCACCTGGGGCATCATCGCCGCCACCAGCTTTCAGGTGGTCGCCGGCCGCTTGATCTGGAAGCGCTGGCATCGCCTGCACCTGATGGTCCTGGCCGTCACCCTGGTGTTCGGCGGCCTGACCCTGTTGCTGCGCGACGATGTGTTCATCAAGTGGCGCCCTTCGATCATCAGCTTCGTGCTGGCGGCGGTGCTGCTGGGCGGGCATTTCCTGCGCGAGCGCAACCTGCTGCAGCGCCTGTGTGAAAAGCTGATGGTAAGCGGCTTCGGCCGCGTGGTGGCGCTGTGGACCCGCCTCAATCTCGCGTTCGTGGTGTATTTTGTCGCGCTGGGCGGGCTCAATCTGTTCATTGCCTACACCTTCAGCACCGACTTCTGGGTGAATTTCAAACTGTTTGGCTTCACCGCCATTCAAATGGTGTTTTACGTGGCGGTGTTCCTGTATTTCTACCGGCACATTTCCGAGGAAGACCGCAAACAACTGTTCCACCAGGACCAATCCGCCAAGGAACCGGAGAAAAAGGACGACGATGCTGTACGCGATAATCAGTGAAGATGTGGCCGACTCCCTGCCGCTGCGCAAGACCGCCCGCCCCGACCACATCGCCCGCCTGGAGCGGCTGCGTGATCAAGGGCGCTTGATTCTCGCCGGCCCCCTGCCGGCGGTGGACAGCGAGGACCCCGGTGAAGCCGGGTTCAGCGGTTCCCTGGTGGTGGCCGAGTTCGAGTCGCTGGAAGACGCCCGTGAGTGGGCCGACCAAGACCCCTATGTGGCCGCCGGCGTGTACGCGAACGTGACGGTGAAGCCGTTCAAGGCCGTCCTTCCCTGAGTTTTTACAAAATCGACCCGCGCAGCGCTGGAAAATGTGACTATTTCGGCGCCATTGCCGCCGAGGGTTGCCTAAACTTCGCGCCTTGAAATCTAAGGAGTACCTCTTAATGCTCGTTCGCTGGCTCTGCTTTGTGCTGATTGCCCTGTTGTCCACACCGGCCCTGGCCGCCACCGCCTGGATCGACGACGAAATCTATGTGCCGGTGCGCTCCGGCGCCGGCTCCGGCTACCGGATCGTCCATCGCGGCCTGAAAAGCGGCACTCGGGTGGAATTTCTGGGGGAAGACGGTGACTGGGCGCGCATCCGCTTCAGCGATACCGAAGGCTATATTCCCAAGCAGTACATCAGCCGCTCGCCCACCGCCGCCATCCGCCTGGACCAGATCAGCGGTGACAGCAAGCAGATGGAAAGCCGCATGACCGAAATGCGCGAGCGTCTGAGCAGCGTGGAAGCGGAGCGTGACCAGCTGCGTGCCGAGAACGAGGAGCTCAAGGGCTCGCTGAGCAGCCGCAGCGACGAGCTGGAGAACCTGCGCGACGTGGCCGCCGATCCGATCCGCCTGGACCAGGCCAACCGCCGGCTCAACGAAGAGCTCAGCATGCTGCGCTCCGAGCTCGACCAGGTGAAAGCGGAGAACGCCATGCTGCGCGGCAATAACACCTCCCAGCAATGGATCACCGGGGTCGGCATTCTGATTCTCGGCGCCATCGCCGGCCTGCTGCTGAAATCCAAGTCCGGCCGCCGCCGCAGCACCTGGGCCAACTGAGCGGCGTCAGCCGTCCAGGCGGCCGAACAGGGTTTCCAAACGCACGCTAATGCCGTTCACCCCCTGATAGCCCTGATCCCGGGGCCACAGGACGAACGGCTCCAGTTCCACGAACAACCACGGCCGCCACACCTGACGCCGGTAGCGCACGTAGCAGCGATAGCTGTCCACCCGGGCCTCGGGTTTGGTGAAGCCGGCGGCCCCCACGCCCAGGTTCCAGGCCGCCTTGTCACTCTCGCGCAGGAATAGATTCACGGCCTGGAACCATCCCAAGCCACGCCCGTCCTCGTTCAGTTCCTCGCTGTATTCAATCTGGCTGGCCAGACGCACACTGGCGATGTCACTCAGGGGTCGGTCTATCTCGAACAGCGAGCGGCTGCGCCAGCCCTTGGGGTCACGCCACTCCACCCGCTCGGTGAAACGCAGCCAGGCCCATTCATTGAATAACGGGTGGACGCTGCGATAACGCAGCCGGGTAAAGGTGGTGAAGTCGGAGCGCACGCCGGTGTCCAGGTCCAGGTCCATGGCGTCGGTGCGGTTGATCACCCAGCGCAGGGCGCCGCGAAAGCCGCTGTCGTCCTCGCCGGTGTCCGCGATGTCCGAGGTGCGGGGCCCATCCGCCTCGGCGTCATCGTCTTTGCTGCGGAACAACAGGGACAGTCGCCGTTCGGCGCTGGGCAACCAGACCCGCGCGTCCACATCCAGATCGCGGTCATCCAGGTCGTCGTCGCGCCAGGTGCGCTCACCGGTAATGCGAACCAGGCTGGCGGCGGGCTCGTTATTGGTGCTCAGCGGGTCGGCGAAAAAGCCGTCCACCCAGCGGCTCGGCCAGCACAGGCCACGGGACAGCCAGTCATGGGTGCGATCCACCCACAGGGCGCGCGGGCCCTGGACGCAGGGATCCGCGGAGGTCGGAGAGGCCGCCGTCCCGGGTAACGGGAACCCCACCATGAAAAGTATCACTAACCCGGAAAGTCGCCTCATGACGACAGCATAGCGCCCGCCGCGGGCGGCGGGAATTACCGTATCAACCGACCGCGCCGGAATCCTTGAAGGCCTTGATATCCTCGTCGCTGAAGCCGTGGGCCGACAGTACTTCGGCGCTGTGCTGACCGAGCCGCGCACCGCTGAAACGGTAACCCACCGGCGTGGCGGAGAACTTGAAGGGCGAGGCCACCTGGCGCTGCTTGCCGCCATCGTGACGCGGCACCTCCACCACCATGTCACGGGCCCGCAGCTGCGGATGCTCGGTGGCCTCGGAGAAACTCAGCACCGGCTCCACACAGCAATCCAGATCGGCGAACACCCGGCACCAGTGATCATAATCCTGCCCGCCGATCACCTCGGCGATCTCCGCTTTCACTTCCGCCACCACGGCCGGGTCCAGGGTCATGCCCTTGCTGGTCAGCTCCGGCTTGCCGATGGCCTGGCAGAACTGGGTGAAAAACTGCGGCTCCAGGCCGGCCACCGACATGAAGCGCCCGTCGCGGGTGCGGTAGCAGTCGTAGAAGCCGCCGCCGTTAAGCTGGGTGGTCTCCAATTCCGGGTCCTGGCCGCCCACCAGCGCCGGCGGCGCGGCCAGGCCGTGCAGGCTGAAGGCGGCGTCGGTCATGGAGATGTCCACGTGCTGGCCTTCGCCGGTACTCTGGCGATGGATCACCGCCGCCAGCACCCCCATCACCGCGTGGCAGGAGCCGCCGGCGATGTCCGCCACCTGGAACGCCATCGGTGCCGGCCCGGACGCCTTGCGCCCGTTATAGGCGGTCATGCCGGCGATCGACAGGTAGTTCAGGTCGTGGCCGGCGCGGTCCCGGTAGGGGCCGTCCTGGCCGTAGCCGGTGATCGAACAATAGATCAGCCCCGGGTTGATCGCCTTGAGGTCTTCGTAGCCCACGCCCAGGCGGTCCATCACCCCGGGCCGGAACTGCTCGACGATAATGTCGTACTCGGCCACCAGCCGCTGGATGATGGCCTTGCCTTCCGGCTTCTTCAAATCCACCGCGATGGACCGCTTGGAACGATTGATATAGCCGTGCACCGCCGACACACCGTCCTCGGAAGGCGGCAGCAAACGCACCATGTCCGGGCGGGTGGGCGATTCCACGCGCAGCACCTCGGCGCCCATGTCGGCCAGCATCAGGGTGGCGAACGGGCCGGGCAACAGGGTGGAAAAGTCGAGAACTTTCAAAGACGCCAGGGGACCACTCATGAACACCGCTCCTTCAATTCGAAAACCCGACCCTACCCGCTCGCCCGGGCCTCGCCAATGGCAGGCCTGGTCGCACAAGTGACCGAAACTGACATGGGGCCGGCCCGCCATCTGCGCTAGCATGCGCGCTTACTCCGCAACCGTGTAACGCTGATGACCGTTTCAACAAAAATTCGCGGCGTGCTGGCGCTGGTGGGTATTTTCCTCAACACCCTGTTGCTGGTCTTTCCCCTGTACCTGTTCGCCTTGCTGCGGCTATTGCTGCCCTTCCACGCTGCCCAGGTACGGTTGTCCCGGGTGCTGGTGGTGATCGCCGAAACCTGGATGGCGATCAACAACGCCATCATCGACCTGTTCAGTCAGGTGGACTGGCGGGTGGAAGGCATGGACGACCTGGCCCGCCAGGAATGGTATCTGATGACCTCCAACCACCAGTCCTGGGCGGACATTCTGGTACTGCAGAAAGTCACCAACCGCCGGGTGCCGTCGCTGAAGTTCTTCCTTAAGCAGGAGCTGATCTGGGTACCGCTGCTGGGGCTCGCCTGGTGGGCGCTGGATTTTCCGTTCATGAAGCGCTACAGCCGCGCACAGCTGGAAAAACGTCCGGAACTCAAAGGCAAGGACATGGAGACCACCCGCAAGGCCTGCGAGAAGTACGCGCACTACCCGGTCTCGGTGATGAACTTCTTTGAAGGCACCCGGTTCACACCGGAAAAACACCGCCAGCAGGGCTCTCCCTACCGCCATCTGCTCAAACCCAAGGCCGGCGGTGCCGCCTTTACCCTCAAGGCGATGGGCGGCCAGCTGCACTGCCTGCTCGACTTCACCATTGTCTACCCACCGGGCACCAGCCGTTCCCTGCTCGGTTTTCTCGGTGGCGACATGGATCGCGTCGAAGTGATCGCCCGGCGCTGGCCGATTCCGGATTGGGCCGCCGAAGGCGATTACGAGAACGATCCGGAATTCCGGCGCCGTATCCAAGAATGGGTGAGCGAAATCTGGGCGGAAAAAGACGCTCTTATCCAGTCACGTCTGTGATCCTATCCGAGGGTTGCCTATAGTAGTGGCCCGGCGCCGCCCTGGCGCCGCATAAATACAAAGCAAACCCAATGGGATGGCCATGCTAGGCAAATTGTTCAAACCCCGGTGGCAACACCGCGACGCCGAGGTTCGCGCCCAGGCGGTCGCGACGCTGGATCCGCGCCAGGATCAGGAAACCTTGTCGAAACTCGCTCGCGACGACGACAGCGCCAGGGTGCGCGCCGCCGCCGTGTCGGCACTGCTGGACCTGCACTTGCTGGACCGGCTGATCGAGACCGACACTGACGCCGGCGTACGCGAGACCGCCTCGGACCGTTTCGTGGCGCTACTGGCCGGCACCGTGGACGGCGCGCCGGCGGTGGACACCCGCCTTCGCCTGATCCAGCACACCGGCAACGCCAGGGTTCTGCTGCATGTCGCCCGCCATAGCCCTGATCAGGAATGCCGGGAGGCGGCCCTGGCGGCCATCGACGAACCGGACGCGCTCTACCGCCTGGCCCTGGAAGGCGCCGACGCCGCCCTGCGCCTGGCCGCCGCCGAACGCTTGAACGACAGCACCTTGCTGCGCCAGCTGGGCCGCGAAGGCCGCGATAAAAAGGTGGTGCGCATCGCCCGCGACCGCGTTAAGGCGATGCAAGCGGAGGACGCCGAGGCCCGCCGCCACGAGGAACAGCTGGACGCCCTGATCGACGCCCTGGAACAACTGGCGCAACACAGTGCCGACCCGCTGTTCGAAGGCCGCCTGCAGCGGCTCGAACAACGCTGGCACGCCCTCGCCGAACACGCCGATGACGCCCGTTCCGCCCGCGTGGAGAGCGCGCTGGGACAATGCCACGGGCATCTGCGCGAACAACAGGAAGCAGCGGCCCGACAGCAAGCGCTGGAATCCGCCGCCCACGAGCGACGCGCCGCCCTGGACACCCTGCGCTCTCTGTATCGGGATCTGAGCGCGGAGACCTGGGACCAGCAGCTGGGCGAACTGCGCTCCGCGGTAGCCACCCAGGAACGGCGCTGGCAGGCCGCCGGGGAACTCCTTGAAGCGGACGACGAGTCCGACCTGATGTTCCACTCGCGGTTAAGCGAATGGCGCCGGCTGATCGCGCTGGCCGAAGCGGCCCTGGACGCCGAGGACGACGAACAGCGCCGCGATCTGGCCGAACAGTGGCCCGCCGAAGTGGCCGCCCCTTCCGCGCTGGCGACGGCCCGCCCGCCCGAGCCCGCTGAACAGAAGGAAGAACAGAAACCCCGGCCGGCGGCGCGGCCCAGCGCCAACAGCGAGCATCGCGGCCTGGTGGTGGCGCTTCGCCGGGAGCTGGAACGGGGCAACCTCAAGCACGCCAACCGGCTCTGGCACAAAGCCGAGGCGGTACTCGCCGAGCAGCGCGACCCCTGGCTGCAGCAGCAGTTGGAACGCCTCACACCGCGCCGTGAAGAACTGCGTGACTGGCACGCCTTCGCCGCCCAACCCAAGAAAGAACAGCTCTGTGAACGCATGGAAGCGCTCGCCGAAACGGAAATGGACGCCGAGGAGCGCGCCAGCGCCGTCCAGGCCCTGCATGAAGAATGGCGCGCCCTGATGAGCTCCGACCAGGATCAGGACCAGGCGCTCTGGGACCGTTTCAAGGCCGCCTCCGACCGGGCCTATGAACCCTGCCGCGCGCATTTCGCCGAGCTGGATGCCCAGCGCGAGGAAAACCTGCGGCGCCGCGAGGCCCTGTGCCAACAGCTGGCGGATTTCGTCGCCGCCCAGGACTGGCAAAACGCCGACTGGCAAGCGGTGTGGGAAATCCGCCGGCAGGCCCCGCAGGAATGGAAAAGCCATGCGCCGGTGCGGTTCACCGACGCGCGCGAGGCACAAAAGCGCTTCTCGGCCCTGTTGAGCGAGATCGACGAGCGCCTGGAAGAGGCCTGGCGGCAGGCCGAGCAGCCCCGCCAGGCGCTGCTGGAACGCGCCGCCGCGCTCGCCGAGGGCGTGGCCGCCGACCAGGGCGAACAGGGCGTCGACGTGCGCGGTGCCGCCCGCGAGGCTCAAGAATTACAGAAGCAGTGGCGCGCCGCGCCCTGGCTGCCGCCGGCCCGTCACCGACCGTTCCAGAAGCGTTTCCGCCGCATCATGGACACCATCTTCGCCGCGCGCCAGGCCGACACGGAACAAAAGCAGGCGCAGCGCGCCGAGGCCGCCGAACAGGCCCAGACTGTGTTGGAACGGGCCGCCCAGCAAACCGCCCTGCCGCTGCCGGAACAGGACGGCGCCACCCTCGCCGCCCTCGCCGAGGAATTGCAGACCCTGGATAGCGCCTCCCTGGGCCGCGGCGTGCAGCAACAGCTGCAACGGCTGCAGGAGCAATTGCGCGCATTGCGCAAGGACCTGCCGAAATGGCAGCGCTGGCAGGCGGCCCGCGAACGGCTCAGCGGCGCGCCGTCCGGCGAGGCGCGCGCCGAAGACCGCGCGCTGGCCGCCGCGTTGGAAGCCTTGGCCGGCGTCGACAGCCCGGAACACGCCCGTGAGGAGCGCATGGCCTGGCAGCTCGAGCGACTGCCCAAGGCGATGAAATCGAGCGGCTTCACGCCGCTGGAAGAAGCCCTGGCGCTGGTCGACGAGCGGCCCGTGGGCACCGCCCTGGCACCGGATCTGGCGGCGCGTATGGCAACCGCCCTGACGGCACTGGAGCCGCGCCCCTGACCGAGCCTGTGCGAGCGGGCCCCGCCCGCGAAAGGGAGCGAAGCTCCCGGCAGGATTCCAGAGACATCTCTAACGGCAGCACCAACAACGTCTCTGGAATCCTGCCGGCCGGCAAGCCGGCCTTTCGCTTGCAAGGCAAGCTCCCACAAGGGAGCGAAGTTGTGCGAGCGGGCCCCGCCCGCGAAAGGGTGGCTTTAGCCACCCGGCGGGATTCCAGAGACCTTGTTTGTGCGCGGTTTATTGCCCGTAGCGTCGGGCTTGCTGCAAGAAGTCGATTTCCTCGGCGCTGTCGGTGCGCTCCAGTACCCGGTTGCGGTGCGGAAAACGGCCGAAACGCTGGATGATGTCGCGGTGCTCTTCCGCGAATTTAAGGTTGTTGGCGATCTCGTCCTTGAGCGCCGCCGGCACCCGCCCGTGCAGTTCCCGGTAGCAGGCCACCGCGCGCTCCTGCAGGTCGGCGTCCTCGGCGTGCATCAGCGGCATATAGAAAAACACCTGGCCGGCCCAGCCCAGGCGCCGGTCCATGCCGGTGGACAGGCCTTCCAGGGTCAGCGTGGCGGCGTGGTGATCGCCGGCAAAGGCGTCCGCCGTGCCACGATGAATATTGCGCGTGAACTGGTCCAGCAACAGGATCAGCGCCAGCCTCGGGCCCGGCTCCCGTTCCCAGTCCACCAGATCCCGCCGCAGCGCCGCCGCCACCCGGTCACCGAACCGCTCGGCGATCTCCGCGTCCTGCCCATCACTGCTCTTGAACCAGCGCCGTTGCAAAGAGGCCGACGGCCAGCCCCGGGCATCGTCGGTCTCGCCTTCCAGGCCACCGCTTTCGCCCAGCCAATAATCGAGAATGTCCCGGTGCGGAATGCTGAAATCCATGGTGGTTGTCCTTTACAGGTCGCAGTGTGCCGGCAGCGCCGGTTTGATTGCCGGCCAGGCGTTGCTGAGCAGCCCCGGCTGGGCCTCGGCGGTGGGGTGAATGCCGTCACTTTGCAGTTGGCCCGCTTCCACCACGCCGTCGAGCAGGAACGGCACGAACGGTACCCCGGTTTGCCGGGCCACCTTCTCGAACGCCTGCTCGAACAAACGGGTATAGGCCTGGCCGTAGTTCGGCGGAATACGCATGCCCAGCAGCACCGGCTCGGCGCCGGCTTTTTCGCTGAGTTCGATCATGCGGGTCAGGTTAGCACCCAGCCGCTGCGGCGGCAGGCCGCGCAGCCCGTCGTTGCCGCCCAGCTCGATCACCACGGTGTCCGGCTGGTGGCGCTCAAGCAGATCCGGCAGCCGCACCAGACCGCCGTCGCTGGTATCACCGCTCACCGACGCGTTGTTCACCGCCAGCCCGGAACATTGCGTCTCCAGCCGTTGTCGTAAAAGGTGCACCCATCCCTGCGTTTCCTCGATACCATAGGCCGCGCTGATGCTGTCACCCAGCACCAGCACGCCCTCGGCGCGGGCGCAAAACGGCGTTACCAGTAAAACCAAAACGATCAGGCGTTCCCACATATGGCCCCGACTCCCGTGCTTGTCGCGCGACAACTTAGCAAAACGGTCTCTGCCCCGGAAGGCGAGCTGACTCTTCTTGAGCATATCGACCTCACTGTCCAAGGGGGAGACACTTTGGCCATCACCGGGCCGTCCGGTTCCGGAAAATCCACCTTGCTGGGTTTGCTGGCCGGCCTGGACGTGCCCACCAGCGGCGACGTGCGCCTCGCCGGCGAGCCGTTCAGCGGCCTCGACGAAGACGCCCGCGCCGCGCTGCGCGGCCGTTACTGCAGTTTCGTGTTCCAGGCGTTTCATCTGGTCGCCGACCTCACCGCCCTGGAAAACGTCATGTTGCCGCTGGAAATCGCCGGCGCCGACCGCGCCCGGGAGAAAGCCCGGCACTGGCTGGCGCGGGTCGGACTGGACAAGCGCGAGCGCCATTTCCCGTCGCAGCTCTCCGGCGGCGAGCAGCAACGCGTGGCCCTGGCCCGCGCCTTCGCCATGGAACCGGCCCTGCTGTTCGCCGACGAACCCACCGGCAGCCTCGACCGCGCCAACGGCGACCAGGTGGCGGACATGCTGTTCGACCTGAACCGCGACCACGGCACCGCCCTGGTCCTGGTCACCCACGACCCGGCGCTGGCCCGGCACTGCGGCACCCATCACGAACTGGTGGAGGGCCGCCTGAGTGCCTGATTTGTCCCCGCGACTGCTGCTTCGTCCCTGGCGTTCGTCCGCGTTCCGCATTCAGGCCCTGGCGCTGCTGGTCTGCACCCTGGCGATCGCCGCCGTGGTATTGATGCGCGGCGAGCTGGACCACCGCTTCGCCAATCGAACCGCCGAGGCGATCGGCGGTGACCTGGTGCTGGAGGGCAGCGAGCCGGCCACCCGGGCCCAGCGCGAGCAGGTGGCCGCCCTGCCCCATTCCCGGATCGCCGCGTTCAGCACCGTGCTGGTGCACGGCGACACCTTTGTACTCACCAGCGTCAAAGCGGTGGACGACACCTACCCGCTGTACGGCGAGCTCACCGTGGCGGACCAGCGCTTCTCCACACCGGGCCCCATGGAACAGGGCCCGCCGCCCGGTGAGGTATGGCTGGCCGGCCCGGCGCTGGATCGCCTCGAACAAACCGTGGGCGACACCGTCACCGTGGGCGAACGCCAATTGCGGATCGGCAAGGTGCTGGTGCGCGAACCGGACCAGGGCGCGGGCTTCTACAGCATGAACCCCAGGGTGCTGATGAACCTGGAGGACGTGGACTCCACCGGCGTGCTGGCGCCGGGCACCCAGGTCGAATACGAACTGCGCGTCGCCGCGCCGGGCGAGCAAATGGCCGGCGTCCTTGAACGACTGCAACCCACCCTGGCGCCCCACCAGGAGATCGACACCCGCGAGGACGCGGCGATGCGTTCCATGGGCCCGATGCGGCAACTCAGCCTGTGGGGCCAGCTGTCGGTGATGATGGTGGTACTGCTGTGCGGCGGCGCCGTCTATCTGGCCGCCGGTGTACGCAGTGCCGAGCAGGCCCGCCGCTGCGCGGTGATGAAAACCTTCGGCGCCGGCCGCCGCCGGATTCTCGGCCAGATACTGGGCCGCGAACTGGCCGCCCTGCTGCCCTCCATCGCCGTCGGTCTGACGTTGGCCGGCGGCGGCTTCCTGCTACTGCAGCAATGGTTGGGCGACGCCCTCACCTGGCGGCCGTCCGTGCTCACCTGGCTGTTGCTGGGCCTGGCGCCGGTGGTGATCTGGGCCGGCTTCGCCCTGCCCCGACTGTGGCGGCTGGCGGACCTGCCGGCGCGGCTGATCCTCGCCGACCGTCTGGAGGCTCCGGCGGCGCGCACCGGCCGCAATCTGCTCGGTGCGCTGATGGCCCCGGTACTGGTGGCGATGATGCTGTCCGGCTCGCTGGTGGCCCTGGGGCAGCTGTTGCTGCTGATGGTGGCCGTGGCGGTGGGCCTGCCGCTGCTGCTGTGGGGGCCGCTGCGCCTCGCCGACAAGGGCGGTGCCCGCCTGCCGCTGGCGCCCCGTCTGGCGTTACGACGCCTGGCCCGGCGCCCGATGACCACCCTGCCGATGCTCGCCGCCATGGTGCTGGCCCTGGCGGTGATGTCCCTGGCCAGCCAGGTGGGCCAGCAACTCCTGGGCCAGTGGCGCGCCAGCCTGCCGGAAAAGGCGCCCAACTATTTCGTGCTCAATCTGTTCGACCAGGATATGGACGCCTTCCGCGACTGGCTGGACCGCCACGACGCCGAGGCGCCCGGCTTCTACCCGGTGGTCCGTGCCCGCCTCACCGAAGTGAACGGCCAGCCGGTGCGTGAAGCGGTGACCAAGGAAGACGAGGACGACCAGGGTCAACGCGCGCTCAACCGCGACCTGTCGCTGACCCAGGCCGACACCCTGCCGGAGAGCAACCGTGTGACCCAGGGACGCTGGGTCGAGGACACACCCGGCGAGGTGTCGGTGGAATCGGAACTGGCGGACTCCCTGGGGCTGCAAGTGGGCGACGAGCTCGGCTTCACCGCCCCCTCGGGCAGCGTCACCGCCACCGTGGTGGGTTTGCGGGAAGTGGAATGGGAAAGCTTCGAGCCGAACTTCTATTTCATGTTCAGCCCGGGCACCCTGGAATCATTGAACCGCTACTGGCTGACCAGCTTTTACCTGCCCGAGGGCGAGGGCGCCGACTTGCCGGACCTGATCCGTCAGTTCCCGCAGATCACCCTGCTGGACGTGAACGCCCTGCTCGACCAGGCCCAGGACCTGATCGCCCGCGCCAGCCGCGCGGCGCTGGCCCTGGCGGTGTTGCTGCTGGCGTCCAGTGTGCTGGTGATGGCCGCCGCCTGGCTGGCGGGCAACCAGCAACGGCGTCGCGATGAAGCTCTGCTGCGCGTGTTGGGCGCCCGCTCCGCCCTGCTGCGCCGGGTGGCGGTGCTCGAGCAGGCGCTGTTGCTGGGTGGCGCCGCGCTGTTCGCGCACCTGCTGCACCTGGTGGCCCTCTGGCCGCTGGGCGCCAAGTTGTTCGACGGCGATATGCCGCTGTCCTGGTGGATCCTGCTGCCCTGGGCCCTGATCCTGCCGATGCTGGCAATCCAGTGGCTCAAACCCCGACGCCACAGCGCGCCGCTCGCGCGCCTGATGTCCTGACCACTACTGGAATTGTGGGAGCGCCCGCCCGCGAAAGAAAGCAGCTTGTGCGAGCGGGCCCGGCCCGCGAAAGGGTGGCTTTAGCCACCCGGCGGGATACCAGAGATCTTTCTCTCCAGTGTCCGGTGCTCCGTATCCGAGACGCGGGGCAGCGGAACCGCCACGGGTCAGAAAAACCGCCCGGACCATTCTACGAAGCTCGGTTTGTGGGAGCTTGCCTTGCAAGCGAAAGGCCGGCAAAGCCGGCCGGCAGGATTCCAGAGCCTCTGCTTGTGCTGCAATTAGAAAGGTCTCTGGCATCCTGCCGGGAGCTTCGCTCCCTTTCGCGGGCTGGGCCCGCTCCCACAAGGCAAGCGCCTTCAAAGGTGGCTGCCATAACCCCACTCTCAGAAAGGTGAGGCGCTAGCGATAACCCGGAGCATCGGAATCTTCCGCGACCCAAGCTGGAGGGCCCAGCCTTCCAGCTAAAGCACGACTCCCTAGTTTTTGACCGTGGGCTTTTCCCGCGCCAGCAGGAAAAAGCACAGCATTCCGCCCACGGCGCTGGCGGCCATCAGGGCGGTCATCGGCAGCGGCGTACCGTTATGGATCAGCCCGAGACCGGAACCGATCAGCCCCGCCATCAGGAACTGCAGGCAGCCGTTGAGGCCGGTGGCGGCGCCGCTGTCGCGCTCGAAGAAGGCCAGGAAGCTGGCCAGGGCGTTGGGGATCGCCAGCGCCGCCATGCCGGCGACCACCATGATCAGCGGCACCGTGCTCCACAGGGTCAGGTAACCGGACACCGTCAGCAGCAGCAGGATGATCGCCGCCAGGCTTTGCAGAACAACCGCCACGCCCATGATCGCGGCGCTGTCGAAACGGCGCAGCAACAGCACGTTAAGGCGGTTCAGGCCCAGCATGGCGACCACGTTGGCACCGAAATACAGCGGGAAACGGGCCTCATCGATGCCGAAGTATTCGATATAGAGAAAGGCGGCGTCGGTGATAAAGGTGAACATGGCGGAGAAAATCAGGCCGTTGGCGAGGATAAACCCCATCGCCCGGCGTTGGCGCAGTACCCGCCCGTAGGCCGCGAACATGCGGTGGCGCAGCGGCTCCTCCGCCACCTGCGGTGCCACCGACGGCAGTGCGAACCGCAACATCAGGGCCACCAGCACCGCGTAACCGGCCAGCATCACGAAAATGCTCTGCCAGCCGGCGAGATGCAGCAGGAAAGCCCCCACCGCCGGCGCCACCAGGGGCGCCAGCAACAGCACCAGGCCCACACTGGTGAGCACCCGGGCCGCTTCCCGGCCGTTGAAATGGTCGCGCACTGAAGCGGCGGCGATCACCACGGTGGCGCCGCCCCCCAATGCCTGCAGCACCCGCAGGCCGTACAACCAGGCCACCTGGTCGCAGACCGTGATCGCCAGGCTGGCGACGATAAAGATGGACAGCCCGACATAGGCCACCGGCTTGCGACCAAAATGGTCCGATAGCGGTCCGCCCAACCACTGGCCCAGTGCCACGCCCAGAACATAGACGCTCACCGACAGCTCAATGCGGTGTACCGCCACGCCGAAGTCGTCGGCCATGGTCGGCAGCGCCGGCAGGTAGGTATCGATGGCCAGCGGCCCGAGGGCCACCAGAGTGCCGAGCATGATCGCCAGGCGAACGGGGGAAACGGTAGGCATCGGGAATCCCTGGGCGGTACAACGAAGGTCGGCAAGACTATCATTATCGCCGCTGTTTTGCGGTTACCGGAGTGAAAAAAATCGGACTTGCGACGCCCCGGGTTCGCTGTGACTATAGCCGCACTCTCAGACAAGGAAGCCCATGGAACTCTCCGTACCTTTTCAGTTGGCCCTGATCACCGTGATGGCGTTCGTCTGCCAGTGGGCCTCCTGGCGGATCAAGCTGCCCGCCATTCTGCCGTTGCTGTTATCCGGCCTGTTGTTGGGCTCGGTAGCCGGCTTGATACAGCCCAAGCAGTTGTTCGGGGATCTGTTGTTGCCCGGGGTGTCTCTGGCGGTGTCGATCATTCTGTTCGAGGGGGCGCTGACCCTTCGCTTCAGTGCGGCGGCTGGTCACCTGGGGCGCGCTGATCACCTGGGGCGTGGTGACGCTGTCCGCCTGGGGCCTGCTGGATCTCCCCTTTGAGCTGGCGCTGCTGTTCGGCGCCCTGGTGGTGGTCACCGGCCCCACGGTGATCGTGCCGTTGCTGCGCAGCGTGCGCCCCAAGGCGAGCGTGGCGCGGCTGCTGCGCTGGGAAGGCATCGTTATCGATCCGCTGGGCGCGATCCTGGCGGTACTGGCCTATGAGCTGGTGGTCGCCACCGGTCAGCAGGGCGCCCTGCTGCACGGCCTGTGGCTGTTCTTCCAGGCAATCGCGGTGGGCGCCGCCATGGGTACCGTGGTGGCGTTCGCGCTTAGCGCCCTGCTCAGCCGCCACCTGGTGCCGGAATATCTGCGCAGTTTCCTGGTGTTGTCCTCGGTGATCGGCTCGTTCGTGCTGTCCAACAGCATCAGCGAGGAATCCGGCCTGGTGACGGTCACCGTGGCCGGCATCGTGATGGCCAACCGCAAGGGCGTGCGCACCGACGACATTCTCCACTTCAAGGAGAACCTGTCGGTGATGCTGATTTCGGTGCTGTTCATCGTGCTGGCCGCGCGCCTGGAGATGGAACAGCTGCTGAGCCTGGGCGCCACCGCCCTGCTGGTGCTGGCGATCATCCAGTTGGTGGCGCGGCCGCTGTCGGTGTGGGTCGCGACCCTGGGCAGCAGCCTGGACTGGCGTGAGAAAGCACTGCTGGCGTGGATCGCGCCGCGCGGCATCGTCGCCGCCGCGGTGTCCGCCCTGTTCGCCCAGCGCCTGGAAGAAAACGGCGTGGCCGGGGCCGAGCTGCTGGTGCCGCTCACCTTCATGGTCATTATCGGCACCGTGGCGCTGCAGAGCGTCACCGCGCGCCCGCTGGCGCGGTTGCTCAAGGTGGCGGAGCCGGGCCCCAGGGGCTTCCTGATCATCGGCGCCAATCCGGTGGCGCGCGCCATCGGCCAGACCCTGAGCCAGAACAATTTCCCGGTGATCCTCACCGATTCCAGCTGGGAGAGCATTCGCGCCGCGCGCATGGAAGGGTTGCCCACCTTTTACGGTAACCCGGTGTCCAGCCACGCCGACCAGTATCTGGATCTGGTCGGCTACGGCAAGCTGCTGGGCCTGAGCCCGCGCCGGGAGCTGAACACCATGGCGACCATGCGCTACCGTCTCGAATTCGGTGAGCCCAATGTCTACAGCCTGCCCTGGCAGAGCGAGAAGGAAGAGAAACACGACGTGGCGGCGCACCACCGGGGCGCCACCCTGTTCGGGCCGGACATGACCTACGCCCGGCTCGCCAGCCTGCTCAGCCAGGGCGCGGACATCCGCAAGACGAGGATCACCGAGGAGTTCGACTTCAAGGCCTATCTGGCGGTGGAAAACCGTCAGGTCTGGCCGCTGTTCGCGGTGGACACCAAGGACCGCATCCATGTGTTCACGTCCGAGACCCAGCCGGAACCCAAAGCCGGCTGGTCGGTGATCGGTTTGATCAAGGAAGAAGAAAGCAAGGAAGAGACCGCCGATCAGGCCTCCTGACGGGGCGCCGTCGGTTCCATGTTGAAGGAATCAATCAGGCCGCACACCCTGCCATCGCCCAGATGGCAGTCCGGGGCCCGCGACCAGTCGTCCATGGCGGCGCGCATGCGCGCGCTCAGCTCGCTCAGCTCACTGATGCGCGCTTCCACTTCGGCGAGGCGCGCCTCGATCAGCGACCGCACCCGGGGGCACGGCGTGTCCCCGCCCTCCGACTCTTCGATCAATTCGCGCACGTCGCCGAGGGTGAAGCCCAGGCTGCGCGCTTTCAGCGCGAAACGCAGCCGCGACAGATCAACGCTGTTGTACTGACGGTAGCCGTTATGCGGATCGCGGCGTGGGGTCAGCAGCCCCAGATCGGTGTAGTGACGGACGGTTTCGGCGGTGGTGTCGGCCCGCCGGGCCAGGTCGGTGACGCGCATGGCGATCCACTCCGGTAATGCAAAGGTAGCGCTCGAAACTCAGGCGGCGGCCCGGCCGCGGTCCGCCGGCGGCACGCCGTAGAAGCGCTCACGGATGGCCTCGTAGCGCGCCCACTCCTGATCCCAGCGCGGGCCGTCCCAGCCCAGCAGTTCGCCGGTGAGGGCGCGCAACAGCGCCGTCAGGCCGGCGCCGCCGTCGCGGCGCAGCAAGCCCAGCCGGGTGCGGCGCAGCAGCAGATCGTCCAGGTGCACCACCGCTTCGTGGGTGAGTATCCAGCGCAACAGCGCCTCGTCGTCCTGGACGCCATGAAGGAAGTGGTCGACCTGTTCCGGTGCGTCCGGCAATGGCCGGAACAGGGGGGCGTTACTGCGCCGGGCGCGGCGCGCGTCCCGAGGCGCCAGCAGGCCGGCCGCGCAAAGCGCGTCCAGGGCGATCAACCGGAAGGTGGTGAGCTTGCCGCCGCTGACCGTGACGATGCCATTGTCCTCCCACACGGCGTGATCCCGACGTTCCTTGGACGGGTCCTTGCCCTCGCCGGCGCTGATCACCGGGCGCACCCCGGCCATGGTGGAGAGGATGTCGTCGCGGCTCAGCTTGACCTCCGGGAACTGCCCGTTGATCAGTTCCAGCAGGTAGTCCACTTCGGCGCCGCTGGCGCGGGCTTCCTGGTCCAGACTGTCGCCGTGATCCAGGTCGGTGGTGCCGACACAGGTGACGCCTTCCCAGGGGAACACGAACACCGGGCGACCGTCGCGGGGGTTGATCAGCGTCAGACAGTCCGCCACCGGCAGCCGCGCCGGGTCCACGAACAGGTGGCTGCCGCGCAGCGGGCGAATGCGCTGTCCGGCGCCGCCCAACCGGTTGGCCCAGGCGCCGGTGGCGTTGATCACCGCGCCGGCGTTCAGGGTCAGGCTGTCGCCGCTTTCCAGATCGGTGACGTCCACCCGGGCGCGGCCGTTATCGGCGCTGACACCCGTGGCGCGGGCGTAGTTGAGCGAACGGCCGCCAAGACGGCCCGCCTCCAGCAGGCAGCGCACTACCAGCCGGCAATCGTCGGTGAGGGCGTCGGTGTAGCTCATGGCGCCGTTCAGCCCATCAGCACCTCGGCGGTGGGCAGGAACCGGTGGTCGCGAATGCCGGCCAGAAAATCGTACAGCGACAGCACCGCGGTCAGCGGCCAGCGCCCCGGGAAGCGGCCATCACGCAGTGGAAACAGGTACTGGGCCCGTTCCACCAGGCCGGGCAGATCGCGCAGCAGGCGCTCGCGCTCGCGCAGGGCGTCCCGGGTCAGGCGCACTTCGCCCTGGGCGATGTAGCGTAGCCCCCCGTGGACCATTTTTGACGAGCGGCTGGAGGTGCCCCAGGCGAAATCCTGCTGTTCCAACAGCAGCGCCTTGCGCCCCTGGCGGGCCGCTTCCAGCAGCACGCCGGCGCCGGTGATGCCGCCACCGATCACGATCAGGTCCCATTGTTCCCCGGCCAGTTCGGCCAGTGACGCACGCTTCGCCAGCATGGTGTCTCCTCGGATTGTGTGAACACGTTGCGTCCGGCTAGCACGACCGTTCCTTTTTCGCGGTCAGTCTGCTACAAACGCCGGATGCCTTCATCCTACTCATTATCCCCGGTTCTTTTGCAGCCGCATTGCACCCGCGCCGAATTCGACGCCGTGGTGGAGGTGCTGGCCCGCGCCTTCAGCGACGATCCGTTCTGGCGCTGGCTGTGCCGGCCGGAGGATTTCGCCGTCCGCTTGCGACGCGGCATGGCCGCGCAGCTGCGCCACCTGGCCCTGCCGGGGCGGGTCGATCATATACCCGGTGTGGGGGCGGCGCTGTGGTCGCCGCCGGGGCAGTGGCGCCTGGGGCTGTGGCAGCAGCTGCGCTTTTTGCCGGACTTCGCGGCCATCACCGGGCTCACCCGGTTGCCCGGCCGGCTGACCGGCATCCAGCATATTCAGCAACTGCATCCGAAGCGACCCCATTGGTACCTGCAGGTGCTGGGGGTGGCGCCGGACCAGCAGGGCCGCGGCCATGCCCGTCGCCTGCTCGCGCCGGTGCTCGCCCTGTGCGACCGGGACGGCCACGGCGCCTTCCTGGAGACCTGCGAGCCGGACAACCTGCCGCTCTACCGCCGCTTCGGTTTCGAGGTGATCCGCGAGGACCGGGTCGCCGCCGGCGGCCCACCGATCTGGCTGATGTGGCGCTCACCGCCACTTTAAGGGACAACGTTCGCATCCCGGCGCTACCCTACTTTACCGATTTTTACCGCGCCGCTATGGTTTCGGTGCCCTGATCGCTTATTGTTGAGCCACTCAGGAACAATGGATAACAAGGAGCAATGATGAAACGCACTGCTGGATGCCTCTTACTGGCCGGGGCTTTGTCCCTGTCCGCCTGTTCCACCATCAACCCGTACACCGGCGAGAAGCAGACCTCGAAAGCCGCTGGCGGCGCCGCCATCGGCGCGGTCAGCGGCGCGCTGATCGGTATTGCTACTTCGGACAGCGCCAAGGAGCGTAAAGAGCGGGCCCTGGCCGGGGCCGGTATCGGCGCCATCGCCGGCGGCGGCGTGGGCTACTACATGGATGTCCAGGAAGCGAAGCTGCGTCAGAAGCTGGAAGGCTCGGGCGTGTCCGTTACCCGTAACGGCGAGAACATCATTCTCAACATGCCGGGTAACGTGACCTTCGACACCGACAGCACCCAGGTGAAATCCTCGTTCCGTTCGGTGCTGGACTCGGTGTCCGAAGTGCTTAAGGAATACGATTCCACCATGCTGCAGATCGCCGGCCACACCGACAGCACCGGCGGCGACCGCTACAACCTGCTGCTTTCCCAGCAGCGTGCCCAGGCGGTGGCCGATGTCCTCAGCGGCTTCAACGTGCAGGCCGTGCGCATGGACGTGGTCGGTTTCGGCGAGACCCAGCCGATCGCGGATAACAGCTCCGCGTCCGGCCGTCAGCAGAACCGCCGCGTGGAACTGACCCTGATTCCTTACAAGGGATAACGTAACGGGTTAGCGCGACCGCCTCAGGCGGTGTTGGCCCGGCGCAGCCGCCAGACCAGCACCGCCAGGGGCACCATCAACGCCACCACCAGCATGTACGGGAAGCGGTGGTCGATGGTGTACAACCCGGTGCCCACCAAAGGCCCGAGCACGAACCCCAGCGACGGACACGCACTGGCCAGCCCGGCCACCCTGCCCTGCTCCGAACTGTCCACCCGCAAGCTCGCCAGCGACATGATCGCCGGCATGCCGAAGCCGATCCCCATACCCACCAGCATCACCGCCAGGGTCATGCCCAGACGGCTGTCGAAGGCCCACAGCACGCCGGCGCCCAGGCCAATGGCCGGTACCGCCAGGGCCAGCAGCACCAGTGCCGGTGCCCGCAGCCACTGCACCACCAGAATCTGACCGGTGAGCGAAGTGATCGCCGCCGCCATCATGGCGGTGCCCAGGGCGCCGGCCGCTTCCGTGGGGGTCATGTTCAGGGCGTCCTGGAACAGAAAGCCCAGGGTCTGCTGAACCAGCGCGAAGCTCATGAACAGCACTACCCCGGTGATCAACAGGTCGCGGAAACGGCGGTCGGTATAGGCGCGCAGACCGGTGGCCAGCACCGTGCGGCGGCGTTGCACCGGCGGCTCGCCGCGATACGGCGACGGCGGCAGGAAAAACAGAATAAACACCGCCATCAAGGCCACCAGGCCGGCCACCAGATAGAGCGGCAACACCAGGGCCACTGCGGCCAGCATGCCGCCGATGCCCGGGCCCAGCACGGTGCCCAGGTTGTTGGCCGCGCCGATGCGTCCCATGCCACGGGTGCGCGCTTCCGGCGCGGTGATGTCCGCGGTATAAGCCGCCGCCGACGGGGGCGTGGCGGCCATGATCACCGCCTGGCTCATACGCGCCGCCACCAGCAGCGCCACCAGGGCGCCGCCGCTCACCCAGCCGGCGAGCCCGGCCTGGAACACCAGCGCGAACAGCAGCGTGCCGATCGCATAGCCGCTCAGGCCGATGATCAGAATCGGCCGGCGACCGTAGAGCTCACTCAGGTAGCCCCACACCGGGCTGGCCAGCGCGAAGGCCAGCGACGAGCAGCTGATGATCAGCCCCACCTGGATCTCGGCCAGACCGGTGGCCCGGCCCAGCGACGGCAGCAGCGTAAACACCAGGGTTTGGCCCAGGGCGGTGACGCCCACCGCGGCAAGCAGCAGGCTTTGGGTAAAGGTCGAGGACCTGGCAACCGGCGATAATGACAAAGAGGGCCTCCTATCAGAGGCCGCTAATATATCACCTTCGTTGTCCTATCGCCGCCGCCGGTGGGTAACAAAAGAAAACGTCAGTTATTTTCTTCGGACAGCAGGAAGTGCGCGCGGGCAATGGTGATCGGCTCTTCCCGGCGTTTCTGCCAGGCGCTGATGTGCACATTGGCGATGCGACGGCCCAGGCGGGTGATGCGGCACTCGGCGAAGGTGTCGCGGAACAGGCCGGCGCGCAGGTAGTCGATGGTGAAATCGATGGTCTTGGGCACCTTGGGCTCGCCCATTTCCAGTAGGATGAAGATGATCGCGGCCTGCTCCATGAAGCCGGCCACGGCGCCACCGTGCAGCGCCGGCAAGGTGGGGTTGCCGATATTGTTCTCGTTACGCGGCAGAATGAAGGTCAGTTCCTCGCCCTGCACCAGCAGCTCAATGCCCAGGAAGCGGGCGTAGGGCACCCGGTCCACCAGGTCCTGGTAGTTGGCGTCGCCGTTGCGGCAGGCTTCGATCAAGGCTTTCAGTGAATCGGTCATCAGGACACCACCCGCCCGTTCTTATCCAGTTTCATGCGTGTGTAGGTGGCCAGGCCGGTGGCCACCGGCTCGCCCTCTTCCTCACCCTCTTCCCAGGTGGTCAGCCGTACGAAGGTGACATTGGGCGTGAGCCGGTAGCAGCTGGCGTGGCAGATCACCGCCTTGCCCGGGGTCGGGGCGTGCAGGTGATCGACGCGGAAATCGATCGTCGGCGTGATCTCGAAATTGGGGTACAGGCGGCAGCTGTTGGCCATGCCGCCGGCCTGGTCCATCATCGCGAAGATGGCGCCGCCGTGCAGCACGCCGGTGTCCGGGTTGCCGACCAGGTCCTCGCGCCAGGGCAGGCGCACACGGACGCCGTCTTCTTCGGCGCTGAGCACTTCCATGCCCAGGTTGCGGGAATGGCGCACCGTCTCCAGGGAGCGGTTACAGACGTCCATGCGGGTGTAGGGGGGCTTTGAATTTGTCACGAGGGCCAATGCTCTGTTACTGCGGGCCCGGCAAGATTACCGCCTACCCTTACTCGGGATCAATTGCTATCAGCGGAGCCTCCATGGCACCACGTCCTTCCGTGAAATCTTCACTGCGCGCCTTGAGCCATATGGTCGAGCGCCGGCGTCATCCGCGGCGCTTCATTCAGACCGACAAAACCCCCTGGGACGAGATTTACCGCAACGGCATCATGGCGCTGCGTCATTACAGTCTGCCACCGATGGCGCGGATTCCGGTCGGCGACGAGGAAATACCGGTACGGCGGGAGAAACATCGCATTCCGCTGATTCTGGTGCCGGCGCTGGGCATCCATTGTTGGACCTACGACCTGATGCCCAACCGCTCCATGGTTCGCTATCTGATGGCGCGCGGCCATGACGTCTATCTGATCGACTGGGGCCAGCCGTCCCAGGCGGACCGCGACCTGGACCTGGACACCTACGTGAACCAGTGGCTGCCGCAGGCGGTGGAGCGGGTTCGCGAGCACACCGGTTGCGACCAGGTGAACTTGCTGGGCTACTGCATGGGCGGGCTGCTGTGCATGCTGTATCTGGGCAGCCACCCGGAAGCGCCGGTGCGCAGTCTGTCGACCATCGCCAGCCCGGTGAATTTTCATAAAAGCGGTCCGTTCGGCAAGATTTTCAGCCTTGCGGCGATTCCCGCCATGCAGGCTCACGACTGGTTCCAGGTGCGTCTGGAGCCGCTCGACAGCAAGCTGTTCCACATTCCCGCCCGGCTGTTGTCGCTGGGCTTCAAGATGACCAACCCGCCGGGGCTGGTGCAGTCCTATGTGGATTTACTGCGCAACATGGGCGACCGGGACTACCTCACCGAGTACATGACCATGGGCCAGTGGTTCAACGACATGGTCGATTACCCCGGGGCGGTGGTGCGCGAAGTGATCGAAAAGATGGTGCTCGCCAACAGCCTCGCCGATGGCCGTCTCAGCATCGGTGGGCGGCAGGTGGATTTCGGCGCCATTACCCAGGACCTGCTGGCGTTCGGCGGACGCACCGACCGCATCGTCAGCCTGCGCGCCGCGCGGGAGATTCTCAAAGTGGTGGGCAGCCGCGAGAAGCGGTTCGAAGAGGCCCCCGGCGGCCACGCCGGGGTGTTCGCCGGCAGCAAGGCGCCCGGCCAGTGCTGGCGGGTGATCGCCGACTGGCTCGAAGCGCGCGCCGACTGAGCCTTACTCGGGCGGGCCGATGGTGGGTTTGGCGACCTCGGAGGTGGCCAGGTCCACGGCCTGCTGCAGGCTGCTGGTCATCTGCGAGGTATAGCGGTAGACCAGGAACGGCACCGCGTCCTCGCCGAACTTGAGCATGGAAGAACGGATAAACCCCCACTTGAGGGCGGCCTGCTCCAGGGTTCGGTTGAGATTGCCGTCGCCACGGTGGGCGGCCTGCACCCGTTTCAGCCTTTCGGTGAACGCCGGCACCGCCGGCTCGAAGGCGCCGCGATCCTGTTCCGCGTTCTCGTCCTCGTTGGTGGCGATGATCGCCACATAGGACGACGTCAGGTACTGCAGCTCACTGATCAGTGCGTACACATCGTCGTAATCACCGCCCGCCGCGCTTTCGAAACCATTGATGCCGTCGGCCATCTCCGCCGGCAGGTCGTCCAGCCGACGGGGGTCGCCGGGCACGGTTTCGGCCTCGGCGCCACCGGGGGCCGGCAGGGCCTGGTCGGCGGCCATCCGCTGCCACTGGTCGGTGAGATCCGTGACCAGCGCCCGCTCCGCGTCGGTCTCGCTGCTCGCACGCAGTTCATCCAGCGCTTCAGCGGCCTGTTGGGCGGCTTCGTTGAGTGCCACCCGGTAAGTGTCGTTGCCGTCCATGACGGAATACATGTGGAAGTCCGTGCGCACTTGCCAAAGATGGTGCTCCAGATCTTCCAACTGGGCCCGACTCACGGCCGCGCCCGCAAGCATGGGGGCCGTCAACCCGGTTACCGATAACACCACCGCCAAGGCGCCCCTGGAAAGGGTTCGCATAGCATCTCCTATTGCATTTTTTGTTGCCTAACCCGAGGACAAACGCGGCAAAGATAGTACATAGCGACGTCTTTTACCAATGCGCAATATTGCGCCGGGCTAACGGCCAGGGCGGCTGAGCTCTTTATACAGCGCCTGATATTCTTGAGTGAGCTTGTGCTTGGGGCTCCAATTGATCAGCGGCGTGGCGCATTCATGGGATTCGCGCATGGCGACGCTGGCGGACAGCTTGCTCTCGAGGATCGGCAGGCCCTCCTCCACCAGCGACGCCACCAGCTCCTTGGGCAGCCGTGCGCGTGGCTGGTACTGGTTCACCACGATGCCCTGCACACGCAGATCCTCGTTGTGGTCCTCGCGGGTCTCCTGGATGTTTTCCAGCAACGAATACAGCGCCTTGCGGGAAAACGCATCGCAATCGAAGGGAATCAACACCCGGTCGGCGGCGATCAACGCGGACAGGGTGTAGAAATTGAACGCCGGCGGGGTGTCCACGTAGATGGCGTCGAATTCCCGCGCCAGACTTTTCAGCAGGCCGCGCAGCTTATAGATCTTGTGCTTGGATTCGAGCAGGTGTTCCACCTCGCCCAGTTCACCGTCGGAGGGCAACACGTACAGGTTTTCGAACTTGGTGAGGTGCACATAATCGCGGGGCGCTTTTTCCTTGAGCTTGAACGACAGCGTTTGGGCGAAAAAGGTGCCGATGTTGGGGGTCGGCCCCTGCTCCTGCTGATACGCGCCCATGCCCAGCAAGTACTGGCTGGCATTGCATTGTGGATCCAGGTCCACCACCAGCGTCTTGTTGCCCCGGGCGGCGCTGATCGCCGCCAGATTCACGGTGATACTGGATTTGCCCACACCGCCTTTCTGATTAAACACCACGGTTCGCATGCACGGTTCTCCTTACCTGAATGGCGCAATGATACACAGGGGCTGGAACGGCTCCCAGGCCGCAGCGACGTGGGCCGCCGTTGCCGGGTAAATGCACGACAGAAAGACATTTACCCCCCTTGTCCCGCTTCCCCGTTTGCGCTCAGTATAGATATACACGATGTTTACCACGGAGTGATCCATGAGCGCCGTTACACCCTTTGCGCCCGTTCCAACGGGCAGCCCCCTTAAGGCGGTCCCCGGAGATCCGGGCTGGCCACTGGTCGGGCACACGTTAACCAGTATGCGTGATCCGGTGGGCCTGATGCGACAGCGTTACGATCAGTATGGTCCGGTGTCCTGGACCCGGCTGTTCGGTCTGCGGGTGGTGCAGATGCTGGGCCCGGACGCCAACCAGTTCGTGCTGATGAACAAAGGCGACCTGTTTTCCAACCACGGCGGCTGGGATTTCTTTATCGGTCCGTTTTTCCACCGCGGCATCATGCTGCTGGATTTCGAGGAGCACCGCTGGCACCGGCGCATCATGCAGCAGGCGTTCACCAAGAGTGCGCTGCGCGGCTATCTGGACCGTATGGGGCCGCGCATCACCGCCGGCCTGGAAACCTGGCCGGACGGCGGCATCCAGGTGCTGCCCCGGGTCAAGCGGCTGACCCTGGATCTGGCCACCGATGTGTTCATGGGCCAGGCACTGGGCCCGCGCTCCGAGCAGGTCAACCGGGCGTTCGTGGACACGGTGCGCGCCGGCACGGCGTTGCTGCGCTTCCCCGTCCCGGGGCTGCGCTGGTCCAAGGGGCTGCGCGGGCGGCGGGTGCTGGAGCAACTGTTCCGTGATGAGATCCCGGTGAAACGGGGCCAGGAAGACAACGACCTGTTCAGCGCACTTTGCCACGCCACCACCGAGGACGGCGACCGCTTCTCCGACGACGATGTGGTCAACCACATGATCTTCCTGATGATGGCGGCCCACGACACCACCACCATCACCCTCTCCAACCTGTTCTATCACCTGGCCCGCTCGCCGGAATGGCAGGAGCGCCTGCGCGAGGAAAGCCGGGCCTTGGGCAAAACCCAACTGGAGTACGAGGACCTGGAAAAGCTGCCGGGCATCGGCCTGGCGATGAAGGAAGCCCTGCGCCTGTGCGCGCCGGTGCCGTCACTGCCCCGCCGCACGGTGCGCGACGTCGAATACGACGGCTTTCATATTCCCAAGGGCAGCTTTATCACCGTGGCGCCCTACTTCACTCACTATATGGAGGAATACTGGCCGGACGCGGAGCGCTTTGACCCAGAACGGTTCGCCGAGCACCGCCGCGAGGATAAAGTGCACCCTTATGCCTGGGTGCCCTTCGGCGGCGGCGCGCACAAGTGCATCGGCCTGCATTTCGCCGACATGCAGGTGAAGGCGATCCTCCACCAGGTGCTGTTGAAGTACCGCTGGCGGGTGCCGGCGGACTATGTGATGCCGGTGGACACCACCAGCCTGCCGGTGCCCAAGGACGGCCTGCCGGTAACGCTGGAACGGCTTTAACCACCGCGGCGGCGGCAATCAGCCGCTGAGGGTCTCACCGTCACGCAGGGTGACCAGCTCTTCCGCCGAGGTGGGGTGAATGCCCACGGTGGCGTCGAAGTCCGCCTTGGTGGCGCCCATGCGCACCGCCACGGCGAACCCCTGGGTGATCTCGGCGGATTCTTCGCCGGCCATATGCAGACCCACCACCCGGTCGCTGGCGTCGTCGACGATCAGCTTCATCATGGATTTTTCCTGGATGTCGCTGAGCGTGTAGCGCATCGGCCGGAACTGGCTTTTGTAGACACGGATGGTGCCGTATTCGGCCAGCGCTTCTTCCTGGCTGAGCCCCACGGTGCCGATGTTCGGATGACAGAACACGGCGGTGGGCACGTCGCGATAGTCCAGCGGCGCCTTCGGCTTGTGCTCGCCGAACAGATGGGCCGCCAGCCACATGCCTTCGGCGAGGGCCACCGGCGTCAATTGCAGGCGGTCGGTGACGTCGCCCAGGGCATAGATGTTCGGCTCGCTGGTCTGGAAGGCGTCGTCGACGATCACCGCGCCGTTGTCGCGGGTTTCGACGCTCACACCGTCGGCGAACAGGCCGTCCAGCTTGGGCACCCGGCCGGTGGCGTAGAACACCTCGTCCACCACCAGGCTGTCGCCGTTCAACAGGCGCAGGGTTTTCTCGCCGTCGGCGTCGCCCTCGATGGCGCTGACGTCGGTGTTCACATGGATATGGATGCCGGCCGCGGCCATGCGCTCGGCGACGAACTCGCGGATTTCTCCGTCGAAGCCGCGCAGGATCAGATCACGGCGGTACAACTGGTGCACCTCCACGCCCAGGCCGTTAAGAATGGACGCGAATTCGCAGGCGATATAGCCACCGCCCACCACGGCGACGCGCTCCGGCAGCTTATCCAGATAGAACAGATCGTCGGAGATGCGCACCAGATTATCGCCGGGCAGTTCCGGCACATGGGGCTTGCCGCCGGTGGCGATCAGAATGTTCTTACATTCCAGAACGCGATCGCCGTCCACGGACACCCGGCCGGGGCCCTCGATGCGGCCGTGGCCTTCGAACACGGTGACGCCGGCGTTATCCAGGATGCGGTTGTAGATGCCATTGAGCCGTTCGATCTCACGGGTCTTGTTGTCGCGAAGGGTGTTCCAGTCGAAACGCCAGCCGTCCAGCTGGTAACCGTAGCTGGCGGCCAGCTCGAACTCTTCCGGGAAGCCGGCGCCATAGGCGAACAACTTCTTGGGTACACAGCCCACGTTGACGCAGGTGCCGCCGAAGAACCGTTCCTCGATAATCGCCACCCGGGCGCCGTGGCCGGACGCCATGCGCGCGGCGCGTACACCACCGGAACCGGCACCGATAACCACCAGATCGAATTCGTCAGACAAAACACTCTCCTTAATCGTAGACCGCTTCGGAATGGACGCTATTGTGGCGGCCACCCGGTGAAGAACAAGGCCAGGCGGTTAATCACCCTGATAGCGTGCCCTTATGCCGCCGCCTCGGCGCCCTTCAGGCGCCGACACGGAAGCGGGCGAACGGCGCGTGCAGACTGGGCCGCCCCTGGCGCAGGTAAAGCCCCGGCTCAATCGGCGGCCACAGCTCTTCCAGGGGCATGGAGTCGCCGTTGGCGTTGACCATGCGCGCGTGATGGCGGCGCAGCTGACGCGGCTCCCCCACCCCGCAGGCGTGGGCGATGGTTTCCACTTCCTTGACCAGATTGGCGTGGAAATGCGCCACCCGCGCGCCCTTCTCGCTGGGCACCAGGCCGCGTTGCAGACGGGGGTTATGGGTGGTGACGCCGGTGGGACAGGTGTTGCGGTTGCACTGCATCGCCTGGATGCAGCCCAACGCGAACATATAGCCGCGCGCGGAAACGCAGAAATCGGCGCCTATGGCGATCGCCCAGGCGACCATGGACGGCGTGATCAGTTTGCCCGACGCGATAATGCGAATACGGTCCTGCAGCGCGAAGCCGTCACGCAGGTCCACCACCAGCGGTAACGACTCGGCCAGATTCAGCCCCACGTCGTCCATCAGCGACATGGGCGCGGCGCCGGTGCCGCCGTCGCCGCTGTCCACCGTGATGAAATCCGGCGCGCTTTCCAGGCCGCGCTCGTGGATCTCCATGAACAACTCTTCCAGCCATTGCCAGGAGCCGATCACGGTCTTGATGCCGGTGGGTTTGCCGGTGACCCGGCGTACCCGCTCGATCATGTCCAGCAGGTCGCCGGCGCTGCGCACACCGGGCTGGCCGTTGGGGCTGACCGACGCCTGCCCCACCGGAATACCGCGAATGCGGGCGATGTCCGCGGTGACTTTTTGCGCCGGCAGAATGCCGCCCTTGCCCGGCTTGGCGCCCTGGCTGAGCTTGATCTCGAACATCTTCACCGACTGCAGGCGCGCCACCTCCCACAGCTTCTCATCGCTCAGGTTGCCTTCCTCGTCACGCACGCCGTAATAGGCGGTGCCGATCTGGAACACCAGGTCGCAATGCCCTTCCAGGTGCATTTCGGTGAGCCCGCCCTCGCCGGTATTCAGCCAGCAGCCGGCCTGACCGGCGCCCCGGGACAGGGCGCGCACGGCGGGGGTGGACAGCGCGCCGAAGCTCATCCCCGACACGTTGTGGAAGCTGCGCGCCACGAACGGCTGGTCGGCGTGGGGGCCGATCATCAACGGCAGGGTTTCGGCGGCGTCTTTTTCCAGCGTCGGGTACGGCGTGTTAAGAAAGACCACGCGGCCGGCGGCGTTCTGCTTGGTGGTCCCGAAGGCCACCGTGTTGCTCAGGTCCTTGGCGGCGCGGTACACCCAGCTGCGCTGGGCGCGGTTGAACGGCAGTTCCTCGCGGTCCATGGCAAAGAAGTACTGGCGGAAGAACTCACCGATGTGCTCGAAAAAGTAGCGAAAACGACCGATCAGAGGGTAATTGCGTCGAATCGCATGGGCTTTCTGGAAATAACGATCCTGTACCCACAGGACCATGGCCGCCACGGTCACCAGGAACACCATCAACAGCAGGCCCAAGGCCAGCCACGTAGTCAGCAGATTGACCCAGGCATGCAACTGCTCGGAGAGCATAGAACCTCCTCTAATCGCCCGAAGCCATGCTATCACCATAACCCGGCCCCGCCATCCGCGATCGCCGACGAAAATAAGCGCCTGATGCTAAAAGATGAGAACCGGGGCTAATAATCCGAATCGGAAACCTAGCCCGACCGCTAATACTGTGGTATCACTTTCCACTGGAATCGGGATGTAAAATCAGTAAGAGACAAAACAATGAAATTAACGGGGGTCTGCGGCCTCGTGTTGGCACTGGGGGTGTCAATGCCGGCCGCCGCGGAAAACATCTACACCTACCGGGGTCACGGTGGCGAAATCCTGTTCACGGACAAGCCCCGCGCCAAGGTGGACGCCAGCTATACCCTGCTCTCCGTGCGCAAGGGCTGGACCTACACCGCCACCGCCCTGAGCGCCGCCCAGCGTGACCGCTACGACACCGTTATCGAACGCGCCGCCGGTGATTTCGGCGTCGAGGCGGCCCTGGTGAAAGCGGTGATCCACGCCGAATCCCTGTTCGACCGCACCGCCGTATCCCGGGTCGGCGCCCAGGGCCTGATGCAGCTGATGCCCAGCACCGCCCGCTATCTGGAAGTGGCGGACCCGTTCGATGCCAGCGCCAATATCCACGGCGGCACCCGTTTCCTCGCCTACCTGCAGAACAAGTTCAGCACCCTGGACCAGGTCCTGGCGGCGTACAACGCCGGCGAAGGCAACGTGCGCCGCTATGGCGGCATCCCCCCGTTCCCGGAAACCCAGGCCTACGTGAAAAAAGTCAAAGAGCTGCGGCTGCGCTATCAACTGCAATTGTCCAAGGACGACGCGGTCGCCGTCCGCTAATCCGCTAGAGGTCGCTGACCCCGATCCAGGGGCCGTCGTAATCAATCCGGTAGCGTTTCAGGCAATAACCCTGGGTGCCACGGCACTGGCCGCTGTCCAGAGAAAACTCCAGCCCGTGTCCCGGGCAACGAAGGACCTCGCCACGCACGGAGGCGCGCTCCAACGGGAATTCGCCATGCGGGCAACGGCGTTGCACCAGCCAGGTGCCGCCGTCCTCATGAATCAGCAATAACTCTTCGCGGCCGATTTGGACCGGCAGCCGCAGTCCGTCGTAAAGATCCAGCGTGCGGATCAGGCGATGGAACATGGGCGCGCTCTCCTCCCCTGCGATGCCGCCAACCTTAGCATGCGATCATGGGATCGTCCCGGGCCGGTAGCGTCTTGTGGGAGCGGGCCCCGCCCGCGAAAGGGTGGCGCCAGCCACCCGGCAGGATTCCAGAGACCTTTTTGTTCCGGTGTCCGGTGCTCCGAATCCGAGACGCGGTGCAATGGTGGTGCCTTCCGGGACCGCTCAAGCCATCCCTGGCCGCTGTTAGTTTGGCCCTCCCTGGCCAAACAGCTCTCACTTTGCAGCGGCACCGCCACGGGTCATAACACCGCCAGACCCTCAAGGGAGGAGCTTGGAATCTTCCGAGGAGCCCCGGGATCGGGTGGGCTCTCTGGAGAGAAAAGTCTCTGGCATCCTGCCGGGAGCTTCGCTCCCTTTCGCGGGCAGGCCCGCTCCCACAAGGCCCGCTTCCACAGCCTGGGCTTCGTAGAATGGTTCGGCGCCAGTGATGACCCGTGGCGGTGGTTTCTTCGCATCAGCGAGGTGCCGGGCAGGGCTGCCCAGGACCGTGTTTGGCCAGGGATGGCCAAACGCCGAGCCTTGTATGTTCAATACCGATGAACAGTTAAGGTTGTCCACCAGTTACCGGGG
>LWDU01032540.1_pt1 | contig 38604 bp, 46 predicted proteins | sample 727161 | NCBI WGS metagenome assembly LWDU01 (sample SAMN04566230, study PRJNA314399) | hydrothermal vent metagenome | isolation source: deep sea hydrothermal plume seawater | place: Mexico: Gulf of California, Guaymas Basin | collected 2004-07-11
GGCACTATCGGCATCTTGACCGCAAAGCCCACGAAAAGAGCGGCAAAGACCCACTTCTGGAAAGCTGGCGCGAAGCTGCTGGAATGCTTCGCGATTTCAATCATCGAAAAGCTTTGCGCGCCGCTCTCGAAGTAGAGCGCCATGAAGCCTACTAACATCACCAGCGAGGCGGTGAAAGTGTAGATGAAGAACTTGTAGGCGGCATATCGCCGGGCGGGGCCGCCCCAGATGGCAATCAGGAAGAACATCGGGATCAGCACAACTTCCCAAAAGAGGTAGAAGACGAAATAGTCCAAGGTGACGAAGACACCTAGCATCGCAGTCTGCAGCAACAGCAGTAATCCAAAGAACAGTGCTGGCCGGTGAGCGGCCCCAGGATACCGGTCAGCAACACCATCGGCGAGCTTATACCGTCCACTCCCAGAAGCAGCGAAACACCGAGCTGGGAAGACCAGACATACTCTTCCATCAGCCGGTAGCCGCTGCCGGAGCCCGCCTTCATGAAGACTACTATGGAGAGCAACAGCGTCGCCATAGTCGTGCCGAGCGCAATCATGCGCGGCGCCCCAGGATGGTTGCGGAAGCCCCAGCACCATCCGGTGCCGAGCAGTGGCAGCACCAACAGGTAGCTGAGCCACGGGAAGTCGCCAAAGCTCAACGCCATTTCCGGAATCGGCGCTGCGCCGCTGCCAACGATTATGGAGCCGCGCATGCCCATCATGACGTGTGGCTCGCAGAGATACTCGAGTGTGCTATCGGCCGCCGTATACTCGGCCGGCAGCGTCCAGTTGCCGCCCACCTGCGGGTCACCCGAGCGGAAGCCCGACTCGTAGCTTACCGCTTCCGCGTCGGAGGCTTGCGCGATATTGTGCGAGCCATTCTGCCAGACGAATACCACGGTGTCGCCAACCGCGACTTGCAGCACCGCCGGCTCGAAATAGTAGGAACTGCCGTCGCCCGACTGAGTCACGGTGATTGTCTGCGTCTCGGCTACCGCGGCCGGCAGCAGTGCCAGTAACAGCACGAGCGCAAAAAAGCGTTTCACGGCGACCACCCCGTGAGCGGTAGCACAACTCGCAACAGGATTACCAGCGCGCCGAGGCCGCCGAGCGAATAGGAAGCGTAATGCCCCGTAAAGCCGGTGTGCAACCGCCGTAATCGCTCGCCGCTGCGGATTGCCCCGTCGGCGATACCGTTCACCGCGCCATCAATCACAACGAGGTCAAAGCGAGTGCACGCCGCAGCGCCCACGTCCCAGCAGCGCAGGCCGAACCAGTCGAAGAAGCGCGAAATATAGAGCCGCTCGGTCAGGAAGTGGTGCAGCCATGCCGTGGGCTGGTTGTCGAGGATGAAGCGCGCGCGCTCGGGCCGCTCCGCTTGCGTGGGCGAGCGGTAGTATAGCAGACTCGCCAGCGTAATTCCACCCAGCGCCGCCGCGACCGAAAGGTGCGTCCCGCTGGCAGTTAGGATATGGTCCAGCAGAGCCCAATCGTTCTGGAGCGTGTGGTGGCCGTAGTGAACGTAGCTGGCGAACCCGTCGCCGAGAAAAATGGCGAAGCCAGAGATGACCGCCAGCGCCCCGAGAATGCAGAGCGGCACAGTCATCACCGCCGGCGCTTCGTGTGCCTTCTCGTTGGGGGGGCCGGTGAAAGTCATCATCCACAAACGCGTCATGTAGAAAGCGGTCATCGCCGCCGTCGCGAGCGCCATCATCCAGAGCAGCGCAAAAATCGGCTCCGCTTCGCCGTTGTGCCTGACGGCAGCCAGGATTTCATCCTTCGACCAGAAGCCGGAGAAGAACGGCACGCCCGCTATCGAGAGCACAGCCAGCCCCATCGCGGTCGAGGTGAACGGCATCGCCTTGCGCAAACCTCCCATCTCACGCATGTCCTGCGTGTGCGCCGCGTGGATTACCGCGCCGGCGCCGAGGAACAGCAGCGCCTTGAAAAAAGCGTGATTGAGCAGGTGGAACATCCCCGCTGTGTAGCCGTGCGCTTCGGCATACGCGTCACCGCCGGCGTGCGCGAACGCCCACGCCCCGGCGCCGAGCGCGAGGAACATGTAGCCCAACTGCGAAATGGTCGAATACGCGAGCACGCGCTTGATGTCATACATCACCAGCGCCATGCTGGCAGCGATGAACGCCGTGAAGCCGCCCGTGATAGCAATGTAGAGCGCCGTGTCGGGCGAATGAACAATCAGCGGATACGCCCGCGCGACGAGGAAAACACCCGCCTTGACCATCGTCGCGGCGTGAATCAGCGCGCTGACCGTCGACGGACCTTCCATCGCGTCGGGCAGCCAGAAGTGCAGCGGGAACTGCGCGCTCTTGCCGACCGCGCCGCCGAAAAGGCAGAGTGTAGCCCACTTCAACTCGGTGGCGTGCTCCGCGAGCAGCGCCGGGTCAGCGAAGAGCTCGCTGTAGCGCAGCGTCCCAAAGGTATTGAACAGGATTACCAGCCCGAACAGCAGGAAGACGTCGCCGACACGCGTGACGAGGAATGCCTTCTTGGCCGCTGAAGCGGCCGACGGCTTCTCATACCAAAAGCCAATCAGTAGATAGGAACAGAGGCCGACCAGTTCCCAGAAGATGAAGAGCAGCAGGAAGCTGTTCGCTATCACGAGGCCCTGCATCACACCCACGAAGAGGCATATTTCGGCGTAGTAGCGGATGCGCCGCTCGCCTTCGTCGGCCATGTAGCCCATGGAAAACATCACGACCAGGAACGACACAATCCCGACTACGACCAGCAGCAGCGCCGACAGGCCGTCAAGGTAGATGCCGCCTTCGAACGCGAAGGTCGCGCCCTCGAACCAGGTCCACGTTTCTTCGTAGGGACCATGGCCGCTCGTGAAGACGTCCCACGCCACCAGCAATGAAAGTGCGCTCGAGCCGCCGACCCCGATGAGTGCCAGCCAGCTGCCGGAGGCGACAAACTGTGAACGGAGCGGCTCGAAGCGTCCGCAGACCATGATGAGCAGGAACGCCGCAATCGGAAATACCGGAATCAGCCACGCCTGTTCGAGCAATTTACCACCTCAGGAGGTCGAGCATATCCAGCTCGATGGTGTTGCGCTGCTTGTAGAGGCTTAGCAGAATGGCAAGGCCAATCGCCACTTCAGCAGCGGCTATCGCAATGACGAAAAGCGCGAAAACCTGTCCTGTCAGGTCGTTCCAGAATTCGGCAAAAGCAACAAAATTGATGTTGGCCGCAGTGAGCATGATTTCAATCGACATCAGCACCACGATGGCATTACGGTTGCGTATGACGCCGTAGCCGCCAATCAGCAGCAGCGCCGAGCTGAAGAGGACATAATGCATTAGCGGAATCATTCGTGCTCCTCCCGCGCCAGGAAGACGCCCGCCTGCAAAGCGACCACCAGAATCATACCAACCAGCAACAACGCCAGCTCCCACTCGCTGAAGACTTCGAAGGCGAGGAACTGCGTCGTCCCGATCTCGATTGAGCGCGACAGGCTCCAGTCTGTGGTGTGGTTCAGCGAGTCGTGCGCCCGCACCTGCCACCAGTATTCTGTCCCTTCGTCAAGCCCCTTAACATCCGCCTTGAGTACAGACGTGTTGGCCAGCTCGCGAACCGGCTCTGCTCCCGGCGCAGGCAGCAGCCGGAAGTCGTAGCTGACGCGGACAGCATCCCACTCCAGAAGCTGTTTGGCAGAACTTTCGAGGCTGAATGCGCCGGTCGTGATGTTCTCGGCGGGCGCGCCGTCAACCGGCAGGTAACTGGCTACCCAGATGTAATCATCGGGCATCAGTCGCCGGGTCTGGTAACTCGACTCGTCAGACAGGTTCTGGCTCGCCACCACTACACCTGTCGAGTTGGTAACCTGCAATGCATAGTCGACTGCCAGCCGGGACCAGATGAAGCGGACCGTCGTATTGTGGTGCTGGTAGCCGTCGGCCGGTTCCAGCGGGTGCGGGTCACTGCCAAAGCTAGTCGGGGTGCCAATCTCGCCCCACGGCGCCAGCGCTACCGTCGCGACGACGTAAAACACCAGCGCCCAGAGCAACCCGTCGCGCAGCCAGGAATCAGCCATTTTCGCCTCCCGGCAGCGTGCGCCGCGTGAGCATGATACCGAAGAGGATTACGACCGAGACGGCGCCAACGTAGACCAGCACTTGAATGACTGCCAGGAATTCGGCACCGGCGAGGATGAAAATGCCAGCGGTGAGCAGGAAGACTGTCGCCAGCCAGACCACCGAATGGACTATGTCGCTGCCAGTCACAACCGCCCATGCAGCCGCGAGGATGCTCAGAGCGAGCAGCCAGAAGACAATCAGCGCCAGGTCCATTCAGGCCACCGCCGCCGGCTGTAGGCCGCTCGAGGAGGAATCGGAAATGGGTTCCATGTGCAGGCAGTCGACCGGGCAGACCTTGACGCAGGTCGAGCAACCAATGCAAATGGTGTAGTCGAAGTAGGGAACCGGAATGTTATGCTTCGAGCCGTCGCGCTTCTCGCGCTCCTTGGGGCCGGTATCCATGATGATGCAGTTAGTGGGGCAGTTGTCAACACACTTGCGACAGCCGATGCAGGTATCGGCGAAGAGCACCGGCGACTCCATCATGTAGTTGGTGAGAGGTAGCTGCGGCAGCAGCTCCATGTCAACCTTGAGCGACCGTGCCGGATAGATGAGCCCCTCCCGTGTCGTATCGGCCATCTCGTAAAAATCGGTCATGGTCATTGCCCCGGTAGGGCAGTAATCCTCGCAGAAGCCGCAGAACATGCAGTGGCCGAAGTTAATCGCCGGCCGCTCCGGCTTCGACTTGCGCTTAGCGAGATGCGAGCCATACCAAGCACGCGCCTGCTCCTCGTCATCGAGCGTCTCGGGCTTCATCTTGAGGCAACGGTTGGGGCAGACTTCGGCACAGATGCCGCAACCGATGCAGAGGTCCCAGATGACGGCGTTCATTCCGCGGTAGGTGGGCGGCAGCTCGCGCCGCTCGAGCGGATACATGGTCGTCTGCGGCCGCCCGAAAGTGGCCTTCAGCATCTGCTTGACTGTAACCGTAAAGGGACTGAAAATTGACTGAATCAGGCCGGGAGTTTTAGTCGGTCCGGGCATTAGAAGACCTCCACGTAGAGGATGGCGAGGGCGAGGTTAATCAGCGAGAGCGGCAGTAGCCGCTTCCAGCCCAGCAGCAGGATCTGGTCTGTGCGGATGCGCGGCACGGTCCAGCGCAGGATGATGAAGAAAATCAGGATGCCGTACACCTTGAGCAGGAACCAGATTTCGCCGGGCAGGAACGGCCCTGACCAGCCGCCCAGGAAGAGGATGGTTGCAATCATCGCGCCTACGAAACCGCGGATGTATTCAGCCGCGAAAACAAGGCCCAGCCGCAGGCCACCAATTTCGGTGGTCCACCCCTCGACCAACTCTGCCTCGGCTTCGGGCAGGTCGAACGGCACGCGTTCGACTTCGGCCAGCATGCAGATGATGAATACGATAAAGCCGAGGAACTGGGGAACGACGTTCCACATCCCCTGGCCGGCGACGAGAAAGACGCCCGCCATCGAGAGCAGCAACGGAATTTCGTACGCCATCAGCTGCGCCGCCGAGCGCATCCCGCCGATGAGAGTGTACTTGTTGTTGCAGGCCCAGCCGGTCGTCAGCACGCCTATCGGGGCAATCGAGAAGGCGGCCATCACCACCAGCAGCCCCAGCGGAGCGGACGAGGCCGCAATGCGGGGCGAGAAAGGGACCATCACCAGCAGCAGGATGCTCGAAGAGATGAATATCACCGGCCCTATAGTGTAGAGCAGGCGGTCCGCCTTGTCGGGAACAATGATTTCCTTGCAGAAAAACTTGATGCCGTCGGCAACATTCTGGAGGATTCCGATGCCGGCGTAGGTCGTGGTCTTCCAGTTGTATTCAGGCGCGTATCCTGCTAGGTCGCTCGCAATCTCCTTCAGCGAATTGAGGGAGACAATCTTGCGCTCGAGATATACCACGATGATGACGTTGGTGAAACCAATCATCAGCGCGACGTTAACCACGATGGTCCACGCCAGAATGTTCAGGCCGGGGTCGGATTCCATCCAGCGCGCCATGTCACCAGCAGGGTTGCTGAAGGGCGGCATAATGTGTTCCTGGAAGTAGAGCAGCGGTGTTATCAGCGGCACAAGCCACGCCTCGCAGAACCAGTAGCTCCAGTCGTAGAGCGAGGTCATTTGTCAGTCTCCCCGATGCACATGTCAATGCTGCCCATGATGGCTGGCACGTCGGCTACTTTGTAGCCTTTCAGGAAATGCGGAGCCGCCGAAACGGTGGTGAACATGGGGCTGCGAATCTTCCAGCGATAGGGGCGGTCGCTGCCATCCCCGACGAGATACATCAGCGCCTCGCCCCGCGAATCCTCGGTGCGCCGGAACGCCTCGCCGCTGGCGCGCAGGGGGACGCTGTCGGCCATCACCTTGCCTTCCGGCATCTTCGCCAGTGCCTGGCGCACGAGGTCCATCGACTGGTGCATCTCGTCGACGCGCTGCCGGTAGCGACTGAAGCAGTCACTACCACCGCCAGCGGCCGTGTTGGTGACCGGCTCGAAGTCCAGCTCAGGATAAGCATCGTAGGAGTCGGCCTGCCGCAGGTCAAACGGGACCCCGGCACTGCGCAGGTTGGGGCCAGTGATGCCCCAGTTGATGGCGTCGCTGGCGCTGTAGACGCCGACGCCATCGTTACGCATGCGAAAGATTTTCGAGTTATCGTAGAGGTTTTCGTATTCCTTCAAGCGCCGCTCGAGCGTCTGCATAACGCGCTCCGCCTTGGCTTCGAAGCCGGGCGGCAGGTCGCGCTTGACGCCGCCAATCTTGACGTAGTTGTAGAGCAGCCGCCCACCGCTCGGAATTTCGAGCAGGTTCAGGAACATCTCGCGGTCGCGCATGCCATAGAGGAATCCCGTGATGAGCCCCAAATCGGGGAGGTAGGCGCCGAGCCACATCAGGTGCGAGGCGATGCGCTGTAGCTCGAGCACGACCGTACGGATGTACTTCGCCCGGAGCGGTGCCTCGACACCCATCAGCTCCTCGGCGGCGAGGCAGTAGCAGTGGGTCCAGGTCATCGCGCTGGCGTAGCAGAGCCGGTCGGTGAGCGTCGTGTTCATGAAGTACTTGCGGCGCTCGCCAATCTTCTCGACCGAGCGGTGCAGGTAGCCCAGTTCGGGTACAGCATCGGTGATGGTCTCGCCGTTGACCTTGATGCGCAGGTTCCACAACCCATGGGTCATCGGGTGTTGCGGGCCCATGTGAATCCACATTTCCGCCATTACCACTCCTCCTCATGAATCTCGTAGACGTAATCCTTGCGCAGAGGGTGCCCTGCAAAGCCATCCGGCAGCAGCACTCGTTTCAGGTCAGGGTGGCCAATGAAGTAGATGCCCATCAGGTCATACGCTTCGCGCTCGTGCCAGTCGGCGCCGCCCCAGAGGTGGGTGATGGAGTCAACGGTAGGAGTGTCGCGCGGCAGGTCGATGTGGACTTCGAGCATCTGTCCCGTCACATCGACAATCGAGAAATGGTAGACGAGTTCGAAGCCGGTCTGGTTATCAACCGCCGAAATCAGCGAGCAGTGGTCGAAACCGAAGTCGTTTTTCAGCGTGCTGAAAAACGACTGGCTTGCCTCGCGGGTAATCGAAATGCGGCCGACGTTGGAGCGCAGCACCGAGCCGTCGCTGGCACCATCGTGCTGTGCAAGTTGCTGAACGAGTTGCCCGGTTTCCATTTCAACGCCTCAGGAAATATCCCGGTTCCTTCTCACGAATTTTCTTCTGAAGCGTCAGGAAACCGTGCATCAGCGCCTCGGGTCGGACCGGGCAGCCGGGAATGTAGACGTCAACCGGGATGAAGGTATCAGCGCCCGCGACGACCGAATAGGAATCCCAGTAAGGGCCGCCGCCGATGGCGCACTCGCCCATCGCAATGACCCACTTCGGGTCGGCCATCTGCTCGTATAATGTCTTCAGCTTGGGGCGCAGTTTCTCACAGACCGGGCCGTTTACAATCAGGATATCGCACTGGCGCGGTGAGGAGCGGTAGACCACCCCCATCCGCTCGGAATCGTGATCGGGGCCACCGGCAGCCCCCATCTCGAGCGCGCAGCACATGATGCCGAAATGGAGCGGCCAGGGGGAGTAGCGCAGGCCCCAGTTGAAAATCGGGCGCGTGACGCGGTTGACGACGTCGCGGATGCCGGTCTTCTCGGCAATATTGTAGACGGCGTCATCGACCCAGTTCAGGAACTGGTCGGAGCGCAGCGTCAGCCAGTCACCTGACGGGGGATCTTCCATCATCGTGGCTGGGTCGCTGGTACGCGAACCGAGGCCCTTGCGCATGCGGGGGTTGCCGCGCACCTGTTGCCGGCTCATATCCAGATAACCTCCTCCTTCTTCAACGCGTAGTAGAGTGCGAGCAGGGTCATCCCGACGAAGATGAACATCACCAGCTTGGCGCTGGTGTCGAGGCTGGTGTAGACCAGTACCCACAGCATCAGGAAAACGACGACGAGGTCGAAGACCACGAAGAGAATGGCGAACATGTAATACTGGAAATGGAACTGGATGTGCGCCTCGCCGACCGGCGTTTCACCGCACTCATAAGTAGAGCGCTTCAAGGGGTTCCCGTAGTCGGGCCGGAAGAAGCGACTCATGAAGAAATTCATCAGCGGGAACATGAGCGCAATGACCGCGAAAATCCCGATTGGGATATAGTCGTGACCGAGCACGGCGCCCCCGTGCAGCAACAGTATAAAAAGCGTTCGGGAGCGGCGGCAGCGAACCGTAATAAATCCCCGGGGTGGGGGGCAGGCATGGCACCCGCTAGCGACGCCCGCCGCATAACCACCAATACGCTGCAGGCGATGAAGCAGGATGGCGAGAAAATCGCGATGCTGACTGCCTATGATTATTCGCTGGCTCGGCTGGTCGATGGCGCCGGGGTGGACGTCATCCTCGTCGGCGATTCCGCCTCCAACGTGATGGCGGGTAACGAGACGACAATACCGATAACACTCAACCAGATGATTTACCACGCCAGCGGCGTTGTCAAGGGGGCACAGCGAGCGCTAGTCATCGTCGACCTGCCGTTCGGCACTTACCAGGGCGACTCGAAGACGGCGCTGGAATCGTCAATTCGCATCATGAAGGAATCAGGCGCGCACGCCGTAAAACTGGAGGGCGGCGCCGAAGTGGGCGAGTCGGTCGAGCGCATCCTGACCGCCGGCATCCCGGTCATGGGCCATTTGGGTCTGACGCCACAATCCATCTACAAGTTCGGTACCTACACCGTCCGCGCCCGCGAGAAGGTCGAAGCGCAGAAACTGCTGGCGGACGCAAAGCACCTCGAGCAGGCGGGCTGCTTCGCCATCGTACTCGAGAAGATTCCGGCGACCCTCGCGAAGCAGGTGAGCGCCGCAATTACGGTGCCAACCATCGGCATCGGCGCCGGCCCTGACTGCGACGGGCAGGTGCTGGTACTGCACGACATGCTCGGCATAACGCAAGATTTCTCTCCGCGCTTCCTGCGGCGCTACCTCGACCTCGAAAAGGATATCCAATCGGCCATCGCACAATACGTCGGCGACGTGCGCGGCGGCGAGTTCCCGACCGAGCGGGAATCCTACTGAATGGCTCCGCCGACAGCCATTCGGGGCGAGCTGCTCGACCTCATCTGCGAGTGCTCCCGCGACCAGCACCCCTACGAGTTTGCCGCAGTTCTTCGGCAAGAAGGCGATACCATCACCGAGCTGCTGCCGCTGCCGGGCGGCATCGCCGGTGACGAGCACGCCATCCTGCCGCTGCACATGCTCCCCGTCGACTGGTCAATCTGCGGCGTGGTCCACTCACACCCCATCCCTGACAACCGCTGGTCGGATGCGGACCTGCACCTGTTCCAGAAGTTTGGCACGACCCACATCATCTGCGCCTACCCCTACGACCGCCGGTCGTGGGCCACCTACAACTTCCGTGGCGAACCGGTCACGCTGGAAGTACTCGAGTAACAGCGGGCGCGTCCCCGCACGGCGTGCCGCCGCGCAGACTCGATGAGCTGGCGCTGACCACGCTGCTGACGCTGGCGCTCCTCGGCGTGTTGACGCTCATCCCCGTCGCAGCCGGCGCCCTGCTCGGTCTGCTGCTCTACTGACTCGGCATCTGGTGGCTGGGCTGGGTGTGGTTCAGGAATTTCTAGACTGAGTAAACTACGCATCTCCGCGTAGCTACGCACCACCTATAACTCCCCGTCTGCTGCACGCGCCATGGAGCGCCCCCACGTTATCGTGAACTGCGCTGCGTCACTCGACGGAAAAATCGCGCTTGCAAACCGGCGACCGGTGCGGCTCTCGAGCGACGCCGACTACCGGCGAGTGCACACGTTGCGGGCGGAGTGCGACGCCGTCATCGTCGGCATCGGCACCGTGTTGCAGGATGACCCTCGGTTATTGCTCGATCCTGCATTGGCACCCGGCGAGAGCCCACTGCGGGTGGTGCTTGACACAACGCTACGGACGCCGCGCTCAGCGCGGGTGCTGCAGGGCGACGCGTCAACGCTGGTCGCCACCGGCAGCCGGCCGCGGAGACAGGAGCTGCGCGGCGCAGAAGTGGTCGCGTGCGGTAACGGCGCGGTGGATCTGACGCGACTGCTGGCGCTGCTCCACGCGCGCGGGGTGCGCAAGGTGCTGGTCGAAGGCGGCGAGACGGTGCTCTGGTCGTTCCTGACTTCGGGGCTGTGGGACGAGTTCACCCAGTTCGTCTCCAACACGCTCATCGGCGGCGTGACGTCGCCAACCGTCGCCGGCGGCGCCGGTGCGGCGACGCCGGCTGAGATGCACGCCTTCACGCTGGAGAGCGCCGAGCGGCTGGGCGACGGCGTGCTGCTGACGTGGCGGCGCGGCTGATTTAGCGCGGGCGCGCTGCCGGCGCGATGCGCTTTGCGATGATGGCGTCGGGACGCGGCAGCAACTTCCAGGCGCTCATCGATGCCCGCGCACGGGGCGAGCTGCCGGGCGCCGAGCTGGTACTGCTCATCGTCAACAGGCGCGACGCGCAGGCGGCTGCCCGCGCCGAGGCAGCGGGAATCCCGTGGGAGTTCATCGACTCCGAGGCAATAGCGCGCGCCGAATTCGACCGGCGCGCGCTGGCGCTGCTGCACGAATGTCGCGCCGAGGCGGTCGTGCTGGCCGGCTTCATGCGGTTGCTGACACCGGAATTTATCGAGGCGTTCCGCCACCGCATCCTGAACATCCATCCGGCGCTGCTTCCGCTCTTCCCCGGCGCGCACGCGCACCGCGATGCGCTGGCCGCCGGCGTTGTGGAGAGCGGCTGCTCGGCGCACTTCGTCGATGACGGGGTTGACACCGGCCCGGTCATCCTGCAGCAGGCGGTCCCCGTGCTGCCGGACGATAACGCGGAAACGCTCGCGGCGCGCATCCTGCCGTACGAACACCGGCTGCTGCCAGAGGCTGTGCGACTGCTCGCGGCGGGGCGGCTCGCAGTCGAGGACGGTATCGTCAGGATTCTGCCCGAAAAGTAGCCTGCAGATTTATATACGGGGTGTCCTGCCCGGCCGCCCCCGTATGGCCCCGAAGCGAATCGACCGCAAAAGCAACGCGCATCTGCAGTCACTGGTAGGTAGCCTGAAGCAGGCCGCCCGCGAGAATGAGGCCCCCGTCTGGAAGGCGGTCGCGGGCCGGCTGGAAAGCCCCGCGCGAACGTGGCCCAGCATCAATATTTCGCGGCTCGAGCGCCACGCCGAGGCCAAGACAACGGTCGTCGTCCCGGGCAAGCTGCTCGGTGCCGGCGCCATCTCGAAGCCGCTCACCGTCGGCGCGTTCAGCTTCTCCGCTGCGGCGCGCGAAAAGGTCGAGGCGGCCGGAGGCAGCTGCCTTTCGCTGCCGGAAATGCTCAAGGCGCACCCGAAGGGCGCCGGTGTGAGGTTGATGGGATGAAGGTTTACGACGCGAGCGGCTGCATCATGGGACGGCTAGCAAGCCACGTCGCCAAGGCACTGCTCAACGGCGACGAAGTGCACGTGGTCAACGCCGAGAAGGCAATCATCAGCGGCGCACGCCACTCGGTCTTTCGCGAATACACCGAGAAACGGCAGCTGAACCACGAGCGCAAGGGGCCATTCTACCCGCGCATGCCGCACCTGATGTTCAAGCGCTCGGTGCGCGGCATGATTCCCTACCAGACGCCGCGCGGCCGTGCCGCCTTCAAACGGCTACGGGTCGACATCGGCCCGGCTGGTGAGGACGCCCCGGAAACGATTGAGCGGGCGCAGATGACTTCGGGGACGGTGCATGTCACGCTGGGTGACGTTTCGCGCAAGCTGGGAGCCAAGTTCTAATGGTCAAGGTCGTTAACACCAGTGGCAAGCGCAAGACCGCGATTGCGCGCGCCACATTCCGCTCCGGCAAGGGGTGCGTACGCATCAACCGCAAGCCGGTCGAATACTACCAGCCGGAGCTGGCGCGGCTCAAGATTATGGAGCCGCTCGAGCTGGTGGGTAACCGCATCAACCGTATCGACGTTTCGGTCAATGTCGAGGGCGGAGGCGTGATGGGACAGGCCGAGGCGAGCCGTACTGCGATTGCGCGTGGGCTGGTCGACTGGTTCAAGGACGAAGAATTACGCGCGCTGTTCATGAACTACGACCGCGCACTGCTGGTCAACGACACACGACGCAAGGAACCCAAGCACCCTATGGGGCGCGGGGCGCGCGCAAAGCGACAAAAATCATACAGGTGAGAAAATGCTGATACCCGTACGCTGTTTCACATGCAACAAGGTCATTGGTGGCCATTACGAAAAGTTCTGCGAGCGAGTCGCCAAGGGCGAGAACAGAGCCGAGGTCATGAACGACCTGGGCATCGAGCGCTACTGCTGCCGCCGCATCTACATGGCGCACACCGACCTGATTGACGAAGTACTGCCCTACGACTGATTTTATTACGGCCGCACCGTGGCCATGAACAGGGCCCGTGGGGTAGCTTGGCATCCTTGACGGCTGGGGGCCGTTAGACCCCGGTTCAAATCCGGACGGGCCCACCATGACCTGCAATTCCAGAGCCCGCGGCGCATATCCCTAAACCCGCCCGCCACTGTGCCGCGATGCGCTCGCGTTCTCCCGGCCCGGCGCTCCGGCTGCTGCGCACGCCGCTGGCGGAACCGGGCGACGACGATCTCGCCGGTGAGCTGGTGGAGCTCTGCCGCCACGAACCGGAGCTCCACATCTCGTCGCTGCACATCGCTGCCAGCATCCTCCGGACGTGCGAAGGGCGAGTGGCACAGCATCGCGGCGCGCTGGTGGGTGCGGTCTTCCTCTATCCTCGTAGCGCAGGATGGCTTGAAATCGGGACCTTAATAGTGCATCATCGCCACCGCACCCACGGGCTGGGGCAGTTGCTCCTCGCCTCACTCGTCGTGGGGCGGACGCGGCTGCTGGCAACGACGCGCATCCCCGGCCTGGAACGGCTGCTGGCGCGGCTGGAGTTCCAGCGAGGGCGCATGTTCGACCTGCCGCTGCCGGTGGTGGCATCAATGCTGCTCAACCGCACCTATCGCGGCCTACAGCTGCTCAAACACCGGCCGGCGCATTTCGGATACCAGCTGCGCTACAGCAGCGACTATCGGTTCTGGGTGCGGCGGTGAGATGCTGAGTCCCCCCGCGCCCGCGCCGCTCCAGTGCGCCGGACAGCGCCGAGCACCGGTGCGACGACCTTTGGCAGCAGCGCTTCAGTCGCCGCGCGTCCCGCGCCGCCCACCGTGGCGATAGCGGCTGTAACTGCGCTTCGCCTTGCGGTCGCGCTTCGTGACCCGCTTGCGCTCCACAGTTTCCTGCTCGTCTTCGTCGTCCGCGGGCTCGTCCGATTCACCTTCAGCCACAAAGGGGCAGGCTCGCAGGCAGATAAATGGTGCGGGGGGTCGAATTTGAATCGACGAATCCCTTCGGAACCGGGTCCTAAGCCCGGCGCAATCGGCCATGCTATGCGACCCCCGCGCCATCGTGTTACGGCGCAGCGCACTTATTAGCGCTGCAGGTTGCGGTAGCATGGCCCGCAAGCGCAAGCCGGCAGAAGGGGGCGAACCGCACCTTGACGCCGCAGTCGATAAAGCTGAGCAAACTGCAAGTGACGTAATCGATACCGCCGGGGCGGTCGCGGGCGCCGCAGTCGAGGTGGGCGCCGAGCTTGTAGGCAAAGCGGCGAAAATCCTGAAGGGGGCGACCCGCACGGTGGTCCGCAGCGGCGGTAAGACGGCCGCGGTCGCTACCGAAAAGGCCGCGGAGGGTGCAGCTGTCGCGGCCGATGTAGCAGCGGACGTCGTCGAGATGGCTGCCAACGTGGCGGCTGACGCCAGCGAAATCGCGCTCGAGAAGGGCAGTGAGCTCGCCGCGGACGCGGCCGAGATTGGCGCCGGCGTCGTCGAGACGGCGGCGCGTAAGGGCGAGCAGCTGGCCGAGGGCGCCAGCGAACTGGGCGGAGTCGCGGTCGAACAGGCGGTGCACATCGCCGGCGACGCACTCGAGATTGCCGCGGAGGTGGGCGCCAGCGCCGCAGGGAAGGCGGTCAAGGCGGCGAAGTCTGCCGCAGATGTTGCTGAAGGCGCTGCCGTCGCGGCGGCTGGTGCGGCGTCAGCCGGCGCAGCCGCAGTGAAGGGCGGCGCCGAGGCGGCTGGCCGCAAGGCGGGCGCGGCGGTCGCGGTCGCGCACGACAAACTCTGGCCGACGTATGGTGTGCTCGTTGCGGCGATTGTGGGCAAGGCACTCGCCAGCGCTGCCGGCAAGGGGCGCGACAAGGTTCTCGACGACGAATGGTTTCGGGGGCAGGTGATCAACCGCACCTGGGAGCTGCTGCCGCTGCCGGTGCGACTGGCGGGCAAGGGCACGCTGCGCTGGGAGCAGGTCATGTTCAAGCTGCGCGACCAAGTGCTCGCCGACGACGAGGAGGCGATGGCCGTCAACAAACAGGATAAATCAATCATCCGCTCGGCTATCGGGATGATGCTGGGCCGCAAGGGGTGAGCCGCTGCCGGCGCTGACCGTCCGCTCGCTGTCGAAGGCTTACGGCGACGTCAAAGCGTTGCGTGACGTCTCCTTCAGCGTCGAGCGAGGCGATTTCTTTGGATTGCTCGGCCCCAATGGCGCCGGCAAGACGACGCTGCTGAAAGTGCTGACGGGGCAGATTCGCGCCACCAGCGGCGAGGCGGAGGTACTCGGCCTGCCGGTCGCGCAACAGCCGCTTGAGGTGCGCAGCCGCGCCGGAATCGTCCCGGAGCAATCGACGCCCCCCAGCTTCCTGACGCCGCGCGAGGTGCTCGAACTGGTGGTGGCCGTGCGGGATTGCGAGGTGGACGTCGAATGGTGGCTGGAGTTTTTCAAGTTTGAGGAGGCCGAAGGCCGTATCTGCCGCACGCTTTCGCGCGGACAGCGGCAGAAGGTACTGCTGGCGGCGGCGTTCATCGCGCAGCCGGAAGTGCTGTTTCTCGACGAGCCGTTCATCAACCTTGACCCGCTGGTGCAGGCAAAAGTGCGCGACTGGCTCGGCAAGTATGTCGCCGGGGGCGGGACGGTGTTCCTGAACACCCACATGCTCGAGAACGCTGAACGGCTCTGCAACCGCGCCGCTATCATCCACCGCGGCCGCATCCGTTCGCTCATCGAGCTGGAGCAGTTGCGGTCGCAGGGGACGACGCTCGAGGCGCTGTTCCACGAGATGGTTGCGTGAACCGGCTTTTGCTTTGGCGCATGCTGCAGGAGGAGGTGCGGCTCAACAGCAGCTTTGCCAGCCGGCGCGGCTTCTGGCTCTTCCCGCTGCTGGTCGTCGGCGCAGGGCTGCTCGCCACCGCGTTGGCGGCGGAACTGACCGCCGGCGTGCCGTATCGCGAAGTGCTGCTGGGGCTGCACTTCAGCTTCCTGTTCTACGGGCTCTTCACCGGCGGGCTGGCGTTCTTCGGCAGCGACTTCCTTGAGCGCATCTTCGGCCACTACGCACTGGTCACCAGCCTGTCTGAGACGCAGCCACTCTCGTATCAGCGCGTTATGGGCATATATTTCTGCAAGGAGCTGTTGTTCTACGCGCTCTTCACCTTCGCCCCGCTCACGCTCGGCGCGCTGCTCGGCACCAGTTGGAGCTTCATCGCACCGGGGCGCATGCTGCGGCTGATGGCGAGCCTGCTGCCATCGTTCTGCGCTGGTCTGGCGGGGGCGTTCCTAGTCGCCAGCCTCTACCGCCGTTCACTCTACGCGGCGGTCGCCGGCGGGGGGACGCTGCTACTGGTGCTCGGCGCACTGCTTGCGGGCGACGGGCTGCCACAGCTGGCGTGGTATCTCGACGGCAGCCCGCCACTGCTACTCGGCTGGGGGCTGGCGCTGCTGCCGGCACTGGCAGCAGCGCTGCTGGTGGGCGAGTTCCACGAGCAGGCGCTGCCGCCGGTGCAGGGCTACCGCGAGCAGTATCGCGAGACGCTCGCCAGCAGCGAATGGAGCCGCCGCTGGGCCGTCCCGGCCGTCGTGGCGAAGGAGCGGCTCGACCTGCAACGGTCGCGGACCGGCATCAAGATGGTCTTCTCGTTCGCGGTGCCACTGATGATGCTGGTCTTCGTCAACTGGTTCCTTGACCGCGGGCTGCCACTGGAGGTCGAGTTCAACACCATTTTCTGGGGGGTAATGGTCGGCTTCTTCGGGACGATGCTCTATTCGTGGCTCAACACGATGGACGACAGCAGCTTCTACGCCACATTGCCGCTGCAGGTGCCCGACCTGGTCCGCGCGCGGCTGGTGCTGTTCGGGACGGTGACATGGTGGATTCCGGCGCTATTCATGGGGCTGATTGCGCTCTTGAGCCGGGAGCTGCGGCTGCTACCACTCGCCATCTTCGTGATGGCGGCGGTCGGCCTTTACATCGTCAGCTACACAGCCTGGATTACCGGCCTGCGCACCAACTCGTCGCTCTACGACGCGACTATCTTCGCGCGCTTCTTTCTCGTAAGCGTCCCGCCGATGGTGCTGCTCGCCATCCTGAGCATGGCGCTGGAGCAGGCGCTGCCGGTGGTGATGGTCGCCCTGAGCTTCACCTGCCTGGTGCTGCTGCTGGCAACACAGCTTTTCTACGGCCGCATCGAGCATCGCTGGGCCGGCGAGGAGTTCGACTAGCTTTTTTTAGGCCCTGCTCGTGCGAGCGCTCCCATGGCCGAAGAAAAGAAAGGCGGGCGCAAGCCCGACGAAGCCAGGAAACCCGCGCAGGGTGGCAGCGGCGGCAAGAACGAAAAGCCGCGCAAGGGCGCCGCTGAGAAGCCGCGTCGCGACGAGAAAACGCGCCAGCCCACCCACAGCCGGGGCAACAGCCCGCGACGCGATGCAAAGTCGCACAAGGGTGGTGGTGGCGGCAAACCAGGGCGCGACGACCGCGGTCGCGGCAAACCGCGCGACGGCCGGCAGCAGGGCGGACGCCCACCACACCAGCGGCGGCACGGCGTGCGCAAGACCATCAAGAACGGGGTCGGGACGGTCTTCATCGGGCAGGAAGACCCCTTCATCTATTTCCCCGACATCATTGCCCTCTTCGCCCGCGAGGACATCCGGCGCGTCGAGTTGCGCGCGCTGGGACCGGCCATTTCTAACGCGGTCAACGTCTCCGAGCAGGTGCGACACCGCTTCCTGGAAGAGGCTGATGTCAAGGTTTCCAACGTCGAAATCGGCACCGATAACGCGCCGCGCTCGTCAGGTAAGGGCACCTACCGCGTCAGCTTCATCCACATCTCACTCGAGCGCAGTACGGTCGCAGCCGCGGACACCGGCGATGAACCTGCCGCAGAAGCGGACGCGGGCGCAGACACAGCCGAAAACTAGAACTCGGCAAGGTCGTGCCCCAGCCGGCGCGAGACCCAGCGATGCAGCCGCGCGGCGCGGCGCGCTGCCATCTCGAGCCCTTGCGATTGTAGCCACGCTGTGCAATCGGCGAGCGGGCGACGGCGGCTGCCGGCGTGCAGGTTGTCGCACGCCGCGACGACACGCGCTTCCAGCGTGCGTGGCAGGTAGTCGCCGGGCGGCAGTCCCAGTGCGCGCGCTTCGCGTTGTGGAATCCCGCCGCCGACATGGGCGCGGATGATGTGCGCCACGCCGGGGTGGAAGCCAGCTTCTGCGGATATCGCGGCGCCAAGCGCGCAATGTTCAACACCGGCGGCGCGGTTGCGGCCGATGTCGTGTAGCAGCGCGCCGGCGTTCGCGAGCGCGACGTTGCCGCCCAGCGCGAGGGTCACCGCGGCCGCCATTTCGGCGACGGCGCAGCAGTGCGCCAACAGCGGCGCGGGCGAGTCCGCGCCGCCGTGTAATACGAGGCATTCGTCGGCGGTCGGGATGGTCGCCAGCCGGCGGCGCTGCGCGCTCGGGGCAACTTGCAGGTCGCCGTCGAGCTCCGGCTGCGCCCAGCGCGAGTCGAGCTCAGTAAGCAGGATTGCGAGCGCCGCCACTTCCGAGTGCGGCTGGCTGCCGATGGCGACGTTCCAGTCCGCCAGCTCGAAGGTCCAACGCGGCACCCGCTCGGCACCGACAACGACCAGCAATTCACGCTCGTGGCGCAGCAGCGGTGCCACTTCGGCCAGCGGGGTACCGAACATAGTCAGGTGCACTACCTTGCCGCGCCAGTCGCGCGTGACCGCCCGCGGGCGAGTCGTGGTCGCGATGCCGAAGTCGCCGCCGAAGCGCTGCACGACGTCGGTGACCGTCGCGACGACGCGAGAGTCGGGACGGTGCAGCGTCAGCCCGCCAGCCCCGAAGGCGCGCGCGGTCAATGCGACGTGGGTCGAGATGCGCTTGTCCCGCTCCGGCCGGTGGCCGATGCGCAGGACGTGGGGCTTCACTCCTCGCCCGGCAGGGACTGCTCCTGACGGTCGCGAATGGAGTCGTTAACCAAGAAACCAATGAAGGCCCAAATTATGCCGCCGAGGACATACTGCACCTTGGTCGAGATGAAATCGCCGCGGACAAAGATATCATTGACTATTTCGACGAAGCCGGCGACAATCAGGCCGAGGCTGGTGACCGTGAAGAAGAAGGTCACGATGGCGAAGTTGAAAGCTCCGTTCTGGAGGTAGTTATCGATGGTGCGGCCGAGCTCGATAATCAACAGCCCCGCCAGCAGCAGCGGCAGGACACCATCCAGCGACATGAAGCCGAGCACCATCGCCAGCATCCCCAGACTGGAGACTTCCTGCATCGCGTCAAGGCCGCGCGCAACGCCGATAATCAGCAGCAGCGCCGCGATGATGTAGGCAGTTAGCGAAACTCGCTCGCTGGTGCCGCTGAGTAGGTCGTGGTAGAACTTGCTAATCTCGTTCTCCCAGCCCGCGACCTTGATGAGCATGTAGCCGCCGAGCGTTAGCAGGATGGCTCCGCCGGCAATCTCGCTCTTCCCCATCAGCGTCAGCAGCCCCCAGATGAAAGCGACCAGCGCCACCGGCAGGATGAACTTGCGCTGGATTTTGGGGTCCTCCATCTTGTGGATAATGGTGTAAAGCGTATCCTCGATGGGGCGCGACTGTTGCACAACCACCTGCCGCGTCGAGTCAATCAGCAGCCGGCTGCGGATAATCGGCTCCAGCTCACGGTCCTCGGCGCCGTCGCTCACAATCACCGCGCGCGTGGCGTGCGTCTGCGCAATCACCTGGTCGAGCGTGTTGGCAATTTTCATGTCCGAGCGGGTGCCGACGCGGACGTCGCCACAGATGGTCACCACCTCGACCTCGACGTTATCCTTCAGCAGCTGGTCGTAGACCCGTACCGCGGCGAGCATAGTGTTGGTGTCGCTCTCCTCAGGGTCGGCCAGCCCCAGTTCCTGCGCTGCGGCGAGGTTGGTTTCGCGCCCGATAACGGGGCTGCGAATACCGGTTTTACGGCCGAGATCGTTGTCGCGGTCTATCGCGAGAACCAGTGTAACCATGCACTTTCGAGGCACCCCCGGTATATTTAACCATCTGCTCCGCGCGTTTTATATACGACCCTTCATGAGCGCCAACTCCCGTTCAAGGTGCAGCATGGCTGAGTTCAAAACCATAATTTCAGATCCCAAGACGCGCAAGGCGTTCAACCACGCGCTCTCCGAGAGCGACTCGAGCGCGCTCATCGGTCGTTCCATTGGCGACGAGATTGACGGCATCTTCGTCAACCTCCCCGGCTACCGCCTGCAGATTACCGGCGGCAGCGACGGCTCGGGCGTCCCGATGCGCCCCGGCCTGCCGGGCGGGCGGCGGAAGCGGATGCTGCTCAGCCACTCCACCGGCTTCCGGCCGCAGCGACCTGGACAGCGCAAGCGTAAGATGGTGCGCGGGCAGGACCTCGGACCCGAAGTCTCACAACTGAACCTGAAGATTGTCGAGTATGGCCCCAAACCGGTCGAGGAATTGCTCGGAGCGGAGGGATGACTTGGCAGGCGCTACTTCCCAGCCGGAAATCAACATCGGCATGGTCGGCCACGTCGACCACGGCAAGACCACCCTCACGCAGGCGCTAACCGGACGCTGGACCGACCAGCACTCCGAGGAACAGAAGCGCGGCATTTCCATCAAACTGGGCTACGCTGACGCCGATTTCTACCGCGTCAAGGAGAACGGTGGCTACCGCTACACTTCGCAGAAAGAGAAGGGGGCCGAATACCTGCGCACGGTCAGCTTCGTCGATGCGCCCGGCCACGAGACGCTGATGGCCATCATGCTCTCGGGAGCGGCCATCATGGACGCCGCCATCCTGCTTATCGCCGCTAACGAGAAGTGCCCGCAGCCGCAGACGCGAGAGCACCTTGCGGCGCTCGAGACGATGGGGCTCGAGAATATTGTTGTTGTACAAAATAAGATTGACGTCTGCTCCGAGCAGCGCGCGCAGGAATCCTATGCTGAAATCAGGGAATTCCTCGCCGGCACCTCGCTAGCAGATTCCCCCGTGGTCCCAGTCTCGGCGCACCACAACCGCAACATTGACCTGCTGATTGAGGTGCTCGAGGAACTTTTCCCGACGCCCGAGCGTAATCCGCAGGCGGAGCTGTCGATGAACATCGCCCGCTCCTTCGACATTAACCGCCCCGGCACACTGCCGAAAAAACTGAGGGGGGGCGTGATTGGCGGCTCGCTCATCCAGGGCGAGCTGGCGGTCGGGGATGAAATCGAAATCCGGCCGGGACGCAAGACCAACCGGGGCTGGGAACCGATCGTGACCAACGTCACCAGCCTGCACAGCGGCAGCAGCGAACGCAAGCGCGTAACCGCGGGAGGGCTGGTCGCCATCGGCACTGGGCTCGACCCGGCAATCACGAAATCTGATTCAATGCTCGGCTCGCTCATCGGGCGCCCCGGGACGCTTCCGCCGGTGCTGGAGAAGCTCCGCATGGATGTGCATCTGCTCGACCGGGCGGTCGGCACCAGCGGCAGCCAACAAGTCGAGGCGCTGCGCACCAAGGAGCCGCTGATGCTTACCGTCGGGACTTCGACCACCGTCGGCATCCCTATTCAAGTTAACGAAAAATGGCTCGAAGCTTCGCTCAAGCTGCCGGTCTGCGCAGCCGAAGGACAGCGGATTGCCATCAGCCGTCGCATCGATGCGCGCTGGCACCTGATTGGCTATGGAATCCTGCAAGCATGACCCTTGTCTTCCCCGACACCAACATCCTGCTCTGGCCCTTCTCGGGCGGCCCGGACTTTCGCGAGGCGATTAACGAGGCAATACCTAACGCCGATATCCGCATCGCCAGCTGCGTGATTGAGGAGCTGGAGATGCTCGGGACGCCCGACGCGAAGTCGGCGGCCGAATTTTGCCAGGAAATGACGGTCATCAACCTCGGTATCGGCGGCGTCGACAACGTGCTGCTCGAGACAGCCCGACGCGGAGCGATAGTGGCGACCAACGACCGTGAGCTCATCGAGCGCATCCTCGACAACCACGGGCGCGTGCTACGTCCCCGCGGCGGCTACAAGCTGGAGCTGCAGCCGGCGGAATGAGCGCTGCGGCAGCGGGCGGCGAAAGCCGGGAACGCGTCACACCGCCGCCAGTTCCCGCAGGCGATTTTACCCCCGCCCAGCAAGCGCGCCGCGAGGCGCTGCTGCACGACCCCGTCAGACAATTCCGAGTCGCCGAGCACCCTGGTACGGTGCAGCTGCTCGACGCGATGCGTGGAGGCAGCTTCCAGGGGCGACAGCTGGGCGAGGCGGCGGCGCTCTTCGAGCGGCAGTCGCACGCGGACTTGGGGATTATCTGGTCGCTGGCGGGGAGCCTTTTCAGCGCCGGGATGCGGCAGGTGGTCATCGACTCCATCCGCAGCGGGCTGGCCGACCTGCTGGTCTGCACCGGGGCGCTGTTCGAGCAGGATATGCTCGAGGCGCTGGGGCACTCGCACTACCGCTGCCGGCCTGACATGGACGACGGCGAATTGCAGGAACTGCTGGTGGACCGGGTCTACGACCACCTGCTCGACGAGCTGGCATTGCGGCAGGTGGATGCCACCTACATCCAGATTGCCGATGGTATGGAGCCGGGGCGCTACTCCAGCCGCGCCTTCCTCGCCAAGTGTGGCCGCTGGCTCGCTTCGGCCGAGGGCGTGCAGGACTCGGTACTGCAGGCCGCCTTCGAAATGGAGGTGCCCATCTTCGTCCCGGCGCTCAACGACTGCTCGGTCGGCGTCGGGCTGGTGATGCACCAAGCACAGCGTGGGCTCGATAACAGTGTCGGAATCGACAGCATCCGCGATTTCCACGAGCTGGCCGAGCTGAAGGCGTGGGCGGGCGATACCGGGCTGCTGGTCGTCGGTGGCGGCGTCCCTAAAAACTACGCGCAGGACGCGGTTATCGCGGCAGAGATGCTGGGGCATACACCCAGCCGCCACCGCTTCGGTATCCAACTCTCGGTCGCCGACGTGCGCGATGGTGGCCTTTCAGGGTCGACGCTGCGTGAGGCGATTTCGTGGGGCAAGAACGACCGCGAAATCGAGGAAGTGATGGTGTGGGGCGAAGTCTCGATTGCGTTCCCGTTGCTCGTCGCCTACGCCTGGCACAAGCGGCTGGAGCAACCGCGCCAGCCGCGTCGGCTGGCGCGGTTCTTCGACGACCAATCCTTTTAACACCACCAATGTCGCCCCGAGCCTGACATGCAGGATGACTTCACACAGCAGCTGCCCGACCGCGACCCGCAGGAGACGCGCGAGTGGATTGAGTCGCTGGAAGCGGTAATCGAGACAGGCGGCAGCGGCCGCGCGCGCAACCTGCTCTACCGGCTGCTCGAAGCCGCGCAGGCGCAGGGCGTCGCGATTCCCGAAGTGCTCAACACGCCCTACATCAACACCATCCCTGCCAGCGCCGAACCACCCTACCCGGGCGACGAAGGCATCGAACGGCGCATCCGGCGCATCATTCGCTGGAATGCAGCGATGATGGTCTCGCGCGCCAACAAGCGGCACGGCGGTATCGGGGGCCACATCTCGACCTACGCCTCGGCGGCGAGCCTCTACGAAATCGGCTTCCAGCACTTCTTCCGCGGCAAGGGGCAGGGGGCGGGCGACCTCGTATATTTCCAGGGCCACGCCTCGCCCGGCATCTACTCGCGCGCGTTCCTCGAAGGGCGGCTGACGCAGGCGCAGATGGACCACTTCCGCCGCGAGGCGTTCACCGCGGGGCTTTCGTCCTATCCGCATCCACGGCTAATGCCTGATTTCTGGGAGTTCCCGACCGTCTCGATGGGTCTCGGCCCGACCAACGCCATCTACCAGGCGCGCTTCAACCGCTATCTGCACGCGCGCGGGATTGCCGACACCAGCCGCTCGCGCGTCTGGGCCTTCCCCGGCGACGGCGAATGCGACGAGCCGGAGACGCTGCACGCGCTGACGCTGGCGGCGCGCGAGAACCTTGATAACCTGACATTTGTCGTCAACTGCAACCTGCAGCGACTCGACGGGCCGGTGCGCGGCAACGGCAAGATTATCCAGGAGCTGGAGGCAAAATTCCTCGGCGCCGGCTGGAACGTCATCAAGGTCATCTGGGGCAGCGACTGGGACCCGCTGCTGGCGCGCGACAGCGACGGGCTGCTGCTGGCGCGGATGGAGGAAACGCTCGACGGTGACTACCAGCGGCTCGCGGTGGAGTCAGCCGATAACATCCGCGAGCAGTTCTTCGGCCCTGAGCTCCAGCACCTCATCGCCGGGATTCCCGACGACAAGCTGACGCGCATGCGCCGCGGGGGGCACGACACGCAGAAAGTTTACGCGGCCTACAAGGCGGCGGTCGAGCACGAGGGAGCGCCGACCGCCATCCTCGCCAAGACGGTCAAGGGCTGGGCGCTCGGTGGCGGCTTCGAGGCGCGCAATATCACCCACCAGAAGAAGGCGCTTGAGGCGCCGGACCTGAAATTCTTCCGCGACCTGCTCGAGCTGCCGATTCCCGACGACGAGCTCGAAGATTACCCCTACTACCTGCCGGCGGCCGACAGCGAGGAGGTGCAATACCTGCTCTCGCACCGCGACGCGCTGGGCGGCTGCATTCCGCACCGCACCCGCAAGGCGACGGAAATCACGTTGCCGAAGCGCGACGCCTACGGGGAGTTCGACGACGGCAGCGGCAAGCAGGAAGTCTCAACGACGATGGCGTTCGTGCGGCTGATGCGCAACCTGATGCTCTCGGGTGAGTTCGGAAAGCGTATCGTCCCCATCGTCCCAGACGAGGCACGCACCTTCGGGATGGAGGCGCTCTTCACCGAGTTCAAGATTTACAACGCGCTCGGGCAGGATTACACCCCGGTCGACGCCAAATTATTATTATCTTACGTCGAGGCGGAGGACGGGCAAATCCTGGAGGAGGGCATCTCCGAAGCGGGAGCGATGAGCTCCTTTACGGCGGCCGGCACGACCTACGCTAGCTTCGGCGAGCATACCATCCCGTTCTACATCTTCTACTCGATGTTCGGCTTCCAGCGCGTCGGCGACGCCATCTGGTGCGCTGCCGACTCGCGCGCGAAAGGCTTCCTGCTCGGCGCGACCGCCGGCCGCACGACCCTGAACGGCGAAGGGTTGCAGCACCAGGATGGGCATTCGCTGCTGATCGCCAGCACGGTCCCCTGCTGCCTTGCCTACGACCCGGCATTCGCTTACGAGATTGCGGTCATCGTGCGCGAGGGGCTGCGGCGCATGGTCGACGAGGACGAAGACTTGCTATACTACCTTACGCTCTACAACGAGAACCACCCGATGCCGCCCAAGCCGGCGCGCGCCGAGCGCGGCATCATCCAGGGCATCTACCGCTTCGCCAAGCCGGCGAAGCCGCAGGTGCGGCTCTTCGGCAGCGGCTCAATCATGCAGCAGGTGCTGCGCGCCGCCGACATCCTGCAAAAGCAGTTCGGCGTCGCCGCCGAAATCTGGTCTGTGACGAGCTACGGCGGGCTGCGGCGCGATGCGCTGAAGTGCGAGCGCTGGAACTGGCTGCACCCCGGCGAGAAAGAAAAAACGCCCTACATCCAGCAACAACTGGGCAAGCGTGGACTGCCAACTGTCGCCGCGACCGACTTCATGCGTGCCGTCCCTGACATGATCGGCAAGTGGGTGCCCGGCCCCTACATAACGCTCGGCACCGACGGTTTCGGCCGCAGCGATACCCGCGAGCAGCTGCGCAACTTCTTCGAGGTCAGCGGCGAGCACATCACCGTCGCAGCACTCAACGCACTCGCGCAATCGGGCAAGTTCCCGGCGGAAGACGTCGCGCGCGCCATCAAGGCACTTGGCGTCGATCCGGAGCTGGCCGATCCGTTCTATTCTTACTGAACGGGAAACCGACCCTACATTCCCGGCATGCCGCCGCCCATGTCGCCACCGGGCGGCATCGGCGACTCTGCGGGCGCCCGCGAGGCGATAATATCGTCAATACGCAGGATCATGCTCGCGACGTCGGTGGCAGACGAGATGGCCTGCGTCTTGACACGGAGCGGTTCCATCACGTTGCGCGAGCGCATGTTGACTACCTTGCCGCTGAAGACGTCGAGCCCCGCGTGGGGGTTGCGCCCCTTGCGGGTGTGCGCCTTGCGCAGCGCCATCAGCGTATCGATGACATCCAGCCCGGCGTTCTCGGCCAGCGTGCGCGGCACAATTTCAATCGCGTCTGCGAACGCCTCAATAGCGAGCTGCTCGCGGCCGCCGACGCGCGGCGCATACTTGCGCAGCTTCAGCGCCAGCTCGATTTCGGCCGCGCCGCCGCCGGTCACCATGCGGCCGTCTTCGATGACCAGCGAAACTACGCCGATAGCGTCTTCGAGGTTGCGCTCGATTTCGTCGATGACATGCTCGGTCCCACCGCGGACCAGGATGGACACCGACTTGGGATTGCTGCAGTTGGTGATGAAGGTCATGTCGTCGTCGCCAATCTTGCGCGTTTCGACGAGACCAGCTGCGCCGAGGTCGTCCTTGGAAATCGAGTCGATGCTCGAGACGATGCTGCCGCCGGTCGCGCGCGCCAGCGCTTCCATATCGGACTTCTTGGCGCGCCGGATGGCCATGATATCCTGCTTGGCCATAAAGTGCTGCGCCAGGTCGTCAATGCCTTTCTGGCAGACAACAACATTCGCACCCGCCTTCTTAACTTTCGTGACGAGCTTGCGGATGGTATCTTCTTCTTGGTCAAGGAACGCCTGCACCTGCGACGGGTCGTTAATCTGGATTTTGGCGTCGAACTCGGTCTTGCGGATTTCGAACGCCGCATCGACCAGCGCCACCTTCGCTTTCTCGATACGCCGTGGCATTCCCGTATGCACCGGCTCCTTGTCCAAGATTATGCCAGTCACCAGTTCGGTGTCGCCGATAGAAGCGCCCTGCTTCTTCTGGATCTTGATGTCATCACGGTCGACCGTCGTGTTGCGGTCGCTGCTCTCGGCAACCGACCGGACAGCACTCACGGTAATCTCGGCCAGAAACTCGGCCATCGCCTCGGAGGACTTGCCAGTCATCGCGGTGACGGCAACCGCCCGGAGTTTGGCGGTCTCGTTACGCCGGATGGGGCGTGAATACTTCTGCAGCGTCGCCTCCGCTTCCGTCGCGGCACGGCGGTAGCCGTTGCCTATGGCGGTGGCATGGACTCCTTTATTGAGCAATTCCTCGGCGTTCTTCAGGAGTTCGCCGGCGAAGATGACGGCAGTGGTGGTGCCGTCGCCACATTCGGAATCTTGCGTCTTGGCGACCTCGACAATCATCTTGGCAGCCGGATGCTCGACCTCGATTTCCTTGAGAATCGTGACGCCGTCATTGGTAATCACGACGTCGCCCATCGAGTCGACCATCATCTTGTCCATGCCCTTCGGGCCAAGGGTGCTGCGCACCGCTTCGGCTATCGCCTTGGCGGCGGCGATATTGTTGTGCGTGGCCTGTCGGCCGGTGTCGCGCTGGGTGCCCTCCTTGAGGATGAGCACGGGAGTATTACCTGACATCATGGCGCGCCACCGTAAGGCGATATATAAAAAACTAACACTGTTTTGGGAAAAATGAAGTTTAATTTCGGAAAAAGTCCAATAAAGGCAGCGAAATAAGCGCACTTGCGCCTATTGCAACAAAGTTTACGCCACCTTTTCCCAGCCATCCCCACCTTTCGGCAGTTGCACCCAGCACCGAATCCAGCTGGCAACCGGTAAAACCGAGCATTGTCGGCAGGAAAAGCAGCAGGAAGTCGAAATTCCCCGCCTGTTTCCATTCAAAACCTTCGGGCCAACCCACGAGAACGAATACTGCGAGTGAAACCATGCTCATGCTCAGCGCCGAAAGCGCCGCTGCCAGCGAGCCAATCAGCGAAATTCCGCCGTCGGTTCCCGGCGGAACTCGCGTGCCGGGGCTAGTAATCAGCACCGGCGTCGGCGCGAACACTCCGATTTCGCTAGCCAGCGTGTCGGCGGCCGCGGCCGCCAGCGCGGTGGTGAAAGCTATCAGCGCCTGCTCGGGGCTGAGCCAGCCGCCGCCGTAGGCCAGCGCGACCAACGCCGGCACCGTTCCGTTCGACAGGACGTTGGTGCCGCCGCGGGTGCCCTCCTTGGATTCCTCGACGCCGAGCTGTAGCTTGAAGTGGAAGCCAAAACGGGTTGCCAGAAACGAACCGCCGACAAATATTAGCAGCAGCACCAGCCAGCTCCAATGACCCATCGTGGCGGAGATGAAGCAAATCAAGAACGCCAGGATGGTGCCGACCAGGTCGAGCACGCGCGCTCTGTAGGCAATGCCGGCAATCGCTCCGCTCGCGAGCGCAATCACTGCTATCTGGAACGGCTCCAGCTCCACGCTGGCGCGCACCTTGGGGACTATATAAAATCAGCCTGAGAGCGAGGTGAGAGCCTGCTCGTACTCGGCGGTGAACTCTGTCCGGATTTCCGCCAGCCGTTCTGGCGTGCGCGCCTCGATAAACATACGCATCACCGGCTGGGTGTTGGAAGGGCGCAGAAGTACCCAGCCGTCATCGAGCCAGACCTTGACGCCGTCGATGGTCTCGACGCGGTAACCGCGCGCGGTGAAGTCGGCCTGCAGTGCCGCGTTAAGATCGAACTTGGTTTCGTCAGGGCAGGCGAACTTGAGTTCCTCGTAGGGCAGCGACGGAATTTCGTCCGCCAGTTCCGAAAGCTTACGGCCGGAAGCGCGCAGCAGCTCCAGCACCTTGAGAGAAATAATCAGTGGGTCGTCGAACAGGAATTCCGTAAGGTCGGGGGCGAAGAGATGGGCTGAAATCTCGAGTGCCAGTATCGCATCGTGCTTCTTCAATTCCTCGCAAACAAAAACGTCGCCGACCCGAATCCAGACCAGTTTGGCGCCCAGCTTCGGGATTTCGTCCTCCAGCACCATCGAGCAGGGGACGTTGGCCAGCACTGGCCCCTGCCGCAGCTTCAACAGCTCGGGCACCAGTAGGATGCCGATTTTCTCGGTCGGCACCGCACGGCCACGGTCATCGACAAAAACGCAACGGTCACAGTCGCCATCGAAGGCGATGCCGCAGTCGAAATCGCCCGCGGCGACCAGATCCATCAACGCACCGATATTCTTCGGCGCCGGCTCTGAAGGGCGGTTCGGGAAGCGGCCGTCGGGCTCGCCGTTGATGATTTCGGTCGTGGCGCCGAAGCGCTGGAAGAGCGATTCAAGAATAACGCCGCCGACACCATTGCCAGGGTCGAGCGCGATGCGCATGCCAGCCAGTGAGCTAATGCGCTCGGCCGCGAAAGCTGAGAAGAGTTCCAGCACTTCCGCCTCCGGGACGCGCGACAGCCCGCCCCTGGCCGCAGCCGAAGGCGGCTCGCCGGCGAAGAAGAGGTCGCGCACTTCCGTGTTGCCATCGGTAAAGCCAGTCCCATCGGGGTGGCGGAAGCGGATGCCGTTGTATTCGGCCGGATTATGGCTGGCGGTGATGTAGACCCCACCGGCGAAATCGCCGCGCCAGGTCCACCAGTTGGCGACCGGAATTGGTACCATCCCGACCGACTCGACGTCGCAGCCGCCGCTGCGCAGCCCGGCGGTTACCGCTGCCTCGAGGTCAGGAGAACTGGTGCGCGCGTCGCGCCCGATGCAAATGCGGCCGGAAGCGCCCTTGCTGGCAAGGTATGCTGCGAATGTCGCGCCGACCCGCTCGGCAGTCACGAGCGTCAGCTCACTGCCGTAGATGCCGCGGATGTCGTAAGCGCGAAATATGTTGCGGGGAGCCACCATGCGGCGGCGCATTCGGGGGGTGTTATAGAGATGGCGCCCCCGCAGGCGATGCGCAGCCATTAATGGCACCGCGACTTCGGCAGCCGTGGTCCTGACCGAATCAACGATGCCGGTGCTCGGCACCCATGCACCCGACTTCGCGCTGCCAGAGCCCGGTACCGGCCGTGAATGGCGACTGGCCGACTTCGGCGCCGAGGCGCTGGTGGTGGTATTCACCTGCAACCACTGCCCCTACGCACAGGCAGTCGAGGAGCGCGTCATCGCGCTGGCGCGTGACTTCGCGGGCCGCGCGGACTTCGTCGCCATCAGCGCCAACGACGCCAGCGGCTTTCCGGACGACGCGCCGGAAAAGATGGCGCAACGTGCGCGCGAGAAGGAATACCCGTTTCCCTACCTTTACGATGAGTCGCAAGCAACTGCGCGCGCCTACGGGGCGGCGTGCACGCCAGATTTCTTCCTTTACGGACCCGAAAGGCAGCTCGTCTATCGCGGACGCCTCGATGACAACTGGCAGGAGCCGGAGAAAGTGCAGTGCCATGAGCTGCGCGACGCTATCAAGGCAGTTCTAACCAGTAAGCCCGTGGCTAAGCAACAGCTACCAGCGCTGGGATGCAATATCAAATGGAAGGTCTGAACGGAGGAATACCTCAGTCCTCACCGTCATCCCGCGTCAGCCCGATCAGCAGCACGAATCCCAGGATTGTAAAGAGGCAGGCAGTACCTATAGCGAGACCAATCTGCAATGAACTGAATTCAATTAACTGTCTCCGGTCGAGCAGGTAAAGCACCAGCGCCGCGATGGCCGAAATGCCCGCAAGCACGAGGCATAGCCCCCAAGAGAGGAAACCGGCCAGCCCGCGGAAGAAGCTCATCTCAATCGTCGTCGTCAAGGCCGAGCCGTTTTTCAGTCTGCCGGTTGACGCGCATCACTATCCACGCCAGCGCCGTCACAAGCAGCGTGACGCTTACCGCCGCGACATAGACGCCGTAAAGCATCGAGGCGTCGTTGTTCAGCATCAGGTATACGACAGTGGTCATGATTGCATCCTTCCACGACAGCGCAATGACCAGCCCGGAGGCGGTCATAACTGACGCCTTCGGAGGGTGGCTGGTGTGCAACGACCTGTCGTTACACCTGCTCGGCAGCGGTGCGGAGGTAGACTAACCAAAAAACAAACCACAGTATTAAATCCCGACATCTACATATTCTCGGTGTACGGTTTTACACCTTGAAGAGAGGAGTAATCCGGAGTGAAAAAATGGGTATAAACAAAGAAGACTTTGAGAAATTGAATATGCGGGGAATTGTTATTTCCTCGATGATGACTGCCTTTGGTCTAGTAGTGGCATTGGCCTGGAAGGACACGATCAATGCTACAGTGGCATATTTGATGCCAGATAATAATGATGGCACTCTGCAGGGGATGTACGTTACAGCGATAGCTGTTACTGCTCTGGTTATGGGTCTGGCAATGGTGGTCCTGAAGCTCAATGCCAGGGTCGAGAAGGAAATTGATAGAGTTCAGTCCTACTTTGACGATGATGATGATGATGAGAGTAAAGAGTCCTAAGGCGGGTGGAACAATTGGGGCATTCAAGGTCCTAGCGGAACTCGCTCATCCCGTACCCTCCACGTCAGCCTGCGGCTCCAGCTCGAGCGGCTCTAGCCGGTAAGCGCTGAAGACGTGGATGTCAGGATTTTCGAGCAGCCGTTCGAGGCAGCCACCACACATCGGCTGCAGCAACCCGTCATCCTCGGAATGCTTGTGCTTGAGGTCGCCCTCGTAACAGTGCGAGACGAGGTACTCGGCAGTCTCCGGTTCGTTGAGCTTGGTCGGCGTCAGCCCGTGGACGTCAATGCACATGCGGCAATACATCGCGCGGCGACCGATGTCCCGATTAAAAGGTTCTCAATCCTTAAATAAACGGGGCAGGTCGCGCGCATATGGCGAAGGAGAAGAAGACGCAGGGCTTCCAGTCGGCCGCGGGCCTCATCCGCTATTTTGACGCCGAGGACAGCAATGCGCTGCAGATATCCCACTGGGGAGTCCTGCTGGGAGGTATTCTCGCTATCGCTGTGGTCGAGGTTTCGACGGCGATCGGGCTCCAGACCGGAGCCTATGTTCTGGCTGTCGGCCTCTCCGGCATCGTCTTCAACGAGTTCCGGATTTCGCGCTCGCGCACCCTCTAATAGCTGCGGCAGATTCATCCACAATGGAGCAGTGCAGCTACTGCGGCTTCGTGCTGGAAGCGCTCGGTTCGAACTGTCCCAACTGTAGCGTCGCGGTACCGGGCCGCCTGCCGGCTGCGGTCACGGCACCTGAGCCGGTACAGCCCCGCCAGGCCACGCCAAACCACCGGCGGCGCGGCTGGCTGAAGCCGTTGCTGGCGCTGCTGCTGGTGGCGGGACTGCTGACCCTACCACAGGCGCAGCCCTTCCTGCGCGGGCTTGACGACCTTTGGGGGGAGCTGAACAGTAGCTACTATGAAGTGCCCGAAACCGTCAGTATGACGCTGATGCGAAATTTTACGATATTCCTGACGTCGGGCCCGTCGGCTGACTGGCGGCTGGCGCTGAGTGAGCCGGACCATCGCCCCAGCGGTCCGCAAGGCGCCGGCAATAGCTGGCAGGAAATACACACGCTCGACGCGACACCAGCGTGGGACGACACGCACGCCGGCAAGATGCTCTGGGAAGGGCATATAGAGGGCAATGAGCGAGCCGAAATTTCAGTCAGCTACAACGTCACCGTCTCGACCATCATCTCAGACCTGAAGGCGGAGGGAGCCGGGACTATCGACCAGTATCCTGCCGCGTATGACGATTTCCTGCAGGATGAGTGGAAGGTCGAGCCTTCCAACACGCAGGTGCAGGAGCTGGCGACGCAGTTCGCCAACGGCACCGGTGGCAACGTGCTACGTATCCTGCGCAATATTTTCGACTACGTCATGGGCAACTTTACCTACGTCCTCGGGACGACGCCCAAGAGCTGCGACCAGACGCTCAGCTACGGCTACGGCGACTGCGACGACCTCGGACTGCTCTACGTCTCAATCGCGCGCGCGGCCGGAATCCCGGCCTGGATGGAACTGGGGATGATTCCGCGCTCTTCCGACGGGCTACAGGACTGGGGCGGCCACGCCTGGGTCAACGCACTGGTGCCGCTCGGCGGGGGGAACTACACGGTTGTGACGGTCGACCTCGCCAACGGCTACTACCTCTGGATGCCACCCTACCGCCTCTCGGAGTATGTCGACAACGGGGACTCCGATGACCTGAAGGCATTCTACTTCCTCTTCTCGAGCCAGGGCAGCGGCCGCGCCAGCTTCACGCAGGACATCTCCGTCGCGAGCTACAGCGAGCAGGGCAAGCTGCGCATCGAGGCATGAAATACCTCCTGTTCCAGCCGGAGGAGCTCGAGGAGCTGATGCAGTTCCTTGAAGCCAACCTGGACGAAAACTACAACCCGCAGGTGTTCCTGAAAATCCAGTCGCAATGGCCGGACGGCTTCGCCATCGCGTGGCGCGGCGGGAAGATGGTCGGCGTCGGGTGCGGGGCGCTGCTGCCAGGCGACAAACTGCGCGTGCTGGTGCTGGTGCTGGCACCGGGAGTGCAGGGGCACGGGCATGGACGCAAACTGCTCGAGATGTTGGTGGCGGCCGGGCACAAGCGCGGCTGCAGCCGCGTCACGCTGGAAGCACGGGTCGATTCCGAAGCAGTCGATTTCTACCGCCATCTCGGCTTCAGCAGCGTCGACCTGCTACCCTGCTATTACCAGGACGGCGGCGACGCCGTCGTGATGGAACGGCCTATCTGAAACGCCGGCGCGCAGCGAGAGCGAGCGGCAGTGCCGCTAACACGCCCACGCCGGGGAGCGGAGATCCAGGCTCGTCGACCACTTCGGGAGCGGGGCCGTTACGCTGCGGGTTGCTTGGATCCGCTTTCTGGTCAATAGCGGCATCTGCTTCCGCAAAGGTTACCTCTTCAGCCTCAAGGGATATCGTCCGTTCTCCTGACTCATCGCCTGGAACGGGCATGTCCATGTGCATGTATGCGATACGTCCCGTGTCAGATGCAATATATGAATGAGCCTCGACAGGAAGTCCCTCATCCATTTCGTCTTCCCCTTCCCCCTCATTCTCTTCGTTCTCTTCATCCTCATCACCTTCACCGCGGCCAGGATCGGGGCCCATAGGGTCCTCGTTGCCGGAATCATCGTCACGTTCCTCCTCGCTCTCGTATGGCAGTACCTCGAACGCCTCAACGGTTGAGCCATCAGCAAGAGGCACATTCAGCCGCCCGCCAGTGGTGAAATTGTAGTGGATGGGTTCTGGAATCTCGACCGGGCCAAAATGGAACCGGTTGCCCTCGATGCGCAGATTCGCTCCAGAATCGTCGTAGGCATCACGTTCCTCTTCTTCCATTTGATCAAGGGCGGCATCCAGTAGCTCCTGCATCCAGTTGGAAGGTATGTGTAACGGGAACAGGTCTCCCCAGCTCTGGAAACTGCGGTCAACATCCATTTCCGCAAAATTCTCTGTCAGGTTTCTGTATAATTCCTGCAGTTCTGGCAGCTGGTCACAATCCTCCGCAGGACAGGCGGAGGAAACAGGCTTGTCCAGGTCAATCGCCCCACCGAGGTCACCACTAATGGTGATAAGCGTGGAACCGCCCCAGATTTCGCCCTCCTCAATAGGCAGGTCCAGCACGTTCATTGGCTCGTCAAACTCCAGCAGGAGGTGGAAACTGATCTCTGTACTGCCTCCCCAGGAAACAGAGTCGTAGCGAACTTCCTTCCAATCATAGTATTCAGTATCGTTCTCCCCGTCGTATCCACTCCATTCATCAGTAAAGTTGGGTGCGTTCAGGACAGAAAACTCAAACTCTGTTCCCTGACTGAGAGTAATGTCAATCTTGGTAAGGTCAATTTCATCCTGCGTCCACCAGCTCTCTACGGCAACACGTTCGACCTGGTCGAACCCGGCAGTGAAAGCGACCTGCTGTACAGCAACTGGCATCTCAGTCCCATCTGCCAGGAAAGTTTTGCAACCCTCATCGTCACAGCGTTCCTCAACATCCTCGTAGTAACCAGCAACAGGGAGTTCAACCGTCGCCTGCCAGTCAGTCGCTATGTGCGTGTAGAATCCAGTCTCTGACTTAATGTGGTACACGAAGTCAAGGTCATCAACTACCTCACCCTTGTGGTAGAGTCCCATGCTCCCCTCATTGTTGAGGTCATAACTCTTCACTGGAAAATTACTGTCACCCACACTGTCATCGAGCGGAGTCCGCAAGTCTGAAGTCAACTCGTCAAAGATCCAGCTGAAGTCAACTTCGTTACCCACAGCCCAGCTGTCGCCCACCTGCCAGGCGGTTGGTGCCATGGCGGGTGCAGCAACGAACTGCGCAGCCACCAGCAGTGCCAATAGTATTCGGCGCATGCCGACCGACTTAGAGGGCTATTTATACAATTAACTCTGTAAATGGAACTCTTTCGTCATAAATTACGCTTATTGCCGAATTCTATTTTGCCCAAAGGCTTTTATACCCATCCATGTCCGCCCGGCCCCGAATATGGGTTCTGGAGGTGACTGAATGGCGACAAAATCAAAAAAGAAAGGCGAGAAAGTAGACGAAATTCTGACCTGCCCGGAGTGCAGCAGCTCCCACCTAAAGCGCGATTATGACCACGCCGAAGTAGTCTGCGCCGATTGCGGTCTGGTGCTTGAGGAAAACATCGTTGACCCCGGCCCGGAATGGCGCGCATTCGATATGCAGCAGGAGAACGCCCTTGCGAGGGCCGGTCCACCGATGTCGACAACGCTGCCCGACAAGGGACTCTCGACCGAGATTTCGCCCACCAACCGCGACTATTACGGTCGCTCGATTTCCAACCGCAACCAGTCAATGCTCTTCCGCATGCGCAAGTGGCAGCGGCGCGCCCGCGCCTCCAAGTCTGCGGAGCGCAACATGGCGGTCGCAATGCGCGAGATGCAGGCGGTCGCTACGAACCTGAAGCTCCCGCGCCGTATCCAGGAAACAGCGGCGTTCATCTATCGCCGTGCCATCCAGGAGCAGTCGCTCTCGGGCCGGGCAATCGAGATGGTCGCCTGCGCCGCACTTTACGCCGCCTGCCGGCAGGAGGGGGTGCCACGCACTCTGACCGAAATCAGCCGGCACAGCCGCTACTCGCGCAAGGAAATTTCGCGCACCTATCAGGTGATGGTTAAGGCACTGAAGATGCACTCGATGCCTCCATTGCCGGAGGACTACCTGCCGCGCATCTGTTCCAAGCTGGACCTGACGCCGAAAGTCGAGGGGACTGCCCGTGATCTGCTACGTGCCGCACAGGACGTGCCGCTCACCAATTCGGTGCCGATTTCGCTCGCAGCAGCGTCGGTCTATATCGCCTCGATTATCAACAACGAGCGCCGTAAGCAAAAGGACGTCGCGCGCGCCGCGGATCTGACGGAAGTCACGATTCGCAGCCGTTACAAGGAAATGGCACAGTTCCTGAGTATCGACATCCACATCTGACGCTTTTAACCGCGTCCCGCCTCGGCGGCCGATGATTATCCGCTGGCACGGCCACGCCTGCTTCGAGCTGCAATCCGGCTTCACGCTGGTAGTCGACCCGCACGACGGCCGCTCCCTCGGGCTTTCGCCCCCCACTGCCAGCGCCGACCTCGTGCTGGTGAGCCACGACCATTTCGACCACAACCAGTCGCGGAACGGGGTCATCAACACCGCCGGGCGGCACCAGTTCCAGGGGTGCGAAATCAAGGGCATCCCGGCGTTCCACGACGAGGAGCAGGGCGCAAAGCGTGGCGAGGTGGTGCTATTCCGCTTCGCGATGGGAGGTATCGATTTCCTGCACGGTGCTGATTTGGGGCATTATCCCGAAGAGCAACTGGACGCCATGCGGGGCTGCGACCTGCTCTTCCTACCGGTGGGCGGAGTTTTCACCATCGATGCCGAGATGGCGTGGCGCGTCGCGCAAGCGGTCGCGCCGCGCGTGGTAGTGCCAATGCACTACCGCTACGGCAGCCTGACGCTCGCCATCGACGAGGTGCAGCCGTTCCTCGACGCCAGCCCGTGGCCGGTCGTCGACCTCGGCAGCGAGATGGAGCTAGAACAGGAAGACCTGCCGACGCAGCCTGAAGTGTGGAGGTTCCTCAGCTGATGGACCCGCATCTTTTCCGCCGCTTCAACCACACCGTCGTCGCCTGTTATGTGGTCTATTTCCTGCTGCCCCCAACGCTCTGGGGCGTGCCGCGCTTCGCCTTTGCAGCCAGCTTCTGGCTCGCGACGGTCACGGTCGAAGCTGTGCGGCTGCGCTCTACACGCGAGATGCCCGGCATGCGCGACTACGAACAGCGCCGCATCGCCGGCTTCCTCTGGTTCACCACCGGCACGACCGCGCTGCTGGCGGCGCACGAATACCTCGGAGTGGGGCAGGCGGTGGTGATGGCGACCATCATCGCCGCCGCCTACACCGACCCGCTGCTGGGCGAACTGAAGCCGCGGCTACCGCGCCAGCAGGCGCTCGGCGGGGGTGTCGTGGTGGCGTTCCTGATTTATATAGCTATCTTCGGGATGGTGGACGCGCTTTCCAGCGCTGCGCTGGGCTACGCGCTGGTCGCTGCTGTGGTGATGGTCGCGGCCGAGCTGCCATCGGTGAAATGGCTTGATGACGACCTACTGATGCAACTGGTGCCGGTGGCGGTGCTGCTACTGCTGGCGGCGCTGCCGGGCGCTCCGCAGCTGCCGGGCGACGTGATTGCGGAGGTGCTGCATTGCTGCTGAAACTCTACCTCGCGCTGATTTACTCCGCGCTCGGCGCGGTGGGTCTGCTCTTCCTGCAAACAGGCCACTGGCCGGTCACGTTGTTGCTCTGGGGCGGCAACGCGCTACCCGCAGTGTTGCTGGCACGGTCGCTTGGGGATAGTAATGCAGATTGATTATCGCCGCCGCTGGGCTGGCGTGCGGCGTGCGCTGCGCGACGCGGACGCCGATGCATTCGTCGCTGTCGGCGCGGGGAACACGCGCTGGCTTGCATCAGCCGAATCGCCGCCCGGGTCGCCCCCGAGTTCAACGCTGAACTACGTTTTCGTCCCGCAGCGCGGTGCGCCGATTGGGATTACTTCATCACTCGAAGGGCACCGCTGCCGCAAGGAAGCTGGCGTGCGCGACCTGCGGCTCTGGTCAGGCTACCCCGATGTCGGTGCCGAACATGCGTCGGCCAAGGCGGCGCTGAAGGCGCTGCTCGAAGAGCGCGAAGTGGGCTGCGTGCTGAGCGACGCCGCGCTGCGATTACAGCGCGGCGTCGCGGTTGAGCGCTCGACAGTCGTGCGCGACCTGCGCGCCCGCAAGGCGCCCGACGAGCAAGAGCGCATCCGCGTCGCCGTGCGTCACGCTGACGCGGGGCAGCGCTTCGCGCGCGAACTGTGCGAAGCCGGCGCGGGGCTGACGGAATTCGAAGTCGCGGCTGAAATCGACTACTTCCTGCGCCGGCGCGGAGTGCAGGAGACTTCGTTCACGACGATTGTCGCCTCCGGGCCGAACGCGGCGTTCTCGCACCACTCACCCGGACGCCGGCGGCTGCGCGACGGCGATTCAGTCATCTGCGATTTTGGCGCTTTCTGGAAGGGCTACTGCTCGGACATCACGCGCACGTATTTCGTCGGTGGCAGCCCCGCCCCGAAGTGGCGCAAGCGCTACGCGCTGGTGCTCGAAGCCAACGAGCGTTCGCGGGCCGCGCTGCAGCACGGTGCCGTCGCGCAGGACGTCGACGGCGCGGGACGCAATTTCCTCGGCCGCAGCGGCGTCGGTAACCGCTTCGTCCACGGCACCGGGCACGGCTTCGGGCTGGAAGTGCATGAATGGCCGTCGCTGACATATGGGCAGAAGA
>LWDU01037668.1_pt1 | contig 38600 bp, 36 predicted proteins | sample 727161 | NCBI WGS metagenome assembly LWDU01 (sample SAMN04566230, study PRJNA314399) | hydrothermal vent metagenome | isolation source: deep sea hydrothermal plume seawater | place: Mexico: Gulf of California, Guaymas Basin | collected 2004-07-11
CAGCGTTGGCGCTCTTCGAACATGGCGTTGGCGGTGAGCGCGATGATCGGCACCGGGTCGCGGCCGGCTTCCCGTTCGCGGCGGCGCAGGGCGCGGGTGGCTTCCAGGCCGTCCATGACCGGCATTTGCACGTCCATCAGCAGGCAGTCGAAGTGCTGCTCGGCGCACATCGCCAGGGCGGTGGCGCCGTCGCCGGCGGTGGCCACTTCCAGCCCCAGGTGCTCGAGCATGCGGCAGGCCACCAGCCGGTTGACGTCGTTGTCCTCCACCAGCAGCACCCGGCCGCTCAGTTGGGTGACCTCCTTTTTCGGCTCCGCCACCGCCGGCTGCTCCACGGCGCGGCTGCGTACGCGCAGCGCCAGGGAGAAGCAGCTGCCCTGCTCCGGGTCGCTGGTGACGGTCAGGTCGCCGCCGAGAATCTGCGCCAGGCGCCGGGCGATCACCAGCCCCAGGCCGGTGCCGCCGAAGCGCCGGGCGCTGGACGAGTCCAGCTGCGAGAACGCCTGGAACAGCCGGTCGAGCTTGTGCTCGGCGATGCCGATGCCGGTGTCGCGCACGTCGATGGTGAGGTTGAGCATGTGGCGCTCGTCGTGGCGCACGTCCACCCGCACGCGGATGCCGCCGGACTCGGTGAATTTCACCGCGTTGGAGATCAGGTTGCTGAGGATCTGGCGCAGCCGGGTGGCGTCGGAGCGGATCTCCAGGCCGGCCAGCGCCTCCGCGCCCTCCATTTCCAGGTACAGGCCCTTTTCCCGGGCCAGATAGCGGAAGGTGCCCACACAGTTCTGCAGCAGCGGCTCCGGGGCGAAGTAGCTCTGGTCGATCTCCATGCGGCCGGCTTCGATGCGCGAGAAGTCGAGGATGTCGTTGATCACCGCCAGCAGGTGGCCGGTGGATTCCAGGGCGGCGTCGGTGTATTCGCGCTGCTCGTCGTCCTGGTGGGTGGTTTCCAGCAGTTGCAGCATGCCGAGCACGCCGTTCATGGGGGTGCGCAGCTCGTGGCTCATCATCGCCAGGAAGTCGCTCTTGGCCTGGCTGGCGTGTTCGGCGCGGTGGTGCGCCTCGCGCAGCTCGGTCATGACCCGCTGCTGGTCGCGGCGGGCCTGGTCCAGGCTGGCGGCCAGTTCGTTGATGTCGGTCTGCAGATGGCCGAGCTCGCCGCTGAGCGGGCGCACCCCGCGCACGTGGTAGTCGCCGCCACGGATCACCCGCACCAGGCCGGACAGATAGCTGATCGGGTCGGCGATCTGGCGCGCCAGATAACCGGCGCTGAACAGCCCCACCACCATGGCCAGCAGCGCCGGCAGCAGGCTGGTGCCGATGATCTCTTTCTGGCGGGCAAGGATGCGCCCCTGGGACACGCCCAGCACCACCTCGCCGATGCGGTCCGGCCGCGCCGAGCGGCCGTCGCCGAAGGCCGGGTCCAGGGCCACCGGCTGGCGGTAGATGCCGGCGTGGAATTCCAGCACGTCCTCGCCCACCACCCGGTCGGCCTCCAGGCCGGCGCGCAGCAGCGGCTCGCCGTCCTGGTCGCGGAACTGCACGTACTGCACATCCGGCCGCGCCAGCACCATGTTGGCCTGGCGGCGCAGGTCGGACAGATTACCGCTGAGTACGCCGTATTCGGCGCTGCCGGCCAGTTGCTGGGCGAGGAAGCCGCCCAGCTGGCGCACTTCGTTGTCGGCGTCCTGAAAACGCTGCCAGGTGAGCGATACCAGCACCAGGATCAGCATGATCAGCGCCGGGATCACCCCCAGCCATTGCAGCTGCCGGCGAATGCCGCCGCGACGTGTCATGGCGTAGCCTCCAAAATCCGTTCCAGGGGCGCCCGATCCACGGGGCTCAGGTCATAGGCGCCGGCCACATGCTCGTTGATGGCCAGGGAATAATGACCGGCGAAGCCCGGCGCGGGCCAATGGCCGAGCCGCCGGTGGGCGTGCACCGCGTCGAGCGCGGCGCCGGCCAGATCCTTGAGCAACACACGGGCGCTGGCGACGCTGCCGGCGCGCACATAGGCGCCGTCCGGCCCCACCACCGGCACCCGCTGGCGGTAGCTGGTGAGCAGCACCAGCCGGGCGGCGCCGCCGTCGAACAGGGCGCCGTCCTCGGGCAGCAGCAACGCGTCCCAGTCCGGCAGGTGGCGGCGCAGCAACGCGCCCAGCCGGCCCGGCTCCGGCACGGTGACCGCTTCCAACGTAAGACCCGGTGGCGCCGGCGGTACCGCGCGCCAGACGCTGTGCGGGGCGCGCAGAATGCCGATGCGGCGGGCCTCCGGCAGCAGGGTGCGCAACAGGGCCAGCTGGGTGTCCAGCGGCACGCCCTGCCAGATGGCGCTGCACTGGCAATCGTCGGTGATCAATTGGTCGGCGGCGCGGCGTGGCACCGCCAGGCCCAGCACCGGCGGCCCCTCGGCGGCGAGGGCGTCGCGGAACGCCTGCTCGCCCAGGGCCAGCACCAGGTCGGCGTCGTCGTCCACCAGGCGCAGGGTGTCGCCGGCCAGGGCGCGCAGGGCGTCGGCGAACTCGTCGGCGGCTTCCGTGGAGGGCGCGCGCACCGACAGCCGCACCGGAGCCTCCGGGCCGCGGCCGGCCGACGGCTCGGCGGCGAGCACAGGGGCGCCCAGGGCGGCGGCACCGGCCGCCACGCCAAGCAGCAGTAAAGCGATCCCCCAGGCGCGACGCATCCTAGCCGCCACGCCTCCAGGCGCCTTTGGTGTTGCTGTTATCGTGCCTCATCGGCTGCGCCCCCCGCTTCTGATCCCTAGAAAGTGACCGTGGCGCCGATCCAATAGCGCTGGTCGTCCTGGTACTGGTTTTCGACAAAAACCACCGGTTCTTTATTGAGCGGGTATTGGACCACGAAATTCCATTCCACTTCTGTCTGATGCAGACGGTGCCGGAAACCGAGCTGCGCATCCAGCCGCTCGAAAGGGTAGTCGTTGTAATCGCGGGCCAGGTAATAGGCGGTGGACCAGGACCAACCGCCGCCCAGGCGCCAGTGCCACAGGGCGCTGGCGCTGTCGCGGGCGGCGAAGCGCTGCTCGGTGGCTATGTTGGCTTCGGTGTGCACATGGGCGCCGGTGAGCCGTAGGAGATGACGGGCATTGGGCCGCCAGCTCAGCTGCGCCTCGGTGCCGCGGTGCTCCACCTCACCGTCGTTGGCCGTATCGAACTCGAACGGGTTGAGGGCGCCGCTGACCAGGTCCCAGAGCTCTTCGCGGAAGTAACGGATGTCCAGCTCGAAGCCGCCCAGGGCACCGGCGAAGAAGCGCCCGTAGTAGCCCAGCTCGCGGGAGCGGATGCGCTCCGGCTTGAGCATGCCGGGGCTCTGCTGGGTGACGAAGAAGTAGGCCGGGTTCCAGCCCAGCAGCGCCTGCTGGTTGCCGGCGAAGGGCGCGTTCAGGTCGGTGATCGGCAGATTGATGCGCGCCTGGTCTTCGTAAATGTCCGGGGTGCGCAGCGCGCGGGCGTAGGAGGCGCGCAGGGTGTGGCCGCGCACCACCTGCCAGTTGATGCCGGCGCGCGGGCTGAAGTGTTCGCCGTTGATGTCGTCGTGTTCCCAGAAGCCGCCCAAGCTGATGGTCACCGGCGCCACCGGCTTCACCGCCAGGTTGGCGAACAGGCGCCGGCTGACGTTCTCACCGGTGCCGGACAGGAACGCCTGGGATTCGCCCCGGTCGTGGCGCAGGTTGGCGCCGGCCACCAGCCGCGCCCAGTCGGTGACCTGCAGGGTGTCCTGGATTTCCAGGTCGTAGCGGGTTTCCTGGGTGTCCAGCCAGGCGCGCCCGCAGAACGCCTGGGCGCCGCTGGCCTGCAGGGTGGCGTAGCGGTTCTGGATGCCCGGGTCGGCGCCGGCGGCGGCCAGGGTCTGGCCGATGTCGCTGTTGTTGGCCAGGTACAGGTCGCGCAACTCCTGGGAGAAAAACAGCCCGCCGCCGGGCCCCTGGGCGCCGGTGAGCGGGTCGCGGAAGCACAGGTCCAGGTTGTTGTCTTCGTTGGTGTACTGGCCGTAGGCGCTCACCTTGAGCTGGTGGCGCGGGGAAAACTGGCGCTGCCAGTCGAGGCCGAAGAAGGCGCGCTCGCCCACCTGGTGGGTGTCGTCGTAGTAGTCGGCCAGTTCCTGAAGGCCGGATTCCGGCGGCCGGTCCAGCCGCGAGCGGCTGCCGCCGGCGTGCACGGTGAGGGTGTCGCGCGGCGACAGCTCGAACACGGTGCGGCTGTTGAGCTTGTCGACGCGCTTGGCGTCGCCGTTTTCCAGCGGTGTGATGCCGGCGTCGTAGCCGTCGTCGCGCTGGCTGCTGACGCTGACGCGGAAGGCGCCGTTTTCGAACTGGTGGCTGGCGCCCAGGCGCGCGTCGCGGATGCCGTTGTTGCCGGCACGCACGCTGACCCGCTGGCCGACACTGTCGCGGGGGTCGCGGGTGATGATGTTGATCACCCCGGTGAAAGCGTTGGCGCCGTAGGCGGCGGAGGCCGGGCCACGGGTGACTTCGATGCGTTCCACGTCTTCCAGGCTGACCGCCAGATCGTTCCAGCTGACCCGGGCGAAGCCGGGCTGGTAAACGCTGCGCCCGTCGATCAGCACCAGCATGCGGCGGGTGTCGCGGGCCTGGGTGCCGTGGTAGGAAACGGTGGGCACGTTGCCGTCGGCCTTGGCCACCGCCATGCCCGGCACCAGACGCAACACCTCGTGCAGCTCCCGGGCGCCGCTGATGCGGATCAGTTCGCGGTCGATGATAGTAACGCTGGCGGGCACTTCGGAAATGGGCTGGTCCAGGCGCGCCGGGGTCAGCACCCGGGGCACCTCGCTTTGATCATCGAACGGCGCGTCCGCCCGGGCGGACAGCGCCAGCCATGGCAGAAACGCCAGTATTAAGGTCTTGTGCCCCCGCACTTCCATCCCCCAAATTGTGTCGTTCTTGTGGGAGCGGGCCTTGCCCGCGAAAGGGTGGCGCCGGCCACCCGGCAGGATCCCAGAGGCCTGATTCAGTGAGATTAAATCAGGTCTCTGGAATCCTGCCGGCAAGCTTTGCTTGCCTTTCGCGGGCTGGGCCCGCTCCTACAAACCCCGCGACCCCGCGGTTTATTTCTTAACGTGCTTCATCATGCGGCGTTTGCGTTTGATTTGCCGTTCGGTGAGCTGGGTCTTGCGGCCCTCGTAGGGGTTGTCGCCGGACTTCAGCTCCAGCCGGATCGGCGAGCCTTCAATCTTTAGCAGCTCCCGGAAGCGGTTCTCCAGGTAGCGCTGGTAGCTGTTCGGTAACGACTCGGTACGGTTGCCGTGGATCACCACCGTGGGCGGGTTGGAGCCGCCCAGATGCGCGTAGCGCAGCTTGGCCCGGAAGCGCCCGGCGCGCGGCGGCGGGTGCGAGTGGGTGATGTCCTGCAGCATGCGGGTGAGCGCGTTGCTGCCCAGCTTGATGAAGGCGGAATCCCAGGCGCGCTCGATAAAGCCGAACAGGTCGCCGACGCCGGTGCCGTGCAGCGCGGAAATAAAGTGCACCTTCACCCAGGGGGCGAAATGCAAGCGCCGTTCCAGCTCGCGCTTGACCCACTGGCGGTGGTCGGCCTCCAGGCCGTCCCATTTGTTCACCGCGATCACCAGGGCGCGGCCGGTTTCCAGCACATAGCCGAGCAGGTGCAGGTCCTGGTCGGTGATGCCGTCGCGGGCATCGATCACCACCATCACCACCTGGGCGGCGTCCACCGCCTGCAGCGCCTTGATCACGGAGAATTTTTCGATGGTCTCGTGGACCTTGCCGCGGCGGCGGATGCCGGCGGTGTCGATCAGCACGTAGTTGCGCTCGCCGTCGCCGTTGCGGTCCTGGCGCACGAACGGCACCTCGATGGTGTCGCGGGTGGTACCGGCCTGGTCGAACACCACCACCCGCTCCTCGCCGAGGATGCGGTTGATCAGGGTGGATTTGCCCACATTGGGGCGCCCCAGCACCGCCACGCGCACGGTGTCCGGGTCGGCGGGCTCGCCGTCGTCCTCGTCCGCTTCGGGAAATGCCTTGAGCACCTCGGTGATCATGCCGCGCACGCCGCGCCCGTGGGCGGCGGCGATCGGGAACAACTCGGTGAGGCCCAGGCCGTAGAAGTCCGCCAGGGCGGTGTCCGGGTCCAGGCCGTCGGTTTTGTTGACCGCCAGGTAGACCGGCTTGGGCAACTTGCGCAGCTCCGAGGCCACCTGCTCGTCGGCGGCGGTGAGGCCGGCGCGGCCGTCCACCAGGAACAGCACCACGTCCGCTTCGCCCACCGCCTGCAGGGCCTGGTCGGTCATCGGCCGGTCGATGCCCTCTTCGCTTTCGCCGATGCCGCCGGTGTCGACCACCGTGTAGGGGCGGTCGCCCAGGCGGCCGTCGCCGTACTGGCGGTCCCGGGTGAGGCCGGGGAAGTCCGCCACGATGGCGTCACGGGTGCGGGTAAGGCGGTTGAACAGCGTGGATTTGCCCACATTGGGGCGGCCCACCAGGGCGATCACGGGTTTCATTGGGGCTCGGTCGGAGTGGCTAAGACGATTCAGGGGGGAGGATACAGGCGTGGGCGGTTTCTAGCTACAAGAGGGAAGCTTCAAGCTGCAAGCCTCAAGCTACAAGCTGGCCGTGCTGGAGAACAGGCCGTGCCGCTGGCCGGCGCCAGCAAGTTGAAAGTTGCAAGTTGAAACGCGGGTCGGGGCCTGCCGGGCGTCGAGGCCGTACCCGCGCTTAAGGCAAGATCGGCGCGCCCCCGGCCGTCAGGCCGTGGCAGAGCCCGGCAGCCGAGACCTTTCAACTTGTAACTTGCAACTGCCCCTCGACCGGCACGGCTTTTCCTCCAGCACGGCCTGCTTGAAGCTTGCAGCGTGAAGCTTGCAGCTACTCTTCTGCTTCAATCCTGTAGGCGGCGAGCTTGCCGTCGGCGCTGAGCGCGTAGAGCACGTCGTCGACCACCACCGGCGTGGACGAGAAGCCGTCGCGGTCGTGGCGGTAGCGGGCCACCAGCTCGCCGGTGTCGGCGTCCATCCAGTGCAGGTAGCCTTCGAAGTCGCCGGCCACCACCAGGCCGTCCTGAACGGCGGTGCCGGTGAGGCGGCGGCCGTAGAGCTTGTCCTGCTGCCACAGGAAGCTGCCGCTGCGCTGCTCGGCGGCGCGCACCAGGCCCTCGTCGTCGGCCACGAACAGGGTGCCCAGGTGCGAACTGATGGCCTGGTGACTGGAAATGTCCTTGCTCCAGTAGGGGCGGCCGTCTTCCCAGTCGAGCACCGACAGCTGGCCCTGGAAGGTGGCGGTGAAGACGCCGCCGTTTTCCACCAGCAGGTTGGCGTTCACGTCCACCAGCCGGTCCAGTTCGGAGCGCCCGGAGGGCTCCGCCACGCGGCGTTCCCACAGGGGCGCGCCAGTGTCCGCTTCGATGGCCGCCACCTTGCCGCTGGCGAAGCCCGCGTAGACCCGGCTGTTGAGGATCACCGGCTGGGCGCCGCCGAGCAGGGTCAGGTTGGGCACCGTGGTTTCGTAGTCCCAGATTTGCTCGCCGGTGCCGCCGTCCAGGCCCAGCACATGGCCGTCGATAGTCTGCGCCACCACCAGCGTGCCGTTGCTGGTGGGCGCGGCCAGCACTTCACTGCTTACTTCGCTGCGCCACAGCTGTTCGCCATCGTCGCTGTCCAGGGCCACCACCTCGCCTTCGCGGGTGCCGTAGAGCACCTGGCCGTAGCCGGCGTAGAGGCCGCCGGAGATGCGGTCCTCGGTTTTACTGCGCCACTGGCGTTTGCCGTTTTCCCGGTCGAAGGCGTAGACGCGGCCGTAAATGTCGGCGGCAAACACCTGCTGGTTGGTCACCGCCGGGGCCAGGGTCATGGCGGTTTCATCGATGCCGTCGCCGGCGCCGGAGCGCCACAGGCGGTCGACGTCGTAGCTGGCCTCGAACTCCGGCAACGGGTTGGGCTCAATGGCGTTGGGGTTGCTGCTGCAACCGGCCAGCGCCACCAGACCGAGTAAAAACGGGGCCGTAATGGCTTTCAACATAGGGTTCACTATAGGGACTTCATGTCGTCGAGTTTCATTTGCACGCGGTCCTTGGCGGCGCCGTTATCCAACGCGTCCAGCGCGCTGGTGTAGGCGTCGCGTGCCGCGTCCCATTTTTCCCGGGCGCCGGCGATGTCCCCTTTCAACTCCAGCGCCTGAGCCTGCCAGGCTTCCGGGAAGGTGCGCGAGATCTGCTTCTCGGCGGCGTCCAGATCCCCCTGTTCGATCTGTACCCGCGCCAGGCGAACCCGGGCGGTGTATTCCAGCTCCTTGCTGGCGGCGTCATCGGCCACCGCTTTGAGCTGCTCGGCGGCGCCGTTGAGGTTGCCGTCGTCGGCGGCCAGCTTGGCCAGGGCCAGACGGGCGTAATCCGCGTAGGCGGTGGACTCGAAGTCCTCCAGCAGGGTGTCGGCGGCGCTGCGCACCTGATCGGCGCTACCGCCCTGGCCCAGACCGGCGACCAGCGATTCGTACACCTTGGACGCTTCCGCGGCCTGGCCGCTGCTGTGTTCCTGCCACTGGCGCCAGCCGATCATGGAGCCGATCGCCAGCACGATCACCACGATGGTGGCGGTACCGTTCTTCTGCCACCATTCCTTGAGGCGTTCCGCCTGTTCTTCTTCGTCCCGGATGTAATCTGCCACCCCAATGTCTCCTTATTCGCTTTTTGGCGCGAGGCGCGCGGCCAGCCATTGGGCGACCTCGTCCTCGGACAGTTGCTGTTGTTCGCTTTGATCACGCAGCGGTTTCACCGCCACCTGTTTGGCGGCCACTTCGTCTTCCCCCAGGATCAGGGCGAAGCGGGCGCCGCTGCGGTCGGCTTTTTTCATCTGGCTTTTGAAGCCGCCGCCGCCGCAATGGCACTGAATGCCGACACCGGGCAAGGCGTCGCGCAGTGTTTCCGCCAGCACCAGCGCCTGGGTCTGCACATCGCCCATGGCGGTAATATAGATCGCCACCGGCGCCGGCAGTTCCGGACGCTTTTGTTCCAGCAGTAATACCAGCCGCTCCAGGCCCATGCCGAAGCCCACCGCCGGGGTCGGCTTGCCGCCCAGTTGCTGCACCAGGCCGTCGTAGCGGCCGCCGGCGCAGACCGTGCCCTGGGCGCCGAGTGCGGTGGTGGTCCACTCAAACACGGTTCGGCCGTAGTAATCCAGCCCGCGCACCAGGTTGGGGTTGATCACATAGGGCACGCCGGCCGCGTCGAGCAGCGCGCGCAGCCCGTCGAAGTGGGCGCGGGCCTCGTCGCCCAGATGGTCGGCCAGGCGCGGCGCGGTTTCCAGCACCTCGCGGGTGCCCGGGTCCTTGCTGTCGAGCACGCGCAACGGGTTCCGTTCCAGGCGGTTCCGCGAATCCTCGTCGAGCCGGTCGCGGTGCTCGCGCAGGAACGCCACCAGCGCCTCGCGGTAGCGCGCGCGGTCGTCGTTGTCGCCGAGGGTGTTGAGTTCCAGGGTCACCTGGTCGCTCAAACCGAGCTCTTTCCACAGGCGGGCGGTGAGCAGGATCACTTCCGCGTCGATGTCCGGGGTGGCGATGCCGAAGGTTTCCACGCCGATCTGGTGGAATTGACGGCTGCGGCCGGCCTGGGGCCGCTCGTAGCGGAACATCGGGCCGGTGTACCAGAGCCGCTGGGTCTGGTTGTACAGCAGCCCGTGCTGCTCGGCGGCGCGCACGCAGCCGGCGGTGCCTTCCGGGCGCAGGGTGAGGCTGTCGTCGTTGCGGTCGGCGAAGGTGTACATCTCTTTTTCGACGATGTCGGTCACCTCGCCGATGCCGCGCGCGAACAGCTCGGTGCGCTCGACGATGGGAAGACGAATCTCCTGGTAGCCGTAGGCCGCCAGCACCGCCCGTGCGCGCTGTTCCAGCCACTGCCACAGGGGCGTCTGCTCGGGCAGAACGTCGTTCATGCCACGAATCGACGTGATCTTGTTGCTCACCGGTTCTCCTTATTAAACGTTTCGCGGCGCGTTATTCGCTTCGCAGGATCACGCCTTTCTCTTCGTCTTCGCGCTGTCTGGCGACCTTGGCGCGCACCATGCGCTCCAATTCATCAACCAGATTTTCGGATTTGATGTGGTGGCTCTTCTGGCCGTCCGCGTAGGACAGGTTGTTGGGCGTGCCGCCGGTGAGGCCGACATCGACTTCGCGGGCTTCGCCAGGGCCATTGACCAGGCAACCGATCACCGCCAGGTCGACGGATTCGTTGATGTCTTCCAGGCGCGCTTCCAGCTCGTTAACGGTCTTGATCACGTCGAAGTTCTGCCGCGAGCAGCTCGGGCAGGCGATGATGTTCACGCCTTTCTTGCGCAGGTTCAGACTTTTCAGAATGTCGAAGCCGACGCGGATTTCCTCCACCGGGTCGGCGGCCAGGGACACACGGATGGTGTCGCCGATGCCTTCCATCAGCAGCCCGCCCAGGGCTACCGAGGATTTCACCGTGCCGGAGCGGAAGGTGCCGGCCTCGGTGACGCCCAGGTGCAGCGGCTGCTCGATCTGGCTGGCCAGCTTGCGGTAGGCCTGCAGGGTCATGAAGACGTTGGAGGCTTTGACGCTGACCTTGAAGTCCTGGAAATCGTAGCGGTCGAGGATTTCGGCGTGGCGCAGGGCGGATTCCACCAGCGCGTCGCTGGTCGGTTCGCCGTACTTGCGCTGCAGCTCTTTTTCCAGGGAGCCGGCGTTGACGCCGATGCGGATCGGCACGCCGTGGTCGCGGGCGGATTCGATCACCGCGCGCACCCGGTCCTCGCGGCCGATGTTGCCCGGGTTGATGCGCAGGCAGTCGGCGCCTTCGTCGGCCACTTTCAGGGCGATCTTGTAGTCGTAGTGGATGTCCGCCACCAGCGGCAGGCTCACCTGCTTGCGGATTTTGCCGAAAGCCTCGGCGGCATCCATGGTGGGCACCGAAACGCGCACGATGTCCGCGCCCACGCCTTCCAGAGCCCGGATCTGGGCGACGGTGGCGTCCACATCGCAGGTGTCGGTGTTGGTCATGCTCTGCACGGAGATCGGCGCATCGCCGCCCACCGGCACGGAGCCGACGTGAATCTGACGGGATTTACGGCGCTTGATGGTGACTTCCGGTTCCATGCTAACTCCTGAAACGACTAGGGCAGCGTGACGCGGACCACGTCACCGGAGCGTTGGCTGGGCAGACTGACCGCGGAGCCATTGACGCGCACCGCGCTCACTGCCGCCGCGTCGCCCAGGGTAACGCGGAACGGCGCCTCGCCGTCCAGATTGACGCTGCCGCCGGCGTTTTGCTGGCCCTGGGTGAGCGTGGCGCCGGTGGCGTCCACCACTTTGATCCAGCAAACGCGGGAAAATTCCAGGGCCAGGCTGTCGATGCCGTCTTCGCCGGGGGCGGCGGCCAGCTCGGTCTGCGAGGCCTGGCTTTGCGGTGTCTGTTCCGCCAGCTCCGGGCGGGACGCGGGTTCACCGCCGGAGGAGCCGTCGTTGGACTGTTCGGAGGGCGGCTCGCCGCCCTGGTCGCTGTCGCCGTCGCTTTCCGGCAGCGGCTGCAGGCTGTCGTCCACCGGATCGGTGGGTTCGATGGTTTCCGGCATGGCCGGCTCCGGCGCCTGCGGCGGCGCCGGGCTGTCGAAGGTTTCCTCGCCGCCACGGCCGCCGTCGTCCACGGACGGTTCCGGCGCGCTCATGTCGCCGCGGGGCCACAGCCACCAGCCCACGGCCACCAGCAGCACCACCACCAGCACCGCCAGGGCCGGCAGGCGCCATTCGCGGTTGCTGGGGGCTTCGTCCAGGGCGGCCTGCTCGCGCTCGCGCTCATCCTGGCGCATTTCGTCCACGCGCTGCTGGAATTGCCGGGCCAGCTCCTCCGCCGGCAGGCCCAGAAACCGGGCGTAGTTACGCAGATAGCCCTTGATGAAGGGGGCTTCGGGCAGGCGCTCGTAATCGTCTTGTTCCAGGGCCCGCATATAGGAAGTGGACAGCCGCAGATGCTTGCAGGCTTCCTCCTGGCTGAGACCCTTCTCTTCCCGGGCCCGGCGCAGTCTCTCGCCGGGTAATACGGTCTCGTTGGCGCTCATTGACGTCCCTCCTGCGCGCTCCGCCATTCCTGCCAGAGCTTGTGCTCCCGGGTACCGGGATAGAGATTCTGCAGGGCCAGCTCGTAGCTGGACTGCTGATCCTGTAAGCCGAGGGCGGCGGCCAGTTGAATGCCGGTCCACAGCCCTTCGGCGCTCTGCCGGCCGATGCGGCGCTCGTACTGTTTGTAGTAATCCCAGCCCATCTGGTGGCGGCCCTCTTCATGATAGAGCTTGGCCAGTTGCAGGGTGGCGTGGGTGGAGCGGCCGTTGAGGCGCAAGGCACGGATGAACGCGTCCTTGGCGTCGCCGGGCCGGTCCAGCGCCGCGTAGCTTTGCCCCATGTTGCTGAAGGCGCTGGCGCGGCCTTCATAGTTGGGGTCGTTGGCGGCGCGCTTGAATTTCTCCAGGGCCTCTTCGTAGCGCCGCTGGGTGTACAGCAAGGTGCCGTAATTGTTCAGTGCCGGGGCGTAGTTGCGGTCGGCGGACAGCGCCTTGCGGTAGTGGTATTCCTCTTTCTCCGCGTCGCGCTCGTAGTTGTACAGCAGCGCCATGGCGTTGTGGGCGGCGGCGCTGTCGTCGTCGATGGAAAGCGCCCGGGAGAAATGGCGGCGGGCTTCGGACGGATCGCCCATCTGCAGATACTGCAAACCGGCGGCGACCCGGGTGCGCACCGCTTCCTTGGGGTCGGCGGCGGGTCCGCCGCCGGTGGTCGTGGTGGTGCAGCCGGCCACCGCCACGGTGGCCACCAGAATCAGAACGAGCTGTCGAAGCATTGGGTTCATTGCACGGATGCTGTTTTGCTGTCGGGCTGTTCCGAGCGATGGAAAATGGATTCCTTCCATCGTTCGCTGCGACGGGTACGGTCTTTCACTTCGCCCACCAACTGGCCGCAGGCGGCGTCGATATCGTCGCCGCGGGTGGTGCGCACGGTGGTCATGACGCCATTGTCATTCAGGAATTTGTGGAATGCCAGAATGTCGCTTTTGCGCGAGCGTTCATAGCCCGCGTGGGGAAACGGGTTGAAGGGAATCAGGTTCACCTTGACCGGGATGCCGCGCAGCAGCTTGACCAGCTGGCGGGCGTGCTCCGGCTTGTCGTTCACATCGCGCAGCATCACGTATTCCATGGTGATGGTGTTGTGGCGATGGGTGATGTTGTCGCTGTAACGCTTGCACGCCGCCATCAGCTCCTTGAGCGGATACTTGCGGTTGAGCGGCACCAGTTCGTTGCGCAGCTCGTCGTTGGGGGCGTGCAGACTCACCGCCAGGGACACGTCCAGGTCGGCGCTGAGTTGATCAATCTTGGGAATCACCCCGGAGGTGGACAGCGTGATGCGGCGCTTGCTGATGCCGTAGCCCAGGTCGTCACGCATCAGGCGCATGGCGGCCAATACCGGCTTATAGTTCAGCAGCGGCTCGCCCATGCCCATCATCACCACATTGGTGATCGGGTGCTCGCCCAGGTTCTTGCGCGGGCCGAACGAACGGCTCGCCTGCCACACCTGGCCGATGATTTCCGAGCTGGTGAGGTCGCGCTGGAAGCCTTGCTTGCCGGTGGAGCAGAAACTGCAGTCCACGGCGCAACCCACCTGGGAAGAGACACAGAGGGTGCCGCGGCGACCGTCGGGAATAAAGACGGTCTCCACGGCGCCGCCGTTGTCGGCCTCGAACACCCATTTACGGGTGCCGTCCCGGGAGATGCCCTCGTGGAGCACCTCCGGGCCGCGAATTTCCGCCACACGGACGAGTTTTTCACGCAGGGCCTTGCCCACGTCGGTCATCTGCTCGAACGAATCCACCTGGTGGTGGTGGATCCACTTCATCACCTGCTGGGCGCGGAATTTCTTCTCGCCCATGTCCAGGAAGAAGGCTTCCATCTCGGGATAGGTGAGACCGAGCAGATTTACCTTGTCGGGGGCACTCATTGCTTCGCTCCTTGCAGCCCTTAGCGGGTGCGCGGGCAGACTTCCTCGTCGGCGAAGAAGTAGTCCACTTCACGGGCGGCGGATTCGGTGGAATCAGAACCATGGACAGCGTTTTCGTCGATGGTTTCCGCGAAATCGGCACGGATGGTGCCGGCTTCGGCGTCTTTCGGGTTGGTGGCACCCATCAGATCACGGTTTTTCTTGACCGCGTCTTCGCCTTCCAGCACCTGTACTACCACGGGGCCGCTGGTCATGAAACCGACCAGGTCGCCGAAGAAGGGACGCTCTTTGTGCTCGGCGTAGAAGCCTTCGGCCTGCTCTTTGCTCAGGTGCAGCATCTTCATGGCCACCACGTTCAGGCCGGCCTTTTCGAAACGGCCAACGATCTCGCCGATCGCGTTCTTGCCCACGGCATCAGGCTTGATAATAGAGAGGGTACGCTCAACAGCCATCTGTCTGATCACTCCAGTTGGGGGTTCCTGAAACCGGCGGATTATACGCACGAAGGGCGAAATATGATACCGTTGCCGGCCCTATCGGCCTCCCACCATATACCGTATAATACCTGAGTAATTTACTCTGGTATTCCGCTAATTATGAGCACGCAAGCCGAACTCGACAAAGTGATCAGCTCCGAGTACGAGGCGGGTTTCACCACCCTGGTGGAGTCCGACACCTTGCCTCCGGGCCTGAACGAGGACGTGATCCGCGTCATTTCCGCCAAGAAAGGCGAACCGGAATGGCTGCTGGAGTGGCGTCTGGACGCCTATCGCAACTGGCTGGAGATGGCCGAGCCCAACTGGGCCCACGTCACCTACCCGCCGGTGGACCTGAACGCCATCTCCTACTACTCCGCGCCCAAGAGCATGGAGGACCGGCCGCAGAGCCTGGACGAGGTGGACCCGGAACTGCTGGACACCTACAAGAAGCTGGGTATCCCGCTGCACGAGCAGGAAATGCTCGCCGGGGTGGCCGTGGACGCGGTGTTCGACTCGGTCTCCGTGGGCACCACCTTCAAGGCCAAGCTGGCGGAGGCGGGCGTGATCTTCTGCTCGATCTCCGAGGCGGTGCACGAGCACCCGGAGCTGGTCAAGAAGTACCTGGGCTCCGTGGTGCCCAAGGGCGACAACTTCTTCGCCGGCCTCAACTCAGCGGTATTCACCGACGGCTCCTTTGTTTACATCCCCAAGGGCGTACGCTGCCCGATGGAGCTGTCCACCTATTTCCGCATCAACGAGGCCAACACCGGCCAGTTCGAGCGCACCCTGATCGTCGCCGACGAAGGCAGCTACGTGAGCTACCTGGAAGGCTGCACCGCGCCGCAGCGCGATGAAAACCAGCTGCACGCGGCGGTGGTGGAGCTGGTGGCCCTGCCCGGCGCCGAGATCAAGTATTCCACGGTGCAGAACTGGTACCCCGGCGACAAGGACGGCAAGGGCGGCATCTACAACTTCGTGACCAAGCGCGGCGTCGCCCACGACAACGCCAAGATCAGCTGGACCCAGGTGGAAACCGGCTCGGCGATCACCTGGAAGTACCCGTCCGTGGTGCTGCGCGGCGACAACTCCGTGGGTGAGTTCTACTCGGTGGCGCTGACCCGCCACGCCCAGCAGGCGGACACCGGCACCAAGATGATCCACCTGGGCAAGAACACCCGCAGCACCATCGTCTCCAAGGGCATTTCGGCGGGCAAAAGCTCCAACGCCTACCGGGGCCTGGTGCGTATGGGCCCGCGTGCGGAAAACGCCCGCAACTTCACCCAGTGCGATTCGCTGCTGCTGGGCGACAAATGCGGCGCGCACACCTTTCCGTACATCGAGTCCAAGCACCCCAGCGCCACCATCGAGCACGAGGCCACCACCTCCAAAGTGAGTGACGACCAGCTGTTCTTGTGCCGGCAGCGCGGCATCGACCCGGAAAAAGCAATTTCCATGATCGTGAACGGCTTCTGCAAGGAAGTGTTCAAGGAGCTGCCCATGGAGTTCGCGGTGGAAGCCGGGAAGTTGCTGGAAGTGAGCCTGGAAGGCGCCGTTGGCTAGTTGACAGTTGATAGTGGACAGTTGACAGCGAAAGGCGGGCTCGGGCTTTGCCCATCGCGACAAGACGCAGCGGGAAACATCTCAGACAGTTAATAGACAGGCGTTATTTACATGCTGGAAATTCGTGATCTGCACGCCGCCGTAGCCGGCGAACCCATTCTCAAGGGCCTGAACCTGACCGTGAACGCCGGTGAGGTGCACGCCATCATGGGCCCGAACGGCTCCGGCAAATCGACGCTGGCCAATGTGCTGGCCGGCAAGGACAACTACGAGATCACCGGCGGCGACGCCCTGTTCGAGGGCAAGAGCCTGGCCGATCTGGAGCCGGAGGAGCGCGCCCAGCTGGGGCTGTTCCTGGCGTTCCAGTACCCGGTGGAGATTCCCGGTGTGTCCAACATGGAATTCCTCAAGGCGGCACTGGAAGCCACCCGCAAGGCCCAGGGCAAGGAAGAGTGGGATTCGGTGACCCTGCTGCGCAAGGCCCGCGAAACCTGCAAGCAGGTGGACCTGGACCCGCAGTTTCTTAAGCGCGGCGTCAACGAAGGCTTTTCCGGCGGCGAGAAAAAGCGCAACGAAATCATGCAGATGCTGCTGATGGAGCCGAAGCTGGCGCTGCTCGACGAGACCGATTCCGGCCTGGATATCGACGCCCTGCAAACCGTGGCCCGGGGGGTGAATTCCCTGCGCAGCCCGGAGCGCGGCATCGTGCTGGTGACCCACTACCAGCGCCTGCTGGACTACATCGTGCCGGACTTCGTGCACGTGCTCTCCAACGGCCAGATCATCAAGTCCGGCGGCAAGGAGCTGGCCCACGAGCTGGAAGAACACGGCTACGGCTGGCTCACCGGCGACCGCAACGACGGTAAGGACCAAAGCGCATGAGTGCATTGCTTTCCCCGGAGGACCTCAAACGCCAGGCGCTGGCGAATGTCCAGGACGCCACGGAGAGCAACGCGGAAAACCCGGCGTTGGCGGCGTTGCGCGACAGCAGCCTGGCGGCGCTGAAGGCGGCGGTGTTCCCCGGCCGCAAGACCGAGCAGTGGAAATACACCTCGCTGCAGCCGCTGGCCGGCGGCCACCTGAACCGGCGCGCCGCGGCCGCCGCCCCCCCGGCGGATCTGCCCAAGCTGGGCGACTACCGCCTGGTGCTGGTCAACGGCCGGCTGGATGAAAGCACCAGCGCCCTGCCCGACGGCGTCACCCTGAAACGGGAAGCGTCCCGGCTGGAGGGCCTGACCACACCGTTCGCGCTCTACAACGGCGCGGCGCTGGACGACGCCATTACCCTGGAAGTGGCCGCCAACACCGACGTGGCCGGCACCGTGCAGGTGATCCATTACGCCGACGGCGACCAGCCGGCGCACTGCAACACGCGCCTGGAAGTGGTGCTCGGCACCGGCAGCCGCATGACGCTGATCGAGCAGTACCTGGGCCGGGGCCCGGTGCTCACCAACGCGGTGACCGCCATCGAGACCCGCGACAACGCCCACCTCAGCCACTACCGGCTGCAGAGCGAGGCCCGCGACAGCCTGCACATCGGCACCCTGCTGCTGCGCCAGAGCGGCGTCAGCCGCATCGACAGCTACCAGCTGATGGCCGGTAACCGGCTGCGCCGCAACGACGTGCGCGCCTTTATCGACAAGAGCGGCGCTGAACTGAACATGAACGGCATTTTCGTGGCCCGCGACCGCACCCACATCGACAACCAGCTGTGTGTCGAGCACCGGGTGCCGGACTGCACCTCCAACCAGGTGTACCGGGGCCTCGCCGGCGAGAAAGGCAAGGCGATCCTCAACGGCCGCATCCATATCCACCCCGGTGCCAGCGGCACCCTGGCGGAGTTGAGCAACAAGAACCTGCTGCTCAACCCGGGCGCCGAGATCTACACCAAGCCGGAGCTGGAAATCTACAACGACGACGTGAAGTGCGCCCACGGCGCCACCGTCGGCCAGCTGGACGCCGGCCAGCAGTTCTACCTGCAGGCGCGCGGCGTGCCGCTGGCGGAAGCCAAGCGCATGCTCAGCCTGGGCTTCGTCAACGAGCTGGTGATGGGCCTGCCCGACCAGACCGTGGCCGACTGGGCCCAGCCCTGGCTGGCCGGCGAGCTGGGCCAGAGCCGGGGCGCCGACGAGGAGGCCGCATGAGCCTGGACGTGAACGCCCTGCGCGCGCAGTTCCCGGTGCTGGACCAGGAGGTCAACGGCAAGCCGCTGGTGTACCTGGACAACGCCGCCACCACCCAGAAACCGCAGGTGGTGATCGACGCGGTGAGTGAGTACTACCGCACCGTGAACAGCAACGTGCACCGGGCGGCGCACTATCTCAGCGACCACGCCACGGCCGGCTTCGAGGCGGCCCGCGCGGACCTGGCGGCGTTCATCAACGCCGCCCGCGAGGAAGTGATCCTCACCAAGGGCACCACCGAAGGCATCAACCTGGTGGCGCAGTGCCTGGGCCGCGAACGGCTGCAGGCCGGCGACGAGATTCTGATCACCGCGCTGGAGCACCACGCCAATATCGTGCCCTGGCAGCAGGTGTGCGAGCGCACCGGCGCCACGCTTCAGGTGACGCCGCTGCGCGAGGACGGCAGCGTCGACACCGACGCCTTCCACCAGCTGCTCAGCGAGCGCACCCGCATCGTGGCGCTGTCCCAGGTGTCCAACAGCCTGGGCTCGGTGACCCCGGTGGCGGAACTGGTCAAGGCGGCCCGCGAAGCCGGCGCCTGGACCCTGGTGGACGGCGCCCAGGCGGTGGGCCACTACCCGGTGGACGTGCAGCAGATCGGCTGCGATTTCTACGCGTTTTCCGGCCACAAGATGTTCGGCCCCACCGGCGTGGGCGTGCTGTTCGGCCGCCGCGAGCTGCTCGACACGATGCCGCCCTACCAGACCGGCGGCGAGATGATCGAGACGGTGAGCTTCGAAAAGAGCACCTGGAACCAGCTGCCCTACAAATTCGAGCCGGGCACGCCCAATATCGCCGGCGTGATCGGCCTGGGCGCCGCCACCCGCTGGCTGCAGCAGCAGGACCGCACCGCCCTGGCCACCCACGAGGACGCGCTGCTGGCCTCCGCCAGCGAGCAGGCGCGGGCCTTCGACGGCTTGAAAATCATCGGCGACGCCGCCACCAAGGTGGGTGTACTTTCCTTCTTGCTGGACGGCGCCCACCCGGCCGATGTTGGCACCCTGCTCGACCAGCAGGGTGTGGCGGTGCGCACCGGCCATCATTGCTGCATGCCGCTGATGGACCGGCTCGGCATCCCCGGCACCACGCGGGCGTCGTTCTCGATTTATAATACCCTGGAAGAGGTGGACCAGCTGTTCCAGGCACTGCACAAGGTCCGCTCCTTTTTATAACAGGAGCGTTATTCAGAACTCTCCGGAGGCGATCATTATGACGGTACAGACATTCGTACCCGGCCAGGTCGAGATCAACATGACCGAGGCCGCACGCAAGCAGGCACGGCGCGAGCTCGAGCGCGCGGCGGCCGGCGGCATTCGTCTCGACCTGGATGAATCCGGCTGCTCCGGCTACATGTACGAGCTGGAATTCGTCGACCAGCCGGTGGCCGGCGACAAGCACTTCGACGTGGAAGGCGTGCCGCTGTACGTGCCGGAGAAATGGCTGGCAATGCTCAACGGCCTGGAAATCGACTACGTGAAGGAAGGCGTCAACAGCCTGTTCAAGTTCCGCAACCCCAACGCCACCGGCGAATGCGGCTGCGGCGAGAGCTTCACCGTCGAAGACATGGACGAGGTCTGATTTGACCAACGCATCCACTGAACAGCGCACCGTGGTGGTGAGCCGCGACGTGCCGGCGCGCCTGGTGCCGGACGGCACGCGCATCACCATCCACAAGAACAGCTTCGTCAACCTGCGCCAGGCGCTCGGCGGCACCTACACGGTGACCCTGAACGGCAATATGGCGCGCATCGACGGCACCGACGCCGACGCCATCGGCCAGGCGCCGCTGGAGCTGGACTTCGATCCGCCGGAGGCGGACGGCAGCGTGCGCGAGGCGGACCTGAACACCGCGCTGGGCACCATTTTCGACCCGGAAATCCCGGTGAATATTCTCGACCTCGGTCTGGTGTACGGCTGCGACGTGATCCGCCGCGAGGACAAAAACGTGGTGCAGGTGCGCATGACCCTGACCGCGCCCAACTGCGGCATGGGCCCGGTGCTGGTCGGCGACGTGGAAGACCGGCTCGCCAAGGTGCCCAACGTGGATGAGGTGGAAGTGGCGCTGCTGTTCGACCCGCCCTGGAGCCGCGACATGATGACCGAGGAAGCCCAACTCGAATTGGGATTGTTTTAATGAGTGAATTCGATATCCGCCAGATCAAACTGGGCGAGGACGTGACCGCCGAGGCGATTCACGAGGACCTGGAATTTCTGGACGACTGGGAAGAGCGCTACCGCTACATCATCGACCTGGGCAAGCAGTTGCCGGCGATGCCCGAGGACCTGCGCACCGAAGAGCGCTTCGTGCGCGGCTGCCAGAGCCAGGTGTGGCTGCTCACCGACTACGACGAAGATCAGGACCGGCTGTACCTGGCGGTGGAATCCGACGCGGTGATCGTGCGCGGCCTGGCGGCGATCATCCTGGCGGCGCTCAACCGCAAGACCCCGTCGGAAGTGGCCACCTACGACATGGACGGCTTCTTCCAGCAGCTCGACCTGCTGCGCCACCTGAGCCCCACACGCGGCAACGGCCTGCTGGCCATGGTCGGGCGCATCAAGCAGGAGGCCGCCGCCCTGGCGGCCTGACTAGACCGCCGACAGCGACGCCTTGCGCTGCGCCGGCACCAGACGCACCACGAAACGGCGCTGCCCGTCCCCGGGCGCGTCTTCCATCACCTCCGCGGTTTCCCCGAAATAGCCGGCCACGCCGTGCACCGCCCCCAGAGCCAGAGCGCTCATATCCCGGTGTGACCGGTAGCCGATTTCCAGCACGCCGGGGGCCAGCTCACGCACCTCGATGCGCGGCGGCCGGGCTTCCGGGTCCTTCAGGCGCACCACCTTCTGATGCACCTGTTCCTCCACGTTAAGCAGGAAATCGCGGGCGTTCCAATGGCGCGGGATCAGCGCCCGGTACATATTGATCAGCGGCGGAATCACCCATTTGCCGAACGCCTCCAGCAGGTCGTTGCGGTGCAGCGCGGTCTCTTCCTCCAGGGCCGCCACCAGGGCGTCCATTTCACCGTCCGGGTAGAGCCTCACCGGCACGTAGACTTGCTCTTCCAGTCCGGCGGCGGCCTGGGCGTTATCCCAGCAATCCGGGCCGAACCGTTCCACGGCGAATTGCCGCAGGTGATAAAGAATCACCCCATGCATGCGTTGCTCCTCTCGTCTTCACGTTGACAAAGCAAGGGACGGGCCAGCACGGGGAAAGGCCCAGGGCGCCCGCGCCGGGCGCCAGGCGGGCGTCTCAGGCGCGGTTGCGGGCGGCGTCGCGAAGCCGGGTGACGGCCTCCGTCACATTCTGCCCGGCCCGGTCCACCTGGTCCTCATCGGTGAACCGGCCCAGGGACAGTCGGATCGCACCATGGGCCAGGTCGTCGGCCAGCCCCATGGCCTTGAGCACATAGGACGGCTCCAGGGACGCGGAGGTGCAAGCGGAGCCGGTGGAAACAGCCACATCGGTGAGCGCGGTGAGCAGCATTTCCCCGTCCACGCCCTCGAACGCCACGTTCAGGTGGCCGGCCAGCCGTGGCGCGTCACGCCCATTCAGGTGGACGCCCGGCAGCTCGGCGATACGCGCCCAAAGCCGGTCGCGCAGCTCCGCGAGACGGGCCTGCTCGGCGTCGCGCTCGGCCACCGCCAGCGCCAGGGCCTCGCCCATGCCGACGATCTGGTGGGTGGCCAGGGTGCCGGAGCGCATGTTGCGCTCGTGGCCGCCGCCGTGGATCTGCGCGCTGAGGCGCACGTCCGGGTGGCGGCGCACGTACAGCGCGCCCATGCCCTTGGGGCCGTAGAACTTGTGCGCGCTCAGCGACAGCATGTCCACCGGCGTGGCGCGCACATCCAGGGGCAGCTTGCCGGCGGTCTGGGCGGCGTCACTGTGGAACAGCACGCCGGCCTCACGGCAAATCGCGCCGATGGCGTCGATGTCGTTGATCACCCCGGTTTCGTTATTGGCGTGCATGATCGACACCAGCACGGTGTCTTCGCGCAACGCGTCCGCCACCGCCCGGGGATCAATGCGCCCGTCCGGCCCCGGCGCCAGATAGGTCACCGACACACCGGAACGCTCCAGCCAGCCACAGGGATCGAGCACCGCCTTGTGCTCACTGGCGGCGGTGATCACATGGCCGCCGCCGCGTTGCTCCACCACGCCCTTGATGGCCAGGTTGTCGGCCTCGGTGGCACCGCTGGTCCAGACGATTTCACGGGGGTCCGCGTTGAGCGCATCGGCCACCTGGCGGCGGGCGCCTTCCACCGCCTCTTCCGCCAGCCAACCGTACAAATGGCTGCGCGACGCCGGGTTGGCGAACGTGCCCTCCGGGCCCAGATGGCGCATCATCACCTCCACCACCCGGGGGTCCACCGGGGTGGTGGCGGCGTAATCCAGATAAACCGCTTGCGACATGGTCGGTGACTGCTTCTCGAAAGGTAGGTTAGAGCGTGCTGATCGGTACCCGATTCTGGTGGGCGTCCTGGCGCTGGGCCACCGCTTTCACCTCATGGCGGGCGACCAACTCGCCCAGGCTGATGCCGGACAGAAAGTCCTGGATCTGATCGGACAGATCGCACCACAAATGGTGGGTCAGACAGGTATGGCCTTCCTGGCAATCGCCCTGGCCGCCACAGCGGGTGGCGTCCACGGATTCATCCACCGCTTCGATCACCGCCGCCACGTCAATCTGGCCACCCGGCCGGCTGAGACGGTAGCCGCCGCCCGGACCGCGCACGCTGGTCACCAGCTGCCGGCGGCGCAGCTTGGCGAACAGCTGCTCCAGATATGAAATGGAAATACCCTGGCGCTCGGAAATGTCCGCCAGGGATACCGGGCCGGCATCCGCATGGAGAGCCAAATCCAGCATGGCGGTCACCGCATAGCGGCCTTTGGTGGTCAGACGCATACCCACACCTTTGGTACGTGAATATTTGGTTAGCGTAGTAAAAACCGACTAAATCGGTCAAGTATTATCTCACAATAATTGATAATTATTCTCATGTAAATGCCGCCCGTCCCACGCCCGGACACACCGGCTGCGCAATAAATCGTCGACCGAACCGGCCGCGCCGGGGAAACGGGCCCTGCATTCTTGACAGCGCCGGGGCGCTCGCGGACAATTCGCGGCCTTGAAGGAACCCCGGGTTCCAGAGTTCGATGGCAAGGTAGCTCAGCTGGTTAGAGCACAGCACTCATAATGCTGGGGTCGGCGGTTCAAGTCCGCCCCTTGCTACCATCTACAGAGAAGGCCGCCCAAACGGGCGGCCTTTTTTGTGCGCCCCTCCTCTGGGATCAGATCTTGTGGGAGCGGGCCCAGCCCGCGAAAGGGTGGCTTTGAGCCACCCGGCAGGATACCAGAGGCCTCTTTTTCCAGTGTTCGGTGCGCCGTATCGGAGACGCGGTGCAATGGTGGTGCCTTCCGGGACCGCTCAAGCCATCCATGGCCGCTGTTAGTTTGGCCTTCCCTGGCCAAACAGCTCCCTCCAGGCACCACCATTGCCCCGCTCACTGGGCAGCGGAACCGCCACGGGTCAGCTCCACCCTTTCAGAGAGAGCGCCCGGACCTTTCTACGAAGCTCGGATTGTAGGAGCTTGCCTTGCAAGCGAAAGGCCGGCTTGCCGGCCGGCTGGATCCCAGAGAGGCTGATGATGCTGCTGTCAGACATCTCTGGGATCCTGCCGGGAGCTTGGCTCCCTTTCGCGGGCGGGGCCCGCTCCCACAAGGCCCGCTCCCACAAGAGTGCCCAGTCAGAGGCCGCCGTTTACAGCATCACCAGGTGGTTGGGCAGCTCGTTTTTCTTTTCGGTGGCGGGCACCTTGATAATGAGCTGGTCGCCGCAGGAGGCGATGCACTCCAGGAAGCCGTTGAGCACTTCGCCCTGCTGAACGTGGGTGGTGAAGGTGTCGACGATCTTCTTCCAGGTCTCGTCGGGCACGTGCTGGGCCACGCCACGGTCGGCAAGGATTTCCACGTAGTGCTCCGCTTCGCTGACGAAGATCAGCACGCCGTGGTCGCCGCGGGTGTGGTGCAGGCCCTGGTCGAGGAAGGTGCGCCGGGCCAGGTTGGCGGCGCGCCAGTGCTTCACGCGCTTGGGCACCAGTTTCATCATCAGCGGCGGCCAGCGAAACAGCACCGCCAGCACCACCAGCACGGTCCACTGGGCGAGCAGGGTTTCCAGGGCGTCCAGGCCCACCGGCATGAACGCCAGGGCCAAGGGCACCAGCAGCGACAGCAGCGCCGCCCACATCATCGGGATGTAGCGGTAGTCGTCGGCCTGGCGGGCCAGCACGGTGACCAGTTCGGCGTCGGTGTCTCTTTCGATGGCGGCAATCGCCCGGGCGACCCGTTTTTGATTCTCTTCATTCAATAACATTACCAACCTCCCGAGGCGCCACCGCCTCCGAAACCACCACCGCCGCCGCCGAAGCCGCCGCCACCAAAACCACCGCCGCCTCCGCCGCCGAAGCCGCCCATGCCCATGGGCAGGAACATCAGGCCGGCGGCGCCGCGGCGGCCGCCTTTGCGGCCCAGGCCACCGAACGACAGGAAGAAGGTGAACACCACCAGGCCGATCAGGTAGAGCAGCGCCTGCAGGCTGGAGGCCTCTTTACGGTCGACGCCGCCGCCGGCCGGGGCCTGGTACTCGCCCTGGATGGCGGCGAAGATCGAGGTCAGGGCCGCGTTGATGCCGCCGGCGAAATCCCCTCGCCGGAAAGCGGGCTGAATATCGTTGCGGATGATGCTGGAAGAGGTGGCGTCGGTGAGCGCGCCTTCCAACCCGTAGCCCACTTCGATACGCACCCGGCGGTCGTTGGGCGCGATCAGCAGCAACGCGCCGTTGTCGGTGCCTTCCTGGCCGATGCCCCATTCCCGGCCCAGGCGCACGCCGTAATCGGCGATGTCATAGCCCTGCAGGTCCGCCAGGGTGACCACCACGATCTGGTTGGAGCTTTGCTGCTCTTCGGCGGCCAGTCGCTCGGTGAGCGCCTGTTCCTGGGCCGGCGACAGCAGCTCGGCGTTATCCACCACCCGGCCGCTGAGTTCCGGGAAGTCCGGAGCGGCCGAGACCGGAAGCGCCAGCGCCGCCAGCATCAGCAGGGCGCCGAGCCGAAGCGCGGCGCCGAGACGGTTAGGGGTCAGCGCGGTATTCATTCGAAGTTAACGGAGGGCGCCTGGTCGGCGTTCTCCGTGGTGGCTTCGAAGTTTTCGCGCTGTTCCAGCTCGCTGTACAGCACGCTGTGCCAGAGGCGGCCCGGGAAGGTGCGGATCTCGGTGTTGTACTGCTGCACCGCCTGGATGTAATCCCGGCGCGCCACCGCGATGCGGTTCTCGGTGCCTTCCAGCTGGGCCTGCAGGGTCAGGAAGTTCTGGTTGGATTTCAGGTCCGGGTAGCGCTCAACCACCACCATCAGGCGTTGCAGGGCGGAACCGAGCTGGCTCTGCGCCTGTTCGAACTGCTGGAATTTCTGCGGGTCGTCGAGAATGCTCTCGTCCATTTGAATGGAGCCCACCTTGGAGCGGGCCTCGGTGACCTCCACCAGCACTTCGCGCTCCTGGTCGGCGAAGCCCTGCACGGTGTTGACCAGATTGGGCACCAGGTCGGCGCGGCGCTGGTACTGGTTCTGCACCTGGGACCAGGCCGCCTTCACCTGCTCGTCATAGGTGGGGATATTGTTGATGCCGCAGCCGGCGAGCGACACGGCCAGCCACATCAGCATGAAAGCACGCCAAACGTTCATTCCGGGTTCTCCAATTCAGAGGTGGACGCAGTCAAGCAATTCCCCGGTGGATTAGCAACCGAAACCCCGGTGACCGCCTGAATCAGTTTTTCCTTACGCACGCGGGACAGGGCCTTAAGGCGCACTTCCAGCCGGCCGGCGGCGGCCCGGCCGGGCACCGCCACGCACATTACCAGGGCCACCGGCCGCCGGGCACGGGTGTAACGGGCACCGCGCGGGCCGTCATTATGCTCCTGCCAGCGGCGCAGCACGTCGGTGGTGACGCCGGTGTACAGGGAGCCGTCGGCGCAGCGCAGCATGTACACCCACCAGCCCCCGGGCGGCGCTACCGTGCTCTGTTTCACGGTTTTACACCTGTTTTCCGGTGAGTTGCTATGATCATCGGGTATCTTCGCATCGCAACAACAATAGCCTGAAATAAGGAGCTTCGCATGATCACCTACCTGTATTGGCTGCTGGTGGCGGCCGCTATCTTCCTGGCCCTGTTCGGCATCGGCGTCCGCATGGGCAAGTGGAAACCGGCGCTCATCACCGCCGTGGTGATCTGGCTGCTAAGCACCCTGCTCTACTATTTTTGGCTGGAGCAGATTTTCGTCAAGCGTCTCGGCGGCACCATGAACGTGACGGTGGAAGAAGGCCATCAGCACGTGGCGGCCACCTGGAAGGGCGACAATCTGTGGATCGAGAATTACGATCCGGAGACCAACCGCTGCATCTTCCAGGAGTATTCACGGGGTAACGTGCTGGAAGGCAAGGTGGTGATCAAGAACTGCAACCCGCTGCGCGCCGGCGACACCCCGGCACCGTCGGAGACGCTCGGTAAGGGCCTGTAACCGGCCAGGTGTCTTCTCGCCCTTGCCCGGCACTGCTATGGTGGTTGGCTACTTGCCCGATCCCCCCGATCCGATGAAAGTCCGCAACAGTAAGGAACAGCAGCGCCGGCGCCTGAAACGGGACATGGAGCGTTTTCTCTCCCACGGCGGGCGCATTAAGGAAGTGCCGCACGGTGTTTCCGGCAACGACCCGGCGCAGCCGCAGGGCCGTCGTGCCCCGTTTTCCCAGGCGCCGCCCGCCACCCGCACGGACATCTCGGAGGTGGTGGCGGCGATCGACGCCCGCAAACGCAAAACCACCCGGCCCACGCACAAGCGCCGGCCACGGCGTAAACTGATCTACGACGATTTCGGCGAACCCCTGCGCTGGGTGTGGGACGAGTGAAACCCCGATCAACCAAGAAGGAAGCGACCATGAAACGACTGAGTATTGTGCTGGGCCTGCTGATGTTGAGCGGCATCGCCATCGCGGATGTGGTGGAAAAAACGGTGAACCTGCCCGGCGGTGTCGGCAAGGGCGTGCTGTTCATGGACGACGATCTCGATCGCACCACCGCCGGCGTGATCGTGGTGCACGAATGGTGGGGCCTGAACGACTACGCCCGTAACCGCGCCCGTCTGCTCGCCGAGGAGGGCTATGTGGCCCTGGCGGTGGACATGTACGGCGAAGGTCAGGTGGCCAGCCACCCCAAGGACGCCAAGGCGTTCATGCAGCAGGCGCTGTCGGAGCCGGAAAAGCTCACCGCGCGCTTCAACGCCGCCAAAACCATACTGCGTGATCAGCAGTACGTGGACGACGCCCGCATTTTCGCCGTGGGTTACTGCTTCGGCGGCGGCGTGGTGCTGGAACAGGCCCGCAAGGGTAACGATCTGGCCGGCGTGGCCAGTTTCCACGGCACTCTGGGCACCAACCAGCGCGCCGGCGAAGGGGACATCCAGGCCAGCGTGCTGGTGGCCACCGGCCAGGCCGACCCGATGGTACCGGCGGACCAGGTGAGCGCCCTGGTCGAAGAGCTCACCCAGGCCGGCGCCCAGTTCCAGCTGCTCAGCTTTCCGGGCGTCCAGCACGGTTTCACCAACCCCAAGGCGGACGACACCGGCAAACGGTTCGAGTTGCCGCTGGCCTACGACAAAGAGGCCGATCTGGTGAGCTGGGAAGCCCTGATGGATTTCATCGAACAACCCTGAACCCTCTCCGGCGCCCCACCCTGGGGCGCCGAGCACCAATAAAGCGCACCCACCTGCCCCAAAAAGAGCCCGCTCTGCCCCGCTCCCAGGGGCCAGCCCTTGCAAAACAGTACCTTGGCCATCCTGGCATCGGTTTTGCTGTATAACAGTCAGGAATCGAATGGCCGGTGTTGCCATCACGACTCGACAATTTGCTATCAATGGATCACTAGGGTTCCGGTCGGCAACGCCGATGTCTGGTCCGAGAGTGGTCGACCTTCGCCCGGTGCGCCGGGAAGGTTACACGGCGGGACAAAAGCCCGGGAGGACATGATGACGCCCTGTCATTGGATTCCTCATCGCCTGTAACCAAGGAGGTCGCCATGAAGAAACTGATCAACCGCCAGGCCGGTCCGGTGGGCCGCTGGGCCCTCGGCCTGCTGCCCTTCGTGATCCTGGCGGTGTTGTACCTGGTCGCCTCCGACGCGCGCCTGGACGCGAATCCCAACGATAAACTCCTGCCCTCCCTGAGCAGCTTCTCCGAAGCCATCGAACGCATGGCCTTCGAACCCAGCAAACGCAGCGGCGAATACACCCTGCTGGTGGACACCCTGGCCAGCCTGCAACGGCTCGCCATCGGCGTGGTGATCAGCGCGATGATCGGCCTGGTGGTGGGCATCGCCACCGGGTCGCTGCCGTTGTTCAGGGCCGGCATTTCGCCGCTGGTCACCGGCATGTCGCTGGTGCCACCGCTGGCGATTCTGCCGATTCTGTTCATTATTTTCGGGCTCGGCGAACTGGCCAAGGTGATGCTGATCATCATCGGCATCACCCCCTTCCTGATCCGCGACCTGCAGCAGCGGGCGGAAGAAATTCCCACTGAGCAGATCATCAAGATGCAGACCCTGGGCGCCAACACCTGGCAGATCATCACGCGGCTGGTGTGGCCGCAGATCATGCCGCGCCTGCTCAGTTCCGTGCGCCTGTCGCTGGGCTCCGCCTGGCTGTTCCTGATCGCCGCCGAGGCGATCGCCGCCACCGAAGGCCTCGGCTATCGCATCTTTCTGGTGCGCCGCTACCTCGCCATGGACGTGATCCTGCCCTATGTGGCCTGGATCACCTTCCTGGCGTTCGCCCTCGACTTCGCGCTCAAACGCTATTCCCAGTGGCGTTACCCCTGGTTCCACGGCGCGCAATAAGGAGACCGACATGGCTGCCATCGAGATCAAGAATCTTTGGAAGGAATACGGCCAGGACGTGGTCCTGGAGCGCCTGAACGCCAGCGTCGAGGAAGGCGAATTCGTCACCGTGGTGGGCGCCTCCGGCTGCGGCAAGACCACCTTCCTGAAGATGATGCTGGGCACCGAAAGCCCCACCCGCGGCGAACTGCTGCTGGACGGCAAGCCGATCCCCGACGAACCGGATGAAACCCGGGGCATCGTGTTTCAGCGCTATTCCGTGCTGCCCCACCTCACCGCCGTGGACAACGTGATGCTCGCTGGCGAACTGGCGAGCAGCCGCTGGCTGGGCCGCGTGTTCGGTGGCAAACGCCGGGCGCTGCGCGAACAGGCCGAGGAAATGCTCGCCTCCGTGGGGTTGGATCACGCGCTGAGCAAATACCCCCATGAGCTGTCCGGCGGCATGCAGCAGCGCCTGGCGCTGGCCCAGGCGCTGATCAAGAAACCACGCATTCTGCTGCTGGACGAGCCCTTCGGCGCCCTGGACCCGGGCATCCGCCGCGACATGCACGAGCTGGTGCTGGACCTGTGGCGCAAACAGGACCTGACCGTTTTCATGATCACCCACGACCTGGCGGAGGGCTTTTTCCTCGGCACCCGCATGTGGGTGTTCGACAAGGAACGGCTGGACCCTCAGACCCCCGGCAGCTACGGCGCCCGCATCACCTACGACCTGCCGGTGGGCAACAGCGATAAAGGCACCCTGCAGTCGATCACCCAGAGCGTGGATTCCACCGCCCGGGTGCTGGGCGCCTGATACCGATCCCCGTAACCAGAGAACGAGGAGCAACCCCATGCAAACCCCGCTCTACCAATACACCCTGCCCGGCGGCGCGCACTGGTCCTTCCGGATGCGGCGCGGCACCGCCCTGCGTCTCACCGACGTGGAAGGCGGCGCCAACGTGGGCATGCTGTTCTATAACCCGGAGGAAAAGCTGGAGCGCTACAACGCCCCGGACAGCCTCAAGGGCCAGCACACCTTCAAGCTCACCAAAGGCAATTGCCTGTACTCGGACATGGGCCGGGTGTTCGCCTCCATCGTCGAGGACAGCTTCGGCTGGCACGACACCGTGTGCGGCAACCTGCACCCGGAACAAGTGAAAGAGAAGTACGGCGAGCACCGCTACCAGGACCACCACAACGACTGGTATCTGAGCGGCCACACCAGTTTCCTCACCGAGCTGGCCAAGTACGGCCTCACCGAACGAGACCTCGCCGCCAACCTCAACCTGTTCAGCAAGGTGGCCACCGACGACGACGGCAAGATGTTCTTCGATCCCTCGGCGGCGAAAGCCGGCGCGCAAGTCACGCTGCGCTTCGAGATGGAAACGCTGGTGGTGATGCACACCTGCCCACACCCGCTCAACCCGGCCACCGACTACCCGAAGCAACCGGTGCACGTGGAAATGCTCAAGGCGGACACGGTGACGTCGGACGACTACTGCCTGAACTTCCGCCCGGAGAACGGCCGCGCCTTCGAAAACAACCGGCTTTACTACCTGGATGAGGCTGCAAGCTTCAAGCCGCAAGCTACAAGCTAAAAACCGGAAGCGGCACCTGCTTGCTTGCAGCTTGAAGCTTGAGGCTTGTAGCCCCTGAGGAGGACAAGATGATCAAAGAGAGCACGCTCAAACCAGAAGACGCCGCCTTCCGGGAAGTGGTTCCCGCCGGCGACTATTTCCTGAAAGTTTTGAAGAAAGGCGAGACGGTCCGGATTCTGGATCTGGAAGGCAACCAGGCCGCCGACACCCTGTTCTTCAACGCCGACGACAGCGCCGAACGCTACAGCGCCGTGGACACCATCCGCGAGCAGGGCAACGTCTACCTGACCGCCGGCACGGTGCTGCGCTCCAACCGCAACCAGCCGATGCTGGAAATCACCGCCGACACCTGCGGCCGGCACGACACCCTGGGTGGCGCCTGCGCCACGGAAAGCAACACCGTGCGCTACGACCTGGAAAAACGCTGCATGCACGCCTGCCGGGACAGTTGGATGCTGGCGATCAACGAGCATGAAGAGTACGGGCTGAGCAAGCGCGACATCGCCCACAACATCAATTTCTTCATGAACGTGCCGGTCACCGCCGAAGGCGGCCTCACCTTCGAGGACGGTATTTCCGCGCCGGGCAAGTACGTGGAATTAAAAGCGCTGATCAACACCACCGTTCTGATCTCGAACTGCCCGCAGCTCAACAACCCGTGCAACGGCTACAACCCGACGCCCATTGAAGTGCTGATCTGGTAACGGCGTTGATTCAAGACGCCCCCGGGGACGACCCCGGCGCAAGGAAACACAACGGCGGGACGGCCCGCCCTCGCAAGAGAGCCGACGTCATGTTCAACAAGGTTTTGATTGCCAACCGCGGCGCCATCGCCACCCGCATCATCCGCACCCTCAAGGAGCTGGACGTTACCAGCGTGGCGATCTACGCCGACGCGGACACCGAATCCCGCCACGTGGCCCTGGCGGACCAGGCGCTGTACCTGGGCGACGGCAACGCCGCGCAGACCTACCTGAACCAGGACAAGCTGTTCGCGCTGATGGCCGAACACGGCATCGACGCGGTACACCCCGGCTACGGCTTTCTCAGTGAAAACCCCGAATTCGTGGAGCGCTGCGAAAACAACGGCATCGCTTTCATCGGGCCCACCGCGCAACAGATGCGCGACTTCGGCCTGAAACACACCGCCCGCGCCCTGGCGGAAGAAAACGACGTGCCCCTTCTCCCCGGCACCGGGCTGCTGGAAGACCCGGCGGCGGCACTCCAAGCCGCTGACAAGATCGGCTACCCGGTGATGCTCAAGAGCACCGCCGGTGGCGGCGGCATCGGCATGCAGATCTGCCACGACGCCGCCGGCCTGGAAAAGGCCTGGGACAGCGTGCGCCGGCTGAGCGCCAACAACTTTTCCAACGACGGCGTGTTCCTGGAAAAATACATCGAACGGGCCCGCCATATCGAAGTGCAGGTATTCGGCGACGGCGCAGGCGGCGCGCTGGCATTGGGTGAACGGGACTGCTCCGCCCAGCGCCGCCACCAGAAAGTGCTGGAAGAAACCCCGGCCCCCAACCTGCCGGACGAGGTGCGCGCCACCCTGCACGACACCGCCCGCCGTCTGGTGGCGGCGGTGGATTACCGCAACGCCGGCACCGTGGAGTTCATCCTTGATCAGGACAGTAACCGCTTCTACTTTCTGGAGGTAAACACCCGCCTGCAGGTGGAGCACGGCGTTACCGAGCAGGTGTTCGGCATCGACCTGGTGCGCTGGATGGTGCAGCTGGCCGCCGGCGAACTGCCACCGCTGGCGGCCCTGGGCGACGATCTCAAACCGCGCGGCCATGCGTTGCAGGCGCGCCTGTACGCGGAAGACCCCAACAAGGACTTCCAGCCCAACGCCGGCCTGCTGACCACCGCCGAGTTCCCCGAGGCCGATGGGCAAGCCCTGCGCATCGACCACTGGATCGAACCGGGCCTGACGGTCTCACCGCTGTACGACCCGATGCTGGCCAAGCTGATCGTGTTCGAAGCGGACCGCGAAGCGGCGCTGGCCGCCCTGCAACGCACCCTGGAACACACCTGCGTGGAAGGCATCGAAACCAACCGCGACTATGTGCTGGCGATTCTCGCCGACAGCGTGTTCCAGAACGGCGAAATGACCACCCGCTACCTGAACGGTTTCGACTACCACCCCACCACCCTGGACGTGCTTGCCGGCGGCACCCTCACCACGGTGCAGGACTACCCAGGACGGCGCGGCTATTGGCCGATCGGGGTGCCGCCGTCCGGCCCCTTCGACGCGCTCAGCTTCCGCCTCGGCAACCGTATTCTCGGCAACGCCGAGGACGCCGCCGGCCTGGAATTCACCCTCAACGGCCCCACCCTGCGCTTCAACCACGGCACCCGCTTCGCGCTCACCGGCGCGGACATGGGCGCCACCCTGGACGGCGAGCCGGTGGCGAACTACCAAGCGGTTTCCGTCACCGCCGGCCAGACCCTCAAGCTGGGCAAGGTGCGCGGCGACGGCGCCCGCGCCTATCTGACTATCGCCGGCGGGCTGCAGTGCCAGCCCTATCTGGGCTCGCGCAGCACCTTCACCCTGGGACAGTTCGGCGGCCACGGCGGGCGCGCCATCCGCACCGGCGACGTGCTGCACTTCAACGCGGACCCGGCGGCGGATAATGCTCCGATGGCGGTGCCCGACAGCCTGAAACCGTCGCTGGGCGACAACTGGGAGCTGCGCGTGATCTACGGCCCCCACGGCGCGCCGGACTTTTTCACCGACGACGACATGGCCACCTTCTTCCGCGCCGACTGGCAGGTGCACTACAACTCCAGCCGCACCGGCATCCGCCTGGTGGGCCCGAAACCGGAATGGGCGCGCAGCGACGGCGGCGAAGCGGGCATGCACCCGTCCAACATTCACGACAACGCCTACGCCGTGGGCACCGTGGACTTCACCGGCGACATGCCGGTGATGCTGGGGCCGGACGGACCCTCCCTGGGCGGCTTCGTGTGCCCGGCCACGGTGATCGCCGCGGACCGCTGGAAGCTGGGCCAGCTCAAGGCCGGCGACCGCATCCGCTTCGTGCCGCTCAGCCTGGACGACGCCGACCGCCTGGCGGCGGAACAGGACGCCTGCCTGGCCGCCCTCGAGGCGCCGACGCTGGACCCGGCCCCGGCCACCGTGACCACGCCGATCCTGGACCGGCTGGAAGAACAGGAAGACGGCCCGGAGGTGGTCTACCGCGCCGCCGGCGACCGTTATCTGCTGGTGGAATACGGCCCCCTGGAGCTGGACCTGCGGCTGCGCTTCCGGGCCCACGCGCTGATGCTGTGGCTGGAACACCAACAGCTCGACGGCATTCTCGAACTGACCCCGGGCATCCGCTCCCTGCAGGTGCATTTCGAGCCGTCCGTGCTGCCACGCCAGGAATTGTTGGAGACCCTGAAACGGGCCGAGCTGACCCTGGACAAGCAGGACGACCTGGAAGTGCCCTCGCGCATCGTCCACCTGCCGCTCAGCTGGGACGACGAAGCCTGCCGCCTGGCGATCGAGAAATACACCCAGTCGGTGCGCAAGGATGCGCCCTGGTGCCCCAGCAACATTGAGTTCATCCGCCGTATCAACGGCCTGGACAGCATCGACGAGGTGAAGAAAATCCTGTTCGAGGCCAGCTACGTAGTGATGGGCCTGGGCGACGTCTACCTCGGCGCGCCCGTGGCCACCCCCTACGACCCGCGCCACCGGCTGGTGACCACCAAGTACAACCCGGCGCGCACCTGGACCGCGGAAAACTCGGTGGGCATCGGCGGCTCCTACCTGTGCGTGTACGGCATGGAAGGGCCCGGCGGCTACCAGTTCGTGGGCCGCACCATGCAGATGTGGAACCGCTTCCACCGCACCGAGGCGTTCACCCAACCCTGGCTGCTGCGTTTCTTCGACCAGATCCGCTTCTACGAAGTCAGCGCCGAGGAGCTGCAACAAATCCGCCGCGACTTCCCCAAGGGCCGCTACCCGTTCCGGGTCGAGGAGACCACCTTCAACCTGGGTGAGTACCAGCGCTTCCTGGAAGACAACGACGACGCCATCCGCACCTTCACCGACGCCCGCAACCGGGCCTTCGACGAAGAACTGCAACGCTGGGTGGAAAGCGGCCAGATCCACTTCGAATCCCAGCAGGACCTGAACGCGGACGAAGCGGACAGCCTGCCCGAAGGCACCCCGGTGGAATCCCCCACCGCCGGCAACATCTGGAAGCTCAACGTGGCCGAGGGCGACAGCGTCGAAGAAGGCCAGGTGGTGGCGGTGCTGGAATCCATGAAAATGGAAATCGAAGTGGCCGCCCCGGAAGCCGGCAAGGTGGTGCACATCGCCCGCCAAGAGGGCCAGCAGATCAACGCCGGCCAGGCGGTGATGATCCTCGGCTGAAGGCGCCGGGCCTTGCGACGACGGCACGGAGAACGCACAGTGCGGGGCACCCTAAGCAGAACAAGACGGGGGCCTTATGTGGCGCATCGGACACCGCGCCGGCTACACGCTCGGCTTGATCAGCGCTCTGCTGACGCTGCTCGCCGCACCGGCCTGGAGCCAACAGGACAGCCGCATGGATTTCGAACAGGTGATCGGTGGCGACACACCGCCGGCGTTGCACCCGTACCAGGCCCGGGACGGCACCACCCTGCACTACCGGGCCTACGGCGATGAAGGCGACGCGGAACAGGTGATCGTGCTGCTGCACGGTTCCGGCTATCACAGTGCCTATCTGCAGCCGCTCGCCGCCGGCCTCGCCGAAAGCGGCGACGTCCGTGTTTATACCCCGGACCTGCGCGGCCACGGCCCGGCCCCGGCACGCCGTGGCGATGTGGATTATATCGGCCAGCTTGAGGACGACCTGGACGACTTCCTGGGGCTGGTGCAACGGGCGCACCCGGAGGCGTCGTTGTTCCTGGCCGGCCATTCCAGCGGCGGCGGCCTGGCGATCCGCTACGCCGGCGGCAATCCGCAAGTGCCCGTGGACGGTTATATTCTGCTGGCGCCCTACATCCATCACAGCGCGCCCACCAGCGCGGACAGCAACTCGGACTGGGCGAATCCGAAGGTTCCCCGGTTGATCCTGCTCGGCATGCTGAACAGCATCGGCATCACCGGCCTGAACGACCTCACCGTGATCGAATTCAACATGCCGGAAGCGGTGCGCGACGGCACCGAAACCCTGGCCTACAGCTACCGCCTGCAGACGTCCATGCACCCGCGCGACGACTACGGCGCCGATCTGGCCGCGCTGCGCGCGCCCACTCTGGTGCTGGCCGGCAGCGCCGACAGCAGCTTCCACAGCGACGCCTACGCGCCCCTGTTCCGCGAGCACACCGATCAGGCCAAGGTGAAAGTGCAGGAAGGGGTCGGCCACCTGGAAATCATCAATAGCCCCGAAACCCGCGAAACCATTCAGGCCTGGCTGACCGCGCCCTAAACGGCTCTGTCTGAAGCGAGCGGTGGTAGCGGGCCTCGCCCGCGAAAGGCCGGCAACGCCGGCCGGCAGGATTCCAGAAGCCTGTATCGAGCGAGCCGCAAAGGCCAACTACATCGCCGATTCAATCACAGATGCCGACAGCACCGCGGGTGCGGCGAAGCCAAAAGTGGCGAGCCCCGCTTGCAAGCCAGGGCGCAATGAGCCCGTCGCCCAGCTGAGGCCGGACACACTACCGCCGGACTCGTCCGCCGCCACCTGGGCCACGCGCCGGGCAATGGCGCTGCCGGAATCCACCCAGTCCACCGGGCGCGGGGCGCGGGCGTTGAGCCGGTCGCGCAGCAGCGGGAAGTGGGTGCAGCCGAGCACCACGGTGTCCAGGGTCGGCGCGCGCCACAGCGGCGCCAGCCCGGCGTCGATGACGGCGTCGTCCACCGGCTCGCCGGCCAGCAGCCGCTCGGCCTGGTCCACCAGGCCGTCGGCGGCCACCCGCACCACGGTGCAGTGGCCGGCGAAGTCGTGGATCAGCTTGTCGGTGTAGGGACGGGTAACGGTGGCGGAGGTGGCCAGCAGCCCGATCACGCCGCTGCGGCTGAGTGCGGCGGCGGGTTTAATGGCGGGCACGGTGCCCACCACCGGGATGGTCAGCGCGGCGCGCAGCGCATCCAGCGCCAGCGTGCTGGCGGTGTTGCAGGCCACCACCAGCACCCGGGCGCCGCTGGCGGCCACCGCCGCCCGGCACACCTGGACGATGCGCTGCACCAGCCAGATGTCCGGCTTGGTGCCGTAGGGCAGCGCGGCGTTGTCGCACACATAGGCGAGCGGCGCGCCGGGCATCTGCTCGCGCAGGGCTTTGACCACCGACAGGCCGCCGACCCCGGAATCGAAGATCAGGATCGGGCCGCTCACGGGCGGGCTCCGGGCCGGTCGGTTGTGGTTATCTCTGAATGGCGGGCCATGCGGGTACGGTCTGGTGGTTGCCGGGCGAAGGGGCAAGATTACCGCTATCGGGGACCGGCAACAAAGGGCGTGACCAGATCGGCAACGACCCGGGCCTGGCGCGCCCAGCGAAAATGATCGGCACGGTCACCGAGTTGTTCGGCGGTAATCACCCGCTGAGTGAGCGGGGCCTTGCGGAATTTGTCGGTCACCGCTTTCACCGACGCTTCCGGGGCCAGGGCGTCGTCCGCCAGCCGCACCGCCAGCACCGGCCCGGTATAGCCGGCCACGGCGGCGTCCAGATCCTCCGCCAGGCCCCGCGCCTGGTAGCGGTTGTGCTGCGCCAGGGTGCGCCAGTCGTTCATGATGCCGCGCGCTTCGTCACCGCCGAAGCCGATGCGCTCGCCGGGGAAGTACCCGAACAGCAGATTGGCCGGCGGGATCAGCCGGATCAGCCGGCGCACGCTTTTATCGTTGAGCGCCCCGGCGGCGCCGACAAAGGCCTGCCACCAGGGGCTGCCGGTGGCCACCAGCAGCAAACCACTGATGCGGTCGGCGAAACGCCCGGCGGTGATGGCGGCGAAATGGCCGCCCAGGCTGTGGCCCATCAGATAAAGCGGCGCGCCGGGCCGCTGCGCTTCAGCCCAATCGAGCAGCGCCGGCAGGTCGTTATCAAGCACCTCGGCGAAGCCCCAGTTGTGGCGCCGACCGGGGCGCAAGGCGCTCTCGCCCTGGCCACGCTGCTCCATCACCGCCAGATTAAGCCCGCTCTCGGCCAGGGTGGCGGCCAGCTTGTCGTAAAAGCGCGCCGCCACGCCCAGCGCCGGCAGCAGTATCAGCACCGGCTTGTCCTCCGCGCCCGCATACCAGGTCACCGGCACCCGGTAACCGCCGGCGGTATCGACGTGATGGCCGGCGCTGGCCGTGGCCGCCTGGCTCATGCGGTTTTCGCCACTTCCGGGCGGCGTGGCCGGCGCAGTAACTCGCCGCCGCAATTCGGGCACAGCCCGCCCAGGGCGGTGCAGCAGTCCACGCAGAAGGTGCACTCGTAGGAGCAGATATAGACTTCGCCCTGCTCGATCAGCGCGTCGTGGCAGTGTTCGCACTCGGTTTTCATTTCCAACATTCGGTGTACTCCTAACGCGCTTCGACTTTTTGTTTGCCGCAGCGCTCGCATTGGTAGCGGGTGACCAGTTTGCCCTGCTGGCTGTCGAACCGGGTGTTCTTAACCACTGTCCATTTATGGAAGCCGTGCTGGCACAGGCCCTTTTTGGGTTTCTTTGCATCCGGTTTCTTGAAGGGGACCACGTCGCCCATGGCAATACCCTTGTGTGTCTGGAGACCGGTACAGGTTACTCGAATTTTTTCCGGGTGATGTCAATTTGGTATTGGCCGCTCGCTTCAGCAGCGGCTTTCTCTCCAGAAGGCCCGCGCCGGGATCGGGTGGGCCCGTCCAGGACACGCCACGAGTACATCCATGTAGATACTCTGTTAGAACTCAAGCTTTCAGATGCTCTTCACTGA